>Ga0315278_10001651_pt1 | contig 19713 bp, 9 predicted proteins | sample YL17G06_0_MG_FD_203880 | JGI IMG/M metagenome (GOLD analysis project Ga0315278, IMG submission 203880) | Sediment microbial communities from Yellowstone Lake, YNP, Wyoming, USA - YL17G06_0 | ecosystem: Environmental > Aquatic > Freshwater > Lake > Sediment | place: USA: Wyoming | collected... | reverse complement strand
GCCCCCCCCCCCCCCCCCCCCCCCCCCCCCCCCCCCCCCCCCCCCCCCCCCGGCCCCTCCGGGGGCGCGCGTCCGCCGCCGCCGCCACCCGCCTCCCCGCCCGCCGCGGCCGCCGCCTCCGCCGCCTCCAGGGCGGCCACGTCGTCGTCCAGGTCGCCCGTGAAGAGGAGACCGGGCATGCCGCTGGGGTGGAGCAGGCGGGGGGAGCGTGGGCCGGGCGCCGGGCTGCCGCCCCCTCTCCCTTTTCCCCGCACCAGGGCCGCAGCGAGGGTGCCGTCGCTGGAGGTGGCCGACAGGTCCAGGGAGGGGGCCGGGGCTGGCGGGGCGGCGGCGGGGGCGGGCGGCGCGCCCCCACCACCCATGCCGCCGGCCAGCACAGTCAGGTCCAGGCGGGGGACGGCGGGCTTTGTTGTGGCGGGGCGGGCGGGCTGGGGTGCGGGCGGCGGGGGCGCGCCCCCCTCCCCACCAGCCCCCTGCAGCCGGTCGCGCCCCCCTCGCCCGCCCGCCGTCACTTCGGCGACCAGCAGGTCCAGCACCGCCAGGCGGGCCAGCCGCGCCCGGGACGCCGGCGCCCCGCCCCGGGACGCGGCCAGGAGGACGCCCAGGTGGGCGGCCGCGATGGCCGGCCGGGGCGGGCTCAGGGCGAGTGGTTGGGGCGAGGGCGAGGGCGGGGGCCGGGCGAGTGGCCCCCGGCAGCACTCGGCGACGAATTCCACCGCGTGCGCGGCGACCAGGCCGCCCACCGCGCTCGCCAGCGGCGGCGCGTGGGCAGTCAGCGCAGCGGCCACGCAGCCGCAGGCGGCGACGGCGGCGGCGGCGGCGGCCGCACCACACCCGCCCCCGCCCCCTGCGCGCGCGCCGAGGGCGGCCTGCAGGGCGACCCCGCCCGGCGGGGCGAGCAGCCAGCCCAGGGCGTGCCAGCAGTGGCGGGGGGGCGACGCCCGCCCTAGCGCCCGCACCAGGGCGGCCGCCAGGTCCAGCAAGGCCGGCGCCAGGGCGGCCGGCGGGGAGGCGGGCGGCGGGAGGAGGAGGGCCCCGACCAGTGCGACCGCGGCCGCCCCGCCGGGGGCAAAGGGGGGCGGCCGCGCGGGGCTGCTGGCGGCGGCGGCGGCGCCTGCTCCTCCGCCTAGGAGCAAAGCGACCGCAGCGTCGGCTGACGCTCCCCCCCTCCCTAGCAGGGCGGCGCTGGCCGCCGCGGCCGCGGCCGCCAGGGAGGCCGCGCCAGAAGTGGGGAGGCGCCCCCCACCCCCTCCGCCTCCGCCAGGGGGTTGTCGCCACGCCCGCTCCGCCACGTCCGCGTCCGCCTCATCGCCCGGGTCCGGGGCGGCATCCAGGGCGGGCAGGGCCGCCCAGGCCGCCCGGAGGGCGGTCAGGAAGAGGGTGGGAGGTGCGGCGGCCGGGGCGGACGCGGCGAGGGCGGACGTGGCGAGGGCAAGGCACCGGGCAGCGGTGGTGGCCGCCCCATCACCATCACCATCACCGTCACCCGACCCGCCGCCCCCCCCCTCCAGGGCCGCCACGGCCGCGGCCGCCCCGGCCTGAACAGCGGGGTGGAGCGCGGGCGGAGCGCCCGGCAAGGCCGCGGCCGCGTCGGCGAGGGCGCAGGCCAGGGCGGCCTGGCGGCGGGGCGGGGCGGCGCCCTCCGCACACACCAACAAGACCCGCCCGACCGCCGCAGACGCCGCGGCGGCCAGGGCGGCCGCGCCCGCGCTGCTCAGCGCCCCACACCCCGCGCCCGGCAGCAAGGCGACGCCCGCCTCCATCAGCGCGTCCAGGGGAGGGCAGGTGAGGTGGCAGGGCGGGCTGGCGGCGGCGGCGTCCACGCCCGGCGGCAGGTGGGGTGCCAGCCGAGCGGCCACAGTGGCCGCGGCTGCAGCCCCCCCGCCGCCCTCACCAGGCAAGGACGGCGGCGGCGGTGGTGGTTGGGGGGGGGGGCCCGCTTCCACTGCCCCCACCATCCCCCCGCCACCCCCACCCCTCCCACCGCCCAGCACAGCCCGGGCCCGCAGGGCTGCCATGGTGGCCGGCAGGCCCGCCGCCGCGCCGGCCTCGCCAAGGGCGAGGCCGAGCGCCCCCAACGCCGCGTCCGCGGCCACGGCTGCGGCCGCCGCGGCCGCTGCGCCGCCGCCGCCCCGCCCGCCGCCCGCCACCCCCGCAAAGGCGCCCGAAAGGTTGGTGGCCGCGCCGCCTGTAGCGGCCAGCGAGGCCAGGATGCCGGACGACCCGCTGGCCAGGCGGCGGGAGCGGCGGCGGGTGTCGAGGGAGGAGGGCGGGGGGGCGCCGCCGCCGCCGCCGCCGCCGCCGCCGCACCCGTCCGGCGAGGCGTCCGCCGCCGCCGACAGGAGCAGGGCGTCCGCTTCCAGGTGGTGCCCTGATGGTGTGGACACCAGGCCCCGCCGCAGGGAGGCCGCCCGGCTGAAGGCGTCGGCGTCGGCGCCGGGGCCGCCCCAGCCAGGGAGGGGGCCAGCCGCGGAGAAGGGGGTGGTGGGGGTGGCGGCAAGGCACGCGCCGCCGCTGCCGCCGGACCGCCGGCCGAGGAGCGCACCGCGTGCCTCCGGCGCGGGCGTGGCGGGCGAGGCCGCGCCGCCGCCAGGGGAGGGGCGCGGGGGCTGCCGGGGCGTGGCCGCCTGGGCAGGCGCTGGCAGCTCGCAGCTGCCTGGAAGGAGGGAGGCCGATGAAGAAGCACCAGCCTCGGCCGCCACCGCCCGCCACAGCGCCGCCAGGAGGCGGCCGTCCCGGGCGGCCGCCTCCCAGGCACCGTCATCGCCCGCCACGACATGCCCCAGGATACGGCCCGCCGCGACCGCGGGCGCCCCGCCCGCCTCCAGGGCGGCGCGGAGGGTGGAGAGCGAGGCGCGGGTGGGGGAGGGGGCGGGGAGACCTGCGAGGCAGGCACGCGCTGCCGCCTCACCCCCGCCTCCACGCAACAGCGCGCCCAGGGCAGCAGCCACTGGGTTGGCCGACGCATCGCCTGGCGCCCAGCCGGCCTCGGCCGCGACGGAGGAGGAGGTGCCGCGTCGGGCGAAGAGAGCATTCATTGCTAGTTTGAGTGTGTTGTTGGTTGCTTCTCCCGCGCGCGCGCGTGTATTTCGCACGCCTGTGTAGGTAGCCGCGTTCGGAGAAGGACAAGCGGGCTCACACAGTCACGGCACGCGCGCGTGCGTTGGCATGGGCGCGTGCCCGCGGTGTGTTTTGAATCAAAAGAATGAAAACAAGACGAACACGCAGAGGGGTCCCCTCCATTTTCGTGTTCTGCCGTCCGGGCACACACACACACACACACTCACCTCAGCTCCTCGCGGCGCACGCCCAGCGCGATCGCGCGTCGCCTCCCTGATCGTGCCCCTTTACGCGCGCGCACCCCGCAATTTGACTCCACAACCCATATACACGGTCACATTAAAAAAGGAACATGGGCGCCGCGTCCGGTCGGGCAGACCCGGCCGATGACGTCTCGACCGCCCCCCTCCCCACGCCCCTCGTCTTCCAGTGCCGGGCCTGCCGGGCCGTGCTGGGCGATTCGGTCGCCTTTGCGGCAAGCGTGCGGTCGCTGGGGTGCGTGGTGCTAAGTGGTGAGTAAAGAGACGCGGTGCGGCCCCTCTCTCGCTTCGAGCTCCCGCTCTTGCGCCGCCGCTCTTCAAAAACCCTCTCCTCTCCCTTATCCCTCTCCTCCTCGGCCCCCAGGCGCGTCCTCCCTCACCCTCGACACCCCGCCCACCACCCTCTCCCTCCCCGGCGCCACGCACCCCACCACCTACACCCCCCTCACCTGCGCGGGGTGCGGGGCGGCCCTGGGGCGGCGGTACGCGCCCGGGCCGGGGCTGCCCGCCTCGTTGGCGCCCTTTGCCGGGCTGTTTGCGCTGGACGTGGCGGCCCTGGCGTCCTACGAGCTCGGGGCGCCGGCCCTTGTCGCCCGGGCGCCCTTGGATGGCGGGTGCGTGGCGGGCCCGGCGGCCCCGCCGCCGGTGGACTCGGCCGGCGGCGGCGGCGGCGCTCCAGCGTGCGATGGTGGGGGCCTCGCATCCAGGGTGGCGGCCCTGGAGGAGGAGGTGATGCGCATCCAGGCGTTCCTGCTGGACACGCACACCGCAGCGGCGGCGGCGAGTGGGGGCGGAGGGGGTGGGGTGGGCGTGCGGCCGGGGTGATGAGAGGGCGCAGTTGCCGTGTGAGAGAAAAAATGGGACACCCAGGTTGAAAAAAGTTTTTTTTTCTTCACCCTCGGCTAAGGCGACACGCGCTTTTCCTTTTCTACTCCTCCCACATCTCCTCGGCTGGCGGCGAGGCGCGCAACGCCTCAATGCGCACCCGTCACCTCGCCGCCCTGGCGGCCCGGGCCCTGAGCAACGCCTCCCGGGCTTGCCCGGGCGCGGGGGCGTCCGCGCCGGCGGCGGGCGCGGCTTCGGCGCGGCATGCGCTGTTGGGCCGAACGCGGTGGCCGCCAGGGCCGCTGCTGGCACCCTCCGCCGCGGCTGCCATCTCGACCTCCGCCCGGCCTTGGCACGCGGCGGCGGCGGCGCCGCCGCCGCCGCTACCGCCGCCACCTTCGCTGCCCGTGCTCTCTCCTAAAAAACTGCGCGGTCCGCGCGGTCCGTATCGTAAGAAGGCCCTCGCCACGCAGCTGCCGTCCCCCAAACCGGAGGGGAAGAAAAGGAAAAAGAGGGGGCCGCCCCGCGCGCTGTGGTGGTGGCCGCCGTACGACGCGGCCAAGCCGAAGCCGAAGCCGGTCCCGGTGATCCAGCGGCCCAAGCGCCTGTCCCGGGCGGCCGTCATGCGGGCGAGCACGGCGCGGTGGGCGGCCCGCCTGGCCGACCCGGCCGACGCGGACGCGCAGGCGAGCGGCTTTTTGGGGCGGATGGCCCGGCCGGGCGAGGAGGAAGACGAGACGGACGGCTACTTTTCCTTTGTTGGCCACGACCACAGGGGTGGCGGCAGCGGGCGGCAGCGGGCGGCGGCGTCGCCGCCCCGCCGGCCGGCCTCGCCTCCCCCAGCGGCCGCCGCGCGCGGGGGCGGTGGCGGTGATGGCGGGGGCCGCCCCCCGGAAAGCGCTGCTCCCCCGTTCCACCTCGCCCACTGCCCGCCCCTGGCCCCGCCCGCGTCCACCCGGGCGGAAGCTGAGGAGGCGGTGGCTCTGTTGGTCGGGGCGGACGGGGAGGCCGGGGCGGCGCTCGCCCGGCGCTTTGCCTTCCTTCCAACAGCAGGAGGCGGCGGCGGCGGCGGCGGAGGGCAGGCAGCCGGCGGGGGCGGCGGGGGGGTTGGTGAGGTCGGCGCTGCCGCCGCCCCGCCCGCCCTGCTCCCCATGCCCACGCCCGCCCACGTCGCCGAGACCCTGCGCCTGTTGCGGGCGTCCCGCGCACCCCTGGCCCCCACCCTGGCCGCCCTGGCCCGCGCCCCCGCCGCCCTCGCCCGGGCGGACGCGCCGTCCGCGCTCGGCGCCCTGGCCGCTTTTTTGAGGGGGGAGGCCGGCCTGGACCCGCCCGGCGTGGCATCCGTCCTGTCACGCATCCCCGACGTCCTCAGCGGGTCAGCCCCGTCAGTGGTGCACCTCACCCCGGCCGGCGCGCGCCGGGCCGTGCCCCCCGTGGCCGCGGCCCGGGCGTGCCGCGACTATTTGGTCGGCCGCCTGGGCGTGCCCGCCCCCGCCTTTGGGCCCCTCCTCGCCCGGGCCCCGCGCCTGCTGGCCCGGCCCGTGGCGGGCGGGGACGGCCTGGAAGCCTGCGTGGCGGCCCTGTCCGGGGTGGCCAGGCTGCGGCGGGGCGACCTGGTGGACGCCCTCACCGGCTGCCCGGCGGTGCTCCTGGCCACCCCGGGCGCGCTGGCCGGCCGCGCGCGCGCGTTTGCAGCCCTGGGCCTGCGGGCCCCGGCCGACTTCGCGGGCGCGCCGTCCCTCCTGGCCCGCGACCTGGGCGTGTCCGTGCCCCGTCGCATGCTGGCCCTGGCCAAGGGCGCGCGCTTCGCCGTGCCGGGCGCCGAGGGCGGCGGGGAGGGCGGGGTGTGTGGTGGCGGTGAGGGGCCGCCCACTCCTCCCCCCACCACGCTGTTCCTCCCGCGGGACTCGATTGCCCGCTGGTCGACGGCCCGCTTCCTGGGCGCGATCGGGGCGAGCCACTCCGAACTGGCCGCCGTGGCCAAGGAATGGGCCGACAGTGAGGCGGGTGTCAAGGCGCGGGCTGGGGAGGGGCAAGTCAAATGAATTGTGGAAATGGAAATGTGGAAATTTTTCATCCTCTCTGCTCGAGCGCCGCCACCAGCACCCGCCTCACCTCCTCTCCCCTGGCCCGCGCCGCCCCGGCCGTGCTGACCACCAGGCCGGGAGGGGCCAGGGCGGGCCCCCCACTGAACACGGCGTGCAGGAGGGGAGGCATGGAGGGCGGGCTGGCAGCGGGCATCACCCCGCCGGCCGGCCGGGGCGGATGGGCGGCCGCCATCATGCCGACGACCACGCTCACGAGCCCGTCCACTAAGCCTTCCTCCTCCGCGTCCGGGTCGACCACCACCACGGCGCGCCCGCCCGTCCACAGGCCCGCGGACATGGCGACCGGAAGCGCTGTCAGCAGGCCGGCGATGCGGGAGGCGCCGGCGGCGCCCGGCGGGGCGGCCGTCGCAGCGGCGGCGGCGGCGTTGAGGGCAGCGCCAGGCTCTGCCGCCGGCCCAGGCGCGACCCGCACGACGCGCCCGCCCTTGACCGCCACCCCCGGCACGGCCGTCGCGGCCAGGGCTGCCGCGCCCGCGGCCAAGGCCACGCCCAGCTCCCCGCCATCCGCACTCAAGAGGACGATGTCCAGGCGGGCCACAAAGATGGCGGCGGCGGGGGAGGGGGAGGGAGGGGCAGACGAAGGAATGCGGAGGGCCGCAAGGTCGACGCACCGCTCCAGCCCCGCCCGCACCGCGCCTGCCAGCCCCACCAGGCGCCCTCCCTCCCGCCGCTCCCCACTGGAGATGGGTGGGATTTCCACCGTGACGACGAGGATGCCGCCATCGGCAGCAGCAGCGCCCGTGGGCGGTGCCGGCGCGACCTCGAGGCGGAGGCCGGCAAGCGCGGCGGTGCGGCCGGCCCGGACTAAAGCTGTCGTGGCTTGGGAAGAGGAAGGTGAGGCGACACCGCCTCCGCCTTCCAAGGAGATGGTCAGCGGGCGTGCCTCCGTCAGGGAGCGACCACAGGGGCGGGTGTGGGCGGCGAGGTGGCGGGAGAGGAACTGAAATGAGAAAAGATGAGAGAGCAAGCGGGTTGAAGTGATGAGCCGCGGTGGCTAGGTTGTTGAGCGAGCGCGCCGTCCGCTCTCTCTCTCTCTCTCTCTCTCTCTCTCTCTCTCTGTCGCATCCTCCCGTGCCGTTCCCGTCTCCCTGTGCATATGCCCATCATCACCACGGACCTCCTCTGGGTACAGGCGGCGGAAGGTGGCGGGGTCATGAGGAGGGGGGGTGGGCGCGGGCGGGGCGGCGGCGGCCATCGTAGGGAGCGGTTATCTAGTGTGCTCTGGCGCTTGCGCGGCTGGGCCCGCGCAGTGAGATGCGCTGACGGGGTGGGTGAGGAGAGGTGGACGTCAGCCCTGGCTGTTTGGTGGACCAGGCGAGCGCCCGCCTTCCTCTCTCTGTTTGGGGGAGCGAAAGATGAAAACAAAAAAAAATGAGGCGAGCGAGGAAATAGCCTCGCGGCTCGCTCCCACTCTTTTCTTCCGGCGGCGCGCGCAAGCCTCCTCTCTGTGTGCCTTTGCCTCGCCCCTCCTTTCACCCAAAGAAAGAGGGTGCCGCACCTTGCCCCACCCTCCTGACCATGTTGCCCGCCCGTGGGGCTGCTTCCCACCGGCGGCGGCGCCTGGCCGGGGGCGCGCGGGCGTGGGGCGCAATTGGAGCGCTGCTCGTGCTCGCGGCCACGCTCGCAAGCGCGCAGCAGCAGCAGGCTCCGACCGCGTTTGCGGACGCGCCCCCCGCCCCCGCGCCCGTGACCATGGCCGCCAACCCGTCGGGCTGCATCCTGACCTTTGACCTGGCCAACGCGCCCGCGCTGGTGGGCGGGACCATCACGACCGAGGCCGGCAAGCCGGGGTCCCCGCTGACCACGGCCGGCGGGGTGCAAGTCGCCGGCCGGCTGGCCCTGCAGCTGGCCACGGCCGCCTGCCCCCGCACCTGGGCCGAACTGAATGCGACGGGCTTGACGGGCGCCAAGATCGTGCCGACAGAGGAACCCACGCTGCGCCTGTTGCCGGCCAAGCTGACGGCCAAGGTGAGAGGAGAGGGAGGGAGAGAGAGTGAATGGGCCAATCTGGGGGGGGGGTGGGGGAGGCTTCCGGCAGGGGGCGGCGCTTTTGTCTCCTTCTCTTTGCACGGCGCCTGCCTGCGCCAGGCGCCCCATACCTGGCCAGTGGCCCCACCAGGCTGGTCCTTGGCGACGCTATCTGACCCGCTGGCCGGGCAGCCGGGGGTGGATGGCGTGGTTGAGGAGGGTAGGGGTGGCGGTTTTCTTGTTTTTTACCCCCGTGCGGTTCCGCCGGCGGAACAGAAAAAAAAAGAGGGGAGCGCCCGCGTCTCCTTCCCGGAGCGGCGCGCGTGCGGGGGTTGGAGGGAGTCGCCCCCCCACCCCCACCGACGGTCCTGGCGCCGCGCGCACGGCTAGCCTGGCTGACTCCCCACACGCTTGGCATGGGGGTGTGGAGGCGCCGAGGGCGGGGAGAGCCGGCGGGCGGTCTCAATTGGCGGCGAGGGAGGCGCGCTCCGCCGCCGCCCGCCCCCCCCCTTGCCCTCGAGGCCACCCCCCCCGCCCTCTCGCTTTCGCACCCCGCCCGCTCTCTCTCTCACATCAACCCTCCCCCTCCCTCTTTTTTCTTTCTCTTTTTTCTTTTCCCTTTCCGTAGGTCGGCAAGGACTTGGCCACCATCACCGCCGCCAACGTCACCCTTGCCGTCTCCTCCTCCGCCATGCCCCAGCCCTTGCCCCCGTCCCCTGCCACCCTGGGCGGCAAGCCCGCCACGTCGCCGAACACGTGGCAGGGGCTGCTGGTGACTGGGACGGCCGCGTCCGGCGAACCGCCCTCTGCCGTGGGGCCGCTCTTCAAGGGCGCGGCCAGCCCTGTGCCGCTGTCGTACGTCCCGACGGCGGCCGCCCCCGCCCCCAAGGCCAATGCGGCCGCCACCTTCAGCTTCACGGGGGCCGACGCGACCGTGTTCATGAGCCTCCAAAAGCTCAACTTCACCTTCCGGTCCGAGTGGGCGGCGGGCGGGCGGACCGGGCCGGCCATCGTGTGGGTGGCCACCAACCTGACCTCCTCGTCCGTGCTGGGGTGCAAGGACGGCGGGTGCGGGCCCAACGGGCGGTGCGCGCCCCCGCCCGCGGACGCGGCGGACCCGCGGGGGCGGAAGGGGCCGGCCCCCGCGTGCGTGTGCCGGTGCGGGTTTGCTGGGCCGACCTGTGCCTCGCCCGACCCGGCCCCGCCGGCCAAGTGCCCGCCCTTCCCGTCCTGGCCGGCCACCTTCATCGCGCCGAGCCCGCCGGCCTCGCTGCTGTCCACGGGCGGTGGCGGCGGCGTGCTGGGCTCCCTGCCCGGCCTGACGGCGGGGGGCGAGCCCTGCACGTGCGCGGCCGGCGGCAGCCTGGCCGCTCTGCTCGCCTCGTCCACGTGCGAGCCGGGCTGGTCGGGCCTGTACTGCGACGCCTGCACGTCCGACACCGCCTGCGCGGCCTCCACCGGCGACCCGGCGTCCACCTGCTCCAACTCTCTGGAGTACCTGCCCCGCACCGTCTCCAAGGCGTACGTGTGCGACCTCTCCGACACGGTCGTGGGCGCCTTGGTCGACCCGCGCAAGGGGTACTGGTTCAACTGCACGACCACGCCCGTCGAGTGGCCCGGCCTACTGGACAAGAAGGGCCGGCCCCGGACGGGCGGGTCGTGCGAGCTGGGGATCGGGCTGTCGACCGACCCGGAGAACCCGATCGTGTGCACGGCGCAGGCGTGCCAGTTTGTGCCCGGGACGTCGGGCGTGCAGTGCCCGACGAGCTCTTGCGCCTGCCCGCAGGGGCCGCCCGGGCCGGATGGCGTGCCCGCCTGCCCCGCCATCGCGGCCACGTACGTGTCCATGATTGACGGCAAGCCCGTGGACGCTACCTGCACGGCCGCCGGGGCGTGCACGATCGACGTCAAGGACTTTCCGATCAAGCTGACCGCCAAGTGCACTGCGGGCGACTGCCAGTCGGATGGGGCGGCGCTCCTGAAGGGTGGCGTCCTGGAGCAGCCCCGCGATTACTCGAGCGTCATCGCGGCCATCCCCATCATGGCGCTCCTGGCCCTGGCCAGCGTGGCGGGCATCCAGATGATGGCGGCCACGGGGCGGCTGGCCGGCGGGAAGGGGGGAGCGGGCGGGGGTGGCGGGGTCAAGGGTGGGGCGGCAGCGGCGGCCACCACGGCTGCGCGCGGCGGGGTGGGTGGCGAGCCCGCCGGGGCCGGCGCGGTCGCCCTGGTCGCCAAGGCCGCCCCCCGCGCGCCCGCCCACCCCATCCAGGAGCTCAAGTGGTGGGACCTGTCCTGCACGGTGCCGGGCACCCGGTTCGCGCCCAACCACGGGGGCGGCGGCGGGGGCGCGGCCGGCGGCAGCGGCGCGTCGCACCCGACCGCGGCGGGCGGCCTGGGCGCCCTGGTGTCATCCGTCGCGGTCTCCCCCACCGCCCGCCGCCCTGGCCTGCCCGCCTTTGGCGGCGGCGCCAACGGCCGCCTCGCCCACGCCACCTCCTCCGCGGCGGCGCTCTCGGAGGCGGCGTCCCGGCGGGCGGGCGCGGTCTCGCCCGGCGCGACGCCCACCGCGGCAGGCGGCGCGGACGCCTTTGCCCCTGCCGCCGCTGCCTCTGCCGCTGCGCCCACCCCCGCCCCCAGGGCAGGCTGGTTTGGGCCCGCCCGCCCGCGCGTCCACATCCTGCGGGCGGCGGCGGGCGAGGCCCGCATGGGCGAGCTGGTGGGCGTGCTGGGGCCCTCGGGTTGCGGCAAGACGACCATGCTCTCCATCCTGGCGGGCTCCGTCTCCTCGCTCTCCGCCTCCTCCCGCGTCTCCGGCCACATCACCCTGGACGGCGAGAAGCGGCGGGGGTGGGCGTCCCGCCTGGTGGCGTACGTCCCCCAATTCGATTTCCTGCTGCCCACGCTCACGGTGGCCGAGACGCTGCGCTATTCCGCCCTGCTCCGCCTGCCCGCGTCGACGGCGCCGGCGGACATTGCGGCCCGCGTCGCCGCGACCATCGAGGAGCTGGGCCTGACCCACGTGTCGGGCGCCCAGGTCGGCGGGTCGTCCGGCATCCGCGGCGTGTCGGGCGGGGAGCGCCGCCGGGTGACGATCGGGATGGAGCTGGTCATCGACCCAGCCATCATCGTCCTGGACGAGCCGACCTCCGGCCTGGACTCACACACCGCCCTCAACCTGATGGTCACGCTCAAGGCGGTCGCGGCGGCCGGCCGCATCGTCATGCTGTCCTTCCACCAGCCCTCGCCCGCGATGTTTGACCTGCTGGACCGGTCCTTCCTGATGGCGCGTGGCAACGTCCTCTACTCGGGGCCGCCGTCGGGCGTGCCCTCCTTCTTCGAGGCGGCGGGCTGCCCCGTGCCGTCCGGGACGGCGGCGGCGGAGCACATGCTGACGGCCGTCTCGGACCCCAAGCTGCGGGACCCGCTGCTGGCGTACGCGGGCGCGCAGCGGCGGGCGGCGGCCGAGGAGCGCGCGGCGGGGGGTGGTGGCGGCGTCGGCGGGGGTGGCGGGGGTGCGGCGACGGCCGCCTCCCGGTCCGCGGACGATGACTTCACCTCTGACGCGTCTGAGGACGGCGCGGGGCCGCGGGGGGGTGGCGGCAACGCCACCGCCACGCCGGGCGGCCCCCTGCTGACCATCCAGTCGGGGCGGTCGGCCGACCTCGAGGCGGGCGCGGCCGGCGCGGCCGCTGCGGCCGGCGCCTGCTCCTTCGCGCCCTGCGCCACCACCCGCCGCCTGCGCAAGCCCGCCCGCACGCCTTTTGGGCGCGAGCTCGCCGTACTGTTCTGGCGGACCCTGACCGAGATCTGGCGCAACCCGTCCCTCCTGGCCATGCACTGCATCATGGCGCTCACGATGGGCCTGCTGTGCGGCGGCATTTTCTACAACCTCAAGTTTGACATTGCGGGCGCGCAGGGGCGGCTGGGCGCGGTGTTCTTCGCCCTGACCCTCATGGCCCTCACCTCGCTGACGACGGTGGACCTGCTCACGAACGAGCGGGGGCTGGTGGTCAAGGTAAGGGGGTAGAGAGAGAGAGAACCACGCGAGAAGGGAGAGAGAGAAGAAAGGAGGTCGAGGCGGCCCCTCACTCCTCGTGCGCGCTGCCGTCGTTATCCTCCATTCTCTCTCTCACGCACCCCGCGTCCCCATCATCATCCCTGCTTTTTTTCTCTCTCTGTCACACACAGGAATGCATCGCCGGCTACTACCGCCCCGTCTCCTACTACCTCTCCAAGGCCACCCTGGACGGCCTGCTGCTGCGCATCCTGCCGGCTATCCTGTTTGCCATCCCGCTCTACCCCTTGAGCGGGTTCCAGCCGGGGGCGCCCCAGGTCGCCCTCTTTTTCTGCGTCCTGGCCGTCTTCTCCGCGGCCGTCGGCGCCCTATCCATGGCCGTCACGGTCGGCTTTGGCACGGCGGGGCGGGCGTCGCTGGTCATGAACCTGGTGCTGCTGCTGTCGCTGCTCTTTGCGGGCTTCCTGGTGAACGTCAACTCGATCACGCCCACCCTGCGCTGGGTCGCCTCGCTCTCCGTCTTCCGGTACGCCTTCGAGGCGATGACGACGAGCGAGATGAGCGGCATCGAGCTCACCTTTGCCGCGCCCACCGGCCCGGGCGCCCAGCCCATCACGGTGCAGGGCCTGCCCGGCGGCGGCGCGGGCGGCGGGCTGAGCGTGGACCTCAAGGGCGACACGTTCCTCCAGGCGATCGGCCTCGACTCGCGCAAGCTCCTTCTGGACGTCATCGCCATCGACCTGTACTGGCTGGCCGCCGTCCTGCTGGGCGTGTCCCTGCTCTACTACACCATGCCCCGGGCCCTGGTCGTCCGGGCGCCGGAGGGGAGCGAGGGCAGCCGGCGGGGCGGGAGGAAGGGGGGGGCGGAGCAGAACAATGGCGCGGGTGGTGGTGGCCAGGTCAGCAAGACCAGCAGTTTCGCCAGCCTGACGGGCCGGCTGGTGGGGCGGGGGAACAACAAGTGATGGGAGATGAGGATGGTGGATTTGTTGAGTTGCGCGTGTGCATGCAGGGGTGAGAGAGGAGAGAGCGGTGTGCGTGGGGGCGTTGAGCGCAGAGTTGAGGGGGTGAAGGTTTGAGAAAAGAGGAGAGATGTTGTGAGAAATCACACACTGGCCACCAGTTGCGTAGACAGAGGGGTCCACGCACACACACGAACGAACGCACGCACGCACCCCCCTTTCTCCCACACACCCCTCCCTCCCTAAAACTCCCTTCGATTCTCTCTGGATCCGCGATCCAGTCGACCAATTTCGGCGAGAGATCCTGCGGAACGCTGAAACAAGTGACAGGCTTTTTTCCGGGGCATGCGTGCCGTCACCCTCTTTTTGCTCCTCCTAGCCACGGCCGCGTCCGCCCAACCCTCGACGACTCAGTTCACGGACGCGGCCAATGATGCGGCCCGGGCGGCCCTGAGCGGCCCGGCATTCCAGGCCGCCGCGGCGCGGGCGGCTGCCGCGGCCGCCAACCCGACGCCCACCCCGGCCGCGACGGCGCCCTCCCCACCCCCGAAACCAGCAGCGCCCGCCCCCTGCCCGTCCGGCCTCTCCGGCGCCAACTGCGACATCTGCAGCTCCGCCGCCGCCTGCGCTGCCCTCCCACCTTCCCTGGGCGGCGGCCCCGGCACCACCTGCGTGGCCGGGCTGGAGTACCGGCGCACCACGCTCGTCAAATCGTATGCCTGCGACATCTCGCGCTCCGCGGCCGCGACCGTCCTCGACCCGTCCCCGTCCGGCTACTGGGTCAACTGCACCGCGCCCCGGGCGGGCGACTTTGGAGGGGGGGCGTGCCAGCTGGCCATCGGACTGAAGACGGACCCGGCCAATCCGGTCGTGTGCGAGGCGGACGGGTGCTCCTTCAAGGCCGGCTCGCCCGACTGGGCGTGCGCCAAGGCGGCGTGCGGCTGCCCGCGGGGGTCGGCCAAGGACGCGCTCACGGGCAAGCCGGCCTGCCCTGCCGCCGCCCTGCCGTACCTGCCATTGGTGGACGGCAGGGCCTTCAAGTTCGCGTGCGGGGCGTCCATCGGCAAGCCGGCCTCCCCGGGCGACTGCCGCCTGACGATCGAAGCCTTCCCCCTGGTCTTTGACGGCGCCTGCTCCGCGGCCGGGTGTGAGGGGGCGGCGGGCGCGGGCGAGATGGTGGACTGGACGGGCGCCCAGCCCCGCAACTGGTCCACGCTGGCGGCAGCGATCCCGGTGGCGGCCCTGGTGGCGTTGTGCGCCCTAGCCTCAATCAACCTGGCGGCCGTGGGTGGGGGAATGGGGGAGCGGCGGGGTGAGGGGGGGGGCGGGCTGGGGGGGCGGTGCTGTGGCCTAGGCCTGGCAGCGGGTAAAGCCAGGCGGGGGCGGGGACCGCTGGAGGCGCCTGGGGCCGCCGCCGCCGTGGACGGCCCCGCCTGGGGCTCCTCACCCGGGCCTCCGCCGCCTGTTGGTGGTGGTGCGGCTGCCACCCCCCCACCCCCTCCCCTGCCGGGCATGGGCCCGCTCATCCGGGAGCTGGCCTGGGCGGGCGTGACCGTGACGGTGCCCCTGCAGGGCGCCCGGGCTATCGCGGCCGCCCGGGCCGCGGCCAGGCGGACGGCCGGGCACGGGGTCGAGGCTGGGCCCATGCACAAGCACCCCACGCCCTCCCTCCCAGCCCGCCCCCGCACCGCCATCCTCTCCTCCCTCTCCGGCATCGCCCGCGCCGGCCACCTGGTTGGCCTGCTCGGCCCGTCCGGTTCCGGAAAATCCACGCTACTAGGCGTCCTCGCCGCCGACACGCAAACACTCTCGGCGTCCGCGGCGGTCGCCGGGGCGGTGTCCTGGGACGGCGCGCCCCGCCCTCGCTGGTCCCGGCGGGCGGTCGCGTACGTCCCCCAATTCGACTTCCTGCTGCCCTCCCTGACCGTCTCGGAGACGCTGCGCTATTCCGCCCGCCTGCGCCTGCCGCCGGCCACCCCCCGGAGCGTGATCGACGGGCGGGTGGAAGCCACGCTCGCGACCCTGAGGCTGACCAGCGTGGCGCACTCCCGGGTGGGCGGGGGCGGGGGCGGGGACGCCTCCACCTCCTCCAGCGGCGTCGGCATGAGCGGCGGCGGCGGCGGCGGCGGCGGCGGCGGCGGCGCCCGCGTGTCGGGCGGGGAGCGGCGGCGCGTCGCGATCGGCCTGGAACTGGTCACCGACCCCGCCATCCTCCTCCTGGACGAGCCGACCTCCGGCCTGGACTCGCACACCGCCCTGCAAATCATGCGGGCCCTGAAGGCGCATGCGGGCGGGGGGCGCATCGTGCTGCTCTCCTTCCACCAGCCGGGGGCGGCCATGTTCAACTCGCTGCTCGACTATGCGTACGTCCTGGCGAGGGGGCGCACCATCTTTGCGGGCCCGCCCTCGGCCGCAGCGTCCGCCCTGGCGGCCGCCCGCTCGCACGAGGTGGGGCCGGGCGGGGAGGCCCCCCCGCCGGGCGCGTCCGACGCGGAGCGCCTGCTGACGGCGGCGGCGGACGATGCCGTGGCCGGCCGCATGGCCGCGGCGGTCGAGGCCGAGGCCGAGGCGGCGCCCCCCAAGGGCGTCCTCCCGCCCCCCCCCTCTCTCAACGGGGTGTGTGTGGGGAAGGAGGGGCGCGCACCCTTGTCCCCTCCACCCCGCCCGCCCCGGGCCCGGGAGCTGGCCGTCCTGTTTTGGCGGGCCGGCACCGAGGTCGCCCGCAACCCGGCCCTGCTGCTCATGCACTGTCTGCTGGGCGGGGGCGCCGGCCTGCTGTGCGGCGGCATCTTTTGGCGCATGGGCACCGACTTGGCGGGCGCGCAGGGGCGGCTGGGCGCGATCTTCTTCGCCCTGACCCTCATGGCCCTCACCTCGCTGACGACGGTGGACCTCCTGATCGCGGAGCGGGGGCTGGTCGTCCGGGAGGTGGCGGGCGGGTATTACCGGTGCGTGGCGGGAGAGGGCGGGGGGGGGAGGGAGAGGGAGAGGGAGAGGAGGGGGGCCCGGGCGCGCGCGCGCGCGCCCCCTCTCTCTCCTCCACAGGCGCTCTCTCTCTCACCCCTCACCCCTCTCCACACCCGCACACCCCGCCAGCCCCTCCTCCTACTACCTGTCCAAGGCCGCCCTGGACGGCCTGCTGCTCCGCGTCCTGCCATCCCTGCTCTTCGCTCTAGGATTCTATCCACTTTCAGGTTTCAAAAAAGATGCCTCCCACGCGGCCGTCTTTGCGGGCGTGCTGGCCGCCTTCGCCGCGACGGTGGGCGCCCTGTCCCTGGCGTGCGCGGCGGGGGCCGGGTCGGCGGGGCGGGCGGCGCTGGCGATGAACCTCATCCTCCTCTTCTCGCTCGCCCTGGCCGGCTTCCTGGTGAACGCCGAGTCCATCCCCCCGTCCCTGCGCTGGCTGCGGCAGCTCTCCACGTTCCGGTACGCCTTTGAAGCCCTGGCCACGTCCGAGCTGGCCGGCCTGACCCTGACCATCCAGCCGCCCGGCGTCGGCTCCCAGCCCGGGGTGGGCGGCCTGAAGGGCGGCGGCCGGGCGTCGACCGGGATCGCGCTGGGCGGGGCAGCCGTCGGCGGGGCGGGCGGGCTGGACATTTCCTTGGTGCTCGCGGGCGAGGCCTTCCTGGCGGCCCTGGGAGTGAACTCGGGGCGCCTGCTGGCGGACGTGCTCACGCTGGACGCCTTCTGGGCGGCCTTCCTGGCGGGCGGGGTGGGGCTGTCGTGGGCGGTGCAGCCGCGCCCGCTGGAGGTGGTGGGCGTGGGCGCGGCGCGGCTGGGGCGATGGCGGCGGGTGGTGGACTGGTTCCGGCCGTGAGTGAGCCGCGGCCTCAGGCCCACCCGGCGTGGACGGCGGCCATGGGGGTGCGTGTAAGGTGTAAGGCGTGTAAGTGTGAGCCGCGGCCTCAGGCCCACCCGGCGCGGACGCATACATGTAAATATTTTTTATGTAAGATATGACGTGATCGAAATTTTCCTAAAACACGCCACAGTAGAGCCACACACACCTCCCCCCCCTTTTTCGCGCGACCCGCGTCCAGTGCCCCTCCCGCACACCCGACCCATGGCCGCCATGGCCTCCTCCTCCTGTCTCCCGTCGGCCTGCCGCCCCGCCCCCGCCCGGCCCGCACGCGCGGCCGCTGGGGCGGTGATGGCGTCAGCGGCGCCGCCCCCGACCGGCCGGGGGGCGACCCCATCCACCTCGCGGGAGGTCTCCGCCTCCGCTGCCGCCTTTGCGCCGACTTTTGCGCCGACCTGCCCCTGGCCACGCACGACCGAGTACGGGAGCTACGAGCCGGCCGCGAGGGGCGGTGTTGGGTGGAAGGCGTGGCTGAACAAGGTGCGAGAGGAAAAAAGAGAGGCCGCCGGCCACCAAGTCAGCATCTCGGACGGCGGCGGCCCGGCGTGCCCGGCCTGACCGCGCCCGGCGTGACTCCGCCTTCCACCTGCCGAGCACCCCAAGGCGCGGCCCTGTCAGGAGGCTCATGTCCGATTTGGATGAGGAAACGGGTCAATGCAGCGGAAGAACCGCCCGCCCGGGCGTCCCGAAGCAGAGAGCGCCAACCCTGGATTTTTTCCCTTCCCGACCCTAAAAGTTAAGCCGTGGCCTCACCTCCTCTTTTTTCCTTTTTCACCCTTCTCTCTTCAGCTCTTGGACGGCGACACCGCCGCCCTCCCCCCCGCCGTCGCCCCCCTGGCCGGCCACTTCACAGACGGCGGCGTTACCTGCGCCCTGAGCGGCGGCGGGAGCGCGCCGCCCACCTCGGGGGGGCTGGTTGGCTGGGCCGCGTCTGTCTGGCGCTACAGGGGCCTGTCTTAGCCCGATCTCTCTCGTCCTTTTGTTTTTGCGACGCGATGGTGCGTGCGCGCGCTGGGAAGCTAGGTTCCTGGCGTGCCGCTGCGGCTGCGTCGGTGTGTGTGCGTTGTGTTCCCCCCCCCCCTGTCCCCCCTTCCGGCGAGAGAGAGAGGAGAGAGGGGTCGAGATGTTTGCAACCTCCTCTTTTTGTTTTTTCGCAAACAAACAACCGCCGCCACCACCACCACACCACGTGCCCCCGCCCACCAGACTGAGTAAGAATTGAGAATAGAATGGGCACGGATCTAACAAATGTGTCGCGGAAGACTCTCCCTCAGTGCCCCTCCTTCCCCCCCAATGTCCCGCGGCTTCGTCTCTCCTCTCTCTCTGAACTGACTGAAAAAAGGCGCCACACAGCTCATACCCACCACGCCGCGCGCCTCTCCCTCCTCCCTCACGGCGCGTGGTACAGGTACAGCGAGTTGCAGGCCGCGGCCGCCAGGACATTGGCCCGCGGATGCCAGGCCAGGTGGAGCAGCTTGGCCGAGAGGTCCGCCCCGACGACGGCCGGGTCGGCGCCTGGGTCCTCCCAGCCACCGCCCCCGCCTCCTCCGCCGCCGCTCTCCAGGCCGTTGGGCCACGCCCGAGGCGGCCCGGGGCGCAGGGAGGAGGCGCCCGGGCTGGCGAGGGGCGCGCCCCCGCCCGCCGCCGCCCCGCGCATGAGGCGTTGCGGGTCGCGGGAGGCCTCCAGGAGGACGCCCGACCCGCACCGGCGGGTGGTGGCGGGCGTCCCCCCGCCGGGTTGGGGCGCGCCGGGCGGCCCGCCGCCCCACTCGCCCGGCCCGGGCACGACCCGGAAGAGGGAGGAGTACGTCCCCGTCGCCGCGCCGCTGCCGTCGCCCGCCACCGCCACCCCGAACTTGTCAAAGATGCAGTCATTTTCGTACAGGTCTGCCAGGCGGGACCGCAGGCCGTCGTGGACGGGGTAGGCCGCCACCGGGCGGGATGGCATGGCGAGGTCCCACAGGGCCAGTCCCATGAAGTCCCGGGCGACGAGCGTGCGGCCGGACGGGCCGACGAAGCGGACGTCCGAGACGGAGGCGACGATCTCGGAGAAGAAGGAGCGCGGGGCGGCGGGCGGGGCGCCGCCCCCGCCCAGGCCTGCCCCCGGCGACCCGGCGGCCGAGGCGGGGCCCGCGGGCGGCGCGCCCGCCTCCGGCGGCGCCAGCGTCAGCGCCGGCCGGTCGCACAGCGCGGCCGCCCGCATGTCCGCCAGGCGCAGGGCGCCCTTGCTGCTGGCGTACACAAAGGATGCGCAGTGGGACGGGTGGAATTCGGCGGCCGTGATCACCTCCGTAAGGTCCTCCATGCAGGGCGGCTTCATGTCGACGACCACCCACGCGCCGGACGTCGGGCGGTCCAGGTGCCACAGGTGGATGCGCAGGTCGTCCGCGGAGAGAAAGGTCTCCCCGTCCGAGCACAGGGAGAGCGAGTTTACGTGGTAGGCGTGCGCGCCGGCAAAGGTGCGGCGGCACCGGGCGGACAGGACGGCGTCCGTGGCGACGACGCGCGGGATGGCCAGCGTGTAGGGGAGGGCGGGGGCGGCCGCGCCGGGCGGCGGGCGGCAGGGGGAGGGGCCGCCCCCCCCCCCCCCCCCCCCCCCACACCCCCACCCCGGGGGGGCCCCCCCCCCCGGTGGGGGGCCCCGCCCCCCCCCCCC
>Ga0315278_10001650_pt1 | contig 19716 bp, 17 predicted proteins | sample YL17G06_0_MG_FD_203880 | JGI IMG/M metagenome (GOLD analysis project Ga0315278, IMG submission 203880) | Sediment microbial communities from Yellowstone Lake, YNP, Wyoming, USA - YL17G06_0 | ecosystem: Environmental > Aquatic > Freshwater > Lake > Sediment | place: USA: Wyoming | collected... | reverse complement strand
TGAACCAGCGGATTGGGCTCACCCTGTATTCTGCATTAAATATATTGCATTGGAATTAAATTGTCAATACCTTTTTCAAATTTTTTCTCATTTTTTTGACTTTCCCTTATCCTTCTTTAAGGGATCGTTGGATTACGATTCCTCAAAAGAAGAAATTGTGTGATTGTTATGATTAATAATATGGAGATGAGATATGCAGGAAAAATTAAATGATTAAGACATTATTAGAAAATTAGAAAATGAAATTGGAAAGAAATTGGAGATATTGGAACGCGATCAAATTGTGAATAATAAAGGGGGAAAATATGGATATACGATTATTAATGATGCTGTGATTGGTTTAAAAATGCAACAGATGAGCGTCCGGGATATTTATCTTTTAGAGGAATTGAAAAATCTAAAATTCCTTAATCTATTGGGGAATAATATCTCAGACATCTCTCCACTCAAAAATTTAACAAAATTAGAAAAATTAAGTTTGTCAAGTAACAAAATCTCAGACATCTCATATCTAAAAGACCTAAAAAATTTATCAGAGCTATTTTTAAGTTCAAATCAAATTACAGATATTTCTCCGCTTTATTCCTTAATGGGACTCAAACGTTTAACCAATGATGGTCGGGATATTTGGCCAATGGGGCCGTGGCAAGAGCTTCTTGATGGAGCATATATGGAAACAATTGGGAAAAAAAGATAAAAAAACTAATTTTGAACTTGTTGATTTTCATGCCTGGAAGTACCAGGACACTCCTGCTTCCTGGGCTTACCTTTATGAAGCGTTTGCAAACAAATATTTCGAAATGCCACAGAAACAAAATGGCAAAGTCCTACATTTTATCTGGGAATTTATCAAAACCTGGATCAAAAATTGTTCAAAGCGGTTTAAAATAAACCTTAAAGTTCATGGCCGGTTTCCTTTGATTGCGTTTTTTTTATTGCTCGTTGTTGATATAGTATGGGATATTTTTGATTTAGACAAAAAAATCTTAAACATCCGTTGGTGTTCTATACTGGTCATGGTGTATTTACTTTCTAAAATATTTGACCATTATCGCAAAAGCGCCATTCAACTTTTCAAAAAATATACAAAGAAAAGGAGTTTAAGCCCACTGTTGGGATTACAAAAGGAAATTCAAGATGAATTGAGAATTTTACTTAAAGTATGGCTCCCGGAATTCCAAAATAAAAAAATATTATTGTTTGTAGATGATTTAGATAGATGCAGCGAAGAACGACTTATCCAGGTTATCGATTCACTCCGAATAATGTTAGAGGACACAAACATATCCAGGAGGGTCTTTGCCTTAATAGCTGTGGATGATCTAATTTTGGTACGGGCTATCCAATTAAAATATCAACGAATCCTGGAAAATTCGGAAGACTCAGAAAAGTTAACAAGGGAATATCTTGATAAACTATTCCTGATTGGTGTGAAACTTAACCCGCTTAACGAATCTGAAAAAGAGGCTATAATGTACTCTATTATTAAAGATAAACTTGCTCCTATTTCCAAGACAGGCCCCGCCGTATCCGATAATGGGACAGTTACTGCTAATCCTGAAGCTACTAATCCCCAGGGAACCCCTAAAGCTCCTGTAAGTCCAAATCTTACTGAAATGAATTACAAAATTATCCCCTCTCTCTTTGACAATAAAAAAATAAAAAAATTGTCTCCCCCCATTTTGGAACAATTAAGAAATCATGAAAATGAAGCTATTGGCAATAGTGATTTTATTGAAATTTTGAGCTCCCTACATATACCAAAAGAAGAATCCGATCTTATTTTAAAACATTCCGAATTTCAGCCGGAGCTAAATGAGGAAGAGCATAAGCGCTTCAAGAAATTATTCCCTTTCCTGAAAAGCGCAACACCGAGAAGTATCCGCATATTATATTATCAATATATACTGGCTAAGCGTCTCTTGAAAAAATTCAAGCCAATATATACCAGTCTATCTCAAAAAGACCATTAAGAATCCGCCTCCAATGCGTTGCTTGATTTACTTTTTTTGAAATACCGGTATCGTGCGCCTAAAAAAAAGAATCTGTTAAATAAATATCTTTCTGAAGGGGATATTGGCAAATGCCTGGAAGATATGTCAAAAAATTTTCCAGGTAATGAAGAGATAAATAACATAATTCAAAGGATTAAAGACATAGAAGCCGATACGCTTAATAGGATGCAAGGCACCATTGATATTGTAGTAGCCTATTGATCTCTGTAGATAAACCAAAGGAAAAAATGGCCGACGGTTTCACTCTGGTCCGCCAGGCCAAAGACAAATTCAGCCAATACTACCCGGACGCCTCCATCGTCAACCTCTTTAAAGAGAAAGACGACCCCCCACATCATATTTTCCACCTATCCCACCATGATGAATCTCATCGACCAGGGCCACGATCCTGGCGACAGCCCCTGCAAGCAGTCTGGCGTCGACATATTCGAAACATGGGAAGATTACCGGCAGGTGACCGGCAGTTCGCAGACATTCGGGCAATTCATTCACAGTATCGTTGGGATGGAGCGTGAGGCGGTCAAGGCAGCGTTTTCCCTTTTTATAGCCAATCCCGCTTTCAGTGCGGACCAGATCTCATTCATCAACCAGGTGTTGGATTACCTCAGCCGCAATGGGTACATGGAAAAAGAAGCCCTGATGGACCAGCCCTTTTCCGAGATACATTACAAAGGGCCATATGGTATATTTAGCAGTGGGGATGTGGACAACATCATCCATATCATCGACGGCATCAACAAGAACGCCCAATGCCCCATGGCCCGGGAAGCGTGATGAGATTATGGAACAGGCGAATTATGTTCCCCGGGGCTCCTTGATTTTATTTTTTAGCGCCGGATAGTTTTGAAGTAATCTGTTTTTCCTTTTTATTTTCGATGACTTTCCACCGGCCACCTTTATTGGGGCCGAGGCGTTTTAAAAGTCCATCTCGCTGTAATTTTTGAATTTTCCGCTCAATGGTGCGCTCCGTGACCCCGGTTTGTTTGGCCAATTCAGGAATGATAATCGATGCATTTTGTTTAATGAGAGTTAGAATTTCTCCCGACATTTCTCCCGACATTTCTCCCGACATTTTTGATGTTTTCCCCGACGTTTTCTCCGAACTTTCTCCCGACATTTTTGAAGTCTTCACCGGCTTTATTACCGACGTTTTTGAAGTTTTCCCCGAACTTTTCCCCGACATTTTCTCCGAACTTTTCCCCGACGTTTTCTCCGAACTTTTTATCGGGCTTTCAATGGTTTGATCGGCTTCTTTGCTAAGCTCGCCGGCTTCCGATTTAATAGAGCGTTGAAACGTAATGGTAAAGAATGAATCAAACTCAAAAACAGGTTCAGGGTTTCCGGCCTCTTTGAGGGCATTCCTTATTCTATTGATACCGGTTCCCATTTTCTCAATATAGCCCGCTCTATGGAATAATGAAGTAATAATCGGGTTTCGCGATATACTCCTCGTTCCGAATTTTTCGGGAGTTAATCCCTTGGGCAGCCCACCGGGATTGGATATTTGCACCCTATCATCAAAAATCTCAACCATTATATTGGCGCCTTTTTCAAAATAGTCACGATGGCAGGCGGCATTAACAACAGCTTCTCTTAAGGCGACTTCGGGGATTTCCAGGATCTCTTTCCTGCGCATAGATGTAATTTCGTATCGTAAATTAAGATGTTTTTGCAAAAAAAGAATGGTGTCTTCAATATTGGAAACAAGGTCACCGGTATAATCTTTCCTGTCAAGGATCGTTACTTTTTCATTTCCTTTGTAAAGCGCACAGGTGAATGTTGCGTAAAAAAGGTGCGGGGAAAGTTGATCGCTAAAAAAAAGCAACCCGGCATTATTCAGGAAAGGTTTTTGATTTCTATATGCCAGTACCCCCAGGTTTTCAAGAATTGCATAATCATCTAAAGTTTTGGTGATTTTGGAAATCCCAAGATAGCGGTCAAAAACTTCTTTTTTAAGCGCTTTATTTATATCGACATCGTCACGCAAAATTTCATCAAACCGTACTTTACCTTCAGCCTGGATAAATTCGGTGATCTCGCGGGTTGTCATCTTTTGCGAGTTTGCGCCGGTTCTAATATAAAAGCCCTTATTGCAGCGATAGGGCTTATTTAAGCCCTCTTGTACATGAATAATAAGAATGCTTTCAAATGACTCAATCCTAATTGCGACAGCGGGGTCGCAATGATTAGCCATATCCTGGATTTGCGATATCAACGCATTGGTAACAACTACGCCGGTGACTTTGCCGCTGTCATGGATACCGATAAAAATTCTACCGCCGCTGGAATTGGCCATTGCGATCAATTCTTTGGCTAAATCGGAATTAACACTCTCCTTGAATTCGATGGTATAACCTTCCCCCTCTTGCAGTATAAGAGCCAGTTCATTTTTATTCATTTTCGCTGATTCCTTCGGGAAAGTACTTTTTAATCAAGTTTGAAGTATAGATAGTTTCAAAAAAAAAGTCAAGCCAAAAGCTAATTTCTTCCCCGGGTTCCATCCAGCCACCCCCGGTAGAGATGAAATATCTCCATTTGCTTTCCAAGATCGGTGGAATCGATCGATCGTTGAATTTCGTCGCGGGTTTGCCGTTTCCAGGTGACCTCCATATGGGCGAACCCATATGCAAGCGCAGCCATTATGGCCGCATTGAGTTTGAGTTGTCGGAGATCGATTTTATCGAAGGTATCGGATTCGGCATGGTAGTTGGGGGCATAATTGGCGGGGTCTTGATCGGCCACCAGGTTGGCAATACCCTGCATCATGAAGTCGTAATTATCCGTGCCGACAATCGGTTGATCGATTTGGCTGAAGGGCCCCAGTCTTTCTACCGGCTTTAGGGCGCGATTTACCGGTTCTATCATCTCCTGCCTGCCGTTGGTGAAAAATCCCAGGATCCGGCCGCTGCCGATATCGGTAGAACATGCCATGATATGACGGTCCATCTCTTCGGCGTGGGCCCGGGTATATTCCCATGAACCGATGAATACCTGTTCTTCGCCATTCCAGAGAATAAAGCGGATGGTTCGTTTGGGTGCGATGCCCAATCGCTTCATTTGCCTGGCAATGTCTATCAGCATGACGACGTTACAAGCATTGTCATTGGCGCCGGCGCCTAAATCCCAGGAGTCAAGGTGCGCGCCGATAACCACGATTTCCCCGGGTTTCCCGGCGCCGGGGATTTCACCGATGACATTGAAGCTTTGATACTGGCCGCCGGATTCGATATCTATTTTAGCGGTAAGGGTTAAGTTTTTACCGGCGCGGAGCAATCGCAACGCCCGTTTGGCTTGTTCCCGGGCCATGATCAACAGGGGGTGTTTATTGTTCTCCCCCAGTGAAGCGCCGTACCGGTAAAGTAAACCATGGGGCCGCGTAGACATGTAAACCAGGCCCGCCGCCCCGGCGGAAAAAGCGAGTTTTTCAATGCCGGCGGCCTGGGCAAATCCTTGAAACAATCCCTTCATATCCAGGAGTTCTCCTGTTTCCACCAGGAGAAAAGCCCCCTTCGCCTTACTGCCCACACGGGCGAAATCCCCTTCGGTTCCCAGCCCGATATCCACCAACGGCGCACTTAAACCTGTTCCCGGGGTAGGTGCCGAAAAGGGCATGGCCACCGCGGCCGGGATAAAGGAAACATCCCCGGATATCGCTGTTTCACAGGAACGTTCCCCCCAGTACGCAGGCATGGTAAATGCCTCTTTCTTAGCGATAACACCGGCCTCTTTAAATTTTTTTAAGGCCCATTCCACGGCTTCCAGGTTGGCCTTCGACCCGGTGGGACGACCGCCGATTTCATCGCACAACTGCTGCAAATCCCGGGTTAGGGGAGTCTCCGTTAATATGGCCGACAACAGCCGGTCTAGTTCCTGTGTCTCTGAAACCGCCGGCTGGGGTACCATTAACAAAATAACCATGGCCGAAATAAGTCGTATGTAGGTGCTGCATATACGGTAGATACTGTAAACACATCCGGATGAATTCATTTTTTTCTCCTTTTATTGTCTTTTATTGCCGCTGCCTGTTTTACCATGAAAATATATTAATGGAAATAGTAAGGAAAGTCAACAAGTTGCATAAATTTGCCTGTCCCGAATGTCACTAAGTTAAGGCTACACGCTAAATTTTGCGGGTTCTTTTTTTTGGCTCTGAATGTCATTAGGTTACGCATTTTTTGAGATATTGTCAATAGTTGTGTATGAAAAAAAATAAATTTTTTTAAATGAATTCGGTGGCGCATGCTCAACCGTTGTCAACAATTAGCCTACAGTAAAAACTGAATAAAGATCTGTGAGGGATGAATCTTTAACCATTTGAACAACCTCCCTGGAATATTCTGCCAGCATGCCTAACCTCGTTGTAAACTGAAGCCAGACAACTGGTTGATTCGGGAATATCCAGCCCCTGGGCTTTTAAACCCTGGACAACTCCCGCAGCCCACCCAATATGCCAACTCAAATTAAACCATAGGGCCTCATTTGCAGTTAAAAAGCTACTGAAAATAGTATCGAATTCCCCAAAGTCGGCATCGGATTTAGCGTTCTGCTTAACCCACTCATTTACCGCATTGATACCGTGGGATGATTCCTTGTAACCCATTGTGGTTTTGATTAGATCATCGATTGTGGTATCACCAAGAAACTTCTGGAAATGACCATAATGGTTTTTAGCCATCTAATTGTACCTCCTTTCTCCTTTATATTTTTTACTGATATTCCTGGTCGATTTGAAGGTTGAAGTTTGAAGTGATTGGATTTTGGCCTGGTGCTAAGCCGCGACTTTTCATTTTTGCACAGAGCTTAACTGGTTAGTCAAAGAACACTCATTATCAATTAGCAAACCTTGCTAAATTTAGCCGCCCCCCCGGAGTACCAGAGTACCGGAGTACCGGAGTACCGGAGCGCTGGGGGCCGGGACAACGGATGACGTGCGGCAGGTATTGACCCTTAGACCATCAGGCATTTAGGCCATTTAAGCCACTTTTAATTCTTCGGTTTTATCTTTATCTACCGAAACCCCATCCTGATATTTCACTCCCTTTAAAACAAGGGGAATGATATTGGAGCTATGTAATTTCTGCCACCTCTGGGATGCTGAATCCACTAACTTAAAAACCAGTGGTAGGATCGACTCCTCTTTACAACAACCCCGGGTCTTGTAAGTCCGCAAACGCACCGTCGAAAATGTCGATTCAATTACGTTAGTGGACCGTATATGACGCCAATGCTCCGCCGGAAATTCATAAAAAGCAAGGGTCTGATCTTTGGTTTTCAATAAACAGGCCACGGCTTTGGGGTACTTTGCCTCATAAACTTTAACAAAACGGTCAAATGCCTTTAACGCATCTTGCTTAGTGGGGGATTGATAGATTTCATGGATATCTTTTTTGGCTTGAGATTGTAATGATTTAGGCAGCTTATCGAGGATATTGCGTGTCCGGTGTACGCCATAACCAGCAACGCTGCTGAGCTGTTGACGGATATTCCTTTTCCAGGGCATTCCAAAAACCCAATGCGCCATCTCCTACCGCAAGAGATGGGCCTACACTCAGGCCCCGCTGCTTTAAATCTATAAGAATATCGTGCCACGTCATCTCGCTTTCTCTATAACCAATATCCATCGCTACCAGTTCCTTTTGGCCATCAGCAGTCGCACCCAATATCACAAATACGCAACTCTTCTCCTCTTTTAGACGGATGTTAAAGTAAATCCCGTCTACCCACCAGTACACGTATCTTTTTTTGGTCATATCCTGACACTTCCATTTTTGATATTCTTGTTCCCACGCTTTCTTGAGACGATTTAAGCTGCAAGGAGAGAACGATACAGGCTTACCCACCAATTGCGAGAGCACATCGGAAAAGCGCGTACTTGAAACACCATGCAAATATAAAAAGGGGAGAAAATCTTCAATATTCTCACTCCTTCTTAAATATTTGGGGATCACTTGACTTTGGTACAAAATCTGTTCTTTCTTATCACTGCTGCATTCCTGATCACGGCTACGTGGTACTTTCACCGATACATCACCTATACCCGTTTGAATCGTCCGCTCCGGATTATATCCATTACGAACGATTCGCTGGCGACCGTCAGGCATTTTCTGGGCGCAGTGACCTTCAATAAAATCTTTGATTTCGGTTTCTAATGCCAAACGAAGCATCAATTCAGCGCCTTTACGCGCTAAATCTTGAAATGTCGTCTTAAAAAAATTTTCAGGTAGACTTTCTTCAACTTTTGCTGTAAAATCTTTCATGTGGCGTATGCCTCCTTTGTTATTTTTTTTACAGGGAATTTTAACAAAGTTAAGCATACGCCACACTCCTTCATTTTTCAAGGGTTTTTTATCATACACAAGATTCTATTATATATCACTGGAGTATATAAAAATAGAATCCAATAAGTAAAATCAGAAAAAGAATACCCCCTGAGATACAAAATCACGCACATATGGGTATTAAGAAAGGGTATCGGACCAATTCTGGGTTTTGAAGGAGAATAGATAGCTACCATACGAACTTGTCGGTGTTTCAAAATTAGAATTGCTGATAATTCATCTTCGATCATTTCCAAAGTATGGAGTTTTTGCAACACCCTGCGCGATGACGGCGTAAGCTATGGCGATTACCTCGAACAACTGACCTACCTGCTATTCCTGAAAATGGCAAATGAACTCTCCCGCCCCCTCTATAACCGCACCCTGGCCATCCCCAACGAATTCAACTGGGAAAACCTTACCAATAAAAAAGGGGCGGAGCTGGAAGCCCATTACAGCAACCTGCCGGTTGAAAGATAAGAGTTTGGCGGACCTGGACAATTTGCCCGATCCGGATGTACTGGCGAAAGAGATCATCGAAAACATAGAAGCAGGTTTAGAGAATTTCAAAGAGATATACAATGTGTTGAAGTAGGGTCGGTGCGTGCAACGCCATTCCGGGCCTGGTGTTTCTTTGCGCCTTTGTGCTTTCTTAGAATGACGTAGCCCTGCGCCGGGGAAACCTGGGATTGACAATTACATCTTCTTTCACTATAATGGGTTCATGGATGCAAAACGATTTCCCAATTCTACGAAAGAAAATAAAGGTCTCGAAAAACTCAACGGCGCCGTAGTACCAAAAGGTGTGGTAGTGGCGGTCGGCGGAAACGAAGACAAAGAACATGACTTGCTTGTATTACGAAGAATGGTTGCTTTAATTAAAAACAACCCCATTATCATCGAGGTCATTACCACTGCCAGTGAAATACCTGGGGAAACCGGGAAAATGTACCAGCGGGCATTTGACAGGATCGGCAATACAACCGTGCAATTCATGCATATTCACACAAGAACGCAAGCAGACGATGAACAATATATTCAACGAATAAAAAAAAGCCACATCGTATTTTTTACCGGCGGCGACCAACTCCGAATTACAAGTACGCTTGGGGGTACGGTATTTCTTAATACCATTATAAATAAATACTATACTGAAGATTGCATTGTGGCCGGAACAAGCGCCGGAGCAACTGCCCTGGCCCAAACGATGATTTATGACGGAGAAAGTTCGGAAGCCCTGGTAAAAGGTTCCGTTAATGTAACGGCCGGCCTGGGGTTAATTCAAAATGTCGTTATAGACAGCCACTTTATTACAAGGGGCCGATTCAGTCGTTTAATGGAAATAATCACAACCAACCCGGGTCATACCGGTATCGGGTTGGGTGAAGACACGGGCATCATTATCAGGAACGGATGCTTGATTGAGGCCATAGGAAATGGCCTGGTGGTCATTTTTGACGGAAAGCACATCCGCTATTCCAATATTTCTTCGATTAAAAGCGGGGAAGCCATCGCGGTTGAAAATATGCACGTGCATACCCTGGTAAATGGGTACGGCTACAACCTCTTAACCGATAAATTCCTCATGCCGGTGGAATTAGCGAAAATCTCTACTTCCTGATTATATTATTATGGATATGAAAATTCTTGAAATCCGCGCCTTGAGGGGCGCAAATTATTTTTCCAGGTACCCCGTTATCTACATGCAAGTAGATCTTGGCGAACTGGAAAAAAAACCCTCAGATACTATTCCCGGTTTCACCGATAGGGTTAAGAAAATCCTTCCTTCTCTTATCGAACACCGATGTTCTCTCGATCATCGCGGCGGATTCTTTGAGCGCATCGATAGGGGAACCTGGGCCGGGCATATCGTCGAACATGTTGCCCTTGAACTGCAATGCCTGGCGCAAATGGAAGTAGGCTTTGGAAAAACATATAGCACCGATGAGTATGGAATATATAATGTAATATATAGATATCGCGACGAAGAAGCCGGCATTGAAGCCGGAAAGTATGCAGTGGAAATTGTCAATGGCTTATTTAAAAACCAGGAAACAGAAATACCACCCATAATCGACCGCTTGAAGGAAATAAGAGAAAACAATCTCCTTGGCCCTTCTACACAATCCATCGTGGACGAAGCGAAAAAGAGGGGCATCCCGGAAATAAGATTAAATAACGAAAGCTATGTTCAACTGGGGTTTGGTATTCGTCAGCGAAGAATCCAGGCTACAATAATTGACAGCACGTCTGCCATCGGAGTCGAAATAGCCGATGACAAAAAGCGGACAAAAGAACTGCTGGCGAGGATGGGAATACCTGTTCCCGAAGGTTATGCGGTCGATATATTGCCCGGCGCATTGGAAGCGGCTGAAAGAATCGGATACCCGGTTACTATCAAACCTATTTCAGGCAACCATGGGCGGGGCATTACCACCAATATAGCGACGCCCGCGGACCTGGAAACCTCTTTCCTATATGCAAAAAAATTCGGCGAATTGCTGCTGGTTGAAAAATTCTTACCGGGCGCCGATTATCGCATCCTGGTTATCGATGGGAAATTCACCGCCGCGGCCAGGAGAGACCCGGCATTTGTTATCGGCGACGGGACATCGACTATTCGGCAATTGATAGACAAGGTTAATCTCGATCCCAAAAGAGGGTTCGGCCATGAAAAAACCCTCACCCGCATTAAAATCGATTACATGATGGAGTGTCTTTTGAGTCAAAAACATTTGACGCTTCAATCTATTATCCCAAAAAACGAAAAACTCTATATCAAAACCACCGCGAATTTAAGCGCCGGGGGAATAGCCATCGATGTCACCGATGAAGTGCACCCACTGACAAAAACAATGTCGGAGCGCATATCCCAGATCATCGGTTTAAATGTGATCGGCATCGACCTGATTACCACCGATCATAGAATCCCGCTTTCAGAAAACAATGGAGGCATTATTGAAGTTAACGCCGCCCCCGGACTTCGTATGCATGCGAACCCATCCGAAGGAAAACCCAGGAATGTAGCGGGCGCAATAGTAGACATTCTTTTTCCCCCGGGAGCGAAATACGACATTCCCATTATCGCTGTTACCGGTACAAACGGCAAAACAACAACCGTCAGGCTCATTTCGCATATCCTTGGGCTGAACGGAAATATTGTCGGTATGACCTCAACCGATGGCATTGTCATTGGCAATAACTCTATTATAGAGGGGGACTACAGCGGACCTGAAGGGGCAAAGATTGTGCTGATGGATGCTTCCGTAGATCATGCCGTATTAGAAGTGGCAAGGGGAGGAATTATTCGAAGGGGACTGGGATTCGAGGAATGCGATGTCGCCGTGATAACAAATATCACCCGGGATCACCTCGGTGAAGGGGGGATCAATACCCTCGAAGACCTCGCCAGGTTAAAAGGCGCCCTGCTTGCGACAGTCAAACCGACCGGTTACACCGTATTGAACGCCGATGATGAATTGGTATTGACCCTGAAAGAGCAAACCAAAGGACAGGTGATCCTGTTTTCTCTCAATCACGATAACCCTGAATTGCTAAAACACCATGCCTGCGGCAATATTATTGTAACCCTTATCGATGATTCGCTTATCATTCAAAAAGGATCTTTGGTATCCACTGTCGCCAGACTAATCGAAATACCGCTCACCTTTGGCGGCTATGCCCTCTTCAATGTGTCAAATACCCTGGCAGCGGTTGCCGCAGCCTATGCACTGGGATTAAACGAGAAACAAATAAGAGCCGGAGTGATCAGTTTCAGTCCATCCATCGGTCAATCTCCGGGCAGGATGAACATTATCGATATGGGTAATTTTAAGGTAATGATTGACTACAACCACAATATCGGGGCCGTTAAAGCCATCGGCCAGATGCTTCCGTTTATTGCCCCGGGGAAAAAGATCAGGATGGCGGTCGGCACTGGAAATCGCAGGACCCAGGATATCATTGATTTTGGAGAGAGCCTAGCCGAATTTTATGATTATGTTGTGATTACCGATACGGACCCCCGCAAAAGAGCCCCGGGGGAGACCTGTGAGTTGGTGCAAGAGGGCCTTATCAAAGGCGGCTATCCAAAAGAGAATATCGCCATTATCCTCGATGGCAGGGAAGCTACCCAGAAAGCCCTCAAGATGGCATCTAACGGCGATATTGTAGTGCTCCAGGCCGATGACATACAACAAGTGATTCAAGATGTAATGGATCATAAGGCGATATTGACTAGCCAGATCCTGTCGCTAAAGAAAACAGCAAAAACAGCTTAACCGGGTATTGCTTGTCCCCTTCTCCCCTCCGCGCCTCCGCCTGTAAAATATAAACGTCCCTTCCTTTAATTTAATTGGGGACTTCACTGGATGTGCATCCCGGTCCCCTGCTGCCAACTGATAACGAAAAGCCTTATTCTTTTAACAAGATTTTTCAGGAATTATTAAAAAGGTCTTTACAAAAAAAAGAAAATACTTTAAGATTACAGATGGAGGAAAAAATCAGGTACTCGGCAGTGGATTTATTCTGTGGAATCGGTGGACTCACTCATGGCCTTATTAAAGCGGGAATTCCCGTCAACGCAGGTATCGATATCGATGAATCCTGCCGCTATGCCTACGAGACCAATAATCGAACCCGGTTTATGAATATCGATGTCCGCGATATTCCTGGGGAGGTAATCCTTAAACTATTCCCCGAAGGAGATATTAAGGTCCTTGCAGGTTGCGCGCCGTGTCAGCCCTTCTCCAAACACACTCAGAAAATCAAAAATCGGCAGGATGATGAGAAATGGGGCTTGCTTTATTCTTTCATGGATTTAATCGACGCGATTCAGCCCGAGATCGTTTCCATGGAGAACGTTACGCAAATCGTTTACCAGGAAGTATTTAAAGACTTCGTTAAGCGGCTTCGGTCCCTCGAATACTGTGTTTTTTGGAAGTCTGTTTTTTGTCCGGATTATGGAATTCCACAAACGAGAACGAGATTAGTGTTACTTGCATCAAGGTTAGGCGAAATAAAATTGATTCCCGTAACTCACCCGCCCACGCGGTATCGAACCGTTCGATCGGCGATCGGAAGCCTGGAACCGATTAAAGACGGCGAATCCTCGATAAAAGACCCATTGCATCATTCACCTACGCTTTCTCCGATAAATAAAGAAAGGATCCGGCGGTCTACCGCCGGTGGGACATGGAGAGATTGGGATAAGAAATTGGTATCTCCCTGTCATACCCGATCCACCGGTAAAACCTATTGTTCGGTTTACGCCAGGATGGAATGGGATAAACCCGCGCCGACTATTACGACGCAATTTTACGGTTTCGGAACAGGCCGGTTTGGACATCCGGAACAGGATAGAGCGCTTTCAATCCGGGAAGGAGCGCTTTTACAGACATTCCCGAAATCTTATAAATTCTTCGATAACAAAAATTCATTATCGATAAAAGCCTTAGGAGTACATATCGGAAATGCGGTCCCTGTTCGATTAGGGACTGTAATCGGTAGAAGTATTATCGAACATCTGCGAGGTAATTATGAATGATAAAGCTATTTATGCGATGACAATCTCGATAAATGTTTTGAACCATCTTGGGATAAATCTGTATAGTAACATTCCTGCGGTAATATCAGAAATTGTGGCAAATGCCTGGGATGCAGATGCTGAAAATGTTAACATCGATATCGAGACGAATGAAAAAACTATAACAGTTATCGATGATGGGCACGGGATGTCCGATAAAGACTGCAATGATAAATTCTTGAAAATTGGATATGATAGAAGGCAGAGTGGAGAAGTAATAACACCAAAAGGTAGACATGTTATGGGGAGGAAAGGAATAGGGAAGCTTTCTATGTTCGCTATTGCAAATGTTATCGAGGTTCAAAGTATAAGAATAGATGAAGCGGGGGATATCCAAAAAAGCGGTTTTATTTTGAACTCCGCAGAAATTAAAAACACGATTGAGGGCGAAAACAAGGAAAATGGTGGAAAAACCTATAATCCCACCCCTATTGATAAAAACAAATTAGCCATTAAAAAAGGCACAAAAATAATTTTAAAAGACTTGAAGAAAGATATTTCGAGGCTTGAAGCTTTTTTAAGAAAACGGTTGGCAAGAAGATTCTCAATTATCGGGGAAGAGCATAATTTTTCTGTTTCTGTAAATGGTAAAAAGATATCGGTAGAAGATAGAGATTTTTTCGATAAATTAGACTATATCTGGTTAATCGGAAAAAACAGTGACAGGTTTATCGAATCGGCAGGGAATATTAAAAGAAATACGTCGATCGACGGTAATGTCGACAGCGACAAAGGATACGAAGTTAGCGGGTGGATTGGTACAATTGACGAACAAAAAAACATTGAGGAAGGCAACAATACGATCGTTGTGCTTGCATGGGGTAAATTAGTCCACGAAGATATTTTGAAAGATATAAAAGAAACAGGTGTTTATGCTAAATACTTGATCGGTGAGATAGATGCGGATTTTCTTGATGATGATAATAAAGATGATATTGTGACCAGCGCGAGGCAGAGTGTTAAAGAGAATGATCCTCGTTTCGAGAAACTGAAAGAATTTGTACAGATGAAAATATTAAAAGACATTCAAAGTAAATGGAGAGATTGGAGAAAAGAGGATTCCACCGCAGAGGCCACCAAGAACCCAAGAATAAAAGAATGGTATGAAAGCTTGAGCCCTGATAAGAAGAAATATGCGCAGCAGTTATTTCAGAAGATAGGTTCTTTTCCTATTCAGGATCCAACCTACAAAAGGGAAATTTACAAGTTCGGAATTCTTGCTTTTGAAAGATTGAGCTTAAAAGACAGATTAAGCGAGCTTAGAAACCTGAATTCGTTGGACGAATTGACATTCGCTTCGATATTTAATAAGATAGATGATATTGAGGCAACCCTATATCACGATATCACAACGGAAAGGCTTAGCGTTATCGAGGCGTTTAAAGACATCGTGGATGACAATCAAAAAGAGAAAGCCCTTCAAAAGTATATTTTCGATCATCTGTGGCTATTACATCCCTCATGGGAACGAGCTACATCAGGTGAAAAAAGAATAGAAGAACGTTTAACTAAAGAATTTGATACGATAACATCTAAACTCACTTTGGAAGAAAAGCAAGCCAGACTGGATATTCGATATCGAACTGCCGCGGGAAAGCATGTAATAATCGAATTGAAAAGAGCAGATAGAACTGTAAAAGTTACCCCATTATACGAGCAATTAAAAAAATACAAAATGGCCTTAGAAAAGTGCCTAAACGAATTTAACAGAGCAAGTGAGCCGATAGAAGTGATTTGTATTTTAGGGAAGCCTATCAAAGAAGATTATGATTCGGAAAGAGATATCTTGTTGAAGATAAATGCAAGAATTATATATTATAATCAATTGATAGACGAGTCTATAAAGAGCTACAAAGATTATAACGACAGACAGCCTGAACTAAAAAGAATAAAGGAATTAATCGACAACATATAATTATTTTTATGACAGACATATTCTCGAAAGACAAACGTTTCCAGATCATGCATTCGAACAAACGACGAGGAAATAAATCCACGGAATTGAAATTGATCGAAATCTTCAAAAAAAACGGCGTCAAAGGATGGCGCAGACGATTCAAATTATTCGGCAGCCCGGATTTCGTATTTCCAAAGGAAAGAACGGCCATTTTTACCGACGGATGCTTCTGGCACGGGCACGATTGCCGAAACACAAAACCTGCCAGTAACAAAGAATACTGGGATAAAAAAATCGAAAGCAATAAAGAGCATGACCGGAAGGTTACTCACGCTCTCGAAGAAAAAAAATGGAAAGTGGTTAGATTATGGGAGTGCGAATTGAAAAAGGGCGATCTACCGCAAAAACTCTCATTTTTACTCAAAGAACAATGCCCTGATAGGGAATAATTTTCGCACATCCCAGAAACCGATAATTTGATGGGGTATATTGTTTGAGTGTCCCTTATTTTTTTCGCGGTTTAAGATTTCTTTATCTCCATTTCAAATACCGCTATCCCCAAACTCCGCTTATCGCCATTCCCACACTCCTCATCCGGGACAAAGGTTTTTCCTTTCAATACGATTTTATAAAATGTAAAAAGCGAAAAATTGTAACAAGCCTCAAAGTCAACGACCTCCCCTTTCCGCCCGTAAAATATAAACGCCTCCTCCTTTTTAAACGTTCCCGCTTCTTTATCATATGAATGCATTTCCATATTAAACGGAATCCCACTGTCTTGCTCGGAGCGAAACTTGATGCTTATTTTCCCGGCCGCAATACGGGCATAAATATAAGCATTGGCGCTTCCCTGTGTCCACCTGCCGCCGAGGCCGTACATTTCCTTTTCATATCCTTCCCAACCCCAACCGAACTTATCTACCTTTTGACTTTCCCCGGCAAGCCCGGCGGTATCCAGGATAAATATATTACCTTTGCAGCGCCGGCATACGGGTTCACTCATGGCGTTTCCCCGTATCCGCGCCAAACGGTCCGATTGCAGCAACTCTTTAATATCCGTATCCTTGATATTTCCGAGGTTCATTTCCCCTTCATAATCGAGGCAGCAAAGTACTAAATCGCCATTAGACAATAGTCCGAGGTTGTCGGTCATGGCGCACGGTTGTGGGTCGCATTTTTCTTCGCTGTAGATGAACTTATCGGACGGTATGACGCTGCGCAGGAAATTGTATTCGCGGTTCCAGAGGGCGAAAGGTTTAAAACGCAATAATACATTGGGCATAAACATATACCCCCAGAAGGTCTCTTCCGTCAAATCCCGGAAATTTTGCGGAAGCGTCTCCGTGGAAACGGCAATTTTGGTCCCGATATGCTCTTTATATTTCTGCTGAGTGTAGTCCTGTTCGGCTGCAAACTGGGCGGGATATTTTTTCTTCATTTTCTTTGCAAAGGCATCCAGTTTTTTTATGTATTTCCGGGTCCATTTTTCTTCTGCTTTGCGTGTGGGGAAATTGCCCCATATGTTTAACGGCGAGTCCATGGCGATGGTGGGATCGTTTAGTAGTGCATAATTGGAAGCGATGTGTATTTCAATTCGTGTGGAACCGGCTTGTTTGAATTTTTCTTCGATGACCTGGAAAGGTATCTTTAGCATTTCTTTCAAAGTGGTGGTTTTGCAGCCCCGCATTTTGTAGGACTCTTTGGCGACGGTCTGGATGCTGAGGGCGAGGGTGAGGTTATTGTGTTTCAGTAGTTCTTTTCGTACGTTTTCATCTTGTAGGGGGATGGTATTGGTTATTAATGTGACTTCGTGGCCGTGTTTTTCGAAAAGGTCCAGGTATTGGTAGATTTTTTTATTGAGTAGGGGTTCGCCCAGGACATTGCATAGGATGGGTGGTCTTTCCGGCAGTTCATGTACATGGTGTAGGAAACGTTGTAAAAGGACGTCGTCGATGTGTTCTTTTTTTCTTTTTAATTGGTCGGAGGGGCAGAAGGTGCAGTGCATGTTGCAGTGGCTGGTAAACTCGATAAACAGTATCATAATAAAAAGTTTTGGGAAGTGTCGGAACCCTTTTTCAAAAGGGTTCTGACCCACCGGAGGTAACTAAAGGACATACCGAACCCCCAGGTTCCTATTATCGGTTCCGACGCCCAATGTTTTCAGGTTGAAAGTCGGCCAAACCCTGATTTCCAGTATTCCTTGCTCCATGGGCGCGGAATCGATCTTAAATTCCATCACGTCATTAGTGGTAAAAATTTTCTCCTGTTGAGGCTTCCCGTTCCAGTAGATTTCAACTTTTTGTTCTTTGGGCTTTAGGTACTTGAAAGGGGCGTCGCAAATAATTTTAAATTGGGGCGATTGGCCGTTTTTATCCAGGGTCAGATAAATCACGGCCCGTTCTTTGGTCCAGTTGAAATGCATGCCCTTAAAATCTTTTTCCCCGGGCCAGACCCCGTAATCGTAATGGATACCGGTCTCCTGCGCCCAGGTTTTGGGATGAAGTTTATTAAATGAAATAACATTGAAAAGAATAAGAACCGCCAGGGAGATAATCGCGGTCAGGAATCTCTTTTTATCCCGCGCCTGTTCTTTTTCGGCGTCTTCGTGGGTATAGGTCAGGGCCGCCAGGATCCAGAACAACAAAAACGCTTCCGGGAACCAGAAAAAATTGTTGAACAGCAAGACCGCCAGCATCGTTCCCGTCAGCAGTTTTTTATTGCTGCGGCGGTACAGTAGGACCAGGAAATAGGTAAAAAATATAAACGCCAGTACCCCGTTTTCCACGAATATCCACAGGTATTGATTCATGGGCAAATCGTACAGGTAGACTTTGTCGCTGTCTTTATAGGGCAGGTAATTTTTGTATGACAGGTAAAAAGTATAGTTCCCGGTTCCCACGCCGGTAATGAAATTGTCCCGGATGGTTTCAAGAGAAAAGACCGCCATTTTCAGACGTCCGTTTACCATGGCGTCCAGTTTATCGAACAGGGTTTCTTTTTCATCCCAATCGGCGCCCATCAGTCTTTTTTTCAATGTGCCCCCGGCAAAGATGATAAACACCAGGAAAACGGTAATCAAGATACCGGCAATCAGTTTCTGTTTTTTCTCCCGGTTTTTCATGGCGTCCAGCAGGAGGTTCAGGATACCGGCCGCGGCAAAGAAAAACATGGTCCTGGAACCGGAAAGTATCCCGCCAGCCAATGAAACGGCAAAGGTGATATACCCCAGCGGATTTCTCTTCTTGATTTCATAGGTAGACCACAGGAACATCATGCCGGCAAAAACGCCGAAAGCATTGAAATCGGAAAACCCGCCGTTAAATTGTTTGAATCCTTTTCCCAGCCGGTCGGAAAGGTAGGATTTCCCTGCTATTTTTTGCAGCGCCGCTAAAGCGGTGGAAACGTAAAAACCAAACGACAGCCATTGAAAAATCATTTTTTCTTCGGGTTTTATTTTCTTAATATAAAAGAAGATGTACGGGGCTATAAAATAGAGAAACAAGGAAATCACGGGAAAGATAACGGCTGAGGAGAAACGTTGCTCGATCCATGAGATGGTTCCTTTGTCAAAGAAACGGGGCAGGGGAGCGGAAACCGGGGTATCCGAGCCAATAAGCGAAGTAATGCCGAGTGTGATATTGGACCAGCGCAGGAAAACAAAGATTGACGATACAAAAAGCAGCAGCAAAAATAGATAGTAGGGATAAAAATCCCGGTGCAGCACTTTTGCCTCCGGCGGCCAGAAACCATTTTGAAAATGGGTTTCTGGACTTCCTGAAACTTTTGATAAGATACCGCACAGCAGGAACAACGCCGGCGCGATGTAATTGAATGGCAACCGGCTGCCCATAAGCGCAGGACTTGAATTGATAAATGGAAAGAGGAATATAAATAAGTAAAGAG
>Ga0315278_10001649_pt1 | contig 19732 bp, 16 predicted proteins | sample YL17G06_0_MG_FD_203880 | JGI IMG/M metagenome (GOLD analysis project Ga0315278, IMG submission 203880) | Sediment microbial communities from Yellowstone Lake, YNP, Wyoming, USA - YL17G06_0 | ecosystem: Environmental > Aquatic > Freshwater > Lake > Sediment | place: USA: Wyoming | collected... | reverse complement strand
CGCAGCTCGCGAAGGTATGCTGCGCGGCCTTCCCGGAATGGGGGAGAAATTGGAGGCGAAAATCATCGCAGGTATTGAAGCACTGAGCAGGCGGAGCAAGCGTGTTTCATTGGGGAGGGCATGGCCATTTGCTCAAGAACTATTGGAATACTTACGAAAAATCCCTGATGTGAAAGCAGTGGAATTGGGAGGCAGCCTGCGAAGGATGCGATCAACCATCGGCGATATCGATATCCTCGCGGCAGCTAAAGATTCGGGAGCAGTGATGGATGCATTTATCTCCCGAAAGGATGTGAGTCGGGTATTGGGAAAGGGTGAGACTAAAGCGAGTGTGGAGTTCACCCACGGTTTGCAAGCTCAACTTTGGGTGCACCCAACTGAACATTGGGGCACAGCTCTGGTGTACGCAACTGGCTCAAAAGACCATAATGTGCGTTTGCGGGAATACGCAGTAAAGAAAGGGTTCTCACTCTCTGAACATTCTTTTAAACGGGAAGATGGAAGTGAGGTTTTCTGTGCCGATGAGGAAGGTGTGTATTCCTCTCTAGGCTTACCTTGGATCCCACCGGAGCTACGGGAAGACCGGGGGGAGGTCCAGGCAGCAATCTCTGGCAAGCTGCCAAGATTAGTTGAGATAAAAGATATTATTTCTGAGCTACATTCCCATTCCACCTGGAGCGATGGAAAACTTTCCATTCGGGAGATGGCAGAGGCAGCAGAGAAGCATGGGTACGAATTACTGGCAATCACAGATCACACCAGCAGTCTGGGCATTGTTCAGGGGATGACTCCGGAGGATGTCAGAGAGCAGCGTAAAGAGATCGATGCTTTACTTAAGGATATGGAGGGTCGAATTCACATCCTTCAAGGTGCGGAGGTGGAAATTAAATCAGACGGGAGCCTGGATTACCCAGATGATGTGTTAGCAGAGCTGGATATTGTGGTTGCGTCATTGCACTCGGGTTTACGACAACCTCGTGAAAAAATCACTGACCGGTTGATTAAAGCCATGCATAACCCGCATGTGGATATCATTGGTCATCCAACTGGCAGGTTGTACCCTGACCGTGAGCCATCTGACCTTGATATGGCCGCAGTACTAGCTGCGGCGGTTGAAACCGGGGTGGCCTTGGAAATCAATGCCCACCCATCCCGCCTGGACCTGGATGACGTGCATGCCAGAAGAGCGATCGATATGGGGATAAAGCTGAGCATAAATACCGATGCCCATAGTGATTTAGACATGGATTTAATGAATTTTGGCGTTTCATCAGCACGCCGAGCCTGGGTGGAAGCTGGAAGCGTGATCAATACCTGGAGTGTTCAGAAATTAATGGAATGGCTAAAAAGCAGGGGATGATCCCAACTGGAGTTCACGTAAAGGAGCTCAAAGATTAATGAACCGCTTTCGAGCAGATCTGGTATTGCTGATTGTTGCATTAATATGGGGAAGCGCTTTTGCGGTTCAGAAGATAGCAACCCAATACTTTGATCAATTCACATTCAATGGACTAAGATTTCTTTTGGGTGGATTGATACTAATGGCTGTTTAGTGATTCAGGTGAATGCGAGCGGATCACACCGATCGGAAATGTAAACTTTTGAAAACCCTACAGGTCAATAATACATAAAAGGAATCACAGGATGACCGAACTTATAAATTGGAAAATGGCAGTAGATGAAACAGTGGCAAACCTGGTTAGCTTGATCCAAGCAGAGACGGTCAACCCACCTGGGAATGAACTACCGGCGATCCTAATCGTGAGAGACATCCTGGAAAAGGCTGGATTTTCCCGGGATGCATTCAAGATTGTTGAATCGGCACCCAATCGAATAAATCTCGTTGCACGAATCAAAGGGGATGGCTCTGAGCGACCGCTTTTATTGAGCGGACACGTGGATGTAGTGCCGGTAGAGCGGGAGCGTTGGGCACGTGACCCATTTGGTGGTGACGTGATAGATGGTGTCGTGTGGGGACGTGGCGCATTGGATATGAAGGGATTTTTGGCGATGTACCTGCAAATATTCCTGGGTTTGTTTCGCCAAAAAATCCCACTCAGGCGAGATGTCATCCTGGCAGCCATTGCTGATGAGGAAGCTGGCTTTACACACGGCTCAAAATTCCTGGTAGAACAACACAGGGAATTAATTGATGCCGAATACGCCTTGACGGAAGCTGGAGCCATTACCTATTATTTTGGTAATACCAAGCTATATACGATCCAGGTTGCGGAGAAGGGGGTTTGTTGGCTACGTGCTCGGGCGTATGGGAAACCCGGTCATGCATCGATCCCTCATTCGGACAATCCGGTATTTACCCTTGCTCAGGCGCTTGAAAAGTTGCGACAGGCTGGTCACTTACCCGTGCATCTGTCACCAACGTTCCTTCAGATGATGGATGCGGCCGGCTCTCAAATTCGATCTCCACTTGGCTCACTCACTAGATTACTTCATTCACCTATGTTAATGAGCTTATTGCTGGATCGCGTAAAAGGAGATAGCCAGAATCTCCTCCGGGCACTAGTTACGAATACCATTTCACCAACCCTCTTACGTGCTGGGAGCAAGGTGAATGTCATCCCTTCAGTAGCTGAGGCAGACATTGATTGCCGGCTTGTGCCCGGGCAGACTCCGGATGATGTAAAAATGGAGATTCACCAAATTGTTGGAGACAGGATCGAGCTGGAGGTGGTCTATACGACCAGTGGTGCTGAATTTTCCACTGAAACACAACTATATAAGGTACTAGACAGAAGGACGCGCCAGATGGACCCGAGTGGGTTGGTCATCCCGATGTTGATGCCCGGAGCGACGGACGCCTGTGAATATCAAAATGCGGGGATACAGGTATATGGATTTACTCCTGGGATCCTGCCTAAGGGAATGCCAATTATGCAACTGGCGCATGGGCATGATGAACGAATACCGGTTTCTTATTTTGAAACTGGTCTGCCAGTTTTATGGGATGTGGTAAACGAATTTTGTGGGAAAGGTAATTGAGGCTGGTGGGCAGGAGGTTATCCGCCACCAATGACTGCCAAAAGCTTCACGATATCCCCGTCCTGTAAAATATAATCCTTGGTTTTCAGCTCTTCATTAACAAAAACGCCGGCCACCAGGTCGGGGTTAATCCCTATCAGATGTAATGTCTCACGAACCGATAGACCGGCTTCAACGGAGATCTCTTTGAGCTCGCCAATATAAGTTTTAAGCATTCCGAGGGGTCGTATGGTGACAGTCATAGCCTTATTTAGATGAGGTTCGAGGCCCAATCAGGACCTCGAACCTCGAATGTGAGCGGAATGTTATGTAACCAGAGTGGTCAGATTAAGGGTTTCCAAAGTCCCCTGAGTGGGGAGTCCATTGGTATCCCAGCCACGTTGATCATAGTACATATCCAACAAGCGTTGGACATCTTCGAATTTGGTAATCTGACCGGCAGTGGCACCTGTTTTGGGCGGATCTGTATAGAATCGTTGAGCAGGAAGGTCCCACTCCCGACCAAAGCTATCATTTTCGCGAACCCAATACATACGCGTGAGATTCCAGATACGATTTCCGACTGCTTCCAGGTCTTGCCAGGAACGCTTGACACCTGTAATGGCTTCCAGTAGAGGGCAATATAAATCCCGGTCGATACCCAGTTCAACCCATTGTAAGCGGCAAGAGCCCATGACGTCGAACATGGGACGGAAGTTTTGCAGCCAGATGACGCGAGCTACTTTTTCTGGGACAACTTTATCACGCCCAACCTGCAGATCATATGTAATTGCCCAAGAGCGGTTGTGGTGGGCACCCACATCACAGGTCATATAAGCCAGCAACATGGCGGTAGCGTTGTGAGTGGCGTAGGCTGATTGCTCCATACCCTTGACCTGGATGGCAAACTTTTCACTGCCTTTACCAACTTGCTGTGCGGCGCGCTTGACCCCCAGTGCCAGGAGATTACCAATTTTGCCCTCGCGATAGGCTATCTTTTTTATCAGCGCAAAAACTGCATCGATATTTCCAAATTTTAACTCGAGACCGTCGGTGTCAGCTTTGGTGAGTATACCTTTCTCGTAACATTCCATTGCCCAACCGATACAGCTGCCAGCACTAATCGTATCAATCCCAAGGTCATCTGCCAGTCGATTGGCTTCTGCCACTGCCTGGATATCCCCAATTCCAAGGTTGGACCCCATCAAGCCAATGGTCTCATATTCGGGACCTTCGACCTGGGTGTTGTAGCGCTTCATGTTAGAATATTTACCACAGGGAGAGGGGCAACCGAAACAGCCTTTATCCGTGATGACAATTTCATTGCGCATAGCTTGCCCATTAATATTGTCAGCTAGCTCAAATGAGCCAGCACTGAAATTGCGGGTAGGCAAGGCTCCCACCTCATTACACCAGGTGGTCACTATCGTAGTACCATAACGGGACCACTCAGCCAAACCTTCAGCATCCTTACAAGCTTTGTAAAGTGCCATGCCAGCTTTGCGATAGCCCTCCAGATCAGCCACAGGTACAGACTTGGTGCCATGCAGGACAATGGCTTTTAATTTCTTGCTGCCCATGACTGCTCCAACACCACCCCGTCCAGCCTGGCGACCGAAGTCGTGGTTGATACAAGCGTACAGGACCTGATTTTCTCCTCCAGGTCCGATGGCAGCAACCTGATATTCCTCCCCATACTTGTGCTTGAGCTCAACTTCTACATCGATGGCACCCTTCCCCCACAGGGAGGATGCGTCTAAAAGCAGAATTTTATCGGTTTCAATGAATAAATAGACCGGGGTGGGGCTTACACCTTCAAGGATGATTGAATCCAACCCCGCATACTTCAGCTCAGCAGTGAAGTGACCACCCATGGATGCATCCGCATAGCCACCTGTGAGAGGAGATTTGGTAGTCCAGTCACATTTACCGCCACCAGGCGCTAACATCCCAGATAATGGACCCGTGGAGATAATAAGCTTATTCTCCTGTCCCAAAGGATCTGCACCTTTGGGGACTTCTTTAAACAAGAAATAAGCACCGAATCCCCGTCCACCTATGAAATCTTTGGCAAGCTGAGCAGGTGTAGGCTCTTTTGTCAGTTTTCCATCTGTGAGATTGACCCTTAGAATTGATCCACCGTAACCATTCATGGCTGCCTCCTAATTTGCAATCCACAAAGCGCTAGTACCACACACGCTGACACAGTCTCCGCACAGGTCACATTTCCAGGCGGTATTGGCTAGCTCGGTGCGCACAAACATAACGTCCTCCGGACATTCAGGCACACAAGCTTCACACAAATCACACTCACCGAATTCGACATAATATGCACCGCGTTCATTTATCTTGATTGCCTCAGTTGGACAAACTGCAGCACAATCTCCACATTGGGTGCAAACCTTCATTTCATATACACCCGGGTTGGGAAAATGTGGGATTAGATTGAGCGAGGCTTTCTTAGGGTTGCTTTCTTGGAAGAGATTGAGTGAACAAGCCACCAGACAAGCTCGACACCCAGAGCATTTGGCACTATCAGCGTACAGCCGCATAGCTGACCTCCTTTATTAATCAATATTTTTTATCGTTGGCTACTCACAATAAAAGGGTTTATCAACTGATTTGGTTGATCAGGTTAATATAGATTATATCAGGATACAAAAGGTGGGTAGAGACAGATGTCCTACGTGACATAGGAAGGGTGTCTTAATTATTTATTACGTGACCAGTTAATAGACAACTCCTGCAGGATTTCTGATAAATATCACTTGCCTCAATCCAGTATATCCGGTATAACAGGATCAGGTGGCTTGACTCTCAACCAAGGAGAAACATATGACCATTGTCATTGATGGGGCAGGTTTATCGGTAGAAAAACTGATGCAGGTTGCGCGACACGGGGAGCAGGTCGAATTGCATCCCCAGGCATTTGAACGGATCAAAACCTGCCGGACAATGTTGGAGGCAAAGATTGCAGCGCATGAGATCATGTATGGAGTGAATACCGGAATTGGAGAGTTCTCAGAGCTGGTATTGAATGATGAACAGGTGCAACAATTTCAGAAGTATCTTATCTACAACCATGCGGCTGGGATTGGGGAGCCTTGTGCGATCGAGTATGTGCGGGGAGCTATGGCTGGGAGAATCAATGTTCACGCCCATGGCAATTCGGGATGTAGACCGGAGATCACCCTGACATACGTTGAGATGCTCAATAAAGGTGTTACTCCGGTTGTGTGCCAGAAAGGCTCAGTGGGGGCATGCGGTGACCTGGCACCTATGTCACAGATTGCCTTATTGTTGATGGGGGAGGGAGAAGCATATTTTCAGGGTGAACGCTTGCCAGGACGTATCGCGATGGAAAGAGCTGGGATAGCGATCCCTGGGTTGCAGGCTCGGGATGGTTTGGCTGCCATCAATGGTTCAAACCTGTTGACAGCTATGAGTGCCCTACACGTATATGATATGGTTCGTTGGCTGAAACAAGCTGAGATCGCGTGTGCTATGAGCCTGGAAGCACTTCTTGCAAATCTAAAACCATATGATGTTCGTTTGCACCAGGTTAGAGGTTTTAATGGGGCGATCCGCAGTGCAGAGGCAATCATGAAGTGCATTGCAGGGAGTGACCTGGCGACAGGAAAGATGAAAACGAAAGTACAGGATGCATATTCGATGCGTTCGTCTCCTCAGGTGATTGGAGCCGCACTCGATGCGATTGATTATGCTAAGAGCCAGGTGGAAATTGAATTAAATGGAGTAGGGGATAACCCGATATTCCTGCCTGAGTATCAGCTGACCCTCACCGGGGCAAACTTCCAAGGTTCACCTGTCAGCCTGCCCATGGATATGGCAGGGGCAGCTATCACCATGGTGTGCGTGCTATCAGAACGCCGTTTGAACCGGTTGACCAACTCAGCCCTCAGCGTGGGTCTGCCTGAATTTCTAACCAAAGGAGCGGGAATGTTCTCGGGAATGATGCTCAGCCAATACACGGCTGATATGCTAATCGTTGAACAGCGTATCCTATCGATGCCAGCAAGCATCCAATCCATACCCGCCGCGGCAGATCAGGAGGATTTTGTCTCGATGGGAATGAATACTGCCATCAAGAATGGTCAGATCTTGGATAATGCTTATGGCATCCTTGGAATTGAGTTAATGGCTGCTGCACAGGCATTAGATTTTCGTGACTTTACGCCTGGGAAAGGTGTTCAAGCAGCTCATAATGTGATCAGGAAATATGTAGCTCATTTAGATGAAGACCGTCCTCTCTATATCGATCACAATGTAATGAAAGCTTTAGTAAAATCAGGTGAGATCCTGGAGGAAGTTGAAAAAGTCACCGGTGTTTTAGATTAAGTACCTTAGACTTTCGAGATATACCAAGACATAAAATATACTATTTAGAGTGTATTTCGTGTCTTTTTGGTTTAAAATTGAGATTAAGAAAATATGGGATTGATGAAAGGAAACCTGATGGATAATCCTGAATATATACCCACTCCAGATAGCTGGCGACTATATTTACAGATGTTTCGGTGTAGGTCATTTGAGAAAGAAGTGATGCGACTTTGGCAGGATGGAGCTATTCCGGGTGAGATGCACCTGAGCATGGGGGAAGAAGCCATTGTGGTTGGAATTGTTGACCAGCTGGTAGATGGGGATGCCTTAGCACTTGATCACCGAGGAACAGCACCCTTGATTGTAAGAGGCGTGGACCCGACCTTGCTGTTGAAGGAGTTCATGGGTAGAACTGATGGATTGTGCAGGGGTATGGGAGGGCACATGCACCTGTTTTCACCTCAGCATTTGGCGGCTTCATCTGGGATCGTGGGTGCGTCTGGGCCTGCAGCAGTTGGATTCGCCTTTGCCAACCAACGCTTGCGACCCGGGAAGATTTCCGTGGCATTCTTTGGTGAGGGGGCGACGAACGAAGGGATGATGTTGGAATCGTTCAATCTGGCAGGGGTGTGGAAACTTCCGGTAATGTTCGTGTGTAAGGATAATGATCAAGCGATCATGACACCCAGCTCAAAGGTGACCAGTGGAAATTTAATGGAGAGGGCGAGAGTGTTTGGATTGCGTGCAATTGAAGTAGATGGAAGTGATGTCGAGGACGTATGGAAACTTGTTAATTTAGAAATCGCACGTTTAAGGAATGGGGAAGGTCCAGTATTTGTATATGCCAGGTGCTCACACCTTGAAGGGCACTTACTTGGCGACCCGTTCCTACGCTTTGCGCATCCATCGATGAGAGAAGCGGGACAGTTTATGTCGTTGATTAAAGCACATACCCAAACAAAAGGTGCACCTTTCCGTGAGCGAACCGATAGCTTAAAGGAAGTTCTCGGAATGGTCTGGGAAAACGTCCGAAAATATCGCTCAAAGGAGGGTGACCCCATACCACCCATTCGGAATAAGTTATCAGGCATGGATGCTGAAAAAGTGCAAGAGATAGAAAATCAGGTTAGACTCGAAATTGAATCAATCATCCAGCAGATATCTGGACCGGTGGAGCAGCTGGGAGGCGAAAAGCCATGAGAACTATGGGTTTTGCAGACGCAATCGAAGATGCTTTAATTCAGGCAATGGCAAAAGATGATAGTATCATCATTTTAGGGGAGGATGTACATGGACTGCGTTTAAACCTGCGGGTTCGTTTCGGGCGCGACCGGGTGATACCCACTCCGATCAGCGAATCGGCATTTGTGGGAGCTGCAGTTGCAGCTGCCATGGCTGGTTTGAGACCGGTTGTCGAAGTGATGCTCGTTGATTTTATTGGTGTCACAATGGATGCTTTGCTCAATCATGCAGCAAAAGTTGAGTTTTTTTCTGGGGGAAATTGGAATGTGCCCCTGGTGGTTCGAGTGGCTTGTGGGGGAGGTTATGGTGATGGTGGGCAGCATGAACAAAGTTTGTGGGGCTGGCTGGCACACATCCCAGGATTAAGCGTGGTTGTACCCTCTACACCAGCGGATGCAGGAGGGTTAATGATGGCAGCCCTTGCTCATAATGGACCAGTCATCTATATGGAGCACAAACTACTTTCTGAATACTGGCTGGATTTTTTGGGTGGAGGCAGCCGAAAGAATGTGAAATTTAATATTCCAGCAGAGGGGTTACGTGGGGCTGTACCAAAAATATGGGAAGCGGTTCCGATTGGGGAGGGAGTAATCAGGCGGGATGGAAAGGACCTCACGATCGTATCTGTGGGTGTGTCAGTACATCGGGCATTAGATGCTGCAAAGATCCTGGAAGGAAAAGGAATATCAGCACAGGTGATCGATTTACGCACCATTGCGCCGCTTGATAAGAAGCTGGTCATTGGGACGGTCTCGGAAACAGGAAGAATGCTGGTGGTGGATGAAGATTACCAGGGATATGGATTATCGGGAGAATTGGCGGCCATCCTTCTGGAATTTGGCATTCCATTGAAGTATGCGAGGGTCTGTACGAATGATACCATTCCGTTTTCTCCTCAGCGGGAATATCAAGCCCTGCCAAATGTCGAGAGGATCATAGAATCTGCAATCAAGCTGGTGAATATTTGAATTCCTTGAGGTGTTATGATGAAAGTAATCGTAGATTTTTGCCTGGTTCCACTCGGGGTAGGCGTATCTGTATCCAAATACATTGTCGAATGCGAGAAGATTTTAACTCAAGCCGGGCTTAAAACCCAGCTGCATGCGAATGGTACAAACATTGAGGGGGAGTGGGACGAGGTATTTGCCGCGATCAAACGTTGCCATGAACATGTACATGAAATGGGTGTGCCGCGCATCTCCACGACGATCAAATTGGGGACGCGCACTGACAGGGTGCAAACCATGGAAGACAAGATAAGGAGTGTCCAGGAAAAATTACTGGGTGGATGAACCAGACTCCAACAAGCAAAACGGGGGAGCTTGGTTGACTATTTGGTGATGGGTAGGAGTAGCCATGTTTTTTTTATTTCCAGCTATTCTAGCTCGACCACAACAAGAATATTAATGGAGTAGAAATTGATCTGAAATTTAAAAATACTGATCAATGGGAAAAAATCTGATCAGTAAAAGTTCAAAAATTATCTCCGAGATTAATCTCGATTCTCCTGAAAAGATTTCGCCGCCTGAGCCAATTTATCACGATTGTCGAGGATCTTATGTAGAGCGCGGATGACATCATCCACCCCTTTTTGCCCTGCGCGAAAGACTGACTCTTCCAGCCATACTGCTTCAACTTCAGAGGCACGCTCAGCTACTGGAAAGCTCATTTTGCTGAAATCGAAACGTTCAGGAAAGGCACTTGGAACAGCCAATTTTGAAAGTTTTGGTTGGAAAAGATGATAATGATGCATGGCTTCGTATTCAACGTCACAAGGGATGCCCTCCTTATCTAAAGCATAACAAATAACAGCATTATTGACTTTGAAGACCTCAGGGTTGATTGCGAAAACATATTGGTAGAAAGAGCGGGTAGTATGACGCGCATCTCGCTTTAGGATCCGAACTCCGGGGACTTCACTGAGGGCTTCATCCATATAAGCTGCCATTGCTTCCCGTTGCTTGGCCTGTTCAGGGAAGCGCTCAAGACCGACATTACCGAGTGCAGCTTGAAGTTCAGTCATGCGGTAATTGGCTCCCATCGTGTAAATCTTTTCAGCTTTGTCGTGGGGACGCCCACAGTCAATCAGGCTGGCAGCTCTGTCTGCCAATTCGGGGGTACGGCAAAGCAGCACGCCCCCTTCTCCGGTGGTGAGAGTTTTTGAAGACTGGAGGCTGAATGAACCAAAATGACCGATAGTACCCGCACCTTTTCCGCGCCATTTAGCGCCATGTGCATGGGCGCAATCTTCGATCACCACCAGGTTATTTTGATTGGCAAGCTCCATGATTGCATCCATATCTGCCATTTCAGCTCCCAAATGTACCGGGATAATGGCTTTTGTCTGAGGAGTGATGGCAGAGAATGCAGCTTTAGGATCCATACAATAGGTTTGATCATCTACATCTACAATTACCGGAATTGCCCCAGCACTCATAACAGCAGCAGCTGTCGCCTGGAACGTGTAAGCAGGAACGAGGACTTCATCTCTCCATCCGATATTCATTGCCCTCAAGGCTACTTCCATGGTCACAGTACCATTTGCCATTAGAACAGCATAGCCTCCACCTTGCATCTCAGCAAAACGACGCGCAAACTCAGCAGTTTGAGGACCAGGGTAAGGATATCCTCCCCAACGGCCAGACTTGATGACATCCGTGACTGCCTGGATGTCACGCTCGTCGTATACTGGCCAATCTGGATAGGGTTCAGTTCGGATTGGAGTACCACCTAAAGCTGCAAGATCAGACATTTTTTCCTCCACGTGTAGAATATTAATCCAGTAAATTAGGTTAATTTGTTCGGATTATCGGTTTCACAAAATTTTTAACCAACCGCCTAAATATCTAATAAATGTTGCAATGATAAATCGTAGCATATGCTAAAAAGGCGCTCATAACCTAGGGTATTTTTTCATTGACAAGGACTCGTGTAGTGTTTATTAAATGTTCACGGAGCAAGGAAGGATTTAAGCCCACTTGTTCCATTGCCAAGATAACACCTCCCACAACAGGAGGTGAAGAAAGGCGAATCAGCTCGGCTTTCGGGGCTTCGGATGTAATGACTCGCCGCATCGGTGCAATGATCATTTCTCCCATTTCATATACACTGCCAACTAAAACCACCTCGAAAGCATGCTGTTCGATGTTTATCTGACGGATAACAGCGACTGCAGTCTGTCCCAACTCATTGCCAGCCCATTGGATGATTGAAAGGGCGATTGGGTCTCCCTGGATCGCTACCTTATGAACCAAAGGGGCGTGATCGGAGCCAATAGAATATTCCCCGACCTCGATGCCTTCTAGCAATGCTGGGATATCCTTCGCACCAGTCAATTGAAGAAATTCAGCGGTGAGCTGGGTCTTTGGACCGCGTTTTGTCCATTCGTAAGCGATGGCAGACAACGCCTCATAGATTAGACTACCTGCCCCTCCATGCTCTCCATACCCCACACCGGTGACACGACCCACACGATGGTCCTCATCCCAACCCCAGGCATTTGTACCGGTACCTGCCACGACAGCAACACCCCATCCCCGAGATGCACCGGCTAATAATCCGACGATCGTATCATTGACCGCTTCTACTGGAGCGAGCAAACCTATTGAGTTGATCGCATCCAATGTAGGTTGGCGTTCAGATGGCCAGTCATATCCTGCGACTCCAAAACCAGCAGCAGAGATCTGATCTTTCGTAAGCCCTGCCATGGCAAGCGCTTTTTCTGCCACGGTTTGTAGAGCAATACGCAGACCCTCATATCCAACCTCTTCATGATTCCCAGGACCAAAAAATCCGAATCCCAGCGCATTCCCCCTGTCGTCTGAGATCAAAGCATGACTTTTCGTCCCACCGATATCAACACCCAGAAAAAAAGAAGTCATAGTTTACTCCACGGTGATCACTTTACCGGTCTCAGAACTTTTGTATGCTGCATCTACAACCTTCATGTTTATCCATCCCTCAATGGCACCGGGGTTTGGAATGCTATGGTCGCGAATGCATTGAATAAAATAAGTCATTTGGTCGTTATATAGGCTTTGCGGGGCATGGTCTATACGTGGATAAGAATAACCAGGATCCTCTTTTTGGGATAGATTACGAATATAGGTGGGATATATTTGACCGAAGCCTTTGGTCCCATATAGCTGGGTGGCTGCTTCCGGACCATCGGTGTGCGGCTGCCACCAACCTGACTCAATATAAGATACAGCTCCACCTTCCCAATTTACGATCAGGATGCCAGTATCATCAACATCATAATCCGTATAATATGTACCGATGCGGGCATAAACAGATTTCGGTTGGGGATCGCCAAGAAGAAAACGGGCAGTATCCAGGGCATGAATACCCATATCCGCCATTGCACCCCCACCAGCAAGCTTCTGTCGGGTGAACCAACCCGATGGTCCCCAAAGCTCGTGCACGCCATAGCCTTTGGTGCGGATGATTTTCCCAATCCGATCAGAATCAACCTGTTTGCGCAGCCACAGCACTTCAGGGTCGAAGCGCCAGCAATGAGCAACCATCAATAACGCGCCAGAATTTTGACTGGTCGACATCATTTGATACGCTTCACGGGCATTCATTGCCATGGGTTTTTCGACCAAGACATGGATTCCAGACTGCAAAGCGGATATTGCCTGGGAACAATGTAAATAATTGGGTGTCCCGATGATCAGTGCATCTATTTTGATATCTTTTATTAAAGCTTCAATGGTTTCAAAATAATATTGTATCTGATATTTCTTTATGAAGGATTTTGCTACTTTAGGAAATCTATCCACAACCGCAACCAACTCTACGTCTGGGATGTATTTAGCGGCAACAGCATGGATATTGGCAATATAACCTACTCCAGCAATAGCTATCTTGATCATGGTTTTATTTCCTTTAGTAGGTATTTTTCATGATGTTCATTCGAGTTGGCTTTCAAGGTAATTATCAGCACCTTTAGATATATATTTTAAATATTGAAAATATATTCATGCTATCCCTTGATGCCGGTAAAAACTACACCTTGGGTGAAGATACGCTGACTGAAAAAGAATAACAGAACTGGTGGAATAATCATAACCAAGGAAGCGGCCATAATAAGGTGTGTATTTACGGAATAAAGGGCGTCAAAAGTTTGAAGACCAACCGCAAGGGTCCAATTTTCTCTGCTATGCAGGAATATCAGTGGTTCATAAAAATCATTCCAGGCAAATAAGAAATGGAAAATAGCAACGGCTACGATTGCCGGACGCGCCTGAGGAAGGACTACATACATAAGTGTCTGCAGCGGATTAGCCCCATCGATCTTGGCTGCATCGTCTAATTCCAGTGGAATTGTCATAAAGAACTGACGCAATAGAAAAACATCATAAGGATTGGCAAAGAAAGCGGGAATAATTAATGGCAATAAGGTGTCCACCCAACCTATCTTCTGAAACATCACATAGACAGGAATTAAACGGACCTGGCTGGGAAGCATGATGGTTGCGATCATTACGAGGAAAAGAATATTTAGACCCGGTGCCCGGAATCGAGAGAACCCATAGGCAACCAGCGTACATGAGGTCAGCATTCCTAACATACTCAGTGTTACTACCAGCATGGTGTTGATAAAATAACGATCGAAGGGAACACTGGTGAGTGCTTTTTTGAAGTTCTCCCAGTGGATCTCAACATGGTATATAGGTTTCTGATCAGTGATGAGCAGCTCATAGATTTGCCCTGGATTGGCAGGATCCACAAATTGTCCCTTCTTTCCAGGTATTTTTTTAATGAGTGCCATTTGATTGACTTCACCATCCAGATTGACTTTGTATAGGGGTTCTTGTTTGCCATTTACCTCGACTGTGGTGGGTCTCCTGGGGATGATCGATAATGGATCAGAGCGAAGCTGGGACTGATCTTTTAGAGAAGTGGAAATCATGAACACAAACGGTGTCAGGATCAGCACAGCCCCTACTGCCAGAATGAAGGTGGTGACTAATTTGATCAACAGCTCCTGACCTTTAATACCATAGGCCAGCTTTTGGAATATGTTTGGGTCACCGGGCTTGCGAGATTTGTTATTTATCGGAGAAGTGATCGATGCCATGTTATCCCCTACCTCTCAATTGTCCTTCGTAATGGACCCAGTATTCCGAAGAACGAAAGACAAGCAGGGTAAGAAGCAGGACGATCACGAATAATATCCAAGCCATGGTAGATGCATAACCCATATCAAAATATTTAAAAGCGTTTTGGTAGAGGTATAGATTGTAAAAAAGTGTTGACCGAACTGGACCACCAGTCCCTCCTGAGGCAACATAAGCCTCGGTGAAGTATTGGAAGGTGGCAATCAAGCTCAATACCAGCTCATAGAAGATCACGGGTGTCATCATCGGTAAGGTGACAAAGCGGAAACGCTGAACGAGATTTGCTCCATCTACTTTGGAGGCATCATATAAATCAGTGGGGACGCCTTGCAATCCAGCCAGATAGATGATCATGCCACCTCCAATTCCCCATAAGCTCATGATGACCAGAGCTGGGACTGCCCAATCTGGCGAGGATAACCATCCGGGACCTTGAATCCCAAATTTCTCCAGGATGGGATTTAAAATCCCCACGCGTGGACTAAAGATACGCACCCATAAGATTGTTACTGCAACCCCGGCTATAACCGAGGGCAGAAAATAGACTGTCCGCCAAAGATTAACCCCCGGGATTTTTTGATTGAGAAGTAAAGCCAGAAAGAAACTAACGATTAATCCGAGGGGTAAAGCCAACATGGCAAAATAGAGTGTGACTTGTAGCGATTTCCAAAATAGCGGATCTCCAAGAGGCTCACTTGATAGTGTACGTATGGCTTCTGGAACACCTGAGAAGATTTTCGAGTAATTAGCTAGCCCCACCCATGTGGGAGAATCAACGACATTGTAATCAGTGAATGAAAAGTATAGGGATGCAAGCATCGGACCTATCGTGAATAGGATGAAGCCAATCAGCCAAGGGCTGATAAACAAGTAGCCATATAATGCCTCCCGCTTAGACATACTCAACTGTTTTCGGGGAGTTTTTTTCATGGCGAACCTCCTGCAAGATTTTCGAAACGGGGTAGGGATTAAGCATCCCTCTAGCTTAACCCTACCCTTCGACTTTGTAAATTTGACTTCTGCTTTTATTGACCAGCCCAATACTCGTCCAAGATCGTTTGGATTTCTGTATTAACTTGATCCAGCACATTCTGGGCATCTTTATTTTCACCCGTGTATATCAAGGACAAGGAATTGTTGAGTGCTTCTTCAATCCGACTCCAATCGGGGATGTAGGATTCATGGTTCGGATTATCCAGATAATCAATGGAATTGAAGACCACATCATAATCCAGACCAGGCCAACGCTCCTCCAGCACCGTCCGGAATTCATCTGCCACCGATTTACGGGCGGGAACGCAGCCGTAAATCAAGCAAACATCAATGATCTGCTCGGGATCGGTAAGCCATTTCATCACTTCCCAGGCGGCATCCTGATTTGCAGAGCCAGCTGAAATAGTGAAGTTATCCGCGTCGATGCGGGAGATGCGCTCACCTTTCTGGTTATATGGAAATGGAGCAATATCGTACTCAAAGGGTAACTCAACCAATCCCTCGGCAAAGAACCAAGTGTAGCTGTAGAACATTGCGATAGCTCCGAATCCAAAGGGATCATTAGCAATGGCATCACGGTCTGCCTGAGCAGCAGCATCTTGAATGAAATGATCATTCCAAATACCATTACTGATCCAATTCAAGCCATAAACCCATTCTGGTGAGTTGGCTACCGCAGTTTTGTAATCAGAGATGGTTGGTCGACCGATATTCTCTGCCCCCCACATCCCGAGAGCTCCACGCATGCCTTCCCAGGAGTCGTCATATCCCCATTGAACAATTTTTGTCGGATCAAAATCGGGTGAAGTGGCATTGTTATAATTCTCATCGAGAGTCAACAACATAGCATACTCTCGCAGTTTATCCATATTCCAGGTTTTGTCATTAAAGTCATGCGTTGGATAAGGTAAGCCGGCGGCATCGAAAAGGTCTTTATTGTAAAAAATGAACGAGGGGTAGAGACCCAATGGAAGACCGGTGTTCTTATCAGGATAGGTATTTAACTCAACAGCTGGACCATAGAAATCACTAGTATCAAAGTTTTCTGCCTCAATATAGGGAGTAATATCAGCCCATACATCAAAATATGTAGCGGAAGTCTCGACACCATTGGGTCCCACCAATTCGGGCGCAGTTCCACCAGAGACCATTGCTAAGAAACGTGTCCCGGCTTCTTCATGTGGGACAATCAGGAATTCAACCTCGATATTGTCGTGTGTCGAATTGAATTTATCTTGGAGGACCATCTGTGCGTCAATTTGGTCTGGGTCGGTTCCTGTCCCCATACCAACGAAGATGGTCACTTTTACTTTACCCGTAGCAGGAGCCTCGGTTGCGGCTGGTTCTTCTGTGGCAACTGCCTCTGTGGGAGCCGGTGCCTCTGGACTGCCCACTTCAGTGGTGGGTTTACTACAAGCACCTATCACCATTGTAGCAATCAAGACAAGGTTGAGGATTAATATCAGTCGTTTCATCCTTTATTCTCCTTTTATTTTTGAAAGTTATATTTTCAGTATTTGTTGACTAAATTCATCAATCGTGCCTGAATAAGCGGAATTATGGACGTAATCTGGTCTTTGATTCTTTCACCTCCTAATATCTTGACCCATTGCAACCGCAAGATTGACGGATGATCAAAGTTGTGGGCAATAATACCAATGGATCGACGGGTTCCTGGTGGATGTGGCGGATCAATTGCTGCGCGGCTGTATAACCAGCTTGTTCGATAGGTGCGCGAATGGTCGTCAATGGGGGAGAGAAGTATTGTGATATATAGATATCATCAAACCCCACCACTGCTATATCTTCGGGAACGCGTTTGCCCGCTTGTCGTATCGCAGTGATTGCACCTGTGGCTGCGTCATCATCACCTGCAAAGATGGCATCTAGTTTGAGGCCTGATTTCAGCCATTGTTCAACAGAATAACGAGCATTTTCTGCATTGAAACCACCGAAGGCAATCAAATCGGGGTTAACCGGAAGCCCATGAGATGCTAATGATTCCCGGTAACCCATTTCGCGCCAATAAGAGTCCTCATGCTCAGGCGGACCAGATAGAAAGCCAATATTTTGGGATCCATGGCAATCGATAAGATGGTTAACTAATTTTAATGCCCCGGCTTTATTTTCAATCGTCACACAAGGGATTTCGAAATCATTAGGGGGAGTTTGGTGGAGCAGAACCATAGGAAACCCCAGGTTATATAATCTTGAAATCTCCTGAGCATTAAAACTGGCAGCAAAGATAAGTAATCCATCTGTGTTATGTTCTCCCAATTTTATGGGTAGTAACCCACCACTCTCCTGACGAAATACAGCAGAGTGTACTAGGAGATCGTAATCATTTCCTCTAATACCCTCTTCGATACCCCGAAGTAAGGGAGAGAAATAGAAACCGCTAATCTCGGGTAAAACCAGACCGATGGTATTTGTTTTCTGAGTGGCGAGGACGCGGGCAGCAGAGCGAGGATAATAATTTAGGGTGGAAATAGCGTTCCGGACTTTGGTGGATGTGACTTCAGACACAGGGGTGGTGCCGTTTATTACCCGGCTCACGGTGGCAATCGAAACACCTGCCAGCGATGCGACATCATTAATCGTAGCTGGCTGGTGATGATTTTTTATCAAGCTGTTTTGTCCAATTTGTTCATTGCTTGAAAGCGCTTTCATAGAGTATATAGAAATTCCGATAAAAAGTCAAGATTCTTAAATAGATTCTTAAATAGATTATTTTAACCAATTCCAGAAACCTGTTTGGGTTCTATCGGTAATTATTTAAACGGCTAATTATGGGGTGGTTTGATTTTGGGTGATTTCTCGGCGAAAAATCATGGCGATTGCAGCAATCATCCCTGCAATGACCCAGAAATAGGGCATCGCGAAAGAGTCTATGCTAAAACCTTCGCCAATGAAAGCCAAAAGAGCAAGTTGTCCGGCTAAGGCAAAAGTCTTGATTGTTGCATCCTGGTGAAGGTGGGAAAATCTAGATGATTGGTATAGGACATATAACCAGGAAATAAAGAGGGAGAAACCTACCAAACCAGTCTCAGCTAGTAGGCGGAACCATAAGCTTTTAACATTGGGCAGTTGCGGCAGGTAAAACAACACATTGCGGATTTCATAAGTTGCCCAACCAATCGCAGGAGCGAACTTAGGGAAGAAGAAGCCGGCATTTCCTAAACCCACCCCGAACCATGGATATTGATTAAAGATATTCCAACCATTGAACCAGTAAACCATCCGCTCGAGAAAGATAAAGCGGTGGCTTAGATCCAGGAGAGTGTTTTGATTAAAGGAAAATATACCGATTATTTCCCTTAATGAAGGTGGTTGACTGACCAAAAGCGATAATCTCCAGTCACGTTGAATTAATAAGTAGAAAGCGACAGTAAAAATAAAAGCGTATGCAAATACAATCAACACACTGATGATCATCTGGATTGTGATTTTTTTGATGTTAGGAGGCCCATTATGGAGGATAAATTTCTGCTTTGATATTTTGTCAACAATTTTTCGGTAAAACTGCACATTTACTCGAATAAATACGTAAACAATCATCAAAGAGAAAGATACCAATCCAATACGAGGGGAACTTAGGATGAAAGCAATCAATCCAAAAATGAGTAGGACATTCTCTATAGAAACATGAAATACCCTAAATTTGAAGGCTGAGGTTTTATAGTAAGTTGCTGCTATCCAAATGGGTAGGTAAAGTATCACCATCTGATGTGCGAACCACGAGGCCTCATAAGTCAAACCGTTGACACGGCCAAACTTGGCTGAAAATGCGGGGGATTGGACCACAAGCCAGGATTGAATCTGGTTTAGCCATGAAGGGTACTGCTCAGCATGCTGGAGAACATAATAGGCTTGGAATCCCGTCCAAACCAAGGATAGGATGCCACCAAACGTGATATATTTCCAGCTATTCTTTAGCTTGTCAATGTCTCTGACCCAGGCGGTTGTGACTAGGTAAAATGTGAGCCCGACAAAGATGGTAAAGAGTGCCCTGATTTCCTGCCCGGGGATGGATTTACCCTTGAAACCGGGGA
>Ga0315278_10001646_pt1 | contig 19745 bp, 32 predicted proteins | sample YL17G06_0_MG_FD_203880 | JGI IMG/M metagenome (GOLD analysis project Ga0315278, IMG submission 203880) | Sediment microbial communities from Yellowstone Lake, YNP, Wyoming, USA - YL17G06_0 | ecosystem: Environmental > Aquatic > Freshwater > Lake > Sediment | place: USA: Wyoming | collected... | reverse complement strand
TACTGCTACGAGTACTGATTATGAAGTTGTTATTGCTTCACAAAATCAGGGAACTCCCAGGATGGCTTCTGGAATCGTCAAGTTCAAAGTCACTAAGTATTCGTCTCCAACCGTTACTTTGTACTCGTGCCAAGACGGGTCTACTGGAAAGTGGACATGGTATACGACAGCAGGAGCAGGAATAGATAGGACCTCTACAACTTTGCAACTATCTAAGCATGGTTTTAATGTGGCCCAATCTGTGACAACTGAAGCTATTGCAATTGGTCAATGGCTGGCAGAAGCGGAGATTTAATATGGCTATCGAGTATCGACAAATTGTAGATTGTCTAACTGTCATCCAGGTTACAAGAGACGGTATTATCTCTTATGTGCCATGCGATGAGATGAACAAAGACTACCGTGAATACCTCGAATGGGAAGCCATTGAAGGCAACGACATTCTGGCACCAGAAGAATAATGTCTCAACAAACGCCAGTTCTCTACGGCAACAGGCTTTACGCCAGAGAGACGTATAGCACCAACGCTGACCCAGAGACGTTTAACGTCAACCTGTCAGAGACTGTTGGTGCTGTTGACGCGTTAGCGAATCAGGCTACAAAGCCATTGTCTGACGCGTTGACGCTATTGGACGCTTACGCGACAACGATGAGTGTTGGACTGTCTGACTCCATGACATTCGCTGACGCTAAAACGTTCAGCATGAGCAAAGCCTTAAGCGACACAGTAACGACATTTGATTTTGACGACAAGACAATTACGAAGCCTCTTGCTGACTTGGTAACATTGCTAGATTCGCTGGCAGTAGAGTATCACGTTGCGTTGTCCGACTCCATGACGCTGACAGACGCTTTCACAATGGCGTTTGGCATTGTGCTGGCTGACAGTGTGACAGCTTCTGATGTTATGACAAAGACAGTTTCAATGCCTTTAGACGATCTATTGACGTTAACAGATGATGTGGCGCATCAGATGGTTAAAGCCCTGAATGAGTCTGTTACGCTTACAGAGAACACGACAAGAGAGATTTCTAGGATTCTGTCAGACTTCGTGAATACACTTGACAATCCTGTAATTGTGAATCTGATCGTTTCTTTCAACGACATTCTGCTTCTTCAGGATTGGGTTAGCATTCGGTTGACGAAGCCGAACATCTGGACCGTTGCTAAGACAATTACTCCAATGGACACATTGTATAGCAGAGTGTTATACGGTGTTATGCCGTATTCCGCTGTCAAGACCCAAGTTTGGATTGATGTGAAGCCGATAGTTACGAGCAACGGATGGAAAAGCTTTAACCAGTTAGAACCGCACAACTAAGAGGATACGGATGAATAAACAGTCAGTAGTGCTACCAGGGCAGCAAGGAGCCTGGGGTTCCTACATCAGCAAATACCAACCAGACAGCAGCAAAGTGCTGGACAACATGTTTACGGCTGGTTCTAAGAACTTCGTCACTGACCAAACGGGTATGATCCAGAAGCGGCAGGGCGGGATTCAATGGAATCGTACATCGTTCCCTGAAGCTGCTAAGGATACGTACGAAGCTGTGTTTGAGAACGGTGCTCGTCATTTTCTACGAGTTGGTGGTGGAGTGCTATCAGCTTCTACTGGCACAGGACTGTTTGATACCATTACAAGCGGCTATTCGTCTTTTGGTAACTTTGAATGGACAACATATCAAGATCGAACTTATGGCTGCAACGGGGTGAATTCTCCCCAAACGTACGATGCAGCAACGTCGTATGGAGGAGTAACCTACTCGTTTACAACCGGAAAAACTAAAGTAATGGGCGCACAGGCTCCTACCTCTACGTTAACTTCTGGTACGCCCTCTGCGGGAGGAAATATCCCTATAGGCCCACACGCCTATAAAGTTACCTTTATGTACTACGGAGCGGAAGAGAGCAATGGTTCTCCATCCTCAGCTGTGCAAACAACCACGTCAGGGAGTCAAACAATTGCGCTTACAGCTATTCCTGTGGGAGGCTACGGAGTAACGGCACGGAACATCTATCGTGACAATAACGACGGTAACTTTTTGTTACTCGATACGATTCTAAACAATACTACGACTACGTATACAGATACACTCTCTATAGGTTCTACCCCGACTCCTATTCCAACTTTCAACGATGTTCCACCTACTTTTACAAAAAGCGCACTATGGCTTGATAGCATTTTTATTGCTCCTGTTGGAGAAACTAACGCAGTTCGTTACAGTAACGCAGGTTCTCCAAATATCTTTGATCCTGACAATTTTGTTACATGCCAAAGTGACGACGTAATTACCGCGCTGTACGTGTACAATGGAAAGCTTTATGTTTTTGGCTTACACTCCTTTGGCAGCATCGAAGGAAACACACCAGACACGTTTTACTATCACAACATCAGCAACTTAATTGGTTGCGTTGACAATCGTTCCATCCAAGTTCGTTCCATCGTATCTGTGCCTACTCTTTGGTGGCTGAGTGACAAGGGACTTTATTACTCAAATGGTAACACAGTTGAGTATGGTTCGGACTTTATTCAGGACCTTGTCAATCTCAATATCGCACAGGTGAACTATTCAGTCAACAAGAATACACAAACTAGCGACACTGATTTTGCTGGTGACACACGAACACCTGGAATTCGTATTGGAATTGACCCAGATGGCATCCCAGGTGCAGTTACTACTCTTAACCCCTCTAAAGCGTATAGCTTAACTTCAGAGTGGCTTGGGGGTTCTGTTGTCTCAAACGTAAAGACATCTAACTCTAACTTTGCCGAAGTTCCAACTCGTTTTGCTCCTACGCTGGCTGAAGGAACTCTAAGTGGGAACGTCTACATAGATGGGTCTAACTTAAAACTACCGACTTCGTCTGACTTTACAGGAGAAAGTTCTGCTGCTTACGGATTTGGAAGTTCTTACCATGTTCTTCCACAGTTAGACTTCCCTATCATCGTGGCACAACCTGTTATCATTCCGACAGCCGGAACGATTACTAGCGTCAGTGTCTGGTTTGGTATTGGTTCTCCTCCTGACGGAACTTGGAACATCGGAGTTTGGAATGACTCATTTGGTGTAGCAGGAGCTCTATTGGAAGGACATTCGTTGTCTCAACCAGCTGGAAATGGAGTTTACACTAAAACCTTTTCAACTTCTGTTGTGGCAGGAAAATACTATTTCGGTCTCTATAACTCTACTAATTCAAACAGTGGAGGAGTTCCTCCGTCGTTAGGAAAAGGTGCAACAGGGTACTCTGGTGGAACTGCCATAGCCAAAGCAGAGCACGTTGGGACTTGGGGATACATAAAGTACGATTCTGGTGGGCCTGTTTTAGACTACTTGACTGGTGGTTACACGTTTGTAAAAACGCTGGTAGCTTCGTCTGGTACATGGACTTCTCCTGTGTACGACTGTGGAGCTATCTCTAGCATCCCCAATCTAGTATCAGAGACTGGTTCTTATCCGTCTGGCACATCAAGCACAGTCACTGTGTACTCATCTCCTAACGCAAGCATGACAGGAGCTACGTCACAAGTCATTAGTAACATCAACGGGAGTGTGCCCATTACCCTGACTGGACGCAGATATTGGCAAATTAAGGTTCAATTAGACACGTCAGACAATAGAGTTGCACCGATTGTAGGTACCCCTCTCTTAACGTTTGACATTAACGGTGTATGGGAATCTCAACCTATTGACGCTACGACAGATAACGTAGGTTGGCAAACATTGTCGTCAACTGGCAATAACCCTGCTGGCACTTCTGTAACATTGTCTATTGCAACGTCTAATGACAACTTAACGTACTCTTCGTATGGGCCTATAGGGAGCGCATTAACAATGCGGTACGCCAAAATTAGACTGGCAATGACAACTACCTCCGATAACGCTACCAGTCCTTCAGTGTCTAGCGTTACACTGACTTGGAATTTGTCGAGCACGATTACAAGTAGCATTATTGACACTGGAACTATTCCGGCTGGCTTCAATACTGCCCAATGGGAACAAACTAATGTTCCATCTGGAACAGTAACCTTCTACATCCGTACAGCTGCGAGTAGTGGTGGAATTCCAACAGCAACGTGGGTCCAAGTTAATAATGGAGAATTTCCAAGTCTAACTGCGCTACGGTTTGTCCAGTGGAAAATGGCGTTAACTTCTGCTACAAATTCAGTCCCTATCATTTCATCTGTTACCGTTAGTTGGTTTATGAGTGTTGGAACAGTAGGAGTTAGGTGTGCAAGTATTTTCTACAACAAAACGTACTACCTCTCTGTGGCAACTCTTGGTTCTACGGTTAATGACACTCTAATTCAGCTAGACCAATTTGGTAATTGGCGCATCCAAAAGGATGCAAGTGTTGGCACGTTTGTCTCTTACTTTAACACTCTTTACTTCACTGACGGTGTTAATGGTAACATCTTCAATGGCTTTACCGCTGACACCGATAACGGGATTGCAATAGCAATGGACGTAAGAACAAAAGCATGGAACGCTGAAAATGACCTATTCTTAAAAATACCCAGAGCTTTTAAAATTACAGGCGTACACACAGGCACTAGGATTCATGTGTACTACTCGTCAGATCGTGGCGCGACATGGATTGAGATGCTAAATGAGAATGGAACATTTGGCTACCAGACAAACGAAACGGGCACAGTATTTACAGTGCTATTCGTTCCTGATGGGCTTACGCTAAACTCTGGCAGAACACTGATCTATCGTTTGACATCAAGCGATGTATACCCTTGCTCGATCATTAACTACGTTCCTTCTTTCTATTCTCGTCAGGGACGGTATCTCAACAATGGCTAAGTCACAACAGAGGAGCATCAATCCCCCAGGGCCAGTTGATCGAGAGCAGTTGAAGGACTATTCAGCAACGATCCAATTGACGTTCGATGAGCTATTCCAAGCAGCACACGACCATGTGGTAGTCGCATCTGATCCAAAAGTTAATGATGGAGCAATACGAGCAATTTCGATTATGGACAACGGCACAAATGTTTATCTGGTTGTAAAGACAAAGCGCGGCTGGTTTAAAAGTCCAGCTTTTACAGCGATTTAAGGGAGAAAAACAATGGTTGCACCTTTAGCAGCAGCGGCAGCAGGGGCAGTGATAAGTGGACTTATTAACTCTATGAGAAAGCAGCCTTCTCTTGACTTATCTGCCATCTTTAGAGAGATTGATTCTGCTGGGACTCAAAAAGCACAGATGATCAATCAATTACCAGAACAACTACGCCCTCTATACGACGAATGGAAGAAATCTTTAGCTTCTTCTGGGGAGCAACTACAGACAACCAGAGCCGACATTGGCAAGAACTTGATGGAACAGACACAGGGATTGTACGGTCCTGAGTCTCCGGCAGTTAAAGCCACACTTGAAGCTCTTAAGATGCAGGACTATTCCACTCTCCCTGGAACAATGACCAATCTGAAAGCGCAGCTTGCTTCAACTGGTGGCCTGGCTCGTGGTGGAGCTGGTAAAGCGATTACACAGGCTGTCCTTCAACCCGCGCAGCAATACGGTCAGCAAGCAGCTAATGTCATGGCTGAACAGCTTCAGACGCAGCAACAGAATGTGCAAGCTGCCATTAACAAGATTGCGGCGTTGGACGATGATACTGCGGTCAAGATTTTTGGTATGACCACGGCAGAAGCGCAAGACATTTTGCAGTACGGACGTGAGGACTTACAGAATCAATTGGCGGGACTGATTAACAATATCAACACGACAACGGAGCAAAAGACTTCCTTAATGGGTGCTAAAGCGCAAAACGAGTTGGACAGGGCCAATGCTCGTGTTCAGCAGCAATCTGCGTTGACTAATGCTCTTACCTCATTCGGAACTTCAACGCTTGGAAACGCGTTGGCAAACACTGGTGGGGGTGGAACAGGATTCAACCCTAGCACTATGAGTACCCCGTCTGGTGCAAACGCTAATCCCGCTAATTACGGAATCACAAGGTAAAGGATAATACAATGGCAAGTAACTTCAATCTCCGATCAGACAGCAGAGACGCATTGATGGGTGCAGGTCTTGACCCTAATGATCCTACCAACACGTACATCAATCTTGGCAACACAATTGCCCAGAACATGCAGCGTCAGCAGACACATGAGCAGCAAGTTGCTGAAGCTGTGGAGCGTATTAAGCAAGCTAAACTTTCTTCCACGCAGAAGCAGGAAGCAGCTGACCTAGGTGTGAACCCTGAACTGAAGGACTACCTAACAATTGACGAAGCTGTTGCTTTGCTAAAAGCTAACGGGCTCAAGCAGGATAAGATAGACGAATTTGTGTCCTCCTTGGGTGACAAGCAGGTTGTTAGCCGCCAAGCTATTCAAGCTGTGATTTTGAAGAGAGGTGGAGCCGGAAGTCTTAGTCTAGTTGGAGCTAAAGAAGGCCAGCCTATGCAAGATGAGGAATCTGGCAAATGGGTTAGAACCTGGACAAAACGCACTCCTGACCTTGGTATCTTAATGACTGATCGTGTTAGTCCTGTAGGTGTCGCTGTGTTCCAAGCAGAGGACCCTGAAGGCTACGCAGCTGGACATGTGATTGAGTCTATTCAAGGACCGAAACTTGCTACGCAGCAAACAACTGCTGGAGCTAAAAAGACAATGGCTGAACAGAAAGTGGCACAGAATAAGATTCAGAATTGGCTTACGCTTGAAAAGCGAGTGAATCCGAACAGTGCGGCTGGACAGAACGCTCTTGGACTGTCTGGAAAAGCTAACCAACGCGCTGACCGCGCATTTGGACTGTTGGCTATTCCTGAGACAACCTGGGAAGACATGCACGCTATCGTCACTGATACAGCAGGTATCTTGACTGGCGGTGTTCCTCAAATGCCTACGATTGAAGATCAGAACATTGGGAAGTCTATTGCTGAACGCTGGTCAAAGCTCTTGTCTTTTGTGACGGGACATCGAACTGAAGGAACTGTTCCTCTAAAGTACCGACAGCAGCTGTTTGACCGCATCAAAGAAATTAAGAACGTTGACAACGAGATTATTGACAAACAGCTTGGTATCGTAGAAGTCGCTGCTGAAGATGTGATCAAGCAAGACCAGCAACGATGGGAACGATTAAAGAACGCTGTCATAGCCACTACAGAGTCAATGGAGCAAGATGCTGCCAAAGCTGCTATTTACGGAGGAGAAGCGAATACAACCGCTCCTGCTCCGTCACCCGCAGAGCCTTCTTCAGCGGCTCCTGTTACACCAGGAGTAAGAAAGTCTAAAAGTGGACATTCGTATTCTATCGAAGGACAATAAACATGGCTACCTTAAAGATTACTGCGCCTGACGGAAAAGTTCTCAAGATTGACGTAACCTCTGTCGATCCGTCCAACTACGATTCTATGGTTGACGAAGTTGTGGCAGACTACATGTCTAGTCAAGGACCAAAACTGCAAGGCGACCTTACTCCGTCCACAGAGAATGCTGATGTGTCTAGCCAGGGGAATGTTACAACGAATCCTATCTCACGAGTTGGCACAATGGTTGAGGCTGGTGGAGCAGGTATTGGTGACATTGTGGCAGGAAAGGGTTTGCCACAAGCTGCTGAGACTGTCCAGAATGTCATGGAGGACAAGAAGCCTACAACGACATCAGGCAAGGTTGGCAAATTTGCTGGCTCGTTTTTTACGCCTACCCAAATTGCGCTACAAGCTGTTGGTGTCCCTCTTGCTAAAGGAGTTGTGAAAGGACTTGGTAAGGCGGCTACAGGTGTTGGCAAGCTGATTGCTCGACCAGCAGTTACAGCGACTGAAAAAGCTGTCCCTGTCGCACAGAGAGGGGCAAGCGAAGTTTTGTCTGGTCTTACAGGTGCAGAGCCAGAAGCATTAACGCAAGTCATGTCCAAAGGTCGTCAAGCTATTAAGGGTGCTGCGACATTCCCTCAACTTGGAGAGAAAGTTGCTTCCAGCATGACGAAATTAGAATCCCATATCGGGGATTTGAACAAGGCTGTCGAAGCTACGCTGGATTCAAATAAAGTCCTGAGTTCGCAACCAATTGTTGACGCAATCGAACAAGCAAAGCAACTGGTTGGCACTACAGGGTCAGCGGAAGCAGAAGCTGCCATTGGCAACCTTAGCAAGCTGCAAGAAAACATTATAAAGAGATACGGCAAGGGAATGTCAGAGATGGACGTACACAAGTGGATTCAATCCATACAAGCTGAGACAAAGTTCCCAGGAGTCACTGCCGCAGATTCAGCTGTCAATGCCGCTAAGAAGAAGGCCGGAGGAATTGTCAATGACTTCTTGAAGGAGTCAAACAAAGCGTACGCGAAGGCAAAAGAGCCTTTGTCAGACGCAATTGGCCTACGAAACGATCTTGCAAAGGCTATGGGAGTTGAACGAGAAGCAGGAGAAGCCGCTTGGTCGGCAAAGGATGTCGCTACAACAAAACTTCGTGGTCTATTGAGCCCTGAGAACAAAGCTTCCACAATTGCAAAGCTCAAAGAGATGTCAAAACTCCCAGGAATGCCGGACATTTTAAAGGCTGTACAAGAAGCCGCAGCCAAGGAGTCAATTGAAGCTCCGGCTACGGGTGTTCATAGGATGATGGGTTTAGGTACACGTCTCCCAGAACTAGGCGGGATTGTTGCTGGCCTTACGCCAAAGCTTGCGAAAGCTTCTGTGCGCCTTCCCCTCAAAGCCGCAAAATACGTTGCTCCGGCTGCGAATGCAATCTATCAAGGGCTGAGAGACTAAAATGGCGAAAGTGCAAGACGAATTCTACGGTGACGGCTTCCAAGGTGACATAGATTACCTGAATTCTGGGTACGACGCTGGAAAACCAGCTGAAATGCGCTTGTTAGAGGCTATTCTAGCTGCTGGTGGAGGCATGGGAGCGGCACAATTAGGGGCTGCAACGCCAAAGTTGGCTAAAGGAGCCTACGGAGTGCTAAAAGGCCTCGGAAACGCAGGGAAAATAGGTCTGGGAGGGGCTGGCGAAGGTATGGCAGGATCAAAAGCAATTAATAAGGGCCTCCAAGCCCTTACTGTGCCCGAAGAAATGGCAGAAATCAACGCTGTGATGCAAGGAGCTGGTAAAACGTCAGCTGAAGGCATCTCTGTGTACGTAAAAGGTATGCAAAAAGGTCTACAAGGAGAGCAGATTCCTATATATGGGGTTAAAGGACCTGCTGAGAAGCTTTTAGCTGAGTTTGGAGACGCTAACCCAGGTTCGGTGCCTGAGCACATTCTGATTCAGAAGGGATTGCTCCAAGGGGCTGCTCAAACAGGCATTGCTACTGACATAGCGGCACAAAAGGCTCTAATGCTGGCAGAGGACACTGGTGGAGCGACGTTTAACCTCACACAAGGCAATCTTGCTGGTCAACCAGTGTACTCCGTGTCAATTTATCCAGAACGTGAACTGATTCTGAAAGGTGAGCCTACAACGAAAGCAATTGAGGCGTACATCGAAAAGAACAAAGACCTGTTGGCGAACGCTGAAAATTCGTTTGGAATTTGGAAGGACGCGGAGACAGGCAAGACTTATTTGGACGTGGTTGTAACCACAGCCGACAAAGAAGCGGCTATGAAACTAGGGTTAGAGAAGGGGCAGAAGGCCATCTTTGACCTTGGCAAGATGGAAGAGATTAGGCTTGGTAAGGGGAAGTAATATGACACCTAAAATCGTTTCCGATCTGTGTGACAGAGTTAAAACGCTTGAGGCCAAGATGGAAGCGTTAATGACGATTCAAAAGTGGCAGCTAGGGCTTTTGGGTACTATTGTGGCGGGGGTAGTGGCAAGCCTATTTAAGAGGTAACTAATGTGTGCAAGCACGAATGGCTGCTTGCCTGGAATGAGGCATTCGGTCAGCTATGGGTTTGTAAAGTCTGCCGCCTATGGGACTGTGTGAGGTTCTAATGAAACTATGCCCACGATGCAACGCCAGCACCAAAGAGTCTGAACGCATAGAAAAAGACTTAAAGAAAGACAAACACTGGATCATTACCTATTGTGCGAGATGTGGATTCAATTTTGACATAGACGTATACGCAGGAGAAATTAATACGCCAGAGCAAGAGATGGAGAAGTACCCTTGGCCCCCATTACCTCCTGAACCACCTAAGAACTGGTATGGTTACTAACGATTAAGGCTGGTACGCGACCAGCAATTAGCTGCCGGAAGGACTCCTCCCCTTCATGCGGCAGGGCCGTGTAGGGTTAAACTCCTTACACGGCCTTAAGTTTTGGTATTCCCGAGCGGGATAGTTTACATTAAACTATAAACTATCCACCATGAATGTTCCCGAACGGGACAATTACCTAACAGGAAGTATACTCAGTATGCGTTAGGTAACGTAGGAACTACCCTAGAGCATAATGACTATACATGTAATAAAAAGTGCAAGAAATTGTTACAAGTTTTTCATTCAGGAGGAACGCAAATGGATATGATTTTACGGCGCAAATGGGCAACGGGGGTTAGTACGGTTGGTGAGCTAGAGGTTGATGGGCAGTTTGAGTGCTACACGTTGGAGGACGTGGTTAGAGGTAACGAGCCAAAAGTCTATGGAAAGACCGCAATACCAGCGGGAACCTATAAAGTGACAGTAACGTTTTCCAATCGGTTCCAGAAGCCAATGCCTTTACTACACGACGTTCCTGGGTTTGAAGGCGTACGGATTCACTCAGGCAATACGAGCCAAGATACTGAAGGCTGTATCTTAGTCGGCAGAGTACGTGAATCAGACAGAATCGGAGAATCCAAGTTAGCATTTAAGCACCTCTTTCCACAGATTCAAGAAGCGGTAGAAGCAACGCTTCAAGTGTTAGACGTTCCCGAAGAGTTGGAAGAGTCGCCAAAGGAAGTCTTGAACGAGCCCTCTCCGAATCCCCAAACGTCAGACAGCGACTCCCGCATGGCTTTCTGGAATTCCCTTCTGGCTTTGATTGCTTCGCTCCTTGAAAGTGTGCGTCCACAGCCCAAGCAGCCATAAATCTTGTAACCTTCCCATTCTGCCATACCCATCTTTGCTCCGTGGCAGCAAGGACTCCACACCTTAAGCATTACGCGAGTAGTCATACTATGCTCCTGGTGGAGTTTTGTTGCTCCACGGAATACCCATGTTGGGCTTCTTGTCTGTGTCTTTGAGAGCTACGTAGGCTCTGAAGCACGGCTCACATCTACCGCACCAATCCAAAACCTTCTCGTCAAACTCCTTCCTGCACATCACGCATTCCATTAGTCCTTCTCCTCTTGAATGAATCCGTGTCCGTAACACATAAGACACGCTACTTTTTCACCAACTGGATTTCCGAAGTAGTCAAACCTGTAGTACCCATATCCTCCGCATTCAGGGCAGACTCTAGTATCCTCGTGAACAGTCACAGGTACACCTCCCTTTCTCGCATAACTTATGAAGAGCGGCTCTGCACATTGTGCACACTGGCATGTTGTCCCTAATCTCTTCAGTCGCCATTACACCCTCATTCCTAACTTCCTAGCTAGGTGCAAGCACACAAGGAAGTCTAGACCAGAGTGAAACGTATCAGGATGCGTAACGCCAACCCATTCAGCTAAACTAAACGGATGTCTCTGCCAGAAGAAGTCCTGGCTTCCACGCTTGTTTAGCGGGAGCGGCTTTTTGGCTCGCATCTTACTTCCCCACTTCACGCTAGGCCATCCTTCATTGGTAGTCTGCATGTTGCCGAACTGCCTGATCTGGTAGTCAAACGTCTTAAGAATAGCCTCAATGCGTAGCGCAATAGGCATAAGTTTATCGAATTCAAAAGCTTCAGAACACAGTGTGTCAACCCAAGCGTTGTTGGACTTCTTGGAAATGCGCCAGATTCGTTGTAATCCCTTCCTGTACACCTCATCTCTGGTCATCCAGTACAGAATGTGCAGGTTAATCGCAGCCCTGTGCGTGTCGTAAGACGTATCCATCCACAAAAGCTTCACTTTGGGGTAAGCAAGGATCGGTTTGTGCTTTGCGTACAGGTACTCGTAGTCCTTGCCATACGCCGGATCATAAGCCATTGCCAGCGAAAGAATTGCCAGAAGCTGCGTTATCCGCAGCGGGTCCGTCATTATAATGCCATTCTCCAACTTGCCAAACGGTGTAGGAACTCCTGTTTGGTCAACCAAAGCCCAATTGTGTTCTTTGAGGTTCTTGACCCAAGGAAGCAGCAAGGCTCCGGCATCGGCTTTAGTAGACTCATCTCCGAAGCGTAACGCGCAGTAGAACGCGAACAATGGGCCAGTGGCTGAGTCATTGGAAGTTGTGTCGTTAGGCAGGTTCGTTCCATAGTGATATCCTCGGATAAGCGCATTGTTAACGAACAGTGACTTTAGGAAATGTAACGGAGCGGTGACATCGTTATTCCTTAGAATCTTCATGCCAGTACAGATACCGTGCCAGATGGCTGTGTCACCAGCGTCATTCGGCCTGGGATGCTGGTACAGGAACTCTCCTGACGGCATCATAAACTCAGCGTCGATTTCGTCTCCAAACTTCTTATCCAGGTTGTTTAATGAATCACATACTGGAAGATCGGTGTTAAACTCGAATGGGTCGTACAACTTATTGATTGTGTCACATACCCAGACGGCTGCGACCTTGATCCAGTTAACCGGCTGGTAATAGAATGTTAGCATATCGGTCTCCATTCAAAGGTAGCTTTCCACCCAACGTTGCAGTAGCTTCTTAAATCATCTGGACCCCACTCAATAATCCGTTTATCACCCTTGGGAAGGTATCCGTAACACCCAAGGTACTGACATTGACGCTCGTAGTGGTAGTTCACTAGGTCAACAACCTCTTTCATTACATCGTGCTTCTTATACTCATCAGCTGTAATAGATAGGCACATGCCAAACTGTATATCTTTTGGGTATCCTTCAGCCCAGGAACTAGCTATAGACTGAAGTAGTATCCATCCATCCTTACACGTTGGGATGATGACGCGGTTGCTGTGCCTGAAGTACCAGTACAGGCCTTTGAGTTGTTTTATCATTTTGACTCCTTCACAAGTTTACGAAGTAGACGACACATCTTAATGAGCAAGAGAATCTCAGGCTTAACTGTGCGTCCGTCAAGTTCAACAACTAGATCAGCGTCAAGCTCTTTGCGAATAATCGAGAACGGGTCAGCCATTAGAGTCCCTTCCTTTTCTTGATGTCCTCAGCGTCAGCCTCAAGCTTCTGCACTTCTTGAAAGTATGCCATTTGCTTCCTAAGCTTCATTCGCACTACTGACATGATGTGACGAATCTGCGTTGTGGACAATCCAAGCACTTCAGCCATCTTGTCAACCTTCACACCCTCTTCAATCCAGGCGTTGTACACCTGACTCTCTAAGGGCTCGAACTTTGGCAAGCCAACGTCTCCACGCATGTCACGTATGTCACACCGCTGCTTGGCGTACTCCTCTTTGGCAAAGAGGCGCACTTGTTCTATAGGAGGTGCAACTTGCAGCCATTCTTCGTAAGCGGAACTGTTGTCCCAAAGGTTATCCTTCTTCTTAGGCTCTGGCCTGTACCCTCGGAAGCCAGCCCTCATCTGTTCATAGTGCCTATGGCAATGTGTACAAGCCCTGCTTAGGCGCGAGAAGTTGGCGTAGCTCAACGGTTCTGAACAAAGTTTGCAAGACATTTAAGCCTCCGTAATAGGAGTTACCGCAGGAGTCGGTGTTTCGTCCTGGTTGCTACTGGCTTTCACCGAGTTAGGAACAAGAATCTCTACAGCTTTAGCCTGTTCATCCTTAGCGCGAGTCGCTTCCGCTTCCAGAGTTTTCTTTGACTCGTCAATAAGCTCTTGCAGCGCGGTAACAATGTCAGCATCGACAAGCACATTCTTTTTCATCAAAGCAACCTGGACAGCCTGGGACCGAAGAAGCTCTTTGCCGATGATGTTCTTCAGCACTTCACTCATGGCCTTCACATGATCTTCTGCGTTGATGAGTCGTTGCTCAAGATGTTGGAATCCGTTAATAATCGTCTGGTCTCTCATTTAAGCCTCCGTTAGTCCGAGAATTTCCGCAAGCACCTGATCGTCAATTGCGTTATGCCATTCCTCATTGACACAATACTGAGCAGCGTTGTAAGTGCTGTTCATCTGCTTCAACCAAGGCATCGTGTAAGCGTAGAAATGGTCAAGGTCAACGATAATCATTATTCTTTCCCCGCGTTGTTAAGGATTTCTTTGATTCGTTCACTGGTTCCACGAATGGCTTCTGCTTCTGAGAACTTTGTGATTGGCAGATCGTAGATAGCCTCTAATGCTTTATTGAGAAGCACCGCTACAATGTCTGGATCACTCTCTAGCTCTTTCATGCTAATCTCAATCTTGACTTGATTAGGTACTGCCACTTTAGGTGTCCTCCTCGTGTATTGACGTTTTGCTTTTGGAGCTTCCTCTTTAATTCTGAAAGGCTTGGTCTCGATTATTCCACCACGCTTCTCTGGCGGCACGTATGTAGGATCAACGGTCAGCCCACACTCTTTGAGTTCTTTGTCGTTCAAGCGTATCATGGAACTGTTAATGACAGTCGGCCTGGGATTTCCTGGATTGGGTTGCTTAAAGCACCTTGTGCACACCTTCCCATTGTTGGCATCTGTCACCATCATAGACATGCAATGCCGCTGATTGTTAGAGCCCTTGTCCAAGATACGGATACACCGCTCGACACCCTGGAAGAGAGCCGAATTGACTCCGCGCTTAGTCATATCAACTAAAGCCTCGTTCAATCCACCTTTGACTTCAGCAAGAGGGTTCTTTTCGATACTCTTCTCGACTGTCCCTCTGTGCTGCTCAACCTTTAGCTCATCGACGAGTTTTTCGTCTGTGTTTATGTCACTTGTGATATCATCAACCATTGTAGCCTCCTAAGCTAGGCGCACAAACGGGTGAGCCATCGGATTTCTCCGTATGAACGCCCAGAATGCGCTGCCTTTTGACGGGCTTAACGACAATGCTGTGAATTCTTCCATTGACACATTGGCGTAGCTATACAGCCGCCCGTTGGTAAACTGAATTTGAAGCTCAAACGTCTGCGGGTCGTAGCCCCAGGCGTAGATGTCGCTCGATTGAACTAACGCTAATTCCATTAGGAAAGTCCCAGGCTGACTCTGATTTCTTTTTTAGCTCTTTCATAGCCTAGCATTTGAAAATGAGAATTCGACTCTTCGAGTAAGTTCATAAGCCACTTAGGAAAGTCGATAGATACAAGACTTTCTTCTTTACTGTCTTTCCTAGGAAAGTAACTTATGCCGTAGGAAGTAAATTCAGCTTCGTAGGCTTTTTTAGGGAATTTCATATTAGCTCCTCGATGGATGTTTCTCTCGCCACTCTTTGACAATACGCTGAACGTACGTTGACGAGGGACGGAAACTGTTGCAACGGCAATACTTCTCTTCGCCTTTGTTCAAGTACCATTCGCCATTCGTCTGATTGTGTTCACATTCCTGCGCCAGCATCCCTTGAATCGTAAGAGGATAGTCAAAATACTTAGGATTCATTACGACACCGTGGTGGTGACTATCCCAATCGTGTTTGCAATAACACATAAGGTGCTCGTCTAACTTTCTAACAATCATACTGTCTCCTCGTGCCAATTGTCACGCACGTACACAGTCTCAATTCGTACGCGCTGCACCTCTGGGTATTGCTGTACAAACTTGTCGATAAACCCCGTCTCATCCAGAGGTAAACCAAGCCCTTCAAGAGTGGTCCTTGTAACTACTAATGAGTCTACGTTGTCGTAGCCTTTTAAGCAAAGTGCAATTTTCATTCGTCATCCTCCATGTCCCAACTTCCCCAACACTGTTCACAAACTTCCTCGTCTGACTCATAGCCACAGATTTTGCAGTAGAACTCATCCATTGAAGTCAGCCCATCCTTCGATTACGGCTTGGAACTGTTCCCAAAGCTGATCGGTGTGTTCAACATCTTCACCCTCGGTCTCTAGGATAAAGTACGGCCCTACAACGTAAACCATTTAAGCCATCCCTCCCCATGAACCACCGTCGTACATCAGAAGCATTGCCGCTAGAACGAATAACCATTCCATTAGAGAAGCCTCCAATTCTTCGGCTTGTACCGTGCGACAATCGCTAAGGCTACAAGACACGCTGCAAGTGAAACTACCTCCATCAGGAACCCAACCCAATTAGCGTATATAACTAGAGCTACCATTGTGAAGGCGTACTTGACCACTTTCAACAGGTACGCCGATGTGGAAACATCTTTGCTCTTCTTTGTACGCAGAGTCTTAGCAATCTGCTTCCAATAGCTGCCAAGCTCTAGGAGAAGAGCTATAACGACACACGTTACTCCGAGCACTTGAACCATTACTTTGCTTCTCCTTCAGTTAAGTTTTGCTCTGGAAGCTTATACTCTTCAAACTTCTTACGCCGTCTTTCTTTTCTCGCATTTTTAATATTCTCGTTGAACTGTTTGTCATACCAATACTCGATGATAAGTACTGCAAATGTTGCCGTACCAATTAGTGCTTCATAAGCAAGGATCAGAAATAACCAGATTGGCTCCCAATGCTCTAGAACCGAATTGACATTATTAAGCATGTCGTCACCTCGTAATACGAAGTCCAGCCTTCAGCGAGTACGTACACAGACCATGTTGCCATTAAAAACCTCTGTACTTCTCCATTAGGTCATTGATCTTGTCAAGGGCCGACAACACGCTAAAGCCCTGATACGTCGGTATGGGATACGGTCCTGTCATGGCTCTGGCTAGACCAAGGAGTGTGCCATTGATGTCAAACACTCCACCGCCTGAGTTGCCAGGGGCGATAACTAGGTCTGAGAATATAGCTCCGTTCAAAGACCCTGAGATGACTCCGGCTGTCACGTACTTGTTAAATGGCCCAGGAAAGCCTATTGTGAGCACAGGGGTGCCTTTACGTACGCTTTTAGCTACTTTAACGGGTCTTATACCCTTTAGGGGGTTAACTACCCTTAAAAGGGCAACATCGTTGGCTAAATCGCGTCCTACAACGTATGCGAGAAGTTTACCCTCTGTCCTATACCTTTTCGGGGATAGTTTCTCTTTATCCGATGTAAAGGATATTTCTACCAGAGGCGTACCTTCCACCACATGAGCACATGTCACAATAAGCCCTTTTTTGTCTATAAATACGCCACTTCCATGTCCCATAACACCGAATCCCATGTAAACCTTCTGAATGTCAAGACCTTCAGGAGTCATCACAAGCTGTTCCATCCACCTATGCCCAACTGGGCTGACTTTAACTACGCTTGGAAGAAGCGCACTCACAAGGCGCACTTGTCGCGTATCGTAGTACTCTCTTAAAGCGTAGAAACAAGGGATATTAAGCAAAGTAAAGATAAGCACTTTCTGCCAGGGTTTCATTCGGTGACTCCTTTAGGTTTTTCGTCATTCTCTATGGTGCTCTTTAACAGCACTCCACCTGCTTTATGGTAAATTACCACGCCTTCCGCTGGTCGAAATCCTGGTACAGCGACTGATCCATCGAGCGTAAGCCGTCGTAAACACTCGCGTACCAGTCCTGTGTCAAACGGCCCCACAGCCAGAACAGGCACAAACCCCACGCAACTAGGAGCACTACTGCGGTCAACCGAAACGTTAAACAAGGCGAATCGTTTGTCTTGAAGTCCGTATCCACGGTTAATCCCCTTTCCGTACCATTCTCCGAAATGCCGCCCTGGGCCGAGCTTGAGTAGTTCCTGTCTATTTGCTTCAACCCACGCAGCAAATCCGAAGTTGTCGGTAACTTCTGCTTTTTTGCCTTCTTCTTTCGGTTTATTCGGATAGACATACCGTGTCCGGCACCCAGCACGAATCTGTCCATCTTCCGTGATCGTGATACTCGCATTTGTGCCATCTATTTTCTCCGTTATGACAATCTCTCGAAAAAGTCGAGGAATCTTCTTGAACGCCTGGAACGGTGGAAACTCCACAGGAATAAGCCCTGTCGCTTCTGTAAATGTCTTAGCCAAGAAATCGTCATACACTACTTTTGCATCAAATGGTTCTACCGTAGTGTAAGCCACTTGTTCCCCGCCTTCGTGAGTGTACCAGGTAATGCCGTCTGGGGTCCAGCCTGGCATTCTATTCTCCATCAGCGTTGTCCTCCCGTTTGAAGTCCAAATTAATCCTTGGCTTTCGCTGTTTCCCCTTCACTACTAGGACATTTGCCCCTTTACTAGCTAGAGTCTTGGCGAATTCTTCTTTACTAAGCTCTGTACGTCCTGACATCATTAACTTTTTCTCTGCCATCAATTCCTTCATCACATCTAAGCGTTCTTTTTCCGTAATTGCTTCTTTCATCAAGCAGCGGTTAAAGAATTCTTCGGCAACTTCAGCCGACATCATAAAGTAGTCCATTGTTTGCCTCCCTCACAAAAGTCCCGTTACGCCACTTTCCTAAATCAGCGTCATCGGCGTAGTATGTGGCGTTTAGCGCGGTATCCTCTTTCAATGGAAGCCCAAGGGCTAACGCTTTATCCATAGCCCGATTGAACATTCCCGATGCGTAAGAACGGCGCATGTCAGCATAACGCCGTGCCATCCAATGAGTGTCCAGAATGATGCTCTCTAGTTGAGAGCAACGCTTGCACTTATGCGCCATATATCCTCCCACCAATTGCAAATACCCCATTGTGCATGATGTGGCTAGACGTAAGCACAACACCGTCAATGCAAGTGAACTCGGTAAAACCATTGATCCACTTATTCGGGGCTCCTTCTTTGTAGTCAGGAGCACGTTCACAAAGGGCACCTGTCGTCACAGCGTAGCGACCTGGAACCTTTGGATTGCCACTGTGCACCGTGTAAGCCTGGAAGTCGTGCAAGTGCCCATAAATTACCTTATAAGGCAAGTAGGCATAAGCGTATTTCTTCGAGTGAATGTCAGGGTACACTGTTCCGTGCGTAAAGAGACAATCTCCGAGTTTCCAGAAGGACTCGTAGTCACCGTAGGGAATCCATTTGAAGTGCTTCTTCATTTTTTCAGGAACCGCGTCTGTCGGCAGGTCAAAGCGACCTTTGCATAGTTCAGGGTAGCGACCCTTCGGCCTCCGATAGCGTTCCTCGTGGTTTCCTTCAAGAAACACAATGTCTGACTTAGGGGATGCAGCATCAACCCTGTTGAGGAAGTCTTTCAAGAACTTGACATCACGCTGGTAGAGTGGCAGAGCCTTATGCTCCACCTGGTCAGCGGTCCAGCCGTCAATTCCATGCGTTCCAGAAGCGTCGATGATATCGCCTCCCAGGACGATCACATCAGGCTTCAAAAATTTCATATACTGGAACACCCCGTCAAGTTTTGTGTTCCACGGTATGTGGACATCGGAAATGAAAAGACCTTTAATGATTTTCATTGAGTTTCCTCGCTTCCAGAGTAGCGGCTCTTCGGGTGTACCATTCCGATTTAACACCACCTTTAGGCCCGATCACTTGGTAAAAAGCCTCAATAAAACCAGTTCCGTCCTGGCACGGACCATGAACAGTGTATTTCTTTTTCATTCGGTTATCCCTCCTAGGGGTTTCGTGAGAACAAGGCTCATTGCGATATTATCTACTCTTTGGTTCCACAACATGTCGAGCTCGTCCTGTAGGTCACAAACGTATTTCCAGCAAGGAGGGCAGCTATTTCGCCCATGTTCTGTGCAAACTAAGATGTCCATTAGTCAAAATAGGTCGGCGTTCCATAACGGATAAGCCGAACTCCTCGTATCACATCATCGACATACACAATGGGTCTACCAGTCTTAGAGTCC
>Ga0315278_10001645_pt1 | contig 19757 bp, 13 predicted proteins | sample YL17G06_0_MG_FD_203880 | JGI IMG/M metagenome (GOLD analysis project Ga0315278, IMG submission 203880) | Sediment microbial communities from Yellowstone Lake, YNP, Wyoming, USA - YL17G06_0 | ecosystem: Environmental > Aquatic > Freshwater > Lake > Sediment | place: USA: Wyoming | collected... | reverse complement strand
TCAGTGAGATAACCTCCGGAGCGGCCGGGCGCAAGCGGTTGTGCACAAGGATTCGTGCATAAACTGCACGTATTGGTGTGCAGTTCTGCGAGATCTGTGGCGGTTGAGCGTAGCTAAGTCATTGGGACTGGTAATTTTGGCCTTGCGAATAGTGCAACGGCTGACCTTCCAACGGGGGTCGGCGAGGTGATGCCAATCCCAGCGCCGGCCCTTGGTGGGCGTGTATGTTGCAGCGAAATCAGGCCTTCCCACTTTCCGTCAGGTTTGCCCGTGCCCCAGTCTGGCTCACGTTCCGCCCATTCCGCGCGACTCGCGGCTGCCGTTGCGGTCACGCTGGCGGTGGCCGCGTGCGCGAGCGAACCGGAGCCGAACCCCTCCAACGTGGCGCCCTCGGCCACGATCGCGCTGCCGGCGACCGGTGCGACGTTCCGGGGTGGGGACAGCGTCGCCTACGCCGGGAGCGCGACCGATCCGGAAGACGGGACGGTGCCGGCCTCCCGGCTCACGTGGTGGGTGGAGCTGCATCACGACACGCATACCCATCCGTTCATGCCGAAGACCCAGGGTGCGGGCGGCAAGGCTTTCGTCCCAACGACCGGTGAAACGTCGGACAACATCTTTCTCCGGTTCTACCTGGAGGCGGTCGATGCGAGCGGGGCGGCGGACACGGTTTCGCGTGACGTCCTGCCGGAAAAGGCGCAGCTTACCCTCGCCACCGGACCGGCGGGCCTCTCGGTGACGCTCGACGGGCAGCCGCAGGTGACGCCGGTGACCATCACGGGGGTTGTGGGGATGGAGCGCGAACTGGGCGCGACCACGCCGCAGACGGTGGGCTCGACGCAGTACCAGTTCTCCAGCTGGTCGGATGGGGGCGCGGTGACGCACCGCATCGCGACACCGGCGGTGGCCACGACGTATACGGCGCAATTCTCGGTGGTGGCGAACCAGGTGCCGACGGTGTCGCTCACCGCGCCGGCCAGCGGGTCGAGCGTCACGATCAACACGACCCCGACGCTCACCGCGACCGCGACGGACGCCGACGGGACAGTGGTCAAGGTCGGGTTCTACGACGGGGGCACGCTCCTGGGCGAGGACACGACGTCGCCGTACAGCTGGAACTGGACCCCGACCGTTACCGGGACGCACCTGCTCACGGCGCGCGCCACCGACAACCAGGGAGCCGTCGCCACCAGTACCACGGTGAGCGTGACGGTGAACCCGTCCGGCGGCGGCCTCAGCGTCATGCTCACGAGCCCGGCGGCGCAGACCACCGGCATCACGGGCTCGCCAACGTTCACCGTCACCACATCGGGCAGCGTCGCCGCGGTGGAGTACCAGGTGGATGGTGAGACGGTGGGCCAGGGGACCTCGTCACCCTGGAGCTTCACGCTGCCCGCGACGGCGGCGTACACCACCGGTGTGCATGTCATTCGCGCCCGCGCGCGTGATGCCGCGGGCAACGTCTCGGCGTGGTCGTCGGCGCGCGTCACGTTCGGCGGCAACGAGAACCTCCCTGATGGGTTTTCCCGCTCGACCCTGGTCCAGGGGCTCGGGGACGCGACGGCGATGGCGTTCAGCCCCGATGGTCGCCTCTTCATCTGCGAGCAGGGCGGAGCGCTCAGGGTGGTGAAGAACGGTGCGCTGCTCGCCACTCCCTTCGTGATGGTGCCGACGACCGCCGACGGTGAGCGGGGACTGCTGGGCGTCGCGTTCCATCCGCAGTTCGCGACCAACGGCTGGGTCTACGTGTATTACACCTCCGCGGTGGGGGGCGCCCATAACCGGATCAGCCGGTTCACCGCGAGTGGCGACGTGGCGCAAGCGGGCGAGACGGTCATCAGCGACCTGCCGGCGCTCAGCGCCACGAACCACAACGGTGGCGCGATCCACTTCGGGCCGGACGGCAAGCTGTACGTCGCCGTGGGCGAGAATGCGAACCCCAGCAACGCGCAGTCGCTGAACACCCGCCTGGGCAAGATCCTGCGCTACAACGATGATGGAACGATCCCGGCCGACAACCCGCTGCTGGGCAGCACCACGGGGGTCAATCAGGCCATTTGGGCACTGGGACTTCGGAACCCGTTCAGCTTCGCATTCGAGCCGGGCAGCAACAGGATGTTCATCAACGACGTGGGACAGAGCACGTGGGAGGAGATCAACCTCGGACGGGCCACCGCCAACTACGGATGGCCAGCCACCGAGGGGGCCACGACGAACCCCGCGTACGATTCACCGTTGTATGCCTACGGGCACTCGAGCAACAGTTCGCTCGTCACCGGTATCGCCATTGTCGGCGGGGCATTCTACCGGCCGACCACGACGATGTTCCCCGCGAGCTGGCTCGGGCACTATTTCTTCGGTGACTACGGCGGGGGCTTCGTGAACCGGCTGGATCCGGTCAACGGCAACGCGGCGTATGCGTTCGCCCGGCTGGGTTTGATGACGGACCTGCAGGTGGGCACCGACGGGGCGCTGTACGTCCTGGGCGACGTTGCCGGCGGCTGGGGAGTGTACCGCTACAGCCGGCCGTGAGCCGCGCGGACGCCGCGGGGTCTCTCTTGCGCCTCGAGTTCCTCGAACAACGCAACCAGATCGATCGCCAGCGGCTTGGCGGCTGGATCGGGCTGCCGGGTGAGTTCCCGGTCGGCGATCTCGGGCCGCTTCTCCTCCAGCGCCGGACAGGTCCTACTGCAGCGCCACCGTATCGGGGCCTGACACCTTGCTTACGTGACACCCATCGGGAACCGCGAATACGTAATCCACCGAGAGCGACTGCGCGCCTTTGGAGATGTGGGCCTGTACCGCCTCCCCGGAACGCTGGATGACACTGGTGCTGCCGTCATCGACGAGGGGATATGTGCCGGGCGTGGTGAGGATCAGTCCCGTGGGCACCAGCGTCTGCCCGGTGCGGACGAGCACGGCGGTCACGGTGGCCGCCTCGACCGGCTGGCCAGCGCCGTCAATGACGGTCACGGGAACTGACGCAAACATCGCGGTGCATGCCCCACCGCCCGTGGCCCCGTCGGCGCATGCCTGCAGGCCTGCGACCGCCGCGAGAGCGGCCAGGACTGGGGCGCGCGATGGGCTCATCCTTGTGTGCCTGAGCATGGATGACCTCCGCTCATGTTTCACGTCGCCTCGATCAGTACCGTTCCCGCCTTGAACAGTGACAGCCACCCCGCATCCCACTCCTCGCCACGGGCGTAGTTGATCGTGTTGAGGGCTACGATTCACGGCGAGACTGCTCGCCGGATCGAGCATGAATATAGAGGCGGAATCCGGCCTGTTCGCCAGCATGACTCACGATCGTGGACGTGCCCACCCGATCGATGAAGAAGGAGAGGTGGGGTGCGATTGGGCGGACCTGGGCGTCCAGCGGGGCTAGGCTGAGGCACAGGACGGTGGGGGCGGCGGCCATTGCAAATGGGCGCCAATTCCGCGTTTTTGGGTCACCGTTGTCCTTCGGGGGCGTTTGGAGTAGCTTTTCCGGCTCTATGGGCGCGCCTTGGCGTGCCCCGTGTCGACGTGTTCAGAGAGGTTGCAATGATCGAAGTTCGTCTGAGCGATACCGACTCGCTGGAGCGGGCGCTCAAGGTCTTCAAGAAGAAGCTGCAGAAGTCCGGTCTCCTCCGGGAGCTGCGCCGCCGTCGGCATTACGTCAAGCCGAGCGAAGCGCGCGCGCTCAAGACCGCCGCGGCGCAGCGCCGGGCCCGGAAGAAGACGGATACGAAGGAAACCTGGTAGCCGCAGTCAGCGGGGCCAGAGCCAGCCGAACGTTCCTGCCGTAACCAGGCCGTAGATCAAGCCGTCGAGCACTTCCTTGGCGGCAATCGACCACGGCTTTCCCATCCAGATAGCGCCGGGGAGTTGTCCGGCGGCATAGGCCAGAAAAGCCGCCACCCCCACCGTGTGGAACACCTGCCGGTAGTCGGTGCCCACCGGCAGTACCCCAGATGCCAGATGGGCCACAAGCGCCGAGACCACCAGGGTGAAGACGAACCACTGGATGAGGCTCGGTCCCATCGTGGGAGCGCCGTTCGGCCTCAAGGTCACGACGCCGACGGGGCCTTCGGTGCACTTGGCGAGGTGCTCCGGGCTCGCCATCTGCTTCATGTCCGAGATGTGGGGGATGACGTACTGGCCGGGTCCGGGGTTGTTGCTGCCCCGGAACGTCGCGCGCACGGCGTCCTCGTTGGGGAGGGGGCGGTAGTCGGATGCGTGATACTTGAGCACCATGTGGATCAGGGTGCTGGCGACGAACACCAGGACCGCCGAGAGCAGAATCGGGAGCCATAGGGCGCTGAACGAAACCATGAGATGCCTCCTGTGGATAGAACGAGCGATCTAGCCTACGGCCCGGTACCGAGGGCGGCAAGGGAACAGTCCACAGTCAACAGTCGGGGAGTCCAGCCGTCGCGCTACGGGGCCGTCATGGCCGTGACGGCCCCGGTCACCCCCTGCGAGATCAGCCGGAACTGGCCGACGTAGTCGGGATCGGGCGCGTCGCCCCGGGCGGTGATGACGGCCACCAGGTCCAGCCCGGCATATACCACCACAAACTGTCCGCCCTGACCCGCCATGTAGGGAATGCCCCCGGGCGTAATCCACCAGAGAAAGCCGTAGCCGCGGCCGTCGGGCTCGGGGCCGCCGGCTTTCACCTGCACCTGCATCGCCTCGCGCAGGTAGGCGGCGGGGACGAGTTGTTTTCCGTCCCAGCACCCGCCGCGGAGTGCCAACAAGCCCAGCTTGCCGAGCTCGCGCGTGGTGAGCATGAGACCGGCGGCACCATCGCCGCTTCCATCGAGCTCGAACCGGGGCCAGCGGGACTCGTCGACATCGATGTCGAGCGGCTTCCACAGCGCGGCTCGCGAGAACTTGAGCACGCTCTCGTTGCTCGATTCCGAAATCGCGCGGATCAGAAACTGCACGCCCTCGTTGCTGTAGCGAAAGGTGGAGCCGGGGGGCGCCATGATCCGGAGCATGAGCGGCTTGTCCGCGTACCACTGCTCACTGAGCCCGCTGGTCATGGTGAGGAGCTGACGCACGGTGATCGCGGCGGCAGGGCGCCCGGTGGGTGGCGCCACCTGCGGCAACAGCTGGATCAGCGGCTGGTCCAGTGAGTCGATGAACCCTCGATCGAGCGCGATGCCCACGAGATAAGAGGTGACGGTCTTGGTGATGGACGCCACCGGCACGGGCTGACCGCGACTCCCGCCGTGGAAGTATTCCTCGAGCGCAATCTGCCCATGGCGAATGACGAGGAGACTCGTGACTCCCGGTATCGCCCGGGCCCGTGTTGCCACGGCATTCAGCGAATCGGGATCGAGTCCCACGGCCGCGGGCGCGGCGACCTGCCACTTCTTCGCGGGCCAGGACTCGGTGCCGGTGCCGCAGGGCGCCGCAGGTGACGCCACCTGGAAGAGAAGCGCCAGGACGCCTGGGATCACCATCAGACTGCCTCCGGTTGCTGGTCTGGACGTGTCAATACGACGGTGGCCGCGCAGCGTTTCGCACATCGTCCCGCAAGAGAGGCGGGCAAAGTGCCGGGCGGCGCGCGGTGCAGGGAATTGCTCCTCGCGGCGTGGCGCCCGAACGCCTTGCCGCATCGACAGTTGGGCGGGCACTCTGCGCCGGTCTGGTGGTTCGCCACGTGCAGAACATCCGGGGGACTCCAACAAGACACACCGTGCCCCCAGCCGCGCGCAACTTGCTGCAGGCCTCTTCGTCTCATGCCTCCCGCTGGGTGACGGGATCGCTCTCCGTCGGAGCGGGCCTGGCCACCATCCTCGCGTCCGCTCATTCGTGCGGCCTCATCGGCGACGCGTCGGCATCGCGCCGCACGGTGATGGACTTCGGGGTTCATTGGGTGGGCGTCACGCCCGCGCTCGATACCCTCGAATCGCTCGGTGACACGGTGCGGCTCGCGGCCTCGATCACCGACCAGCGGGGTACGGCGCTCATCGGTACCTCACTCACGTGGACCAGCGAAACCCCCCATGTCGCGACGGTGGACAGTACGGGCGTCGCCGTGGCACAGGCACCGGGCTCGACCTTCATCGTGGCACACGTGGGCGAGAAGTCGGCGCGGTCGCGGCTGGTGGTCGCACCACGCATGGCGCGGCTCGAGATCGCCGACTCCAGCGTGACGATCGGCGAAGGCTATAGCCGCCGGGTGGTATCCCGGGCGCTGGATGCCCGGGGCCACGTGGCGCCGGCGGTACCGGTGACGTGGGTCTCGTCGGACACGGCGGTCATCGTGGTGAACGATTCGGGCGGGGTGACTGGCGTCGGTGCTGGTGAAGCGGACGTCACCGTGATGCACGCCGGCGTGCTCGCCACCGTGCACGCGCTGGTGTCACCGGTGCCGGGCCGGCTGTTGTCGCTCGATGGCAACGCGCAGTCGGCCGACGCGGGGACGCGGCTCGCCACGCCGGTGCGGGTACTGCTCGAGTCGCGGCGCGGGCGGCCGATGGCGGGTATCAGCGTTCACTTCGTCGCCGAGCGGGGCGGCACCGCCGATCCGGCATACGCGACGACGAACGCCGAGGGGATCGCCGCGAGCACCTGGACCCTGGGACCGATGCCGGGGCGGCAACGGTTGTCAGCCTCGTGCGCCGAGCTCGACAGCGCGGCGGTGCTGATGGCGGAGGCGGAGCCGACCGCGGCCAATGCCCGGGTGACGCCGGTGGGATATCCGTGGAGCGGCGTCGCCGGCTCTGCCGTGCCGCTTCGCGTCGCGGTGCAGCTGACCGATTCGTCGGGCCGGCTGCTCCCCGGGGTGCCGGTTGCCTGGGTGGCGCTCGACAGCGGCGCCATCACCACCGTGGAATCGCGCACCGATTCGCTGGGTGAATCGCATGCATCGTGGCTGCTTGCACGGCGCGCGGGGGTGCAGCGGGCGCGGGTGCGGGTCGGGAACGGGCGCAATGTACCGGTGGCACCGGTGATCGCGACGGCAGCCGCGGGCGCACCGGCGCTGCTGCTGGGCGGCGAGGGCAACGCGCAGAAGGGCATCGCCGGTGAGGCGCTTCGGCGGGCGATATCAGTGAACGTGCGTGACGAGGCGGGGAATGCGGTGCCGGGCACGAGCGTCGTGGCGTCGGTGCTGGCGGGCAGCCTGGCCGACAGCGTGGCGATCACCGACTCGCTGGGCGTGGCCTCGTTCCGCTGGACGCTCGGCACCAAGGCGGGACGGCAGCAGATGGTGGTGCGCTCAGGGAGATTGCCGCCGCTCACGGCCACGGTGCTGGCAGCGCCGGGCGCGCCGGCCAACATCGAGTTCGTGTCACCGCCGATGAGCGGAACGGCCGGGAAGCTGCTGTCGCGGCCGATACGGCTGGTGATCACTGACGTGCACGGCAATCGGGTCACCGAGCGACAAGTCACGTTGTCGGCGACGTCGGGGTCACTGAGTCCGGCGCGGGCGATGCCCGCGCCTGATGGTTCGGTGACGGCGAAGTGGCGCCTGGGCAGCAAGCGGGGCGTGCAGGTCCTGACGGCCGAGGTCCGCGGGACGGCGGTGCGGGCGAAGACGGAAGTCATGGTGCGATAGGGCGCGCCATGGCGAGGTCCTGCTCCACCGTGTTGCCGAAGAGATAGGGCGCAGTACCCACCTCCACGAATCCGCACTTTCGGTAGAAGGCGTGGGCACGGTGGTTCTTAAACCACGCCAGAAGCCAGATTGTCTGCCTGCCCCGCCGGCGCGCCTCGACATCGACGGCCGCCATCAACTGCTGGGCCACTCCCTTCCCGGTCCACACCTGGTCGACATAGAAGCGACGTATCTGCAGCGCCGCCGCGCCGGTGACGCACGGCGGAGCTGCGTCGTCGCCCAGCAGGGCGTAGCCGATCGCGCTGCCGTCGTCGTCCTCGAGCAGGAGGGTCGCCGTGGCGGGGTCGGCGAGCTCGGCGGCCTGCTGGAGCTCGCCAAAGTGGCGATCCATGTGGATCTGGAGATCGGTACTGGAATCGGCACCACTGTAGGCGTCGAAGAAGGTGCGGCGTGCCACGGTCGCGAGCAGTGCCGCATCGGCGGGAGTGGCCAGCCGAACAGATGGCATGCGAGGTCAGGCGAAGCGCGTGGCGAATGCGGCGGCGAGCTCGGGACCGGCGGTATCGGTGTCGTGCTTGAAGTAGACCCAGGCCTCGTCCCACAGCTGGGCGCCGATCTGCGTGACCCACGAGTCGAGTTCGTCCGGGGTGTAGGCCGGCTTGTGCAGGCGGAGGTAGCCGTATGGTGCGGTGGCGGTGACCACGGCCTCGGTGTCTTCGCTCTCCGCGGCGACGAGGGCCACCTCATGCTGGCGGAGGAGCGCGTAGACGTCGTCGGCATGCCAGGTGGCGTGGCGGAATTCGATCGCGGCCTTCCAGCGCCTTGGTATCAGCGGCAGGAATGCGGCGAGCCGCTCGAGGTCGAGCTTCATGTTGGGTGGAAGCTGGAACAACGTGGGGCCGCGCTTGTCGCCGAGCGCAGTGCAGACACGGAGGAGGTATTGCATCATGTCGTCGACGTCCTTGAGGCGCGCATGGTGGGTGATGCGCTGGGATGCCTTGATGCTGAAGGAGAAGCCGTCGGGGACGGCCGCCGCCCATTCGACGACGACGCTTTCCTTGGGCATGCGGTAGAAGGTGTTGTTGATCTCGACGGTCGGGAAGCGCGCGGCGTAGTACGGGAGCATGGCGGCGGCGGGGAGGCCTTCTGGGTAGAAGGATCCCTTCCATTCAGGGAACGAATAGCCGCTGGTGCCGACGTGGACGCGCATCGGGGAAGCGTAATGCGGGAGGAACGCGGGAGGCAGGGCTCGTCTCGCTCGGACCTTCGGCTCGGCGGGTTTGTTCTTGGGGCGGGCTGACGCCCGCCCTATTGCAGGAGACGCCGGCAGGTCCTCGCGCGACGAGCCCCACCTCCCACTCCCCGCTCATCGCGCTCGACCGGTCGCTCAGGCGCGTCGAATGGGGATGGCTCCGGAGGCTCTGTTGCTCGGCGCGGCGCAATCGAACCCTGCGCTGCGCGCCCCCCCCCGATCCGTGAGCCAGCTGGATCCTGACTATGCCGCGCCGGCACGAGAGCCGAAGGAGCCGCCCCAGAGACGCGCCTGCACCCTCGCTCGAGCGCTCCGGCAGACCGAAGGCACGCTAGCTTTCGCGCATGGCCACCGCGCGCGACGTCACGATACTGCTGGCCGATGGGTCCACGTCGGGGCTCCTGCTCGTGCCTGAGGCGGCGGGCGCATGCTACGTCACGGCGCACGGTGCAGGCGCGGGGATGCGGCACGCGTTCCTCGAGGCGGTCGCGGGCGGGCTCGCGGCGCGGGGCATTGCGACGCTGCGGTACCAGTTCCCCTACATGGAGCAGGGCCGCGGGCGGCCCGACACGCCCACCGTCGCCATGGCGACGGTGCGTGTGGCGATCGGGGTGGCCGCGGCGGAGCTGCCCGGCATGCCGCTCTTTGCCGGCGGGAAGTCATTCGGCGGACGGATGACATCCGAGCTCGCCAGCCGGGAGGCATTGCCGGGGGTGCTGGGGCTCGCGTTCCTGGGCTTCCCGCTGCACGCGCCCAAGAAGCCGGATGTGAAGCGCTCCACCCACCTCTACCAGGTGACGCTGCCGATGCTGTTCCTGCAGGGCACGCGGGACGACCTGGCGGAGCTGGGGCGGATGCGGAGCGTCTGCACCGACCTCGGGGCGAGGGCGACACTGCACGAGGTGGAGGGGGCCGATCACTCGTTCCATGTGCTCAAGCGGTCGGGCCGGACCGACGCGCAGGTGCTGAACGAGCTGTGCGATACAATGCGCCAATGGATGTCGCAGGCCGGCGCTAACTTTCCCGCGTGACCTTCACTCCCAGTTCAAGCCAGCGCGCCGCCATTGAAGCACCTCCAGGGCCAGTCCTCGTGCTGGCGGGGCCGGGCGCGGGCAAGACCTTCTGCCTGATCGAGCGGATCCGGCACCTGGTGGACGCCCAGGGCATTCCGCCGGCGCGGATCTGCGCCGTCACGTTCACCAACCGGGCGGCCGGAGAAATCGCAGGACGGCTGCGGGAGGCGATCGGTGACAGTGCGGACGACGTGATGCGTGGGACGATTCACTCGCTCTGTGTTTCCCTGTTGCGCGAGCATGGTGAACGGATCGGGGTGCCGCGCGGGTTCGGCATCGCCGACGAGACCTACCAGGTGCAGGTGTTGCGGCGACTCGGCGTGCCGAAGGAGCCCTGGGCCCATGCCCGCCTCGGCGACTTCACCCGGCATCGACTGGCGGGCGCGGAGTTGCATCCCAACAGCGTGCAACTGCTGGCCGACTACAAGGCGTGGCTGGCACGGCGAAAGCTGCTGGACTACGACGATCTTGTCATCCGAACCGCCGAGTTGCTCGAACTGACGGATGTGCGCGAGGCAGTGGCGAGTCGGTGGGATGCGATCCTGGTGGACGAGTGCCAGGACCTGAACCCGGTGCAGTACGCGGTGATCCAGCACCTCGCCGGCGGGCACCAGAACCTGTTCGCGGTCGGCGACGACGAGCAGTCGATCTTCTCCTGGGCCGGCGCCGAGCCCAAGGTGCTGCAGCGAATGCTGAGCGACTACGACATCAAGACACCCATTGTGCTGGAGGAGAATCGGCGCTCGGCTCGCGCGATCTTCGAGACCGCCCGCCGCCTGCTGCGGCTCAATCCCACGCTGTTCAAGAAGGCGCTCCGCGCCACGCGGGAGTCGCCGTGGGGGGTCGAAGTGCAGGTGTTCGACGATGACGACGCGGAGTCGGCATGGCTCCTCGCCGACATCATCAAGGACCGGGAGGAGTCGCGCCTGCCGTGGGGCCAGTACGGCGTGCTGTACCGCACGCACGAGGTGGGGTCGCGCATCGAGGGGATGCTGCTGCAGGCGGGCGTGCCGTGCCGTCTCGCCGCGGGCCGGGCGCTGCAGGATGATCCCGTGGTGCAGTACCTGGTCGCCGCCTTGCGAGTCATCTCGGCGCGGGGCGACCCGGTGCCGGAGGAATCGTTCGCGAAGGTCGTGCTGCCCGAGACGCTGCACCAGCGCATACGTGCGGAGGCGGAGGCGCAGAAGGTGGAGCTGCTTGAATGGATCCGCCGTTCCGCGCGGCGGGGCCGGAAGGAGGATCCGGAGACGAAGAAGCTCCGGCGCTTCCAGCTCGCGCTCGACAACCTGCATGCGCTGGCGCGACGGCACACCACCATCAACGGCCTGGTGGACGAGCTTCTGGCGCAGCGGGTGGGTGAGTACCGCACGCTGCTGGAGGAGCGGCATGAGGAACTGAGCGATCCCGCCGCCCACGCCGAGGTGCGTACGCTCGCAGGCGAGCTCACGTCGGCGATGCACGGGCGGCGCCGAGTGTGGCTCAAGCGGTTCGGGGGAGTGGAGATCGCGCTGGCGGGGATGCTGCGCGGGGGTGGAGTCACCAGCGTGGGCTTCCTCGATACCGGGGTGGAGGCGGCGCCCCCGGACCTGGTGCTCGATCCCGGCCAGACCGGACCCTTGGGACCGGGGCTCACGACGTTCAAGGCGCTGCAACTGGCGCACAGCCGGGCGATGCCCGATGCCTTCCGGGATTTCGTGGCGTTCGACCTGGAGACGACCGACAAGAACGTCGATAGCTGCGAGATCGTGGAGATCGCGGGAGTCCGGGTGCGCGACGGCCGCATCATCGACGAGTTCCGGTCGCTGGTACGCCCGCGGGTGCCGATCGCGCCCAAGGCGGCGGAGGTGCATGGCTACAGCGAGGCGCAGCTTCAGGGCGCGCCCCACTTCGAGGATGTGTGGCCGGCGTTCCGCGCCTTCGTGGGCGGCGACGTGCTGGTGGCGCACAACGGCCACTGGTTCGACTTCCCCATCCTGCGCCGGATGGCCGAGCCATGGGGCGGGGCGATGGATATCGCGGTCTACGATACGCTGCCGCTGGCGCGCGACCTTCATCCCGGCAGCCGGCGCCTCCCCGACCTCGCGCTGGCGTTCGGCATTCCCCTGCTGGAGGCCCATCACGCGCTCGACGACGCGCGGGCGCTGGCGCTGGTGTTCCTGCGTCTCGAGGACGAAAAGCTTGCGCGGGGGCGGAAGACGGCGCTGGTCAACCTGCTCGACTGGCTCGGCCTGGCCCTGGCGCTCGGTGACTGGGCCACACTGTCGGACGAGGCCGGGCTCCTGCTCCAGCTCACGCGGGCGTGGGCGCTGGGCCGCTACAGCAACTGCCTCGATGAGTATGCGGTGGAGCGTGAGCGACCGGGCGCCGCGGGCGCCCCGACCCATGACGAGGTGATCGAGCGCCTGGGCGGGCGGGAGAAGATGCTGCAGCTTCGCGCCGAGCGGACGGCGTTCGACCGCTACCCGGCGGCGATGGAGCGGCTGGGGCGGATCCTCGATGCGCTCACGGGCACGACCCTCGAGGAGCAGCTCGCTCAGCTGCTGGAGCGCGTGGCACTTTCGAGGTCGGATGGAGCGGAAGCGGAGCACGACCGGGTCAACCTGCTGACCCTGCATGCCACCAAGGGTCTCGAGTTCAAGCGGGTCTACATCGTCGGGGTCGAGGATGCGGAGATGCCGGGCGTGCGACAGGGCAGGCCGGTTGCCAAGGGAGCCATGGAAGAGGCCCGGCGGCTGCTGTATGTGGGGATGACGCGGGCGGAGGACCGGCTGGTGCTGACGCGGGCGCGGGAACGGCATGGCGTGCCCACGGGCGGGGCACAGTTCCTGGACGAACTGGGGCTCTAGCGGCGGTAGCTAGGACGCCTTGCGGGTCTTCTTCTTCGCTGCCCTGGCCCCCGATTCGGCCTCAGCTTCGCCGCCTCCCTTCGCCAGGCTCGCCTTCAGTGCTTCCATGATGTCGATGATCTTGGCCTGGGGCTTTTCAGCCGGCCCCGACGTGATCTCCTGCCCCTCCACCTTGGCCTGAATGGCCTGAAGCACGCGATCGCGCACCTGGTCGTGATACTTCTCGGGGTGGAACTCGTCGGTGGCGGTCTGCTCGATAAGTTGCTTGGCCAGCCTGAGCTCGGCGTCCTTCACCGTGGTCTCGGGAATCGGCACTTCGCCGGCGCTCTTGATCTCGTTGGCGTAGTGCAGCTGTTCCATGACGAGCACGCCGTCGGCCGTGGGGCGGACCAGCACCAGATTCTGCTTGCCCCGCGCGGCGTACTGTCCCAGCGCGGCCCGCCCCGTTTCCTCGAGGGCCCTGGCCAGCAGGCGATAGGCGCGCTCGCCGCCCTTGTCGGGGCCCAGGAAGTAGGCCTTGTCGAGGTAGACCCGATCGATCTTGTCGAGCGGAACGAACTCGGCGATATCAATGGAGTTGGTGGCCTTCTCGTCCAGGGCCTTCAACTCCTCCGGGGAAAAGACGACGTATTGTCCCTTGGAGAATTCGTAGCCCTTGGCGATCTCGTCCTTCTCCACGACGCGATTCTCGTCTGACGGCACCACATATTGCTGCTTGAGGCGGGTGCCGGTCTTCCTGTCCAGCATGTTGAATGACACGCTGGCGGATGATTCGGCGGTAGAAAACAGGCTCACCGGTACCGAGACCAGTCCGAACGAGATCGTGGCGGAGCCAATGGAGCGTGCAGGCATGATGAGAAGTAGGCGTCCGGACCGGCATGCGTCAAGGCGGCATGGGGATCTTCTGCATGCCACGTAACCTGGACAAGTACCGCGCCAAGCGCACCGCCGACAGTACCCCGGAACCGGCAGGAATCGTCTCGCCCGGGCTGGGGGGGCTCTTCGTGGTGCACCAGCATGCAGCGCGGAACCTCCACTGGGACCTCCGCTTGGAGCTGGACGGGGTGCTGCTCTCCTTTGCCGTCCCGAAGGGCCCCTCGCCCGACCCCGCCGACAAGCGCCTCGCGGTGCAGACCGAAGACCACCCGATCGAGTACGCCGATTTCGAGGGGATAATCCCGGCCGGGAACTACGGGGCCGGGTCGATGATCGTGTGGGACAAGGGGAAGTGGATTCCGCACGGGGACACGCGCGCGGGTCTCGTGAAGGGAAAGCTCCTCTTCGAGCTGAAGGGCTACAAGCTCAAGGGGATGTGGACGCTGGTGAAGCTCAAGAAGGGCGAGAAGGAATGGCTCCTGATCAAGGAGCGGGACGGTTACGTGGAGAAGGGCGGGGTCTATCCGCCGGAGTCGGTGTTGTCAGGGCTTTCGGTGGAGCGGCTGCGCGACAGCGCGGAGGTGGTGGTGGCGGTGACGGGCGAACTCGAGCGGCGGAAGGTGCGAAAGGCCGACCTCAAGGGCGAAGATGTCAAGCTGATGCTGTGCGAGCCGCGCGAGACACCGTTCAGCAAGGCGGGGTGGGTGTTCGAGCTCAAGCTCGATGGATGGCGGGTGCTTGCCGAGCGGTGCGGCAACGAGGCGAGGCTGCTGTCGCGCAACGGGAACGACCTTTCGGCGACGTTCCCGGAGGTAGTGCGGTCACTGCGCGCGTTGCCGATGACCAACGTGATCATCGATGGCGAGGTGGTGACGCTCGATGACGAGGGCCATCCCAACTTCCAGCGCCTGCAGCAGCGCGCGCGCCTGCGGCGGCCGATCGACATCCGGCGCGCGGCGGTGGAATCACCGGCAACGCTGTATGCATTCGACCTCCCTTCGCTGGAGGGATACGACCTGCGCACCCTGCCGCTGGTGGAGCGGAAGGCACTGCTGGCGCGGGTGGTGCCCCCGGCGGGTCCGCTGCGGTACCTCGATCACATCGAGACGCAGGGGGCGGCTTTCTTCGCGCAGGTGGAGCGGATGGGGCTGGAGGGGATCATCGCGAAGAAGGCCGACAGCCTGTACAAGGGGGGACGCACACCGGCCTGGCTCAAGATCAAGGCGGCACGCAGCGACGACTTCGTTGTGGTGGGGTTCACCGCGCCCAAGCGGAGCCGTGCCGGATTCGGCGCGCTGCACCTGGCGCAGCACGCAGGCAAGGACCTGGTGTACGCCGGCCGCGCCGGCAGCGGATTCGACGACCAGCAACTGGGTGAGGTACGGAGCCAGCTCGAGGGAATGAAGAGGGCCACGCCATGCTGCCTGCCGCCGAGCAAGGGCGCGGCGACGTTCGGGATGACGGTAACAGACTTCAAGGCGACAACGTGGGTGGAGCCGGAGCTGGTGGCGGAGGTGCGGTTCACCGAGTGGACCAGCGAGGGACTGCTGCGGCATCCGGTGTTCCTGCGCTTCCGGGATGACAAGAAGCCGGAGGAATGCCAGGGCGGGCCTGGCGGGTATGGCGGGCAGGGCGGGCATGGTGAGGAGGGCATGAAAAGCGATGAGGGCGCAGGGAATCAGGCGCCCAGGGAGGTGCCGTTCTCCAACCTCAAGAAGGTCTATTGGCCGAAGGACAAGTTCACTAAGGGTGACCTGATCGACTATTACAGAATGGTCGCCCCCGCCCTTCTGCCATACCTCCGGGACCGGCCGCTGGTGCTGACGCGCTACCCCGACGGCATCGAGGGCAAGTCGTTCTTCCAGAAGGATGCGCCCGACTTCATCCCCGAGTGGGTGCGGACGGTGCGTCAATGGAGCGAGGATCCGGAGCGGGAGATCGACTACATCGTGTGCGACGACGTGGAGTCGCTGCTGTATGTGGTCAACCTGGGGTCGATCCCGCTGCACATGTGGGGGAGCCGAGTGGCGGCGCTGGAGCGACCGGACTGGTGCATCCTCGATCTCGATCCGAAGGAGGCGCCGTTTACCGATGTGGTGAAGGTAGCGCGGGCGATCCACGCCCGGTGCGAGGCGATCGACCTGCCGCACTACATCAAGACCACGGGCTCGAGCGGCTTGCACGTGCTGATCCCGCTGGGTCAGCAGCTGACCTACGACCAGTGCCGGTCATTCGGTGAACTGCTGGCGCGGCTGACCGTGGCGGAGCTGCCGGCGATCGCCACCGTCACGCGGCAGGTGGAGCGGCGCGAGGGGAAGGTGTACGTGGACTACCTGCAGAACGGGCGCGGCAAGACCATCGTGACGCCCTACAGCGTGCGCCCGCTGCCCGGGGCTCCGGTGTCGGCGCCGCTCGTGTGGAGCGAGGTGACGCCGAAACTAGACCCGCGGAAGTTCACTATCGCGAACATGGCGGCCCGGCTCAGCAAGCAGAAGGCGGACCCGATGCTCCCGGTGCTGAGTGAGGCGCCGAACCTTGTAGCCGCGATTTCGCGGCTACAAGCCGGGTAGGGCGGGTAAGGCGGGTAACTACTCGTCTTCCTGCCGCAACGCGACTACGGCGGCCCGCACTCTGTCCGCAAGCGTGCGCTCTTCCCGCAGCTGGTCGATGACCGCCTCCGCCTGCTTCATGTGCAGCGAGAGGCTGCCCGCCTTCTCCAGCGCCTGGTCGAGCACGGCGCGCTGCGAGTGCAGCGTTTCCAGGCTGGCGCGGAGGTCGAGCGTCATGGCCTCGGCGCGTGACAGGCGCTGCTCGGCCCGCTCCACCTGAAGGCGCCGCTGTTCCAGGGCCTGCACCGCGCCGGTGGCCTGGCGCAGCTGGGTCTGGGTGTCGAGCACAACGCGGGCGGTCTCTTCCACCTCGCGCCGGGCATCGGCGATGGAGCGCGCCGCGGCCAGGGTCTGTGCCGCCTCGGCGTGAACCTGGCGCACCTCGCGCTGCAGGGTGTCCACCGCCTCCTGGCGGCTCAGCACCGCGTCGGTAGCGCGGGTCATCTCCCGCTCCGCCACCTGCCAGCGGGAGAGGTGCTCCTCGAATTGCCGCAACTGATCCTGCACCATGCTGAGCGCAATGCTTCGTTCGCCGAGGTCGGCGCTGGAGCGTTCCAGCTCACGCGACCGTTCCTCGGCGGTGGCGAGGGACGCGGTGAGAGCCCGCACCACTTCCTCCAGCCGCTCGGCGCTGTCGGCGCCGTCGCGCCGCAGCTCCGCGGCGCGGCCCAGCTGCTCCAGGGCGCGCTCGAGCCCGCCCTCGCGCCGCGACAGTTCATCCTCCAGCTGCCGCAGGCGTTCCTTCAGTTCATCGGCGATGCGGGCCTTGCCGCCCAGTCCATCGAAAGCGTCAGTGAGCGACGCCATGCGCCGGTCGGCGTCGCCGATCCAGGTGGCGACCTCGGCGATGCGGTCGGCGACGCGATCGGCGTCGTCGGCGCGGCCCGCGACATTACTGAAGCGCTGTTCCGCGCCTTCCATGCGCGCGGTCAGCGCCGCGGTGCGCTCGTTCAGCTCATAGCCGAGGGCATGCATGTTCGCTACGCGCTGGCTGAGGTCGTCCAGCTGGGCCACGCGGGTGTCGGCCAGGTCGAGTGAGGTGGTGACGCGATCGACGTCCTTCCGCACGCGCTCGACCAGCGGCTCCAGCGCCAGCAGTTCGTTCACCTGGCTCTTCAGGGTCCTGGTGGACTCGTCGCTCCGGGCCAGCCACTTCTCGGTGTCACCCTGTGACTCGCGGAGTCGTGCCAGTTCCTGCTGGGCGCGACCCACTTCCTCGAGTGCGTCGCGCACGGCGTCCTCGGAGCCGCGCAGCACGCTCAGGTCCCGCATGGCGATCTCGACGGCGGGGCGAGCATCCTCGACCTTCTGCACCCGGAGTCCCAGGCCGGCCAGCAACTGTTCGAGGCGCGCCGCTTCGGCCTGGAGCAGGCGCGCGCGCTCCGCCTTTTCGCCCAGCAGCTTGAACTCGGTTGTGAGGCCGGACACCTGCTGGTAGAGGTGCTGGGTCTGCCCGTGGAGTCCCACGATGTGGCGGCTGGACTCGCCGAGGATTTGGAGCTTCGACTCGTACTCGCGGACTTCCGAGCGGATCTCGGCGATCCGCTCGGCGAGCGACTCCATGCCGCGGCGCTCCTGATCCACCAGTGAGACGCTCCGTTCCATGTCGCCGCGCAACCCGACCAGGGCCTCGCGAAGGGTCACCTCTTCGGCGCCCAGCCCGGACTGGCGTGTGCTGAGTGACTCGGTCTCGTGGGACACGCGGCGCTGGGTCTCGTCGGCATTGGTGACCCGCACCTCAAGTTCGCGCAGGAGGCGGAGCAGTTCGTCCTGCCGGCGGAACCCCGCGTCGAGCTGGGGGAGCATGCCAAAGAGATGGGTGACTTGGCCGCTGGTGCGGTCGATCAGGTCGCGCTGCTGTTCCAGGGCCGCGAGCTTCTGCGTCGTCTGCTCGGCGAGGGCGCGGAGGACGCCGATCTGGTGCTGCACCTCGGGGACGCGCTCGCTTTGCTCCCTCAAGGCGCTCACGATGCCGGTGGCCTGCCCGGTGCGCTCCTCGATGGTGGCGAGTTTCGCTTCTGCGCTGGTCCAGGCCTCGTCGAAGGCGTTGAGGCGCAGCATGGCGCGCTCGAGGGTGGGCGAGAGCGCGTCGATGGCGCGGAGCTGCTGCTCCAGGGTGGCAACGCGCTCGCCGAGGACGGCGGCCATGGCGGCGCTGTCACCGGACTGGGCGGCCTGCAACTCGCCGGCGGCGGATTCGGCGCGGACCACGAGGGTTTCCAGGCTGCTGCGTTCACGCTGGATGGCGGAGAGCACCGTGCGGATCTCGCCGGGGGTGGGCCCGGGCTCCTGGCGCTTGAGGCCCTTGAGGAAAGTCATCGGGGAGGCTCCTTCGGCGTGACGCCCGGCGCAGCGGCGGATTGAACGGCGGATATCCATAGTGCCCCTCGCAATGCACGTGCCTCGTGCGATGCCTCGATGACGACAGCGGCGACGTTCTTTACAGCGGGGGACAAATGGGGAGAAGGGTGCAAGGTGGGGCACGCTTCCCACCGATATGTGCCGATTGCTGCACGAAAGGACGGCATGGATTGGGCGTGAGGACGTGAGGACGTGAGGACGTGCGGTGGGTGTTTCCGTTACGCGGGAGCGGTTTCATGCGCCGAGTTCTGCAGAGTGCGACGATAGCGAGCTGCCTGATCCTGCTCGGAGGATGCGGGGGGTCGGAGGCTGCCGGGAATGAACCGCCTCCCGGGGGCAATCCGCCACCGGTGCTGCCGCCGGCCAATCCCGCCGGCACGCCCGATCTCGGCACCAACGCCAGCCTCAGTGGCAAGCTTCCGTTCCCGCTGGACAACGACTGGAACGTCCGCATCGACACCGCACAGGTGGATCCCAACTCGGCGGCGCTGATCGCCAGCATCGGGCTCACGACGAGCCTGCACCCGGACTGGGGCACGACCCAGGCGGAGTACGGGATTCCATACGTGGTGGTAGCGGGAACGGCGCCCAAGGTGAACATCACCTTCGGCTATGCCGACGAGAGCGATGCGGGGCCGTACCCGATTCCGGCCAATCCGCCAATCGAGGGGGGTGACGCGAGCACTGGTGACCGGCACATCCTGATGATCGACCGGGACAGCTGGATCCTGTACGAGCTCTACGCGGCGTATCCGCCGGCATCGGCGGGCCAGCCGTGGACGGCGGGGTCGGGTGCGATCTACGACCTCAACTCGAATGCGCTGCGACCCGAGGGGTGGACCTCAGCGGACGCGGCGGGGCTGCCGATTTTCCCCGGGCTCGCGCGCTACGACGAAGTGGCAGCGGGGCAGATCCGCCATGCGCTGCGCTTCACGGTTCGGAACAGCCGCCGAGCCTACGTGTACCCGGCGCGACACTGGGCCAGCAGCAACACCAGCGTCAACCTGCCACCGATGGGGATGCGGGTGCGGCTCAAGCAGAACTTCGACCTAAGCGCGTTTCCGGCCCACGCGCAGGTGGTGCTGCAGGCGCTCAAGACCTACGGCATGATCATGGCCGACAACGGCTCCAACTGGTACGTGAGCGGCGTATCGGATACGCGCTGGGACCCGGCTATCTTCGACGCGT
>Ga0315278_10001643_pt1 | contig 19783 bp, 19 predicted proteins | sample YL17G06_0_MG_FD_203880 | JGI IMG/M metagenome (GOLD analysis project Ga0315278, IMG submission 203880) | Sediment microbial communities from Yellowstone Lake, YNP, Wyoming, USA - YL17G06_0 | ecosystem: Environmental > Aquatic > Freshwater > Lake > Sediment | place: USA: Wyoming | collected... | reverse complement strand
AGGCTCCCAGAGCTGGCAGACGTTCAAATATAGGCGTGAGGGCGTGAGGGCGTGAGGACGTGTGTACGTTTCCGGCACGGAGGCATCCCCCCTGCTCATGACCGACGTCGGCGCCCTCTTCCAGCAGTACTACGAGCCACTCGTCCGCATGCTGTACCGGCGGACGGGCGACCGTGATCGTGCCGAGGATCTGGCCCAGGAGACCTTTGCCCGGGCGGTCGAGGCGCCGCCCTACAATCCCCGCCCCTGGCTCTTTGCCGTGGCCCTGAACCTGGTGCGGGAGGAAGGACGCCGATCGGTGCGCCGGGGACGGCATCTCGAACTCATTCGGGGTGAATCATCCGCCAGCACTCCTGCCGCCGACGAGGAGTACATTCGCGAGGAGGATCGTGCCCGGGTGCAGCGCGCGCTCGCGGAGTTGAGCGACCGTGATCGCGAGGCCCTGCTGCTCAAGGCCGAGGGATTCAACTACGACGAAATCGCCGCGACGCTCCGCATGGCGCGCGGTGCCATTGGAACAACGCTGGTTCGCGCCCGCCGCAAGCTGGTGGATGCCTACCGCGAGGAGGAGAAGCGTCATGTCGCATCCTGACGATGGCGTGCTGCAGGAACTGCTCGATGGTGAGCTCGCCGCGGCCGACGAGGCCGCGGTCCGTGCGCACCTCGCTAGCTGCGCCGCCTGTACGGCCTTGCTCGAGGAACTGAGGGTTACGCAGGTGGAGGCGACATCCATTGTGTCGCGGCTCGAGCTCAATCCGCCGCTCCGCCGCGCGGCGCCCCGGCGCACCGGACTGCGCCGGGGCAACCTCCGCCTCCTCGGCCTGGCCGCGAGCACTGTGCTCGTGGCCGGCACATCCTGGCTGCTGCTGCGAACGTCCCCGGGGGCAAGCCGCGCCCTCTACCGGGTGGGCGACTCGGGAGCGAATGCCCTGCTGGAGATGCCGCCCGAGGAGCGGGACCAGGCATCCGCCGCCACACCAGCTCCCGCTGCGGCTCCGGCAGTCCCGACGAACACGCCAGCGGCAGCGGACGAGCGGAAGGCGCTGGCCGACGCGTCACCGGTCGTGTCAGGCAAGGACGCACCCCGCCCGCGCCGCAAGGAGGAGACCGCCGCGCCGGCGGCCAACCGGCCCAGCGATGCGGTGGTCGCGCAGTCAGTGCCGGCACCGTCGCTGACGGTTGCGGATGCCGAAGCCCGGCTCGGATGGAAGGTGCGCACGATCGAAGGGCTCACGCCGCAGTCCGTGGAGCTGGTGCAGGTCGCACCGGACAGCGCGTCAGGCGTGCGGCAGCGCTATCAGGTTGGCCGCGCGGCGGTCGTGCTGGTTCAGCAGGCCGTTGCTTCGGACGAGATGATCTCAACTCGCGGGGGACGCGCGGACGAGGCCGCCGGGGCGCGTCCGGCCGATGGGAAGCCGGCCGGTGAGGCCCTGAAGCGGGACCGAGCACAGGGCCTGACTGCCGGAAAGGTGGCGGCGGGATCGATAAAGCCGACGCGGGTGTGGCGATCGGGCGGACTGAGGTTCGAACTCTCGGGCGCGCTCCCGGCGGATTCCCTCGACGCGCTGATGCGCCGCGTGCGGTAGGTACTTATCCCGCGATGCTGGACACCGGGGGCAGGAGCAACTGTCCCTCCAGCCGCCGCATCATCGCCGCGAAGGCGCGCGCAATGCCGGCATCGAACATGGTGCCGGTGCCCTCCTCAACGAACTCCAGCGCGCGCTGCGGCGTCCAGGCCGGCCGGTACGCCCGCGGCGTGCGCAGGGCGTCGTACACATCACACACCGCGACGATCTTGCTGGAGTAGTGCATCTCGCGCGGCAAGCGCGTCCGGGGAAATCCCGTCCCATCGGGCCGCATGTGATGCTCGTAACACACGATCGCGGCCAGGTCGAACACCGCGCTCCGCGCGAACAGCATCCGGGCGCCGATCTCCGGGTGCGCCTCGATGACCAACCGCTCCTCGGGAGACAGCGCCGGCTTCCCCAGCAGTTCCTGCGGCAGGCCCGAAATGCCCACATCGTGCAACAGTGCCGCACTCCCCACCGCGTGCACGTCGTGCGATGCCATGCCCAGGGACTCGCCCAGCGTCATCGCGAGCAGCGACACGTTGATGGCGTGCATCGCGTTCGCCGCATCCTGCCCCGGGAACTCCAGCATCGGCAGCAGCAACTGCCCCTCCGCATGCATCGCCACCGACAGCGACGCCACCACGGTCTCGACCTCGTCGAGGGCCACACCGCCCTGCGCGCCGGCCCGCTGGTAGATCTGCCGTACGATGCCCGACTCCTCGCTGAGCCGGTATGCCACGTACTCGCGGCCGATCCGCTCGCGCTCAACGCCTTCTTCCAGGTCCTCGGCCTGTGCCTCGATGCCGAGCAGTCCCCACCGGATCCCGCGCCGCTCGCTCGGGACGTCGGCATTCCCAGGCCGGCCCGACAGCAGCCGGTTCACCAGATCGTCGAGGAACTCGCCGAACGCGCCCCGCGTTACCAGCCCGTCGAACTCCAGGCGTTGCACGCCGATGTCGACGAAGCGCGCCGACCATGGCCAGCTGTGCAGTTCGTGGAGCGCCTTGTCGTTGGCGACCACCGCCTCGCCCAGGAACGAGAAGCGGAATTCGCCGGTCTTGACCAGTTCCTTGAGCCGCGCGAACGACGCGTCGGCCACCGACACGCAGGCCGGGTGGCGCGACGTGTAGAGCGTCATGGTGGAGAGCGCCTGCGCCAGCGACTGGAGGAACTGGGCGGGAGTGGTCGTGCTCATTCGCGACTCATATGATGACCCGCGGCGCGGCCGGCGTCTCGGGGTCGGCCTGGCGTGACGGCGGCATGCCCGCCTTCCGGACCTCGCCGTCCTTGCTCTTCTGCGCGAGATCGAGAACCTTGGCCGCCTCCGCGTGATACGGCCAGTGCGCCGCGAGTCCCTGCAATGCCGCCAGCAGTTCCACGCTCTTGGGCGCCAGCTTCCGGCCCAGCCCGAGCGTTCCCTTCACCTGCGTCAACCCGAGCAGGCAGGCGATCACGTTGGGGTTGTCCACCGACGACACGGCGCGGATCGCCACGGCCCTGAGCTGCGGGTCGAGCCCACCCGAATGGATCCGCTGCAGCAGCATCGGCGCGATGTTGGGCGGGCACCCCTCCGCCGCCGCCATGATCCCGAGCCGCACGGTCGGCGGATCGGGTGCCTCCAGCGCGCGCTTGAGTGCTTCCGGGCGCCGCACCCGGTCGCGCAGCATGATGCGGAGCGCCTCGTGCCGCACGCGCGGGTCGTTGTGCTTGACGTGCGAGGCAAGGGAAAACCCTTCCGGCAGCTCCGGCAGCATGCCGAGCAGCCGGAGCAGGTTGCGCTGCACGAACCAGGGCGCGCCCGAGATCCGCTGCACCACCTCCGGCCCGATCGCCGGCCCGAGGTGCGTCACGATGTCCATCAGGCGGGCGCGCACCTTGCGCTCCTTGGCGGTCGAGAGCGAGTCCAGCAGGGTGGAGAGCGATTCGAGGCCGACGCCCTTCACCAGCCGCGCCAGCGTGTCGATGTCGATGGGCTCGATCGCGAGCACGCGGCTCACGGTGCTCTTGCTCAGCACCCATCCGCGCAACTCGGAGACCGCGGGCCTGTCGGCCGGCACGCGCTCCAGGAGCTCGAGCAGCAGCCCCGTCTCCCGGTTCTCCACCATGCGATCCACGGCGCGCCGCGTGCCCGCCTGCACCACCCCGAGCTCGAGGCAGGTCATGATGACCCGCTGCGGTTCCGGACCGTAGACCAGCACCGGCTCGAAGTCGGCGGCTCCTCCCGGCAGCGACTCCAGCATCTTGTCGTAGCCCGGCGAGCCATAGGGAAGGTCCGCCAGGCTCCACCGGCTGATCATCGCGCGGATGCGCTGCCGCAGCACCTGCTCGGCCCGAAGGCGTGTCTTGGGCGGCCCCTGGTCGACATGGCTGGACAGCTTGCTGAGGAGCTGGAGCATGGCCGGAGATACGCTGCGCTGCTGCGCGTGCGCCGCCGCCTCGACCAGCGACACGATCACGTCGGCGGTCATGATCTTGGAGGCCTGGAAGAGCCATTTCCGGCGGCGGTCGTGGTCACCGCCCATGAGCATCAAACGCTCGAGCGTCTCCGGCGTCAGCGAGCCGATGAGCCGCGACAGCTGGCGCTGCAGTGCAATCGTCTCCGCGCGACCCCGGCCCTGGCACGCCTCCGCGAGGTCGGTGAGGGCCGTGATGACCCGCTCGTCGCGCTGCGCCTCCTTCTGGTGCTCGTTGATCGCCTTGGCGATCTGCTCGGGATCCACCTTGGCGGCGACGTCGTCGGAGAGGTGCTCCCCCATCGAGGCGCGTGCCAGGCCGAGCCAGAGCCGCCCCGCCCAACTCCCGCCCAGCGGGTCGAACAGGGCGGTCTCCTCGTCCTCCTCGTCGAGCAGGGCGAGCTTGTCGTAGGCGAGCCCGAAGAGCCGGATATGGGGCCACTGTGCCGCGGGCTCGTCATGGGTGACCAGCTGCTGGGCGTCGTTCGCGTCGGTGCCGATGACACCGAGGAAGCTCGCCAGTTCGGTGCGTCCCGCCCCGCGGAAGATCTTGATCCCGCCGACGCTTCGGCGATGCAGCTTGCTGGCGAGTTCACGGAGCATCGTATGGTCGGGATCGGTCGGGACGCCCGCGACCACCAGCTGCATTGGCGTGACGGCGATGGAGATGCTTGCGCGTTCCAGGAAGAGCGTGTTGAGGCGGCGGCTCAGGGAGTCCACGGCAGGGTCGAGCAACGGGTGCCCGACCGGGTACATCGCGAACCGCTGCTGCGCCCCCAGGAAGTCCAGGAGGAATTCGGACAGTTCGCGGGAAAGGACCTGTCCGTCCGGGGATGCGGGCGAAATGCTCATGCGTTCAGGAAGATACTCCGGAGCAAGAGCAGTTCCATAGACGCAGCCGGGCGGAGGAAAGGCTGCCCTTCAGCCCCCCCTCCGCCCGGCCGGTCGTACACGTTGCTCAGGATGACCGTCCCGGCGGTCAGTTCGGGGCGTGGACCCCGCTGCCACCGTAGTAGCTCCCGTTCCCGATCACCGGCCCGTTCACGTCGACACCCACCTCGTTCGTCGACTTCGCGATCCACTGCCTCACCGACCCCGTGAACGGCTCCGGGCGGCCATTCCGCCCGAACGGGTCAGTGTACCACACCTCGGGCCCGTCGGCGTTGTCGATCCGGTTGTTGTTGACATCCACGATGCGTTTGGCGCCATCGAACGTGGAGCGCGAATCATCCCACGTCACGCCCGCGGTCTGGCCATTCTGCGTGGAGGCCTCGCAATAGTCGCCCGCCGCGCGATCGCCGTTCGGTTCCGTCTCGTAGCAGATATCGATGTGCCGGCCAACCAGCGGATGAATCCGCGGATCGTAGTACCGGCTTGCCTGGCGCACCTGGTAGTACGGGTTGAAGAAGGCCATGGTGTGACCGTCCGCGCGCCGGATGCTGTTGGACGTCTCCCAGGTCTCGTTCAGGGCGAAGAAATTCGAGTTCTGGCCAGCCCCGACGAGTACTTCCTGCTCGACGCAGAACCGGTCGGGGATGGCGCGGAAACCACCGCCATCGGGCGAGTTGGCCGGGGTGGCCGTGCCCGCCTGGATGGCCACACTGTGGTCGCAGGAGCGCCGGAACTCGCCCGCCTTGCCGATGGCCGTCATCAGTACCACATGGAACTTGGTGCCGTCGCCGCAGCTCAGGTGGTACACCAGCTCATGCAGGTTGTTGGTGAACGCATCCTTCGAGTGCGTGCCCTGGTGCAGCTTGGTGAGCACGTCGCAGCGGATCTGGAACTGCCCGCCGCCGGCGGTCAGGGTCAGGTCGTTCTCCCACTCGATCTTGTGGCCCACGTGATCCTCGTTGCGCGGGTTCGCCGGATCGAAGGCGGCCAACTGCTCGTTGGCATAGCCGAACGGGATCGGGCCGCTCTCGCCGAACAGGTCCGAGCCGCGGGGATCGCGCCCATGGTCATGCCCGAACGCGCATCCGGTCGCCGGGTCGACGGCCGGGTGCCAGGTCGGATACAGCTTGCCATCGGGACCCACGACCGCGTACTGGTCGTGAATCTCCTTGGTGCAGGTGTCATTCGCCCCCGGCGTCCACGCATTCATCGCGATGCTCCGCGGAGCGGTGGATGGATCAACGCCGCTGGTGTCGCCACTGCCGCACGCGGCGAGGAGAACCGTCGAGCTGGTCGCCCACGACGCCGCAATGAACCGTGCGGCCGAGAGCGCAGAAAGGTGCACGCGCATCGGTCAACTCCAGTGTGGCCGTGATGTCAGGAAAGGACGCACCGACAATTAGCGAGACCGAGGCCGCGACGATACGGCCCAGGTCACATGCGGGGCCGAGCCGCTAAGTCCAGTTCAGGCAAGCGGACGTGCGTCGCGTGCAACCCAGATCACAGGGCCGGCCGCGCGCCCGTGCAGCACGCTGCATTGCAGGAACGGCGGGAGCTGGCAGAAAACGGCAGGGGTTCAGGGTCACGGGTCGAGAATCGAGAGTCGAGAGTTAGCGGGGAACAACTCTTGACCCTCGACTTTCGACCTGGACCTGTTACCGGAAGAGCAGGCTCACCCCGAACTGCAGCAGGCTGAAGTTGGGATCGGTGGTCACCGTATTCCCGTTGCCCTGGGTCACGTCGCCGCCGGCGGAGCCGACGAACGCGAAGAACGGCGAGACGAACACGTGATTGGCGACGCGAAAGTCGTAGCCCACGCCCGCTGACGCGCCGAATGTCGTTGACGAAAACTGGTCGTTCTCGTTGTCCGGGTCGTCCGGGTTGTGCTGCGAGTAGTGCATCACGCCGAGGCTGAGCTTGAGGTACAGGCGCTGTTTCGGCGTCGGGTAGAAGTAGGCCACCGGGCCGACCAGCCACATCGTCTGCTTGATCGGCTGTGTGTTCTCGGGGTGCCGGGAGTCGGTCCAGCCGGTTCCCTCGAGTCCCATCAGCCACAGCTTGCCGAACGAGACACCCACCCGGGCGTTGCCACTCCATCCCCAGTAGCGATCACCGGTGCAAATCGATGGGCAGGAGAACCGGAAGGAGCCCTGGCCGATGCCGACCCCGGCGAAGAGCTTTGGCGCCTTGGCGGTGATCGGCGGCGCCTCGTCCGGTGCCTTGGCTGGTGCCTGCGCCCCCATCGATGCCGGAGCCGCCAGCCCAGCGAGCAAGGCGAAACCACTGGTAGACCAACGCATCCGACCTCCCCGGTTCTGCGCCACTTGGCGCGGTCTGAAGGGGTCCGAAGGGGCAATCGACAGGCCACCGGCGGCTCCGGAAACCGGGCCCCGCTTCCAAGTCCCGTCAATATCACCACTAAGGGACGTCGTCACGAAAACTGACAGATGAAACCGGCTCTTCCGCAGGGAGCGGCCTGGTATGCCTATCGCACTGATATCGCGGAAGTTGCGAGTCAGTATGGCGCTGAGTTTTCTCCCGGGTGAAGCCGCCGGACGCAACAGGTTGCATACACTGCATGCGCAATGTTGCACGAATTGCCCTTCTCGCGGTACCGACGAATCGCTAAGTCGTTGCCATTCATGGCCAAGACACCACGTCCAGTGGCTGGCGCCTGTCTTGCCAGTAAGGACGTCGAAGGCACGCGCTCGGCGTGCTATCCCGAGGAGGAACGGATGTCTCGACACAAGATGCTGTTCAACCGGCAGGGCTTCGCGCTGGAAGCGACGCTGTTCGTCCTGCTGCTGCTTGCGGTGCTCTGCGTCTTCGCCGTCAGCGGCGTGACCACGGCGACCCGCACGGCCAACTACGACTACCGGAATACCCGCACCGCATACGCGGCCGAGGCGGCCTCCGACGACATCATGCAGCAGCTCTCGGGCATGGTGGACGACGGGTTCATCTCGCAGGCCGAACTCGACTCGCTCGTGCGACCGACGGTGCCGGGGTTCACGATCCCGACGATGACCGTGATGCCGAACGGTGGTGCCAGCCAGGAGACGGTGAACGACGGGCCGTTCGCCGGGCTGTACGCCCTGGTGCGGAACTATGACATCACGACCCGCGCCACCGACAGCACCGGGGACGCGAGCCGCGCGGTGGTGACCGTGAAGGCCGCCGCGATCCCGGTCTTCCAGTTCGGCGTGTTCTACGAGAAGGACCTCGAGATCACCAACGGCCAGCGCCTCGACATGCAGGGCTGGGTGCACACGAACGGGAACATCTATGCTCGGTCGGGCGGCGGGCTCTACCTCCACAACAGCGTCACCACACCGAACAAGTTTCGCTTCCGCCGCAAGGACGGCACGAACCCCGGCGGCACCGACCAGGTGTTCATTGACGACGCCGGCGCGACCGCGCGCCAGGTGAACGATGACTCCGACGGCCTGCCGGTGGCGGCCAACTTCCGCAACTGGAGTGAGACCCGCTTCAGCGGCCGGCTCAAGACCAATGCCTACGGTGTCGACTCGCTTCGCCTGCCGCTCCCCATCGGGGTACCGCCCGAGGAACTGATCGCGGACCGCAACGTTGCCGACAACCAGGACGAGCGCGATGCCAAGTTCGCCTGGAAGGCCGACTTCTACGTTTCGATCGACTACACCCGGATCAACAACACCGTCTGCAACGCGGCCGGTGCAACGGACATCCAGTATATCCGCCTGGCGGGGCGCACCAGCCCGACCACGGCGCAGTGCAACCTGATCTTCGCCGCCGACAGCAACAAGTGGTGGGAAAGCCGGGAGCAGACCTTCGTGGACGAGATCACGATCGACTACGCCCAGCTCTTCGCCTGGATGACCGCGGCGGCGTCGAACCAGTCGTCCATCATGTACGTCACCGTGCGGAACATCCCGACGGTGAACGAGACCTACATCAACAAGCGCGGGTGCCCGAACGGAGCCGGATGCACGTTCCGTCCGTTCCCGACCATCAAGATCGTGAACGCCAGCTTGCTGGGGCGTCCGTTCACCATCGCCAGCAACCTGCCGATCTACGTGCAGGGCAACTACAACTCAAACGTCAACTGGCGGCCATCGGCCATCATCGGTGACGCGTTCACCTGGCTTTCGCCTGGCTTCTCCACGGCAGGCATCCTGAACCGTCCCGCCGGCGCCGGCGTCAGCACGGGCGGCGTGACACGGTGGACGTACGCTCCGGCGGCGGCGTCCGCCAACACTTCGGTCTATGCGGCCGTCCTGGCCGGTCATGGCGGCACGCCATTCGACTGGGTCACGCCCGGCGTCACGCCGGCGGGCTGCAACTTCACCGGCACCGGCTCCCAGAGCTACTTCTACGGGGGCGGGCTGGAGAACTTCCCGCGCTTCCTCGAGGACTGGGGCGGCCGGACGGCGTTCTACCGCGGCTCGCTCGTCTCGATCGCGTATGCGCAGAAGGCCACCAACTTCTGCGGCTGGGCCGGCGTGTACTACGGCGTCCCCACCCGTGACTGGGCGTTCGACACCCGGTTCCAGGATCCTGCCAACCTGCCCCCGGGAACGCCGGTGGTGGGCAGCGTGGTACAGACGGCGTATCGCCCGGTGTACGAGTGAGCGCCATCTGGCGTGGCCGGCTCAGCCGGCGCGGCATGACGATGATGGAGTTGCTCGTGGTCATCACCATGATTGGCATCATGGCGGCGATGGTGGTGCCGCGCCTGCGGACGACGCCGAGACGCATGGTGCAGGAGTCAGCCCGGCAGCTGAGTCGCGACATCGAGCTGGTGCGCTCGCGCGCCCTCGGCTCAAAGCGGGCCACGCGCCTCACGCTGGTCGGCACCACCGCCTGGATCGGCTACCGCGACGTCGAGGGCGACGCCGTGATCAACGAGATCTCCGCGGAAGCGGATTCCATGCGCGGCTTCGGCCAGCGCTCACTGGATCCGCAGGTCCAGCTCGGCCGGGGCTCCGCGCCCGCCATTTCGGGCTGGCCCACCGGCGACCCGACGTCCTTCACCGGCAGTCGCCTCAACTTCCGGGGCAACGGCTTGACGCAGCCGTTTGGCACCCAGGGCGTCATCTACTTGCGTCATCGCGACGACCCGTCCGTGGTCGCCGCCGTTACGGTCACCGGCGCCGGCTCGGTGCGGGTGTGGAACTATCGGGGGGGCACATGGCAATGAACAAGCGTGGCTTCACGCTGATCTCGGTGATGATCGCCGTCGTGATCCTGGCGATCGGCGTGCTGGCACTTTCGCGAACGCTGTCCGGAGCGATGGCCGCGAACACTCGGGCCGGTCTCCGCACGGTGGCGCTCGATATCGCGCGCCAGCGCATGGAATTCCTGCGGGCCCAGCCGGCCGCCGACGTTGCAACCTATGATGATGCCTCGGGCACCGACGTGAACGAGGAAGGGCGGCCGATCACCGGCGGCAAGTACCGCCGCGTCGTCATCGTGTCCCAGGTGCGGACCAACCTCGTCAGCGTGACGGTCCGCGTCACCTACCCGCGCGGCACGGCGCCGATCGAGCTGGTGACCTACCTCTACACCGGCGCGGTAACCTGACCATGACCACGAACCGACTGCAGGATCGGCGCGGCATGACCCTGATCGAGATCATGATCGCGATGGTCGTGGGCGTGATCGTGATGGGCGCCGCCATGTCATTCACCATCACCACCTTCCGCGGGGTGGAGAGCACGAACATGCGCGAGGACGTGTTCCGCACCGGCCGGTTCATCGGCTCGTCGCTCGAGCGGGACGCGGCCAGCGCCGGCGTGGCCATCCGGAGCCAGACCCGGTTCGGCACTCTGCTGGCACGCGGCGACACCCTGGTGATCGTCAGCGTACCCTACGATACCGTGCCGACACCGCCGGGACTCGCCGCGCCCGCGGTCGCTCCGGTCTACAGCATGCCCACCGGCACGGCCACGCCGGCGACCCCGGGCCTGGGGAGCTGCGGCACCTATTGCGTAGATGTCAACGTCGGGGTCACTGGCGACACGCTGCAGTTCGGCGTCGGCAACATGATCCAGATGAACGTGAACAGCGAGCGGCGCTTCCTCAACGTCACCCAGAAGCGCAACATGGGCGCCGGACGCTATCAGATCACGTTCTCGGCGGGCGACACGCTCTTCCTGCACCCGGCGGGCTGGGCGCGGCCGATCTCGAGCGCGCAGAACCTGCAGCTCCTTCCGGCCGCCACCACGTTCCAGAAGATCACCCCGGTGATGTATTACCGGGATGCACAGAACCGGGTCATTCGCAGCACGGGACTGACCACGGGCGGCGCCCCGGTCGGCGAGATCGTCGCCGAGAACGTGCTCAACTGGAATGTGTGGCTCTTCTTCGAGGACGGCGACTCGGCCCGGGTGGCCGATCCGACGGACGGCGACGCGACAAATGACTACGACGACCTTTCGAGCCTCAAGGTCATGGCCACGCTGCAGAACGCCCGCGCCGACCGCAACACCGGAACGCCGCTGCAGCGCAAGTTCGAATGGCGGTTCTCACCGAGAAATCTGTCGTACGAGCGGAACCGGTAAACCGGCAGGGAACTGCAACTGCGGGGAGGGAAGAGGGAAGGACTTCTCCCTCTTCCCTTTTCCCGCAGTATTGACAAATGCTAGCATAATGATATCATCCAGCTATCACCCTAGCTGGAGTCTACGATGGTCCGTGAACGCCCCCTCCGCGCCGCCAATGGCTTCGTCGCCCTGATCGTCATTTTCGCGCTGGCCGCCCTTGCGGGCGTGAAGCTGCTGGGCGCGGTACAGGACGGCGCCCCCGGGCGGGCGATCATCTGGATCGCGCTATTGGCACTCGCCTTTATCTGCCTGCCAGGGCTGTTCGTGGTCAACCCGAATCGGGCTCGAGTCCTCATCCTCTTCGGCAAGTACATCGGCACCGTGAAGGAGGCCGGCTTCTGGTTCGCCAACCCTTTCGCGGTGAAGACCCCAATTTCGCTGCGGATCCGGAACTTCGAGACCGCCAAGCTCAAGGTGAACGACGCGCATTCCAACCCGATCGAGATCGCCGCGATCGTGGTGTGGAAGGTGGTGGAGACCGCCGAAGCGTTGTTCGAGGTGGACAACTACGAGGAATACGTGCGGATGCAGAGCGAGTCTGCCCTGCGGGCGCTGGCCCAGAGCTACCCGTATGACGCCCACGAGGCAGGCGCCGTTGCCCTCAGCACCCACACCGCCGAAGTGTCGAAGGGCCTGCTCGAGGCGCTGCACGACCGGCTGGGCAAGGCGGGGGTCGAGGTGACCGAGTCCCGCATCAGCCACCTGGCCTACTCGCCGGAGATCGCCTCCGCGATGCTCCAGCGGCAGCAGGCCAGCGCCATCATCGCGGCGCGCTCGAAGATCGTGGAAGGTGCGGTGAGCATGGTGGAGAATGCACTCGAGCTGCTCTCCCGGAAGGGCGTCGTGCACCTGGACGAGGAGCGCAAGGCCGCCATGGTGAGCAACCTGCTCGTGGTGTTGTGTGGCGAGCGCGCCGCCCAGCCGGTGCTCAACACCGGCACGCTGTACACGTAGTCGTGGCGGAGCGAAAGCCCTTCCTCCTGCGCGTGGACCGCGAACTCATGGACGCGGTCCAGCGCTGGGCCGACGACGAGCTGCGAAGCCTCAATGGCCAGATCGAGTTCCTGCTGCGCGAGGCGGTGCGCCAGCGGGGACGGGACCGGAAGCGCTAAACCAGCTTCCGGAGCTTTTCGATCCCGTCCCGCAACTCCGCCGCGATGGTCTTTGCCTTCTCTTCCAGGATGTCCCCGGCCTCGCCGCCGGTGCGATCCGCCTTCACCCGGTAGTCGGCGATCTTCTGTTCCCACTTCGCCCACTCGTCCTTCGCATCGGCCTTCGCCAGGTGCAGCTTGACCTTCAGCTCATCGATCTCGGGCTGCAGGTCCTGGAGAATCTTCTCGATGCGCGCCCGCCACTCCGGCGGCGGTGTCGTCTCGTCTGGCATGTGCCACCTTTCAGAAGTTGTTGTACTCCTCACTCCTCACGCTGTCGCCGTTCCTCCTCACAAATCTACAAATACGGCTGCCCCAGCCGTGCGACGCCCCCTCGCAGTTTCTCGAACAGGGTCTGCCGCTGCCAATCGACCGGCGTATAGGGCTTCCCGGTGGCGATCTTGCCCCGCACCACCGCGCTGAGCGCCTGCGCCAGCGCCGTGTCGTAGCACTCCACGTTGTACTCGAAGTTGAGCCGCAGGCTGCGCGGGTCCCAGTTGGCCGAGCCGAGCATTGACCAGGTACCGTCGACCACCATGATCTTGGAGTGATCGAAGGGCGGCTTCGACAGGTACACGCGCACGCCCCACCGGAGCACGTGCCACAGCTGCGCCATGGCCGCCCACGCCACGACCGTCAGGTTGTTCTTCTCGGGCAGGACCAGATCCACCCGCACGCCGCGCATGGCCGCGACGCGCAGGGCGTCGATCAGCGGCTCGTCCGGCAGGAAGTACGGCGTCACGATCTGCACCGAGTGGTGCGCGATCGACAGCGCGCTCAGGATCGTATCGTGCAGCGTCTCAAAGTCCTCGTCGGGTCCGTCGGGAATGCCCCGCGCCACCACCGGGCCCGTGGGTTCGAGCACCGGGAACCAGCCCGGGCCCGCCAGCACCTCCCGGGTGGTGAAGTGCCAGTCGAAGGCAAACGTCTCCACGAACTGCCGCACCACCGGCCCGGTGACGCGTGCGTGAATGTCCTGTGTGGGGTCGCGTGACGGCACGGCCAGCAGGCAGCCCTCGCGCACGTTCATGCCGCCCACGAACCCGACCCGCCCATCGACCACCAGGATCTTCCGGTGGCTGCGCAGGTTGAAGTACGGATTGGCGAGGGGGAAGATGCGAGGCAGGAACCGCGCCGTCGTGATGCCGCGGGCCGTGAGCACGCCGGTAATGGGCGGCTTGCTGTAGCGCGCACCCACCCCGTCGATCAACACCCGCACGACTACGCCGCGTGCGACCGCACCTGCCAGCGCCTCGGCGAACAGCGCGCCCGCCCGGTCGTTGTCGAAGATGTAGCTGGTCATGCCGATGGTCGCGGTCGCGGCCTCGATGGCGGCCAGCATGGCGGGGTACGCCTGATCACCGTTGATGAGCGGCTCGACGGTATTGCCCGGGATCAGTGCCTGCCCCGACGTGGCACCCACGGCGGTGGCGAGGGCGCCGAACCGGGTGGGCATGGTGGCGGGAAGGAAGCTCGCTTCCTGCTGCTTGAGCGCGATCTCCTGGGTGAAGTCCTGGGCCAGGTTGGTGCCCCGGCGGATGCGGCCCGCCCGCCGGCGGATGCGGTTGATGCCGAGCAACCAGTACAGCATCGCCCCGATGAACGGCGCGAGCCAGACCAGGCCGGTCCAGCCGATCGCCGCGCGCACGTCGGACTTGAATAAGACGATATGCGCCGTGGTGCCCAGCGCGACAAGCACGCCCAGCACGGCGACAATGTGCGGCCACCAGTGAACAATGGATCGGAGCAGGTCGTCGAGGGTCATCCGCCGGGAAGAATACGCTATTATCCTCCCCGAATCGACGTGCCTGCCAACCTGGAGCCATGCATGGGTCGCATCCGCATCATTGGTGTCCCGCTCGACCTCGGTGCCAGCCGCCGCGGTGTCGACATGGGGCCGTCGGCACTCCGTATCGCGCAGCTCGAGGCCCGACTCGAGGCGCTGGGACACGAGGTGGAGGACACCGGGAACATCCGCGTGCCCGAGCGCGAGGCCCTGCCCAATATCCGCACCGCCTTGGACCTGCTTCCTGCCATTGCCGAGGTCTGCCGCGTCCTGAGCGAGCGCACCGCCGCCGCCGTGCGCGACGGTTTTGCTCCCCTCGTGCTGGGCGGCGACCACTCACTCAGCGCCGGCTCGGTGGCCGGTGTGGCCACGGCCTTTGCCGAACGGAAGCAGCGCATCGGGCTCATCTGGCTCGACGCCCACGGCGACCTCCACACGCCGGCGTCGTCCGAGACGGGCAACGTGCACGGCATGCCGGTCGCTCACCTTATCGGTCACGGCGACCCGGCGATGGTGAACCTGGCCCAGCCTGCCCCGGCGATCCTGGCGCAGCACACCGTGCTCGTCGGCGTGCGCGACCTCGACCAGGCGGAGCGGGAGAATATCCGCCGGTTCGGGGTGAAGGTCTTCACCATGCGGGATGTGGACGAGCGCGGGCTCAAGGACGTGATGCGCGAGGCCATCGAGATCGCTTCGTCCGGTACGGCAGGATTCCACCTGTCATGTGACGCCGACTGGGTCGATCCCGCCCAGGCGCCTGGCGTGGGCACCCCCGTGCGCGGCGGGGCCACCTATCGTGAGGCCCACCTCGCCATGGAGATGGTGGCGGATGCGGGGAAGCTGGTGTCGATGGATATCGTGGAGATCAATCCGGTACTGGACTCAATGAATCGCACTGCGGATCTGTGTGTCGGCCTGGTCACCAGCGCGTTCGGTCTCCGAATACTCTAGAGCCCGTACACCGCCGTAAGCCCGATCATCCTCGGCGCGCCGGGGTTGCGCTCCAGCACGTCGGTGTAGAACGAGTTGAACATGTTTGACACCTTCAGCTGCCATAGCACCCCCACCAGCCGCTGTTCCAGCCGCAGGTCGAACACGAGGATGTTCTGCCGCGGGTCGAGCGGGAAGGCCAGCACCGCTTCCGCCACTGTCCGGTAATGCACATCCACCCCCGCACGACCCTGCAGCGTCGTGACAGTGCCGGTCACGTTGAACTTCGACCGATAGGGCAGCGGCCGTCCGGTGTCCAGGTCCTCGCTGTCGAGGTACAGGAACGTCGCCGCGAGGTTGAGCCAGCGCGCATTGATCGTGGCGTTGGCGCCGAGGTCGATGCCGAGCACGCGCGCATTGGAGACGTTCTGGAACTGGAACGCCAGCGGGATGACCCCGGAAATGGCGGCGGGGCCGATCAGGTTGTAGTACCGGCTGCCGAAGACGGCGGCATCGATCTGCAGGCGGTTCCACAGCACCGCGTTCGTCCCCACTTCGGCCGACCAGGACCGCTCGCCCTGCAACGACGGATTGGGGAGGACCTGGAAGCCGAACTGGAAGGTATTGACGAACTGCTCGATGGCACTCGGTGCCCGGTAGCCCGCCCCGATCGAGCTGCGCATGGTCACGGCCGGCGACAGCCGCAGCGAGGCGCCGATCTTGGGGCTCACAACGAACTCGGAGAGTGCGGTGTTCGCGTTGTGGTAGTCGGCGCGCACGCCGGCTTCTCCCCGCAGGTTGGCGCCGATCCGTGCCTCGTCCTGAACAAACACCGCGGCATCCACGATATGCGGCGACCCGATGAAGTTGGAGCTGACGGAGGTGAAGGCGCCATCAGTACCCACGGTGAGGCTGTTCCGCGGGCTGAGTACGTGTGTGAGCGCCGCGGTGAGGCCCGGTTTGATGGCCGCGTGGTGGTCCTGGTTTTCGGTGAAATGGTTCTGCGACGAGTTCCACGTGAGGAACGGGCTCAGCTTCAGCAGCGTCTTCGCGGTGGCGATCGCCGCCACCGTGGCACCAGAGAGGAACACCTGGTCACGGGCATAGTCGCCCAGGAACTGGGGTGACACCTCGTAGGGCAGGCTGTCGGCGCGCCAGGTCAGGAACTCCTGCGACTTCTCGTTGGTGTAGAGCGCGAAGGCATCCCACTGGTGTGCGGCCGTCGGGAGGGACTGGAACTTGACCCGCGCCATCCAGATGTGATTCTGGCCGTTCTGCGTGTAGCCATCGGTGCCCTGGTATCCCACGTACGCGCGGGCACCCATGGGACCAAGCCGCCGCGCATGCTGGAGCTCCAGGCCCTGAGAATTGAGCAGCCCGTCATTCCAGCGATAGCCCGATGGCACGTCATAGGCAGCAAAGTTCGCCCGCGCCGCCGTGGTGGGCCGGTCGTCCACCGGCGTGGTAATCAGGTTGACCACGCCACCCAGCGCATTGCTGCCGTACAGCGCCGAGTAGGCACCCTTCACCACTTCGGTCCGGGCGAGGTCGATCACCGGCAGCGCCCGGAAATTGATCTCGCCGCCGTCCGCGCTCAGGGCGGGATGCCCATCCACCAGCATCAGCACCCGGCTGCCGACGCCGCGTGCAAAGCCGGTGGAGCCACGAATATCCATCTGGTCGGGCCCGTTGAACGTCACGCCGGGCACGAACTCGAGGGCCCGGTTGAGGAACGTGACGTTGCGGGCCAAGATCTCGCTGAATGGCAGGACCGAAACGCTCGCCGGCGTCTCCGCCCGGCGTTCCGAGAGCCGGCTCGCGGTGACGATGATCTCCTGCAGGTCGAGTGGAGTGCGATGCATCGAGATCGCCAGCGCCCGGGACTCGCCCGCGGTGAGCGTCAGACCGGCAATGCTGTCAGCGGCGTAGCCGATGGCAATGACGCGAACGGTATGCGGAGCGGTCGGGACGCCTGAGAGCGTGAACTGCCCCTGCCCATTGGTGACCGTGGTGAGCAGGGTGCCACGCACCTGCACCGACGCCCCCTCGACGGGGGCGCCGGTTTCCGCATCGCGTACCGTGCCGTTGATCGAGGCGGTCTGGGCGCTTGCGCCGGTGGATACCAGGACCAGCGCACCCAGGAGCAGCACGACATGGGCGAGGGAAGCCCCTCGCCCTGTACCCATGAGGTCCGGTGCGTTCACCTCGCACCCATGGGCATGCGTCAGGTCCGGTCGAGCACCGTCACGGTGCGCTGGCCCAAACAGATGGTGTCCACCGTAACGACGTCCGCGACATCGGTGAACGTGCCGGTGCACTGAATGGCCTGGGGCGCGGCAGCACCAATGGTGACGGTGCCGTCCTGCGTAAAGGTGCCGTCGCTGAAGGCCTGGTAGGTACCAGCACTGACCGTAGCGATGGCAGGAATGGTGATGGTGTAGTTCGTGGTCGTGAGGACCCCGGTCCCACCCCCGACTGGCTGGGGGTCAGGCGTATCAGCGGGGAGACCCTGCCAAAGCCCCGCCACCGTATAGTTGCCCGTCAAGTACACTCGCGTCGGCGCATTGTTATCGTCGCTGCAGGCGGCGAGTGTGACCATCGCCGTCAGCGCAACGAGTGCCGCACCCACGGTGGCTCCCCTTCGACTCAGTCGCATACATGTGCCTCACAATGGATTATTCATCGGGCAGCACCCGGGGGCGCCGCAAAGAGCCCCCAATATACCGAGGACGGGGTCCAGGTGGGCCCGCCAACGTACGTTTCATGAGAACGTCATGCCCTTCCTGCCCCTGCTCCTGCTCGCGAGTGCGCTCGGCGCGCCGGTCGCTCCCGCGCCCTGCACGAACGACGGTGCGTGGGCTGCCCTGATCCGCTCGCACCTCGCGCGCTACCCCGCGATGCAGCCGGCCGACGCCTACAAGCTCCTCCACCAGGCCACCCTTGGCAGCGAGCACGCGATGCCCTCGCGCACCATGGCGGAGCAGTGGGTGGCGCGCGAGATCGCGGCCCTGCCCCCGGGCCCGACGGAACCGACGGTCGACACGCTGGGGATGGGAGGACGGTTCGCCCGGATACACCTGCGGCCGTTCCTCACCGCGGGCGGGTCGCCCGACTCATTGCTGACCGCCTTTGTCCGCACGGCTCAGGAGGCGGCAAGGGACGTTTGAGGCGGCATACCATCCCGCCTATCGCGTCGTGTCGGTTACGCCGGTATCGGCCGCGCTCCCCTGAGGGACCGCGGCGGGATTCTCCGCCACCGTGCCGAGGATCGCATCCATTCTCGCACCGAAGCCGCGCGGTATCATATTACTGACAGGCACGCAAGACGACTTTGCCCCCGACACCCCTACCCGAGGGCCTCATGGCGCACATCGATCGCTGCATCCCGGGAACCACGGTCCGCATCATCAAGACAGGCGTGCCCCGCGTCAGCGGCAGGACCGGCACGATCGTGGAAGTGAGCCGGATTCAGCGGCTGCGCACCGATCCGCTGAGCGACCGGATCACGGTGGATGTGGAGGGACACGGGGAGGTGGTGGTGGCACCAGGCGACGTGGACGTTGTCGACGGCACCTGACGACGCTAGCGCGCCCCGATCGCGAGCCCCAGGCCGCTTGCGGCCGCGAGCGACGCGAGGCCGATGGCGGCCTGGCGCCTGAAACCCTTCCCGCCGAGCGTGGCGGCCAGGCCCAGCTTGAGGAAGGTGTTCGACAGGATCCCGACCGCGATTGCCTGAGCGCCGAGCGCGATCGAGTCGGGCGCCGCTGCCAGCCTGGCCATGGTGTAGGTAAGGGCGTCCACGTCGGTGAGGCCCAGTACGGCCGCCGACGCCAGCACACCGGGAGCGCTCCACAATTCGTGCACCAGCGGGATGGCGAGGAGCACGGCCTGGAAGGCAATGGCCATCTTGATCGCCGACCAGAGACCGAGCGGGCTTGGCGCCTGGTGCGTTCCGGCCCGTTCGCCTGGCGACGCCGGCCGCAGCAGCGTATACAGCACGAAGCCGCCGCCGACGATCAGCGGAGGGACCAGGTAGGGTAGCAGCGCCAGGGCAACCGGGGGGTTGAGGATCGCGGTGATCAGCAGCACGCGCGGCAATAGCATCGTGCACGCGCCCAGCACACCCGACGCCAGCGCGCCGCCCATCCCAGGCTCCTCCCGGCTCTGGCGGGAGAAACTGAGCGTCACAGCGGTCGAGGAGAGGAGCCCTCCCAGGAGCCCGGTGATACCGTACCCCCTGCCCTCCCCCAAGGCCCGGCGCGCCCCATAGCCGACGAAATTGAGCGCGGAAAAGAGCAGCACCACGGTCCAGAGCGTCCGTGGCCGGATACTGTCGAAGGGGCCATAGGGGCCTTCCGGCAGGACCGGGAGGATGACCAGCGCCAGCACGGCGAACTGCAGTGCCGCCTTGAGCTCC
>Ga0315278_10001642_pt1 | contig 19785 bp, 18 predicted proteins | sample YL17G06_0_MG_FD_203880 | JGI IMG/M metagenome (GOLD analysis project Ga0315278, IMG submission 203880) | Sediment microbial communities from Yellowstone Lake, YNP, Wyoming, USA - YL17G06_0 | ecosystem: Environmental > Aquatic > Freshwater > Lake > Sediment | place: USA: Wyoming | collected... | reverse complement strand
GCTGCACCAGAACAACATTTCCGACATCATAGCATTTGCTCACTGACTACTTCGTCAAATACTGACATCATGGAACCTGTTCTTGCGGTGCAAAATCTCAAGGTACATTTGGCAGTAACTCTGGACCATGCGTTCGATGCTGTAATCACGTGTTACCTTGGCTATACACTTACTCGCGAAACGTTTATGAAGCTCTCCGTCCAACAGCAACTTTGCAATCGCGTCGGCCAGCGCTTCCGGATCGCGCGGCTCAACAACCAGACCGTCAGTCCCATGTTCGACTATATCAGGGTTGCCACCTACCCTGGTGACTACCGGCGGAACCCCAGAAGCCATCGCTTCCAACAATGATATTGATGTGCCTTCGGAAAGCGATGACAGCACAAACACGTCAAACAGATTAAGGAAGTCCGGCACATCGCTGCGTTGTCCCGTAATTATCACTTTACCCTGGAGGTTCTGCTGGTTGATATAGACGGTGAGGTCGTCCCGCAGTGGCCCGTCGCCGACCAGGAACAGGCGGCAATCACCGACTCGTTGGCAGACGATCTCGAAGGCCCGGATCATTGACAATTGATCTTTGATTTCGTCGAGTCTGGCCACGGTACCAATAACGCGACAATCAGGAGGAAGCCCGAACTCATGTACCAATGTCGCGGGACGCGGCCGTGTGGCGAACATGTCGGTGGCGATGCCGTTTATGATAGTCACAAGTTTCCTGCGGGGCGCTTTGATCCGTTCGACCAGCATGTCATTCAAGTTTGATGACACCGCTACAACTCGGTCAACCAGCTTCACGGCCAGTTTGTCCTCAGCCTGTCGCACCGGATCATCGACCACCGCGCGCCCGTGCTCGGTATAGACTGTGCACGGGGTGAAGGCCATCCTGCCGGCCAGAGCGCCGAAGATGAACACGCCGGGATGCATCTGCAATATATGGGTCTTCTTCCGGCGGAGGAAGGCCGCCAGCCGTACGGGGTACCAGAGGTCGGCCCGATGCTGGTTCTTCTGAAGCAAGGTTACCTTAATTCCGTGTGATCTCAGGGTGTCGGCAAAGCACCCTTCCCGGTTCATACAGACGATCTCGATATTGAACAAATCGCGATCCATAGCCAGCGTCATCTGGGTGATGAGTCGCTGCAGGCCGCCGATGTCCATTTCAAGAACGGCGTGCATGAGGTTAATTCGGTTAGTAGGCATGACTTGTCGTACCACCATAAGGCAGGGGGTCCGTGGTCGGCGTGTCCCCCTTGTGAACGAGCCGCTGTTCCATGGGCCAGCCCCTCAGGAGCCTTCGGATCGACGTGTCTTAACGACTTTAGCAGGATTCCCCACCGCGACACTGTACGGGGGGATGTCCTTGACGACTACAGAACCGGCTCCGATAATCGATTTCTCTCCGACGTTTGCCATCACGATCGCTTGTTCCCCGATAAAGGAGTCATTACCGATAGTAACAGGAGCAAACTGCGGTTCACTATCAAAGATCCCTCTGGAATCATCCACAAAATTATGCTGGTAACGGCCGGCCAATATGCTGCACTTGCTGCTCAGACCAACATTGTCACCAATGAATGAGTAACCAATGATGGCATATTCGCCGATTGCTACTTTATGACCTATTCTAGTCCTTGGTGATGATATGAGCGTGCCAAACAGAATGAAGCTGTCGATGTGGAACTCGTCGAGAGTAAAACGATAAAAGGCTACCCGACAGAGGCTACCCAATCGGCCCGGGATGATAGCAACCACATTGGTCCCGAACACAAAGAGACCTTCCGAGCGAAAATAGACCAGACCAAGTCTGGCCATTAGTATCAATGGGCCAACAACAATGCTACAACAAGCCAGTGCAAGTCTTTTTATAAGCAGCCGCATCTTGATTCTCCGTGCGCACAGTATCCTAAAGCAACTTCCTTCGGCGTTCAACTATTTTGGCTTGAGTTTTTCCCGCCCCTTGATCGATTCTTAAGAACCATTGCAATAAACGCGGCGTAGTCTCTGGCAATTGTGGCAAAGCTGTAACGCCCGGCAATTGCCTCGTCAATACGGGGCATATCGCGGTTCTTCCACCTACGGTGGATATCAAGAAGGGCGGTTCTCAGGCCGTTCTCGTCCTCGATCGCACAAGCCCAAGCCCAGTCCTGGCCTCCCAGTTCTTTCATAGTCGCATCGCCTTTGTCGGATATTGAAAGCACCGGGCGACCGAGTCCGATATACTCATAGAGCTTGGCCGGCACCTGGCTCGGCTGGCATATAGCCAGCAGCAGACAGACATCAGACTGGCCAACAATATCAAGACAGAACTCGTGGCTCTGAGCGCCATGCAGTGTGACCTCAAACGGCTTCTGCACGAGGTTAATGGCCTCTGCCTCGTTCTCAGAGATTATTCCCACAAAATGGAAATGAAAGTCGCGGGCAATCTCCGCGGGCAAAGAGAGCGCCGGCTTCAGTACTACCATAGGCGAGCGTCCGTGATAGAGGCTCCCAGCATAAGAGATGACGAGACGATTGTGAGCGGAGGGCGGCACCGCACGACGAGTTAACTCCGGATCAAAGCCGTTAGACAAACAGACAATCGGCACTTTGGCGCCATAGGGCCGGTCTCGATGGAGCCAGCACGACGGTTCGGTAACGCAGACAATCCCTGCCGCCCGGCGATAACATTGCGCGGCAAGCCACCGATCAAAGCGGCGCATCCAGGGGTGTGTCATGTACAGCATGCGGCCGGGACTGTCCGCCCAGGGATCACGATCATCCAGAATCACCGGAAGCCCACGCAGTCTGCCCACAACAATGGCCGCAAGGTGAGATGACCACGGGGGCGCGGTGGAAATCACAAAATCGTATTTCCCTCGTTGGCGAAGCCCGGCCCGGATCGCCGGGAGTATCCAGCCGGAATCACCATCGGGCAGACTTTCAAAACTGAGGAGCAATGACCTGAAACTTCGGTCTTCAGTCATGGCTTCATCTGAGAGGACCTTATGGTCAGCCGTTCCCAGCGTAAGAGTGGCATCTCCTTGCGACCCATTGGCGTTGCTCTTGCTCCTGATTCGGTTCAGCCACCTGAGTAAAGTGGAGAACGGGGCGAAGTTGCCAGCCGGTATGACTTGTGTATCTGATTGCTTATCTTTGACCCGCCCGCTTACTACATCCAGATAGATATCATGAGAATCCAGTTGTTTCACCAGATTGCGAAACCGGCGCGAACCAACAGCGCCTGCATTCGAGTGATGAAAACTGAAGCAGAGCCCACGCAAAGGACGCTCACTGCCATGAGCATTGCCTTCCATTTGTGATCCCGCCGGCTCGGTCCTGAGATCGTTGGAAGGAAACAATTCACCCAAGGATCTTCTCCTTGAAGGCCTCAAGGCCACAAACTATCTGCTTGAACACCGGCAAGGTATCGGGAATGGCGAATCGTCTCAGGCGGAACAGGTCCACGTCGCTGGTGGAATCATCGAATCCGGGAATACCGGTAACCGCCGCACGATAGCCGCATTCCTTAAGAACAGTGATTGTCTCGCCGTCAATGTCATCCGGACCGCCGTTGGGGTAGCAGAAAATATCCATGGGTTGACCTAGTTGTTCTTCGAGTCGCTTCTTAGGCCAGGCCAGTTCCTGCTTCTTCTGTTCCCGTGAGATGCGAGTCATAATCGGATGTGTCCTGGTGTGGGGATAGAACTCAATTCCACATTGATGCATTTCACGAATCTGTTCCCAACTCAGCGGCTGATATTTCCCACACGGCTGACTGGCGATGTTCACATCGAGCGTTCTTAGCAGGTCGCCAATCAACTTGAGTTTGGTGTCATTCGGAAGCTTCTTCATGCTCTCAGTTATGAGAGAGGCGGCACGCGTTCGGTCGTCCGGAGTGTTAAGGGACATCTCAGGACTGTTTATGAAGCCAAGATCAATCGAATTCTGGCGGGTCGCTTCCAGAGCGAATTCAATCTGATTCCACCAGAAAAAGAGTCGACTGTCAATGAAGTCAGTCGTGAGAAAGATGGCGGCGGGATAGCCCAAGACTTTGAATACCGGGAAGGCGTTGTCATAGAAATCAGCGTACCCGTCGTCAACCGTGAAGACAACCGTCTTCTTGAAACGCGCTTTCTTTGCAAGAATGTCAACATATTCAGTCAGACTGATGACGTTGTACCGATGACTCTTGAGATACTCTAAGAACGACTCCAACCTTTCGCGGGAGAAGAAACGTTTGTCGGTGTCTCCGGGCTGATTGATCTCGTGAAGCATGAAAACCGCTGCGCGGTCTGCAGTTCCCTGACTAAAGAGAGGATACAGATTCAGAAAATCAAGAACCTTGAGCAATTGGGACTTCATCATACAATCTTCCACGAATACCGGAAAACACTCGCCTATGGCGTGCGGAACAGACACTCCCCGTCTTCCACCATTGCCGTGTAACCGCCCACCATGTACCCGGTCGATCTGTCCAGGCGGTCGAGCATTTCGTTCAGACGCTCCGGCGTCAGGTAGTTTTCATCGTACTTCTTGAACTCAAACAAAGGAGCGGTCTTCATCTTCTCGCGGTGCTTTTCGATGTACTCCTGGAGAGTGCAAATCACCTTCACCGGGTTGCCGGCAGCTACCGTCTCCGGCGGAATGTTGCGGTTGACCACAGAGCCTGAGCCGACAATCGACCTCGGACCTATCTCTACTCCGGGCAGAATGACTGTGCCCATTCCGAAATGACAAGATTCACGAATCTTCACCTTACCGATCACCGAGGCGTCTATGTACTCGTTGGGCATGGCGTCGTGGGCCAGAACTGTGCAGTTCTCACCGAATCCGCAATTATCCCCAATTGAGATAAGAAAGCAGTGAGAAGTGTCGATGCTCGTCGACCAGGGGAGATTTACTCCCTTGCCCAGCTTCATGCCCCTGCTTCGATAATACGCCCAGCGCTTGAGGAGGCGACGGTGATGGTACCAGGTGTACAGCCCTGCTAACTGATTGGATATAAACTGCTTCATATGTTAGTGAACGGACATTCTGTTACGCTAAAGGTTCTTGACTGTATGTCGGCGTTATCACTGAGGCCATTGAGGGGGGAACTCCCGACTCGGCCCCGCCGAAATGACTTCCGATCTTTCTCACCCGAATCGCGCCAAGTGAAAAGCCAGCATCGCGGTTGAGAATCTACCGGAGACCCCGGTCGCAACACCGTCATGCAAACCGATCCGCCTCAACGCAAAGCGGTTCATTGTCGAACCACCGGGCCGTGTCCCCCGACCGGTAGCCAGACCGCAGTCGTAGCCCGCCTTGCGAACCAACTCAGCAACCGTATCGTTGAAATCCCCGTTAGGATACGCGAAATGGCGAACCCGCTTGCCAAGTTTTTCATTCAACCTTCCTTTCGAAGTACTCAACTCTTCGCCGACTTCTTCCTGGGACAAGAGAGTCAGGATCCGATGTGAACAGCCATGCGAGCCGAAATCGACTCCGGCCTCGCTCATCTGCCGGATCTCATCCCAATTGAGAGTGAAGCGCTGACTCCTCTGCCCCGATACCGCTTCTCCGCTCAGCTTCTCCAACGCGTCAAGAGCGACCTGCTGGCGATCATAATCCAATTGCTTGAGCTGTTCCATAAACCGGTCGCGGTCAAGATTGCCATGAGAGTCACTAAAGTCGGCTTGCAGGGTTTCTTGGGAAGCACCGGAAACTCCGGCCAGTATCCCAGCCAGATCACCTGCCGTTAAATTTCCCTCGTCCAGAATCCGGCCCGCCCTCAGAAACCAGAACTCACGAATACCCTCTATATAGTCTACCGTCAAGAAAATGGTCGCCTGCGCCCCGTGCCTTACCAGCACCGGAAAACAATGCGTATAGTTATCGCGCCATCCGTCGTCAATGGTAATGACCACCGAGCGTCGAGGCAACCGTCTGCCGGAGGCCAGAGCATCAATCATATCATTCAGTGAAATCAAACGACAATACCTCTTGTAAAACAGCACCTGCTGTTCGAAGTTCCCCGGCGTAACACAAAGGCCGCTCTGAAGCACGCGCCGGAGCGGATCATCGGCGTCCAAAAAACAATGATAAGCGAGAATCGTTCCTCCACTGTTGCCCTGAATCGTCTGCTTAAGATAAACCCATAGAGTCAGCAACCCGGTATAGTAAAGAGATGCTGCCAGTAACTGTTTGAGCATGAGTCGCGCCCGTTTCACTCTCTCACCTCAAACCGCTCAGGCATCGGATGATTCTCTCGACATCTTTCGCGCCGACATAGCCGTGTGTCGGTAGGGTCAACAGACGTTCGACGACCTGCTCGGCAGCCGGGAAAGTACGGGCATCGTTTCTCAGGTATCTGTCAATACCGCTTATCATATTCACCGTAGAAGGATACATAACCGCCGCCTTGATACCGACCTTTTTCATGGCTGCGATGGCGGCGTCGCGATGTGCCCGATTGCGAGCCAGCAATGGCACCCGCAAATAGCACCTGGCTGTTCCGTGCTGATAGCCGGGGACTTCAAAAGCCGACGTGGCAAGTGCTGCATCAGCAATTTGAGCGGAAACAATTTCCCGGCGCTCGTTGAGTTCGGCAAGTCGATCGACAAGTGCCTTTCCAAGACAGTTCTGGACCGAGGTCAGTCTTCCTATTTCAAAGTCAGGATCGAACACGGTCTCGCCCAAGTGGAGGAAAAGCAGGCGGTCAGGAATCCAATAGAGGCTGGGGCGGAGCAGCAGGCTTGCCAGAGCTATCTTAGACGTCAAAACTACTTCTGCCGCCAGGCTCTGATTGGGAAACTCACTGATCGCTTTGCTTATCTCCAGCGCCAGGCTGTCATCGTTAGTGACCAAAAGACCGCCGGAATAGGTTGACAAGTTCTTACCCCGACCAAGGCTGAAAATACCGGCATCGCCTCGACAACCACAAAAGTGTTTGTCATCTTGAACACCCATGGCCTGGGCGGCATCGTCGATCAAGCAAATCGGCTCAGAGCCTAGCATGGTTCGCAGCCGGTAGACGTCACTGGGAATACCGAACAGATTGCAGCTAATAACGGCCAAAACGCGCGACAAATCAAGATTCTTGAACTGCTCATAATCGTAGTCCAGGTCACGCAGATTGACATCGACCAACCTGATCTTCAAACCGGAACTGACAATTGCTGCCGGAACTGAATGACAGGTGTAGGCCGGTATTACGACTTCATCCCGACCCGATTGAGCTTTCCCAGCGGCAGCTTTCAGAAGACAGGTCAACGCCGCTCGTCCGGAATTGAAACTGAAGCAGTGCCGGACACCGATTAGCACCGTGAACTTCTTTTCAAGCTGAGCTGTGTCCGCTGCGGATTTAAGGCGACACGCAACCATGTGCGCAAGATCGACTATTGAAGTCAGTGTGCCGGCAGGTGGAACTAAACGAAACATCAAACAACTATCTTTCAACCAGACTTTGCTGAATCGCAGATCATTATGGGAAATTCCGAATCACTTTCGGTCCGAGAAAATTGGCCAGCGGAAGCGGCATCCGGCGCCACATGTTGATAAAGAGCCGGTACTTGGGGTTACGCGGATTGATCTCCGGGATAGTCTTAGTGAGATTCAAAGAGTACTGCCAATGAAGTCTGACCGGCTCAGTAACCCACTGTTGTTTGAATCTATAGGTGCCTGAGTCCACCGCCGACCGCCCAAAGTCAAACCAACGATATCCCTCTCGGCACCCATCTTCAATCACCCGCCAATAAAGTGCGTGGTTGGGACAGGTCCCGAGAAAATCCCGATTGGCCGATGCCGAGGGTACGTAAAGTCTGTCCTTGAAGGAAAGCAGCAGGCCACCGGCAATTATGCCATTGTCTTTCTTCACTTGGACAATCCGGGCGGAATCCGGGAAATGGGTCAACACTTGCTCAAACAGATCGATCCCCCAGACCGGGGTTCCAAGATCACGCATATTCCGGCTGAAAACGCCATAGAAGCCGGGCAGCATTTCCTTTCCGCCCAGCTCCGTGGTCAGTTCCGACTTCTGCGATTTCCTGATTTGATTGCGGAGCTTGGGGTCAAATCCTCGCCATAGTTCGTCGGGGTTATCTGACAGTCGCAACCAGAAGCTCACGCGATTTTCCGACGTCGACAGATTGTTGTGGCCGGCCGTTACAGACCGAAACTCCGCAAACTGGCAGTTCAGTTCGGCAGCCAGTTGACGTGTCCGGTTGAGCAGAGCCTTCTCCGCCTCAATGTTGTCTGAGCAAACACCGCCGTAGTCGATCCAGGGTACCGAAATCAGATACTTCGCTCGCCACCAGGTCTGAATGAAAAAGAGCGGCAACACCCCCTTTACATGAGATCCGTCTAACGCCAGCAGGTAGTGCGGGGTATGCCCCAGTGCATTGTGTATCACTTCACGCCAGCCTATGGCATGAGCGATTGTAGCCGATGGGTTTTTCGCTACAAAATCACTCCAGGCGGCACGGTGCTGGTCTGAGTATGAGGTGATCTCAATCATCCGGATTCTTCCCTTGCTCAAGCAGTCGCACCGGTAATCATTGCACTTTCGTTCGCCTGCCGGAGCGGTGGTGTCCTGCCAATGCGTTGCCGGCAGAAGACCAGTATCGTTACCAACGTGTAGACGGTCCAGAGTTGAGGATAGTACGCTGTTGAGAAAAACGCCGCGCAGGCGACGTAGGCAATCACACTGCCAATGAGAGAGTTGGCCAGGAACAACACGGTGGGATTCTGATCACCAATGGTTGCAACAGCTGCGATCGTCATCCCGAAGACAGCCAGTTTCCTTTTCGAACTGAGAATCGCAAGAAGAACAATGGCCAGTGAGAACCCAGCGGCAGCAGACACCACCAATAGCGCCAGAACAAACAGCCGGTTCGGCGTGACTAATTGCCGATCTGGCAGACCAACGGCCTGATTGGGTTTTGGTTCCGAAACTGTCATGTTCTTATCTACAATTTTCTTGGATCGAGTTATGGGGAGTCCTCTTCAGGCACATTTTCTTCATCGGTAGACACCTCTCCTGAATGGAGAAGGGCCTGATACTCAGCTTGGTTATCCTTGTTCTGTCCCGGCAAGTGATTGTGTAACATCCGATTTCTTCGGCGCCAGTCTTATTGAGTTCTGCACAAGTGGCCTCAGGAACTAAGACATGGCCACCCACAGTCAGGGAAAAGTCTATGTTTGGCCAATCCTGGCTTCTATTGAACGCAAGCCTCCTTGCTTAGAATGTTCGCACGCAGCTACCTTCCTGCTAAAAACCAGAGTACGGGTTGTGTTCCCAAATAGTCAAGTTGATAAAAGGCGAACGGTTACTCTGACTCACAGGTTCCGTGATCCCCGAGCAAGCTGACAGGCGCGCACTCCCCTATTTGTCTGAAAACGTTGAACCTGATGTCGAACCTGATTCAGAATCCGTATTGCTCAAGAAATCTCTTGCCTTTTCCGAGACTCGGTGTATGTTATGTGGCTTAGTTATTGTGAAATTGAGGTATTAGATGGCCAAGAAATGCGAAATCTGCGGCAAACAGCCTTCTTTCGGGCGCAACGTTTCCCATGCTCATAACGTGACGAGCCGCCGCTTCATGCCTAACCTCCAGCGTGTTCACGCGGTTGTCGAAGGCAAGCCGAAGCGGTTATCGGTGTGCACTTCCTGTATAAAGGCCGGGAAAATAATCAAGGCGTCGCAGGTCAAACGCGCGCGTCCGACGGCAGCGTAACCTATTGTAGACAAATTAGTTAAGCCGCCCTGTCGGGCGGCTTTCTTGTTCTTTGCGGTCTCTTTACATCTGCAGCAGCGACAATACGTCTCGGTTGGCCAGGAAGCTGTGCCCCAGAAGCGCCAGATTAGTCTGTGAGCGTATCAGACTGGCCGTGAACATTGACATCTCCATGGCGTAGTCGGTATCGCTAATCGTCGATTCGGCTGCTTCGAGGTTCTGCCGGGTGACTTCGAGTGACTGGCGGCGGCTTTCCAGATCGTTCTTTTGAGCAGCGCCAAGATCAATCATTGTCTGGTCCAACTCGGACGCCGCCTGATCGATTACCTCGATGGCCGCCGCCGCGTTCTCCGGACTCGACAGATCGACCCCTTCCAACGCTGCCACCGACGCCAACGCGCCCTCGGAACCGTCCAGGGTCTGAGTCCCATTGTAGTGAGCGTTGGCAATCGTTCGGTTGTACGTGTTGACGAGGCTCTCTGCCGCGGTGGTGTAGGCTTCCTGTACAGCCTCGTCATTGAAAGCGGCGTTGGACGCCCCCACAGCCAATGAACGCAGTTCAGTGAGTTGACCGCGAAGCTCACTTACTGAGCCGGACACGGTCTGGTATTTGTCGATCGTCGCCGAGACATTCTCAATTTCCTGATTCAGAGTCGCAATCTGACTCTGCAACCGTTTTGAGATCACCAGTCCTGCGGGATCATCTGCCGCACTGTTGATTCTTTGGCCAGTAGCCAGTCTTTGGAGCGAGCCGTAAAGGTCGCTCAGATTCTGATTGAACCCCGCCACCACCAGTCGTGAACTGAGATCGGTACGAATAGAAACACTCATAATCCTGCCCCTTTTCTTTCGCCTGACGGCGTTTCAGTCTGTGTCAGAGTGCGCAACCGCCGTGCCGAGGGAATAAGCGGGGCAATCTTGTTGGCGCATCGACAGAAACAGCCCTCGTATGTCAGCAAAATGATGACAATGGTCAGAAAGTGTGGGGTCGCGACCATTTTTCGTTACTTAATAGCACCGACAAAAAATGCCGCCGGCCGGGTAGATTAGCCGACGGCATGGTGGAGGAACCAATAGAGCTGCTCGCTCTATGTTTGTCTTCCGGCACGAAGCCGGAAGGTATGTTATCTTCTCAGGCGACCACTCGACCTAATTGTCCTCAATTCTCCTCATGTAGGCCGGAATGGTGCGGTCATCTTCCTTGAATACCGGTACGCGGCTACGTGATCGAAAGCCGAAACCGTTGCCGTTGCCGTTGCCGTTTCCATTACCATTGTCCCGATCGACGTTTCTGTCGCTATGATCGTCCCGGCCAAACTCTTGCTCATACGAGTCGACAACGTGCGCCGCCGCCAGAACTTCCGGCGCCGGGACTATCCGCCGACGGGGAATCGTCTGCATGGCTTCTTCGGGAAACAACGTCATTGTCCTGGCCGGCTGAGCTATCGGTTGAGGCTTTGCTTCGACTTTTGGCTTAGGTTTCGTTTCTTCCTTGCCAATGCCGGTCGCGATCACGGTTACGCGCATCTTATTGCTCATCTCCGGATCGATCACCGCGCCGAAGATGATATTGGCATGGTCACCGGCCTTTTCGTAAATGAGCGAGGTAGCCGTGTTGACGTCGTGCAGCGTCATGTCCTCGCCGCCGGTGATATTGATAAGCACGCCTCTGGCTCCGGCGATAGAAACCGATTCCAGCAACGGCGAAGAAATCGCCTGCTGGGCGGCATCGATGGCGCGCTCTTCTCCCTCGCCGCAGCCGGTGCCCATCAGAGCTGAACCCATTTCTTGCATGACCGTGCGGACATCGGCAAAGTCGCAATTGATGAGTCCGGGGATAGTAATCAGGTCCGAGATCCCCTTGGTGGCTTGATGCAGAACTTCGTCGGCCGTCTCGAAAGCCTGAGAAAGCGTAGTGTTCTTATCCACAATTTCAAGCAGTCGTTCGTTAGGGATCATGATGAGCGTGTCAACTTTGGCTTTGAGCTCATCCAGTCCTTCCAGCGCCCGATCAATTCGCTTGCGGCCCTCGAAGCGGAACGGCGTCGTGATAATAGCCACCGTCAGGGCGCCGGCCTCCTTGGCGATTTCGGCTACAATTGGCGCAGCGCCTGTTCCGGTGCCGCCGCCCATACCGGCGGTGATAAACACCAGATTGGGCTTGCCTATTTGCTCGACCACTTCGCGGCGGCTTTCTTCCATGGCGAGACGACCAACATCCGGGTTGGCTCCGGCTCCCAGACCGTTGGTAATGTTCACACCGATTTGAATGCGCTTCTCCGCGCGATTCTGTTCCAGCACCTGGGCGTCGGTGTTCACGGCAATGAACTCGACACCCTTCAGGCCGGAAGCAATCATGCGGTTGATGGCGTTGCCGCCAGCGCCGCCGACCCCGACCACTTTGATGTTCGCCATCCCAACGAAGTCGTCGGAAAAGCTGAATTGGTGTTTGTACTCTGACATAGTTCCTCCTGAACTCACCTGCAATCCATCTACCCGTTACATTTTTCTTGTTATCCAATCTTCTATTCGGGACAGCCACAAGCGGGCTCTTCCTCCCTGAGCAGTCACGTTTGGCTCGTGGGCAAACCCATACATCATAAGGCCCATCCCGGTCGTGAAGCCGGGGCTGTGAAGTTCGTCCGGCACGTGGGCCAACCCCCTCAGCTCGCCCAAACGTGCCGGAGTGTCAAAAATCTGTTCCGCCAGCTCAATCGTTCCCGGCAGCAAAGCACCCCCACCGGTCAGGATTATGCCCGCCGAAAGGCAGTCGGAAGTGACCACCTGACGAATCTCCCTCGCCGCAAGAGAGAACACCTCTTCCATGCGCGGCTCGATGATCGAAGCCAGCACGTTACGCGATATCTCCTTGCTCGTACGCGCGCCGGCGACAGGAAGCTCGATCATGTCCGAGGGGTCAACCAGCGACGTCAGCGCGGCCCCATGAGTTATCTTCAGATCTTCAGCCTGAGATACTGACGTTCTCAGACCGATAGCGACATCGTTGGTTACATTGCGCCCTCCCAGTGATACCGTTGAGGAGTGACGGATAGCGCCGTCAAGAAAAACCGACACGCCGGTGATATCGCCGCCAATGTCCAGCAGCAAACAACCGGCATCTAAGTCGCGATCCGTCAAAAGGACGTGCGATAGCGCCAGGGACTCAAGGACGATGTGATCGACTCCCAGATGACATCGCTCCAACGTTCGATAGATGTTGCGAGCCGATGTAACTGAGGCGGTGACAATGTGAGCTTCAACTTCCAGTCTGACACCTGTCATGCCAACCGGGTCCTGAATGCCGGCCTGGTCATCGACCGAGAAGCTTTGTGGCACGACATGGATGATCTCCCGATCGACCGGGATAGCAACCGTACGCGCAGCTTCGAGTGCGCGCTTGACATCGGCAGCGGTGATCTCGCTGTCGGAACGACTGACCGCAATAACGCCGTGACTATTGATTGAGCGGATGTGTTCTCCGGCAATACCGACCGTCACCCGGTCTATCTCGACGCCGGAGACCATTTGGGCGTTTTCAACAGCCTGATCAATCGCTTTTACGGTCTTGTCCATGTCGACCACAATGCCGCGCCGGAGTCCTTCTGCCGGCGCGAGGCCATGACCGATCACGTAGATTTCGCCGCTGGCGTCCATTTCTCCGACCACGCAGAGGATTTTGGTCGTCCCGATGTCCAGAGCAGCTATGAGACCTTCTGCAGCCATGTCAATCCTCTTGGGCCTCCTGGATGATCAGACCGGTGAACCTCAAATCGACGATGCCGGCCGAGTCGACGTTGGTCCGGTAGGTTTCGACGAAGCGAAAGAATCCGGTGATCTGCGCGAAGAACCCGTCGGCGCCGACTCTGAGTCGATACGGCAGACCGGAGAAGATCACCGTGGCATAGTCTTTCGCGCTCAGGTCGATCTCATCGATCAGTCGGAAGAGTTCTTTATTTTCGTCGACCAACATATTTAGCTGGGCGACGATGACGGCCACCCGGGGATCGTCGCACGTTTGCAACACCTGATTAGCGGTAACGCCGGTGATCAGGGGTTGCTGCCAATCGTCAAAATCTTCAGCCAGCGGTACGGCACGACCCTGAGCGTTTAGACCAAGAATGCTGCCGGTAGCGCGATCAAGGACCAGACAGAAGGGAACAAATCGGTTAGTGCGTATCTCCAGCGACGCGGGCAAGGCGATATCGAAGTCAACTCGAACAGTCTGGTCATCTATGAGCAGATACCGCGCAGCAATGTCCAGCGGTTGATCTAAGACAGAGGCGGTGGGATCGAGTCCCAGCGTTTTCTGCGGATCGACCACCGGCTGACCATCAAGAGTAACCGCTTCGAGCCTCTGCCATTGCGAGAATTCGAGCAGACTCACCAACGCTGCCCCGCCAAGAACGACGGCTGACAAAATCAGTCTGATCTTTGTCGTGAACGGTTTCACTGCGCCGACAACCTCTCCAGAATTAGCCGCTTTATATGTGTGATTGATCCTGCCCCGATGGTCAGCACGATATCGCCGGGCCTGGCTATTCGCATGATTTCATCCAGGGCGTTTTCTTTGACGCCGACATAGCTGAAGTTCGTAGCGCCCCGTTCGGCCGCTTTCTTGCGAATCAGGTCCGAGGTGATACCGGGTAGCGGTTTCTCACGCGCCGGATAGATGTCGGTCAGGATACAGTGATCGGCTGTCGCCAGAACTTCGGCGAAATCATCCAGAAAATCACGAGTGCGACTGAACAAGTGCGGCTGGAAGATCGCGATAATTCGCCGCTGATAGGTCTCGCGCGCAGTATTCAGAGTGGCCCGAATCTCCGTGGGATGATGCGCGTAGTCGTCAATTACCGTCACCCCGTTGGCCTCACCAATATACTCAAACCGGCGTCCCACGCCGCGGAACTCCGCAAGGGCGGCGACAATGGTTGCAAATGGCACATCCAGCTCTCGCGCGGCGGCAATGGCAGCGAGCGCATTGGTCACGTTGTGTCGGCCCGGAATGCGAAGCCGGACCTCGCCCAGCAATTCCTCGCGGCGAAACACAACAAACTTCATGCCGCCATTCTGCGACTCGACATTGAGCGCGCGATAGTCCGCCTCAGGAACGAGACCGAAGGTCACATAGGGACGAGAGATGCGCGTCATGAGCATCCTGGTGTTCGGGTCTTCGGCCGACAGCACCGCCAGGCCGTAGAACGGCACCCGGTTGATGTACTGAAGAAACGCACCGCGAAGATCGTCCATCCCGTCATAACAATCCAGATGATCCGGCTCGATGTTGAGCACGATGGCCATACTGGGGAACATGGCGAAAATTGAACGGTCGTACTCATCAACCTCGGCCACCAGGTAGTCACCTTTGCCCAGCGACGCGCCGGTTCCCAGCTCCGCAACGATTCCTCCCACTACCAGTGTGGGATAAAGCTCTGCCGCCTGCAGAATGCGCCCGATCATCGAGGTCGTAGTCGTCTTGCCGTGGGTGCCGGCTACGCCGACGGCGAATTTCAACCGCATCAATTCGCCGAGCATCTCCGCTCGCTTGATAACCGGCACACCGCGACGGCGCGCTTCCTGAATCTCGGGGTTGTTCGGATCGATAGCCGACGATATCACGACTACGTCGGCTGCACCGAGATGTTCGGTTTCGTGTCCGGCGTGAATCTCGATACCAAGCTTCTGCAAATATTCAGTGACTTCGCTGAGAGCGCTGTCTGAACCGGTGACGGCATATCCGAGATTGTGCAGGATCTCGGCAATCCCGGACATGCCGGCGCCGCCGATCCCTACAAAGTGAAGTCGCTTGAATCTGCCGAACATCATTCTATCACTCACAAATTTGACTGTTTCTTCACGAACCGATGGCTGAACGATCAAGACGTGCCTCCTGCGCTGTGATCACGAGTTTGAGAATATCTTCCGCTATCACGTCTACGGCTGGTTTTCGTCCGGCGACGTGCTGCCTGAGCCTTTGTCTCATGGCGTCAACGCGGCCGTCGCTGCACATCGCCACCGCGGTGCCCAGCAGGTCCACGCCGGTGAGCTGATTCGGGTCGATCACTTCCGCAAATCCACGCGAGCCGGACGCATGGGCGTTCTTGCGCTGATGATCTCCGGCTGCCTGAGGATATGGCACCAGAAGTGCGGGCAGAGTCACGGACTCTATTTCCGCCAGACTTATCGCGCCCGCGCGGGCGATAACCATGTCCGCAGCGGCATAGACCAGGTCCATGCGCTTTTCGAAGAGGAAAATGGCATGTCGGTTTGCGCTTTCGCCAAGTCGACGGGTCACTTCCGCGTAGTCATTCATACCAGTCTGCCAGAGCAGTTGATACGACTCAGGTAGGGGACGACTCTCAAGGCTCTTGAGAACGGCTTCGTTGATCGCGCGAGCTCCCTGTGAACCGCCCAGGATCAGGATTGTCTTGCGCGAGGGATCGAGTTTGAAATGTTCAAGCGCCTGCGCCCGATTGCCGGAAGTAATCCCACGTCTTACGGGATTGCCCGTTAGCACGAGCGGAACCTGATTGGATATGAACTCGCGCGCTTCGTCGTAGCCCAGGTACACCCGCGCAGCAAACTGCGCAAGCTGGCGCGTGGCCACACCGGGGTACGAGTTCTGTTCCTGCAAGACCACCGGAATCTTCATCATTTCCGCCATGCGCAGCACCGGCCAGGACACATAGCCACCGGTGCCGATTACCAGATCGGGGATCGTCTTCTTCAGAAGCGTGCGCGCCTGCCACAATGACTTGAGCGCCAGCAGCGGAACGGCCAGATTTTTCAGAGTGAGAGATCGTTCCAAACCGCGTACATTAATAACGTGGAGCGGATAACCAAGAGTATCACGCAAACGGTACTCTATGCCGCGAGCGGTTCCTACAAACGTGATCTTCTTCTCGCACTTATCACCTGCCAACTCACACACCCTGTCGGCAATAGCTAAAGCTGGGAAGAAATGCCCGCCGGTGCCACCGCCCGCGAAGATGAGACTGAGCGATTTGAGGTGACCCGTCACCGCTCAATCCTCCGAGACAGATTTGACAACACGCCGATTGCGGCACTCGACATCAACAGTGATGAACCACCGTAAGACAAAAACGGCAGGGCGCGTCCGGTGACCGGCAGCAGCGACGTAACGACACCGATATTGATAGCGATATTTACGAAGAGCGCCCAGGTCATGCCGGCGGCCAGGAGAAAGCCAAAGCGGTCCGGCTGGTGCATGGCGATGCGACACCCGCGCCAGAGCAGATAGAACATAAGTCCCAGAATCGCAAGCAGTCCGATAAAGCCGAGCTCTTCGCCAATCGTGGCCAAAATGAAATCCGTATGCGGGTAGGGCAGGAAGAAGAGCTTCTGGCGACCATCACCCAGACCAACGCCAAAGAGTCCCCCGGAGCCGAACGTCAGCGCGGCCTGCATCACCTGATAACTGCCCTGAAGGGGATCGGTCACCGCCGCCAGATAGTCAAGCACGCGCTCTTTCTTATAGCCGATGACGAACACTACGAAACTGGCCAGCGCCGCGGGCGGAATGGTCGCCAGCGCCAGATGAGTCAGGCGCGCCCCGGCGAGGAAGAACAGACCAATAACGGAGAACGCAAGCACAACAACCGCGCCGAGGTCCGGCTCCAGTATGATGAGCAGCATGCCCAGGCCCAGAATGGGGACGTATGGAAACAACATTTGTCGCCAATCCGCGAGGTTCCGCCGCGGATTCGAAAGAGAAAAGGCCAAGTAAACCACGGTCAGAAACTTGAACATCTCTGACGGCTGAATGGTCAACGGTCCGAGAAACAACCAGCGGTGCGAACCGTTGCGCGCCGGCATCAGAAAAACCAGCGAGAGCAGTAGCATCGTGAACAATAGCGCCGGCGCCGAATAAACGGCTAATCGCTGCAGATCGAGACGACCAAGCAGCCAAATACATCCAACCGAAAGCAACGCCCACACTGCCTGCTGGCGGAAAAAGTACGTGTGAGAACCGAAGCGACTCTCCGCCAGAATCGATGACGCGGAGTACATCATGGTCAGCCCGATCAAGAGCAGCAGGACATAAGCGACCAGCAGTCGCTCATCTATCGCTATGTTAGCGCGCCACGGTTTCATCCAGACTCTTTCCGTTTCTCAGATTCAGCACCGTCTGCTTGAACACGCGACCGCGATGTTCATAGTTATCGAACATGTCAAAGCTGGCGCATCCGGGCGACAGAAGTACCGTTTCGCCCGGATGAGCCATCTCAAAACACTTGCGGACCGCCTCTTCAAGGCTATCCGCAAACTGGGTGGGGATATCACGACCGAGAGCGTCGAATATCTTCCCTTTCGCTTCGCCGATTGCGACAATGGCGCGAATTTTGTCTCGGCCGGTTTCTGCCACCAACTCGAACTCGCCACCTTTGTCACGCCCTCCGAGGATGAGATACACGGGCGTTTCCATCGATCGAAGCGCCCAGCGGACGGAATCGACATTGGTTGCCTTGGAGTCATTGATGAAGGTTACCCCGGCCACCACTCCGGCGCGTTCCAGACGATGCTCGACGCCGGGGAAACCAGTCAGCACACGGGCCATCACCTCAGGGGTGACCCCGAATTGCGCGGCCATAGTTACTGCGGCAGCGGCGTTCTGCAGATTGTGCGGACCCTTAATGGCGATCTCATCACACTTAACAACCCGCCGATCGGTTCCATGGATTCGTACATACAGCCAACCGTCGGCCACAAACGAGTCACTCGAGCGCTCGGCTTCGATGGTGAAGAGAGCTTTCCTTGCCCGACTGGGCGGATTGTCGGCCATCGACTCAGCGTCGTCACGATTCAGAATGAACACATCGTCGGCGCCCTGATTCTCAGTGATGCGATACTTGGTCTTTTTGTAAGCGTTAAAGTTGCCGTGACGGTCGATGTGGTCGGGCGTGAGATTCAGAATCGCTGCCACGTGCGGTCGAAACTCCGAGATCGTTTCCAGTTGAAATGACGACACCTCAACTACTGCAATTGATTCCGCCTTCATCAAACCGACCACGTCGGCCAGCGGCCGACCGATATTGCCGCACACGTGGGTATCAAAACCGGCGGCAGTCATTATTTCGCCCAGAAGGGTGGTCGTAGTCGTCTTGCCGTTGGCACCGGTTATGGCAATAATTGGTCCGGGGCAAACCCAGGAAGCCACTTCCAACTCCGAAAAGATCGGTAGACCCTTATCGCGGGCCTGGGCAAGAATCCCGATGTTCAACGTGACCCCGGGCGACACCACCAGATAGTCGCAGGCCAGCAGTTTGTCCGTATGACCGCCGATCTCGAATGGGATACCGAGATTAGCCATCCCGGCGCACTGGTTCGACACTTTGTCTGCCGGGGCGCTGTCCGAAACGAAGGGCTGCCCCCCGCGCTCAAGCACAAGACGTGCGACCGCCATGCCTGAACGCGCCATGCCGACTATACCGACTCGCCGGCCTCGTATTCTTTCTTCTACCGTCATCGTATTTTCAACGTCGCCAGAGTGAGCAGGGCGCACAATGCACCGATAATCCAGTAGCGCACTACGACCTTCGATTCCGGCCAGCCAATCAATTCAAAATGGTGATGCAGCGGGGCCATCTTGAACACGCGCTTACCCCCTCGGTAGCGGTAAGACAAGATCTGAATGATGACCGAAAGGGCGGTTATCACAAAGACCCCGCCGACAATCACCAGTAATAGTTCTTTCTTAAGGAGAATGGCAATCGAGCCCAGCGCGCCGCCGAGCGCAAGCGATCCGGTGTCACCCATGAACACTTCCGCCGGATGTGAATTGAACCAGAGGAAACCAAGCGCCGCACCTACTGCTGCGCCACAGTATACCGTCAGTTCTCCGGAACCAGGGATGTAGTCAATCTGCAGGTACTGGGAGTAATCGAGACGCCCGGTGAGGTAGGCGATGCCGCCGAAAGCAATAAAGCATAATCCGCACAGTCCGATAGCCAGACCGTCGAGACCGTCCGTCAGATTGACGGCATTAGACGCACCCGTTACCACTAGAATGATGAACGGCAAATAGAACACCCCGAGCACAAGTACGTAGTTTTTGAAGAAGGGGATGCCGGTGGTG
>Ga0315278_10001641_pt1 | contig 19790 bp, 21 predicted proteins | sample YL17G06_0_MG_FD_203880 | JGI IMG/M metagenome (GOLD analysis project Ga0315278, IMG submission 203880) | Sediment microbial communities from Yellowstone Lake, YNP, Wyoming, USA - YL17G06_0 | ecosystem: Environmental > Aquatic > Freshwater > Lake > Sediment | place: USA: Wyoming | collected... | reverse complement strand
GGCCGCCACGCTAGTCGACCACCTGGAGCTCTCGGGTGGACCGGTTCAGCCGATCCGCGCCCGCTTCGGTAACAACCACGATGTCTTCGATCCGAACGCCGAACGCCCCATCCAGGTAGATCCCCGGCTCGATCGAAAAGGTCACGCCGGGCTCCAGCGTCCGTTCGTTACCCTCCACGAGGTACGGCGGCTCGTGCACCTCCAGGCCGATCCCGTGTCCGGTGCGATGGAAGAAGCGCTCGCCGTACCCGGCGTCCGTGATGATCCTTCGGGCCACCCGGTCCACCTCTTGTGCCTGGATCCCGGGGCGCACGGCTCGGAAGGCGGCCTCCTGTGCTTCCTGCACCAGCGCGTATACGGTCTCGAACCCCTCGGGAGGTTCACCGATCACCACCGTGCGCGAGGTATCGGAGTAGTAGCCACCGAGGGTGCCTCCGAAGTCGAGTACGACCGCGTCACGGGGCAGCATCGTGCGTCCCCCCGGCTCGTGGTGAGGGGAAGCCGCGTTCGGGCCGCTCGCGACGATCGTGAACTCGGCCTGGTCGTGACCGTTGCGGACCAACAGCTCGGCGAGGTCCCCCGCGACCTCCTCCTCCCGACGCCCGAGGAAGGTGCGACCGCAGATCTGCCGGAACGTCTCGTCGGCCGCCCGCCCGGCACGAGCGAGCGCGGCCAGCTCGTCCTCGTCCTTGACCGCACGCAGCTGCTCGATAACGGGCGATGCCGGCGCGAAGGTGACCTGGGGCACCTCTGCCTGCAGTCCGAGCAGGTGCGCGGCCCACAGCGCATCCCCGACGGCCACCCGGCCTTGCGGCGGCAGGAGACGACCGGCCTCCGCGTACACGTCGATCCCGTCTCGCCAGCCCAGTAGCTCCATGTCACGACCGGCAGGCGCCGCCGCGGCGAGCGGACGTTCCAACTCGGGCACGAACATCACGGGGTCGAGGCCCGGGCGCAGCACCAACAGGGTCGGGCGCTCGGTTTGCATCGGCGCATAGCCCGTTAGGTAGAACAGGTCGGGCGAGGGCGGGACGGCGACCGCGGCGAACCCTTGCCGCGCCGCCTCCTCCGTCGCGCGGGTGATGCGGTCGAGATAGCGATCCATCCTTCTCCCATCCATCAGAGCTTCAGCTGTATCTGCTGGGGAACCACCTGGAAGGTGGCCGGCGTGGTCCCGAACGGTACCCCGTCGGCGGCCACGCTCAACGGCCGGTCGGCCTCGACGGCGATGCGGATCTTCGCCCGGAGTTCCGCGATGTTGGGATCCGGGATGTGATCTCCGTGCCGATAGATCCGCGGAAGCATCGTATAGGCGTCGCTGCGCGGCCCGCAGAACACGAGCGCATCGAGGACCCCGTCACCCGGGAAGGATCGGGGCGACATCCGCAGCCCGCCCGTGAACTGCCCGTTGCCCACGATCACGTTGAAGGCTCTCCCCTCCCAGGTCTTGTTGTCGGCGCGAACCGTCACCTGCCGCGGACGGCCGTGCAACCATCCACCCCAGAACGCCGCGAACCGCCGTCGATCGCTCTCGCGCCCAACGTTCCGCCGCGCGACCTCAGCGCCCATCCCGACCTCGGCGAGGTTGGCTGCGTATCGGGTGCGCGCTTCTCCGGTCGCCGACCGGCAGGTCACCTTCATCAGGTCGAAGGGGTAAGTGTTCGGGCCGACGAGGTGGCGACAGGCGCCCTCGGTGTCGTCGGGCAGTCCGAAGCTCAAGCTCAGATCGGAGCTCGTCCCCGCCGGCACGATACCCAGCACGGCATCCTCCACGAGCGGGCGGCCATCCACGAACATGCCGTTCACCACGTCCTGGACGGTGCGGTCGTCTCCCACCGCCACCACGAATCGCGTCCCGGCTCGCAGCGCCTGCGCCGCAAGCCCGGTCGCGTCGTCGCGTTCCTCGGCCACCACGATCGTGTGCCCGAGGTCGAGCTCCTTGAGTGCGCGCTCCAGGACGGGCAGCGCTTCCCGCAGGCGACCGCCGCGCGCGCGAGCATCGGCGATGGCGGTGAGCGGGCCGAAGGGACTGGTCATCGGCCCGCATCCTAGCTACACGCCCGTGTAGGCGACGACGCCCCGGGCTACCGCCGCGCGCGCTCGTTTCACCGACGCCGCGGTCTCTGCGGGCGCCACGTCCTCGATCTGTCGCATGAGATCCAGGAGTTGCTTGCAGTTGCGGATGAAATCGCCGGGCGCCATGCCCGTTTCCGCCAAGATCTCCTCGAGCGGTCGTCCCTGAGCCCAGTGCCAGATCGGTGTGGCGAACCCCTGCTCGAGTTCCCGGCACAACTGAACCTCGTGTTCGTCCTCGGTCCGGCGAACGCGGCGCCAGATCCGACGCAAGGACTCATAGCGCGCCACCGTGGACTCGGTCGGCATCGGTCCGGCGAGGGGGGTCCGTTCGCGCCCTTCGTAGACGACGGAGGACAGGAGGGCCGCCACCTCGGGCGGCTCGAGCTCCGCCAGGAGATCGGCGGCGAGGAGTTCGGCCACCAGGACGTCGCCTTCCCCGTAGATACGCGTCAGCGAGCGGCCCTTGTCCGATAGATCCCATCCCTCGACGTAACCGAGTGCGGCCAGGACGGCGAGCACCCGGTCGAACTGGCGCGCGAGGGTTTCGGTCCGCACGCGGATGCGACGGTCTACGCCGGACACCTTCCGCTCCAACTCGGTGGCTCGCTCCGCCCAGCGTTCGTGCTTGGCGCGTTCAGCGCAGGCGTGGCACGGATGAGCCACCGCGCGTTCCTCGAGCTTCAGGGCCTCGCGTTCCACCCTCGGATCGGCGCGGAAACGAGCCGGCTTGGACGGTTTCACCTGCAGCGACACGAGCTTGGCCGCCACGTCGCGGCGGTAGCGGGCGCTTCGGGAGGAGCCGTGACGTGGCAACGGGATCCTGGTGAGCACCGACGGTGGATCCGGGAAATCCCGAACGGAGGCCCTGAAGAAGGATCGGTCCTGACTCAGGAGCGTGGGTCGCCCGTCGCGCGTGGCCACCACGACGGCCAGGCCACGGCGCTTCCCGTTCGGCAGGCTCACCACCTCGCCTGGACGCAGTTGTGCGACCGCCTCACGGACGGCATCCGCACGCCCCTGCTCGCGGCCCTTCCGATCGGCCTCCCGCAGACGACCCGCCTTCGCGAGCAGGCCCCAATACTCATCGAAATCCCCCAGGTGGCACACCATGTTCTTCCGGTATGCCTCCAGCGCCTCCAGGTCCTGGGCCCGTTGGCGTTCCAGCGACACGACGCCCCGGTCCGCGAGGAACTGGGCGAACGAAGCATTCAGGAGGTGGTGCGCCTGTTCCCGCGAGTAGTTGCGCACCAGGTTGACCGCCATGTTGTAGGACGGGCGGAACGACGACACGAGGTTGTAGGTTCGGGTTCCGGCGAGCGTGGCGACGCGCTCGAAGTTCACCTGGCGCTGGTAGAGCACCACCGCGTGACCGAGGGCGTCGATCCCTCGCCGGCCGGCACGCCCCGTGAGCTGCGTGTACTCACCGGGGGTGAGGATCTCGTGACGCTCCCCCTGGAACTTCCATAGGTCCTCGATCACGACGGTCTTCGCGGGCATGTTGATACCCAGCGACAGGGTCTCGGTGGCGAAGACCACCTTCACCAGGCCGGCTTCGAACAGCTCCTCCACCGTCTCCTTGAACATGGGGAGCATCCCGGCGTGGTGGGCGGCGATCCCCGCGGTCAATCCGTCCAGGAAGTCGTAGAAGCCGAGCGTGGCGAGGTCCTCTTCGTCCATCCAGGCCGCGCGCGTCTCAGCCCGTTCCCGGATGTGATCGGCCTCTGCGCGCGTCGTGAGGCGGGTGCCGGATTCCCGCAACCACCGGACGCTCTTGTCGCACCCCGCCCGGCTGAACACGAAGTAGATCGCGGGCAGCATCCCGTGCTCGGCAAGGACGTCCACGACCTCCTCACGCCGCGGGACGTAGACACGACGGTGGCCCTCGCGCGGCCGCGAGATACGCTCATGCTGGGGCGGCCCGCTCCCCCGCCGGTGGTAGGTCTTGATGCGGAGCTCGTTCTGATCGAGCGAGACGACGTAGGGGTTGGGCAGGAGGACGCCGTCTTGCTCGACGTGCATCGGGTGGAGCCGATGACCCACGAGGTAGTGGTGCTCAAGCGGAACCGGCCGCCGCTCCTCGATGATCACTTCCGTCTCACCGCGGAGCGTGCGGATCCATTCGCCGAACTCCTCGGCGTTGCTGATCGTGGCGGACAAGCAGATCACGCTCACCGCTTGAGGCAGCTGGATCAGCACCTCTTCCCAGACGGCACCGCGGTACGGATCCTGGAGGTAGTGCACCTCGTCCATCACCACGCTGATGAGCCCGGTGAGGGTGTCGCTGCGTTCGTACAGCATGTTCCGCAGCACCTCGGTGGTCATCACCACCACCGGTGCCTCGCCGTTGATCGTGTTGTCCCCCGTCAGCAGACCCACCGATCCCGGCCCGTAGGCGGCCACGAGGTCGCCGAACTTCTGGTTGGACAATGCCTTCAGCGGCGTCGTGTAGAAGGTCTTTCCCCCCCGGTCCATCGCGCGTTCGATCGCGTACTCCGCAACCACGGTCTTCCCGCTGCCGGTGGGCGCGGCCACGAGGACCGAGCGGCCCTGATCGACGGCGGCGATGGCCTCCTGCTGGAAATCGTCCAGCGCGAACGAGAAGCGGGAGGCGAACGCCTCGGGGGTGGTCACCTCGCCAGTGTACGGGCGGCCGATGCTCCGGCTAGGCCGGAAGTCCGCATCGGTTGAAGAACGGACCCAGCGCCTCATCGAACGCGTCGGGCGCCTCCAGGTTGGACAGATGTCCGGCCCTCGGGATCCGGATCAGGGTTGCATCGGGGATGTGATCGGCCATCGACGCGGTCACATCCGGGAGGATCAAGCTGTCGTCTTCGGATGTGATCACGAGGGCCGGGATGTCGATCGCGCTCAGATCAGGGGTCGAATCCCGACGCTCCGCCATCCCCACCGCAGCGGCTGCGATCGCCTCGGCGGGCTGGTCGGCGATCAGCCCCCGCACCCGTTCCCGGAGCTCGCTCGGCGCATCGGGGCCGAGCAGCGGGGGTGGCGCATCGACGAGGAACGCAGAGCCTTCCTCTCGTAGCCGCTGCGCGAGGGCTCGTCTGCCGGCGGCGGCCTCGGCCGCGTCCTCGCCCGACCGTGTGTTCGCCAGGACCAGGCCGGCGATCCGTTGGCGGGCCATCCGCCAGAGCTCGAACGCGACGTAGCCGCCCATCGAGAGGCCACACACGACCACGCGATCCATCCCGGCCGCGTCGAGCGCCTGCAGGCACGCGGCCGCCGAGGCGCCCATCGACGTCACGGGGCCGGCCCCTGGGGCTCCGCCGAACCCGGGAAGGTTGGGCGCCGCGATCGCGAAGCGTCCGTCGAACGTGTCTCGTTGCGGCTCCCACATCCGGGCGTCCAGCGGGAAGGCGTGGATCAACAGCAAGCCGTCGGTCATCTCAGTCCTTTCGCGTCGGGACCCGTCACCACGGGGAGCACCCCGGCCAGGACCTCGAACTCGGCCGGGAGCGGCCCCACGCGCTCTCCATCCGCATACAGCAGGAGCTCACGGTTAGCTTCCATCGCGATGTGGGTGCCGCGGAACATCTTCACCTTCGGGTGCGTGGTGTGCGTGCCGGCGAAGACCCGCGGGAAGGCGCGGAGGAACGCTGCTTTCGAGACCGCCTCCACGACGCAGACGTCCATCTGTCCGTCGTCGAGGATGGCCCCGGGCGTGACCTTCATCCCGCCACCGTACGACACGCCGTTGCCCACCACGGCCAGCATCGCGTCCCCCTCGAACTCCTCGTCGTCCACGGAGATGCGATAGCGAGCGGGACTGAAGCGCGAGAGCGTCTTCACCAGGGCGACCACATAGGTTCCCGTACCGCCGAGCCGCACGCTCATCGCGTTCGCTGTTTCGCTCACCTCGGAATCGAATCCGGCACCGGCCACGTTCACGAAATGGCGTACCGTGGCCCCGGCCGTGATCTTCACCACATCCACGGGACGCACCTTCGGGTTGGCGAGGAGCCGCACCGCCGCGTCGAAGCGAGACGCGCCGATCGATCTCGCGAAGTCGTCGCCGGTCCCGGCGGGCAAGACGGCCAGCGCCGCGCCGGAGCCGAGGAGTCCGTTCGCGGCGCAAGACACCGTCCCGTCGCCGCCCAGCACGGCCACGACCGGCGCTCCCTCATCCGCAGCCTCCTTGGCGGTTGCCTCCATCTCGGCAGCCGAGCGCGTGACGAGGATCGTGTGCTCGACGCGGAGCTCCCGCAGGATCGCGTCCGCCTTGCCGATCAGCTTCCCAGCCTTCCCGCCGCCGGCGGTCGGGTTCGCCACCACGACGACGGGAGGGGGAGCCGCCACCTCAGCCTAGCCGCCGAGGCCCGGAAGGGCGCCGGCCGGGACCGAGATGTTGATGCCGCCTGCGGAGAGCGCCTCGCCGTAGGTGAGCCATGCCTGCTGCAGCTCGGTCTCCGCGTCGGTCCGAAGCGCGTCTGCCGTGGCGGTGAACGCCTCCCGCTGTTTCGGCGAGGCCTCGGTCGCGAGCACGCCGACATCGGCGGCTCGCTGGTACAAGGTGAGGGCGCTGATGAGTCGTTCCTGGGAATCGGTGAAGGCGCGTGCCTGTGCCTGATCGAAGCCCTGATCTCGGATCGTGCCTGCCACATCGGCTGCGCTCAGGGACTTGGTCGCGGCCGCCGCCCCCTTCGAGGCTGCCGCCAGCGTGTCCGAGGCGGTGGGCGGCACCGTCCCCTTCTTCATAGAGTCGAGCGTCGCGTTCATGGCCGGGAACAACTGTGGTGGGGCCCCCGCCTGAACGGTTCCAACCGTGCCGAGATCCGTTTCGACCTGACGCTGCCACGCCGTGGCGGCCACGCGACGCGACGCTGCGTCGCTCGTGCTCGCCGCCTCCGCATCGTTGTGGCGGAGACCGTTGGTGATCCACACCACCAGCATCGCCGCGAAGAGCCCAAGCACGAACGCGCCCACGACCTGCAACCATCGCCGCTGGAACAGCGGTGGTTTGACCACCACCGGCTCACGCCGGGGTGCCCGCGCCGTGGGGTGCGGCTTGTTCTTCGCCTTGTTCTTGCCCTTGATCGCCATCGTTGTCTTCCCCTACTTCTTCATCAGTCGCGCGATGATGATAGACGCCTCATAGAAGAACACCATCGGGATCATCATCGCCAACATGGAGTACGGATCTGAGCTCGGCGTGATCACCGCCGAGAAGACCGCGATCCCCAGGATCGCCCAGCGTCTCGACGCCCGCAGTTTCGCGCTCGACAGCACGCCGACCATGGTGAGGAACACGAGCAAGACCGGGAACTCGAACGCCACCCCGAACGCGAGCGTCACCAACACCACGAACCCCACGTAGCTCGGGAAGCTGATCAAGGGGGTGACGTTCTCGGTACCGGCGAACCCGAGGAGGAAGCCGAGGCCCTTCGGGAGGGTGAAGAGCGCGAACACGCCGCCGAGCAGGAACAGCAGCATGGACGAGATCACGAACGGCACCGAGAGTTTCTTCTCGCGCGCCGTGAGACCGGGCACGATGAATGCCCAAAGCTGGTACAGGAGCACGGGGAGCGCAAGGAACAACCCGAGGAAGAGCACCACCTTGAGCTTGATCAGCATCGCGTCGAGGGGGCCGCTGAAGACCAGGCGGCATCCGGCGGGCGGCCGGGCCTCGACCGGCAGACCCTTGACGTAGGTGCAGAACGGCTTGTTCACCACATCCATGAACGGCTGATAGAGGAACCAACCGAGCACCCCCCCGGCCAGCACGGCGATCACGCAGACCACGATCCGGTGACGGAGCTCCTCGAGGTGCTCCACCACCGTCATCGTTCCCGAGCGCTCGGTCGGGGTGGGACGGCGCAGGAACTTGGGAAGGGTGGGCATGGCGGGGTCCTAGTCCGCGGCCGTAGCCGGAGGAGTTGCCGGCGGCGGAGTCGGTCCCGTCGCGGCCTCGACCTCATCGAGCGGCGGCAGCGGCTCGGGATCGGTCTGATCGACCTCATCGTCGGCCATCGCCGCGATGACGCGCTCGCTGTGCGTCATCTCACGTTCGGCCGGCCCTCCGTCGTCGCCGCCGCTTTCCTCACCCTCGTCCGGCTCTTCATCTGCTTCGGCCTCGGGATCGAACTCGTGTGGATCGGAGAACGACGTCGACCCGGACATGATCGGATCCTCAACCTCGACCGGGTCCGCTCCAAGGTCGAACTTGACCATGTCCTTCACCTCGTCCTGGATCTTCCTGAACTCGTTCAGTGCTCGCCCGATCGTTCGACCGAGCTCGGGCAGGCGCTTGGGACCCACGATGATGAGGGCCACGATGAGGACGACGAGGAGTTCCTGAGGGCCGATGTTGAACATGATGGGTTCGCCGGTGTCAGGGGCGAGTCTACCTTCGAGGTCGGTTCAGGAACGGTTCTTCGAAACGGGTGGCTTGAGGTTGGCGGCCCTGTCGGAGGCTCGCTGCCCGTCCCGTGAGATCTGGGACACCATGGGCTGCAACTCGTCCTGGGCCTGCTTCGCGGTGCGACCGAGGAGCATCACCTGGCGCACGAGGCCGATCAGGAACGCCAGTACCGCGAACGTGGTGAGGATCGCGACGATGAACCAGCAAAGGATCCACGTGGTCATCCGGCGATGCTACACGAGGGAGTGCGCCCACCTCGCCCGCTTCCCGCTCGGGGCTCAGGCGCCGCCGCTGGAGGCGAGGAACTCCGCTATGTACCGATCGTCCTCGAGCAGGTAGTGGAACTCGATCACATCGTCGATCGAGAAGGCAGGGCCCGGCGGCAGGGATCCACGAGGGTCCTCCTCATCTTCATCGAAGAGGCCGGGATGCCCGATCTCGGAGCCTTCCCCTTGGTCGATATCCACCCCCGCGGAGACCAGGAGGGCCACGATCTTGCGATCGGCGCGCTTCTCGACATCGTCGCTGCAGCTGGGGCAGGTGAACCGGTAGCTACCCTCTCTGCCGTTCTGACGAACCGACAAGAGGATCGCTTCGGGACCCATGTCCACTTCACCGCATCGGGGGCAGGTCGTCCGGATGGTTGTCATCTCCCCCGAGCTATCGGTGGTGGATTCTCGGGACTTGAGCGTCCCCGGCGGGAACGGGGCTACCCCAGGTTGACCACTCCCCGCCCGAGCCCGGCGATCCGTCATCCGGCCCGGTAGCGCTCGAGCGTGCGTTCGGCCAGGTCCCTCACCTCGGCATCAAGTTCCGGAGGCGACAGGACCTCGGCGTCCGCTCCGGCGCGCAGCAGCAGCCGGGCAACCCATCCCAGCCGCGAGGTCGGTAGGGTCACCTCCAGGCATCCGTCGTCGGCCTCCCTCGGGTCCATGCTCGTGTAGTACTCGGCGATCCATCGCGCCGCCGGCCGCAACCTGAGCCGCACGGGTAGATCCTCGGGCCTCGGTGTGTAGAGCGGACGACCCACGCCCTCAAGGCCCCGAGGAGCGAACGTGGCGCCCGTTGGCTCGGCCGAGCGGATCCGATCCGCCCGGAAGAGCCGCTCCGCGTCGGCACCGAGATCCCACGCGGCCACGTACCAGTTGCCGAGGCTCGCGAAGACCTCCTCGGGCTCGATCACGCGGCTGCTCAACGTCCCCGTGGATGGCGCGTAGTACTCGATCTGGAGCGCCGCGTGCGACCCAGCCGCGCGCCGCAGCAGCGCCAGGTGCTCAGGGCCGCCGCCGCCGCCGGCGGTCTCGATGCGAGACTCGGCATCGCCGAGGGTCTCGGGCCCAAGCTCCTCGCGTAGCTTGCGCAGGGCACTGGCGAGCGCAGGGGCCTCGGGAAGGCCCGGGGTGGCCACCAGTTCCGTGCCGCGGAGATAGAGCGAGAGCGCCTCGCTCCGCGTCAACCGAAGCGGCCGCGAGAAGTGGTCCGCCATCGTGATCCAGATGTGCTCGTCTTCGTCGACCTCCACATCGATCAGGTCGCCGGGACCGTAAGGCGGGAGGCCCGACATGAACAGGAGGTCGAGGTCGCGACGGAGCTGGTCGGGCGGCAGGGCGAACAGCTCGGCCACCTCGCCCAGACCGGCGCCCTGATGCTGAACGAGATAGGGAACGATCACGAGCATCCTTCCGAGGCGTTCGCTCGTCTTGGGGACCGTTCGCCGTCGCTCAGCCACGCGCCACCTCGAGCCGCCGGGAGATCTCCTCTCGCAGTGACGCCGGCTCGAGCGCCTCGGCATCGGGGCCGAACTGCAGGACGAGGGACGCCAGGGCCTGTTCGTCTGCGAGCGGGACCCCGACGACCGCCCATCCGTCGGGGCGCGCGCCCTCCAGGCTGGCGCCGGCGAGGGTCCCGGTGGCCCACCAGGCCACCTCGGGGGCGAACGCCACACGCGCCCGCTCCTCGCCCACCGCGGCCCAGGGTCCCGCTTGGACGTGATCGGCGGCGCGGAAGCCGCGCGGGGCGGCGATGCCTTCCCCGCGATCCTCAGGTTCCCCCGTGAAACGGGAAAGCCGGAACGCCCGGACGTCATCACGCTCACGGTCGTGGCCGACGAGGTACCAGTGGCCACCTCGGAAGACCATCGCGAAGGCGTCCACGTCGCGCCGCGCCCCCTGACCGTGCGAGGTCCGATACTCGAATCCGATGCGTCGGTGATCGCTCACCGCGTTCGCCACGGCGAGGACGAGGGCGCTTCGGGCATCCGAGCCTGAGGCAAGCGGGCCTCCGACGAGGCCGGCCAGAACGCCTCCATCGGCCCCGTACAACAGCTTCCGTGCGCCTGCCTCCGCGACGACGTTCTCGCCGCCGCTTTGGGCTGCCACCAGTAAGGCACCGAGCTCTTCGGGCGTGAACGCGATCTCCGGGAGGTAGTAGCGCTCCTTACGGATCAGATACCCCTGCTCGGTACCCCACGCATCGATATCCACGAGCTCGAGCGGGACCCCGTAGTCGCGGAGCAGATCTTTGTCTCGCTCGAACATCCGCTTCGCGGTGTCGATCTTCTCCTGCCCATAGGGCTCGAGCGTGTTGCGGATCTCTTCGAAGGTGAGCGGCTGCTTGGTCTCCAGCAGGAGACCAACGAGGTTGAGCAGCCGCTCGAGCGGCTCCGCGCGGTCTCTTCCTGCCATCGTGCGGCATCATATCGACGGTATGCGCGAGGACCCGGGAGCCCCCAAAGGTGCGTCACAACGTCTCCGCATGCTGCCCGTCCTCTCATTGGCCGATCCCGCACTGGTGGATGTCGTCCTCGCGGGGGTCAGACGGGCCGGGGACGCGCCCACGATCCTGACCGTCTCCCATGCGGACGACGCCGTCCTGATCGCGGCTCACGACGGCGGGATCGAGGTGGTTCTCGTGGTGAGCGATGCTCCTGCGGCGATCGGTTCGATGAACAGCGCTCGCCGGCTGGGTGGGCGCGCCGTCCCCGTACTCGCCCTGGCGAGTCACGACGATCGACCCCACGTGCTCGACTCCTGCCTCGATCTCCTGGCCGATGAGGCGTTACGCGACGTGAACGTTCCCGTCCCCGCGCTCGACGACCACGACATCCGGAGGGGATTGTGGGATCAGCTCCGCGCGGCTCGCATAGAGGAACGACACCACCTCGTCGAAGTGGATGGTGCACCCGCGCTCGCGGAGCTCGCCTCGGTTGGCCGCCGTCCGATGCCCGGCCCCTGGGCGTCCCTCTCGGCGGGTGCCGCAGGCGTCCTGGCGGGACGGATGGCCGCGGGGAACCGTCGGTGGCGCCGCCAACTAGATGGATGACCGAGCGTCCGGCCGTGTGCGACGATGCTCCCATGGGAGCAGGATCGACCGAGCCGGCATATACCGATGCCACACGCCGCACGCACCTTGCGAACGAACGCACCTATCTCGCATGGATCCGATCGGCGCTCACCGCGGTCGCCGTGGGCCTGGGCGTGGCGAAGTTCATCCCGTCGTTGCACGAGGGAGCGGCCTGGCCCTACGTCGCGCTGGGGATCGGCTTCTGCTCGCTGGGGCTCCTACTGGCGATCTACGGGGTCTACCGGTTGCGTCGCGTCGATCGGGCGCTGAAGACAGGGTCGTTCGGACCGCTCGATGACCGCGCGGCCGTCGCGATCGGGGCGATCGCGGTGCTGCTGAGCGCCCTCACGATCTTGGTGGTCATCTTCGATCGTTGACGCTCAGGATCCATCTTCCTCCGGTGCCCGATACGCGAACAGCCGCCGAGCCTCGGGCAACCCCTTCAGGTCATGGAGACCACGGTCTTCGAACGTCAGATCCATCCCGCCGGCGAGGACACGGGTGGACTCCGAGACGAGGATCTCGTCGGCGCCCGCCTCCCCCATGATCCGGGCCGCCTCGTGGACCGCCACCCCTCGAACGTCTTGCCCCGCCACTTCGACCTCCCCGACGTGCACACCGGCGCGGACATGGAGCCCCTCGCCCACCGCCACGTCTCGGATGGCGGCCGCACAGCGCAACGCGGAAGCGGGCCCGTCGAACGCCGCGAGGAACCCATCACCGGTGGTCGTCACCTCGCGGCCCCGGCATCGCTCGAGCTGGCGTCTTGTTGCCTCGAAGTGCCGGGAGAGGAGTTCGTGCCAGGCTGGATCTCCCAGTCGCGACGCTGTCTCCGTCGAATCCACGAGGTCCGTGAACAGCAGCGTCGCGAGGACCCGGTTCTGCCGGCCCGTCCGGAAGCCTGTCCAGGTCTCGATACCCGACCACTCGATCATCACGCAGGGCTCGTCGCCGATCGTGTAGCCGTCGTGCCCGGACGGGCAGTCGTAGACGTCTCCGGGCCCCCACTCGAGGACCGATCCGTCCCTCAGGAGCGCCCCCTGGTGACCCGAGATCGTCACGCCGATGTGCCGGGCCTCGCACCACTCCCCGCCCACGCTCGGCTGCATATCGACGGACCAGCGCCATCCGGGCGCCTGCACCGCACGACCGACGGTGTAGTCGCCGATCCGCACGAGATCCTCGGTGAGGCCCGGCAGGCGGATGGACTCGTCGGGGTGGTCGAGGTTCTTCGTGTGCTCGCGTTCCATCCGGGCATCGTTGCCGCGGATACGGACCGAGTCAATCTCACATGTGGGCGATCAGCTGGTCCACCCGCTCGTCCACGCTGCGGAAGGGGTCCTTGCACAAGACGGTTCGCTGCGCCTGATCGTTGAGCTTCAAGTGCACCCAGTCCACGGTGTAGTCGCGTCGCTTGGCTTTGGCCTGTTTGATGAAGTCCCCGCGGAGCTTCGCACGGGTGGTCTGCGGCGGCTCGCGCATGGCGCGGCTCACCTGCGCTTCCGTCACCACGCGGTCCACCTTCCCGCCCTTCTCGAGCAGGTAGTAGAGGCCGCGGTCACGGTTCACGTCGTGATAAGCCAGATCCAGGAGCGCGACCCTCGGGGAGGCGAGCGCGAGGTCGTGCTTGGCCATGTAGCGGTCGATCAAGAGGCGCTTGGTGATCCAGTCCACCTTGCGGGAGAGGCGACCGGGATCGTCCGCCGCGAGCGCTTCGAGCGCCTCGCGCCACTCGCGCAACAAGGTCTTCGCCACCTCATCTCCGCCACGGCGTTCGATGAACCGTTCGGTCTTCTCGAGATACTCGGTCTGCATCTCGAGAGCGGTGAGCTCGCGCCCGTTCGCGAGTTTCACCGTGCGCACGCACTTCGTGTCGTGGCTGATCTCGCGGATCGCCCGGATCGGGTTCTCCAGCGAGAGGTCGCGCATCACCGTGTTGGCCTCCACCATGCGCAGCACCAGGTCGGTGATGCCGGTCTTCATGAACGTGGTGTGCTCGCTCATGTTGGAATCCCCCACGATGACGTGGAGGCGGCGGAACCGCTCGGCATCGGCGTGCGGCTCGTCGCGGGTATTGATGATCGGACGGCTCCGGGTAGTGGCGCTCGAGACCCCCTCCCAGATGTGCTCGGCCCGCTGGCTGATGCAGAACTGCGCCCCCCGGGGCCCGTGCAGGACCTTGCCGGCACCGCACCAGATCTGCCGCGTGACGAAGAACGGGATCAGGACATCGGCCATGCGCGCGAATTCTCCGTGGCGCCCCACGAGGTAGTTCTCGTGGCATCCGTAGGAGTTGCCGGCAGAGTCGGTGTTGTTCTTGAAGAGGTAGACCTGACCCGCGATTCCCTCTTCATGCAGGCGAAGCTCCGCGGCCGCCAGGAGCCCTTCGAGGATCCGCTCGCCCGCCTTGTCGTGCGCCACGAGTTCCTCGATGGCGTCGCATTCCGGGGTCGCGTACTCGGGGTGCGATCCGACGTCCAGGTACAGGCGAGCACCGTTCTCCAGGAAGACGTTGGACGAACGACCCCAGTGAACCACCCGGCGGAAGAGGTAACGCGCCACTTCGTCGGGTGAGAGGCGTCGCTGCCCGCGGAACGTACAGGTGACGCCGTACTCGTTCTCCAGGCCAAAGATCCGCCGGTCCATGGCGACAAGCCTACGGCCCGGGCCTGCGAACGCGGGTAGGCCGGTCAGCCGCCCAGGATCTGGGCGACCTCGCCGTCTTCCAGTCGATGGAACTTGCGGCGCTGCCCACGTCGGCGGTCGAGCACCCCGGCCTCGATCGACTCGGCAGCAATCGTCCGGCTATCGGGTGAGCCGAGGATCTCCACCGCCGTCTTCACCGCGGTCGCCAGTTCCCACCCTTCCTGATACCGACCCTTGAGCGTCTCGGCGAGGTCCTCGGCGTGACCGCCGATCGCCACGAAGTCGTGCTCGTCGGTAACCGAGCCGTCGAACAGGACGTGGTACAGCGCGGTTCCTGCCGCCTCGCCGTCGACCTCGCCCACCAGCACCTCGACCTCGTACGGCTTCATCTGCTGGGTGAAGATCGCAGAGAGCGCCTGCGAGTACGCGTTCGCGAGGTCCCGCGCCTTCACATCCTCCCGCCCGTAAGAGAACCCCCGCATGTCCGCCAGGCGGATACCGGAGATCCGCAACTCTTCGAACTCGCTGTACTTGCCCACGCCCGCGAACGCGATCCGGTCGTAGATCTCGCTGATCTTGTGAAGGGTCGCCGACGGGTTCTCGGCGATGAACAGCAGGCCGTCGACGTATTCGAGCCCGATGACGGAACGACCACGAGCGATCCCTTTGTGGGCGTACTCCGAACGGTCCTTCATCATCTGTTCGGGCGCGACGTACGGCATGAACGACATCTAGGAACGCTCCTCGATCACGGCGGCGACCGCGGCGGCCACCTCGTCCTCCGGCACCTCTTCGGCCCCGTCGGCGGTGACCATCAGCGCGATGGGATAGATCCGACGATTGGGATCGGGGCCGCCCGTCGCCACGTCGTCTTCCGACGCGTCGAGCAGGGCCTCCACGGTCACCCGCAGCGCCTCGGCACGGGTGAGCCCCGGCTTCCAGGTCTTCTTGAGCGAGTTCTTGGCGGGCGCCCCGCCGGACCCGGTTGCTTGGTAGTCGTTCTCTTCCCACCGCCCGCCCGTGGCGTCGTAGTGGAAGATCCGTCCCTCGCCGCGACGATGGTCGAACCCTCCGAAGAGCGGAACCACCACGAGCCCCTGCATGGCCATCGGGAAGTTCTGACGGATCAGCTCCGCCAACCGGTTCGCCTTGCCCTCGAGGGACAGGCGGTCGCCGGTGATCTTCTCGTAGTGCTCGAGTTCCAGCTGGAAGAGCTTGACCATCTCCACGGCCATCCCCGCGACACCGGCGATGGCGATGGCGCTGTAGTCGTCGGCCGCGAACACCTTGCGCATGCGGTCGTCGGCGATGGAGTACCCGGCGGTGGCGCGACGATCCCCCGCGACGATGATGCCGTCGGCGTACTTCACGCCGAGCACCGTGGTTCCGTGCGGAACCTGAGCGGCGGTCTCGGCCGACACCACCCCTTGGATCTGCTGAAGATGCTCGGGGCGTTCCCGGCGAAGGAGGTCGACGAAGGATGGGTTCGCGCCGAACGCGGGGACGGCGAGTGGTCCTTGCGCAGGCTCGGTCACTCTCCGCCCTTCTGGACGTAACTCTTCACGAATTCCTCGGCGTTCTCCTCCAGGACGGAGTCGATCTCATCGAGGATGTCGTCCATCTCGTCCTTGAGTTCTGCGGCTTTGTTCGACGCCGCGACCTGCCCGGCGTCGGCGTCGTCTCCCCCGGACCCTCCACCCTTCTTCTGGATCTTCTTCTGTTCTTGCTCCTGAGGCACGGCGTGGCTCCTTTCCGTGCGGGCTATGTTAATCGTGGTTATCGACCGAACCCGTTAGCCCTCGAGGAGTCGCACGAGGGAAGCGGCGTCCTCTGCTTGCGCCAACAGGCCTTCCACGTGCTCCTTGGTCCCCCGCAGTGGCTCGCGCATCGGGATGCGCTGCAAGGCATCCGCGCCAGTGTCCACGATCAGCGAGTCCCACGACGCCGCCGCGATCGCGTCCGGGTACCGGGAGATGCACCGGCCGCGGAAGTAGGCGCGGGTGTCCACGGGAGGCTCCATGATGGCCTCATCGACCTCGGCGTCGGTCGTGAGCCGCTCCACCTTGCCGGAGGACTCCAAGCGGTAGTAGAGCCCCCTGTCGCGACGGACATCGTGGTACTGCAGGTCGATCGCTCGTAGCTTCGCGTCGTTCCAGCCCAGCCCGTCGCGCTCGCGGTAGGCCGTCGCGAGACGATACTTCGCCACCCAGTCGAGCTGGGCGTGCAGGGAGAACGGGTCCGTCTCCAGGGTCGCGAGCACCGCCTCCCAACGTTCGATCACCTCGCGGTTCTCGACGGTATCGTCGAACCGCTCGACGAACTTACGCGCGTGCTCGAAGTACTCCCACTGCAGTTGGATCGCGGTAAGTCGCCGTCCGTCGGCCAATGCGATCTCGGCGCTGAGGGTGAGGTCTCGTGAGGTGTCGTGGAACGATGGGACGGGTGTCTCGAGCGAGAGATCGGGCAGGAAGGCGTCCTCGATCATCTTCAACACGATCGCGGTGGTGCCGATCTTCAGGAAGGTGGCGACCTCACACATGTTCGCGTCTCCCACGATCACGTGGAGGCGCCGGTACTTATCCGGGTCGGCATGCGGCTCGTCGCGGGTGTTGATGATGGGCCGCTTGAGCGTGGTCTCGAGGCCGACCTCGGTCTCGAAGAAGTCGGCGCGCTGCGTGAGCTGGAACAGCGCTCGCCCGCGCTCGTCCCACGACGCCTCCGCCCCCACCTTGCCCGCCCCCGTGAACACGATGCGCGAGACGAAGAACGGAGTCAGGTCCCGGACGATGTCCGTGAACGGGGTGGCACGGTCCACGAGGTAGTTCTCGTGCGTGCCGTAGGAGTTGCCCTTGCCGTCGCTGTTGTTCTTGTAGATCGACAGAGCGGGGGCGCTCGGCATGGCGGCGAGCACTTCGTCGAGGGAACGCTCCAGGATGCGCTCCCCCGCCTTGTCGTGGACCACCAGTTCGCGGGGTGTGATGCATTCCGGTGTCGAATACTCCGGGTGCGCATGATCCACGTAGTAGCGGGCGCCGTTCGGCAAGATCACGTTGGCCAGACCAAGGTCCTCGTCGGACCCTTCGCGCATCGGGACCGGCTCGAAGCCGCGCGCGTCGCGAAGTGGCGACTCCTGCTCGTAGTCCCAGCGGATCTTCCTCAATGATCCCGCATAGGTGGAGATCAGTAACGACGAGCTGAGGACCGGGTTGAAGTCGGGCGCGCCCGCTGCGGCGATCCCGTACTCCGTCTCGATGCCGAAGACCTTGGGGATGGCCATCGGGCAACCTTACAGGTACTGCCCGGCGTTCACGCGCTCAACCTGGCGCCCGTCGCCGTCGTGACCGAGCAACGTCCGGACGTACACGATGCGCTCACCCTTCTTGCCCGAGATCCTCGCCCAATCGTCCGGGTTCGTGGTGTTGGGAAGGTCCTCGTTCTCCTTGAACTCGTCGCGGATGGCCGTGAGCATGTCCTCGGTCTTGATCCCCTTGTCACCGGTGGAAAGGAACCGCTTGATGGCGTCCTTCTTGGCGCGGCGGACGATGTTCTCGATCATCGCACCCGAGTTGAAGTCCTTGAAGTACAAGATCTCCTTGTCGCCCGACGCGTACGTGACCTCGAGGAACCGGTTCCGGTCGCTGGGCTCGTACATCTGCTCGATCGTCTTGTCGATCATGCGGAAACAGGCCTGCTGTGCGTCGCCGCCGAAGCGCGAGACCTCGTCCGGGTGGATCGGAACGACCGGGTGGAGGTACTTCGCCATGATGTTGCGTGCCTGGTCCGCGTCGGGCCGCTCGATCTTGATCTTCACGTCGAGGCGTCCGGGACGCAGGATGGCGGGGTCGATCAGATCCTCCCGGTTGGAGGCGCCGATCACCACGACGTTCTTGAGCGTCTCCACGCCGTCGAGTTCCGAAAGCAGCTGGGGGACGATCGTGGACTCGACGTCGGAGGAGATCCCCGTCCCGCGCGTGCGGAAGATGGAATCCATCTCGTCGAAGAAGACGATGACCGGCAAGCCCTCCTCGGAGCGCTCCTTGGCGCGGATGAAGATCTCGCGGATCTGCCGCTCGGTTTCACCGACGTACTTGTTGAGCAGCTCCGGTCCCTTCACGTTCAGGAAGTAGCTGCGGGCGTCCTCACGGCCGGTGCGCTCGCGCACCTTGTCGGCGAGGGACTTGGCCACGGCCTTGGCGATCAGGGTCTTGCCGCAGCCGGGAGGGCCGTAGAGCAGCACGCCCTTGGGCGGCTCGAGCTCGTGCTCGTGGAACAGCTCGGCGTACAGGAAGGGGAGTTCCACGGCGTCGCGGATCGCGTCGATCTGCCCTTCGAGTCCGCCGATGTCGTCGTACGTGACATCGGGGATCTCCTCGAGGACCAGTTCTTCGACCTCCTCCTTGGGCAGGATCTCCGTGGCAACGTTGGAGCGACCGTCGAACAGCACGTTGTCCCCCACCCGGGGCGCGGCCTCCAGCAGGGCCCCGGCGAGGTGCGCCACGTACTGCTCCTCGCCGCGACCGATCACGATCACCCGGTCGTCGCCGAGGCGATCCTTCACCTTGACCACTTCGCCGGCGCGATCCGGCTCGAGGACCTCCACCACGTTCAGGGATTCGTTCAACACGACCTGCACGCCCGGGCGGAAGGCTCGCTCATCCAGGTCGGGTGCGGGCATCACCCGCATCTTGCGACCGGAGGTGACCACGTCGAGCGAGCCGTCATCGTTGGTGCGCAGGTACACGCCGAACGACGCCGGCGGCTGCGAGAGTTTCTCAACCTCTTCGACCAACGACTGGATCTTGTCGCGCTCGGCGCGCAGGGCGTCGGCGAGCTTCTCGTTCTGACCCATAGCCTTGGTGAGCTGGTCGCGGGTTTCGACGAGCTTCTCCTCGACGATCGTGACCTGGCGCGGCGCGTTGGTGAGTCTTCTGCGCAAGAGGCCCACCTCTTCTTCCAGGAACTTCACCTGGGTCTGGAGCTCGTGAGCCTGCTTCTCGTACCGTTCGATGTCTTCGTGGTGGTTCGCCATCCGGTTTCACCTCCGGCGCGGAGCGCTGAGTATAGGTCGCTTCCGGACCCAACCGTGGAGGCCGGACGCGTCTCTCTCTAGGGGTTTACGGCATCCAGGGACGGAAGGCTTAAGCCTGATTTCAGGTATCCCGACCGAAGGTCCGCAGGTTACGCCTGGGTACCGACACGCCGAGCCACGGTGAGGAACCCCGTATGCCCCTGCATCCGATGGTCCGGGCGCACGCTCCGCTCGGTCACGTGCCATCCGCGCTTAAGCGTCTCGAAGGTTTCGATGTGCAGGAACCCGCTCGGTCGCAGGGCGAGCACGAACTGCTGGATC
>Ga0315278_10001640_pt1 | contig 19796 bp, 19 predicted proteins | sample YL17G06_0_MG_FD_203880 | JGI IMG/M metagenome (GOLD analysis project Ga0315278, IMG submission 203880) | Sediment microbial communities from Yellowstone Lake, YNP, Wyoming, USA - YL17G06_0 | ecosystem: Environmental > Aquatic > Freshwater > Lake > Sediment | place: USA: Wyoming | collected... | reverse complement strand
TGTGATGGAGGACGAGTTCGGCAGGCTCCGTTTCGCGCTGCTCTACCTGCTCACCGGTTTGTTCGCGGGCGCGGCGTCCTACGCGCTCGTCACCTTCGAGACCCAGAACGGCCAGGTGATCATCCCACCCGTGGCGGTGGGAGCCTCGGGCGCGATCTTCGGGATCTTCGGGGCGTTCGTCGCCTTCAACTGGCGCCGGCGTCACACGCCCGAGGCGGCGGCCCGGCTGCGCATGGCGGTGACGCTGATCGTGATCAACGCCGTGATCGGCTTCTCCTCCGGCGGAACGATCGATTGGCGCGCCCACGCGGGCGGGTTCGCGGCCGGGCTCTTCCTCGGCTTCGCGGCGGAAGGATTCGGACGGCTCCGCAACGAGCGTGCGTCCTTCGCGATCGGATGTGTCGCGCTCGCGGTCGCCACGGTGGGTCTGGCGCTGTGGAAGACGGCCGCGATCCAGCAGCAGTTCCCCGGCTTCTTCTGATCGCCGGCTCAGGTCCCCGGAGCGTCGGCCAGGCCGAACAGATAGCCCTCGCGCGTGCCCAGGTACAGCCAGCCGTGCCACACGGCGGGCGTGGACTCGATGCAGCCGTTGAGGTCCACCTTCCAGATGAGCCCGGGCGGCTGCGAGGCATCCGCGATGTTCCACGCGTAGAGATCGCCTGCGCAGTCGCCCTGGATCAAGACGCCGTCGATCACCACCGGCGATCCGATCGAGGGGGCGCTCACCTTGGTTTCCCACAGGATCTCGCCGGTGACGCGATCCACCTCCAGGACCCGGCCCGCGGCCGTGGTGAAGAACACCCGATCGCCGTACAGCGCCGGCGTGGACCAACTGCCGCCGGCGCCTTCGAACCCGATCTGGCGCGCGGGCAGGCTCCAGACCATCGGGTCGTCCGCCTTCCGCGGGTTCAGCTTCATCAGCTGACCGACCTCGCGCGAGCGCTCGTTGAACCGCTGGTACTCGCTCGCAACGTAGAGGTACCCCTGGCCGTCGATCACCACGGTCGCGTCGGTATCGTCCCCCGTCCAGAATCGGAACACCTGGCGGTAGTCGCTCCCGCCGTTCAGGAGGTCGGAGATGTCCCAGCCCTGCACCAGACCGCCGGAGTTGGCGAAGTAGGCCACGCCGTTGCGGAACGCCACGGAGCCCTCGATCGACACCTCTTGATCCCCCAGGTCGGTGAGGAGCTGATCGTCGAACCCAGCGATCGTGGCGACCACCTCGGGGTTCACCTGCACGAGGCCCTGATCGTCGTAGCTGCGGTGTAGGCGGATCACGTAGAACCAGCCGTTCTCGCCGCCCTCCAGCAGATAGTCGCCCACCACGAGCGGGGCCCCGTCCCAATCGTTGTTGCGGCGTGGGTCGGGCGCCGAAGTATCGGCGTTCAGCTCCCACAGGACCTCGGGGTCGGCACGGTCCAAGGCGATCACACGCAGGTAGTTGTCCCTCGACCCCCCGTAGTACAAGGGATAGCCGTCGGGATCCGAGGTGGCCGACCCCTTGGCGAGATCCCGGGTAGCTAGATCGACCCGCGTCGGGAGACCGGTGCGCCCGTCCACGAAGTGGTACTTCCCGTCGTAGGCGCCCTCGCGGACCTCGATATCGCCGTCGGGGGACTCGATCACGTTGGGCTGGCCCGTCCACCCGGTGCCGCACCATTCGCTCGAATCGAGGCCCACGATGGAGGTGCGGCACATCTTCACCTGGGGCTCTCGCCAGCGGACCACCGGAGCGCCCGGCACCGGCCCCTCGCCGTAGTAGGAACGCGAGAGGTTCCCCCTGAAGGTGGTGAGCCCCTGCACCTTCTTGTTCACGGGCTTCGCGGTCTTGACCCCACCCGGCGACGGGAGCGAGGCATCCCGGGTCGACCCCGCACCCGGCCGCACGATCGCGATGCCCACGCCCGCAACGAGGAGCGCGGACACGACGCCGAGGGTCAGCGCCACGGTGGTGCGGGGAAGCGTGGAGAGCCGACCAGCCATGCGCTGCATCCTAGCGGCGCATCTCCCGCCTTCGGCTCAGACGGCTTCCCCGGCCGCGCGGTAAGACCCGAGGATCCTCAGTAGCGAGGTGTGGCGCGCCACCTCTTCGAGTGCCGCGGTCACCTCGGGGTCGTCCGCGGGCGCCATGAGGTCGACGTAGAACACGTATTCGAACGGCTTGCCGCGGCGAGGGCGCGATTCCAGCTTGTGCAGGTTGATCTTCCGCAGCGCGAACGGCTGAAGCGAGGCGAGCAGCGAGCCGGGCTCGTCGGACACCGCCATGACCAGCGAGGTCTTGTCCGGGGTCCCCAGCTGCGGGTCCGAACTCCCGATCGCCGCGAACTTGGTGAGGTTCTCCTTCTCGGTCTGGATGCGTTCGGCCAGCACCGTCAGCCCGAACCGCTCACCCGCTCCCACGCTGGCGATCGCCGCCTGCTGCGGGTCGCCCCCTTCGGCCACCAGTCGTGCTGCACCGGCGGTGTCGTGGGCGGGAACCGGCTCGATCCCCATCGACGCCAGGAACTCCTCGCACTGCGCCAGCGCCTGCCAGTGGGAATGGGCCCGCCGGATCGACTCCAGACGCGCCCCGGGCAGACCCAGGAGGGCGTGATCGATGCGGACCAGGACCTCGCCGACGACCTGCAACAGGGCTGTGTGCTGCAGGAGGTCGTAGGTTTCGTTCACCGAACCCGCCTGCGAGTTCTCGAGCGGGACCACGCCGTAGGCAGCCTCCCCGCTGGTCACCCGCGAGAACACCAGTCGCACCGTCTCGCACGGCATCGGATCGGCATCGGGGAACAGGGCGCGTACCGCCCGCTCGCTGTACGCGCCGGGCTCCCCTTGGTAGGCAACCGTGCGTGCGACCGTGGTCATGGCCGCAGAGCCTAGCAGCGGCCCGATCCCCACCCGGTCCAGCGGAGGGCCGATGATACGCTGCCTGCGCTGGTGAGGCCCGCGACGGAACCGCCGCCGGGAGCCCCCGCCGCCAGCGCGACCGATGGAGACACCCACCCAAGAAGAGTCGCCCGAGCAGGCCCCGTCCGCCCACCCCGCGGATACTTCGACCGCGCCCGAGGGGCGGCGCTGGCCACGGCGGATCGCCTGGATCCTCGCCACGCTCCTCACCCTGACCCTGATCCTGGGGACGCTCACGGTGGTGGCGGCGCTAGGGGTGCGGTCGAACCTGACGAAGGGCGGCGACGAGCTCAAGGATGGGAAACGCCTCCTCGCAGCGGGCGATCTAGGGCAGGCCGCCGACGCGTTCCGAGGAGCCGGGGAGACCTTCGCGGAGGCAGAAGCTACCGCATCGGGCGGGTTGGCCGGGTTCGTCCGGGTGGTCCCGATCCTGGGACGGAACCTCGATGTGGCCGCCGGAACGGCGACCGCCGGTCGAGAGCTGGCGGCCGCCGGGGCTCAGCTCTCGACCGCCGTCGACGGACTTCCCGGCGGCCTGGGATCGCTCGCACCCACCGACGGACGGCTGCCCGTGGAAGCGATCGCCTCCCTCACCGACGAGGTGGCCGCCGCCGGCGCACATGCCGAGGCCGCGCTCGCGGCGATCGACGCCACGCCCTCGACCTTGCTGGCCGGTCCCGTGGCCAACGCGCGCGTGGAGGCCCACCAGCAGGTGCTCGATGCCGCCACCTCGCTGCGCTCGGCGTCCCAACTCCTGGGGGCGTTCCCCGCGTTCGCGGGGGCCGACGGGCCGCGCCGCTACCTCCTGATGGCGCAGAGCCCGGCGGAACAACGCGGGACCGGGGGCATCTGGGGAGCGTTCGCCGTGCTCACAGCGGACGATGGCGCCATCTCCGTTTCGCCCTTCCAGGGCGTCCTCACGCTCCCGGAGCTCGACCCGGACGCGGTGCCCGCCCCCAACCCCGACTACCGCAGGAACTACGACGCCTATGGCGGAGCTGGTTCCTTCCGCGATCTCAACATGACCCCGGACTTCCCCTCGGCGGCACGCGCCGCCCTGGGCAACTACCGCGTCAGCACGGGGGAACAACTCGACGGGGTGATCAGCGCGGATCCCTTCGCGTTGCAGGAGCTGTTCAAGGTCACCGGCCCGGCTTCGATCCCCTCGCTCGGCGTCACGATCAACGCCGCGAACCTGATCGACTTCACCACCAACGAGGCCTACATCCGATTCGCGAACCAGGGGAAGGCACGCAAGGAGGTCCTGGGGGCGGTGGCGGGCGCGGCGTTCGAGGAGTTCCTCACCCAGCCCGGCGAGGCGCTCCCGAAGCTGAAGGCGATCGGCCGCGCTGTGGCCAACGACAACCTCAAGGTGTACAGCACCGATCCCGCGTTCGAACGAGGGCTCCATATCGCGGGTCGGGACGGGGCCCTCTTCACCGCGCCGGGCGACGACCTCCTGTCCGTGGTCGTGAACAACGTCGCCGCCAGCAAGATCGACTACTACGTGAGCCGCACCGTGGACTATCGCGTCGAGCTGGGGGGCGATCGCCAGGCGTTCGCCACCACCGCGATCACGCTTAGCAACGATGCCCCGGCTGCCCCGATCCCCGGCTTCGTCACCGACCCGGAGACGCCCGGCTACCACCGTGGCGATGCGGCGAACCTGATCACCGTGTCGTGCCCCGGTTCCTGCGCACTCGAGGAAGCGCAGCGCGATGGCCGGGACCAGAAGCTCCGCGTGGGGTCCGAACTCGGGTACGCCTGGTATCAGGACGTCATGGTGGTGCCCGCGGGCTCGACGGGGACCCTGAGCATGGTTACGTCTCGGGAGGACGCCTGGCGCGGCAACAACACCGGCGGCTCCTATCGTCTGAGGATCTTGCCGCAGACCACCGTTCGACCGACACCCATCGAAGTAACGATCCAGTCCCCGGCGGGCACACGGATCGGGTGGACCAGCGAGCCGATGCGGGTGGAGGGCTCGACGGCCACCTGGCGCGGCGAACCGCGCGGTCCCGTAACGCTGGAGGTTCGCTTCGGCGCCCCGATCCCACTGGGATGGTGGAGGAACCTCATCAGGCCGCTGACCTGACGCCCCCCAGATAAGCGCAGACACGCGAAAGCGCCCCGGCTACGCCAGGGCGCTTGTCGTGTTCGGTTCCGCTGATCTCTCGGTTACGCTTGGCTGGCGGAGCGACGCCGGGCCATGAAGAGCGCACCCAGGCCGATCACCAACAGTGCAACCGCGACGATCGCGGCCGTAGAGACGTTCCCGCCCGTGAAGGCCGTCCCGCCGCCGTTCCCCTTGACCACCGTGGTGGCGGGTGGGGCGGTGGAATAGGCCAGGGCGGAGCCCGCCAGCGTCGTTACGAGCGCCATGGCGCCCGCAACCACTGCGGCCATCCTTTTCATCGCCGTTCCCTTCTGTCGCCCTGACGTCGTACGGATGCCCGTACGTGTCCTACTAACTACCGACACGATGATAGGCCGTTCGGGCTACGCGTAGCAACTAGCCGAAGGACCAATGTCTGGCATAAGCCCTTCGGACCGAACCGCGCCGCTTCAGTTCCCGGGCGATGGGGTCGATATCGCCAGGGTGAAGCTCCGGGCATCCACAACGGACCGCATCGAGAAGGCCTTCGCGCAGGCGATCGAGGCCGGGGACTTCGAGGCCGCCCAAGGGTGGCTCACGACCGCACGCTACGTCGCCGAGCGGGAGGACCTTCGCCGCAAGCCATCGCGGGCCCGGGAGCACGCCGAGCGCTAACACGCGAACGGCCTTTCTCGGCCTTGCTCAATAGGCGCCGCGGCGAGACAACAGCACCGGGAGGGTCTTCGCGAGGATGTACAGGTCGTAGGCCAGCGACCAGTTCTCGATGTAGAACAGGTCCAGCCGAACACAGTCGTCGAACGAGAGGTCGCTTCGGCCGCTCACCTGCCAGAGCCCGCTGATCCCGGGGGGAACTTCCAGGCGGTCGAACTGCCAGTCCTCGTAGTGATTCACCTCGCGCGGCAGGGGCGGCCGCGGTCCGACCAGGCTCATCTGACCTCCGATGACGTTGAACAGCTGCGGGAGCTCATCGAGGCTCCACCTGCGCAGGAACCGCCCCACCCGGGTCACCCTCGGGTCCTGCGGGAGCTTGAACATCAGGTCGTTCACCATGTGTTCGGTCCGGAGCCCGTCCACCATCGCGTCGGAACCCATCCGCATGGTTCGGAACTTCAGCATGGTGAACGGGCGGCCGCGCTGCCCGACGCGCGATGCCCGGTAAAGGGCGGGCCCGGATGAGGAGATGCGCACTGCGACCGCGATCACCGCGAGCAGCGGCGACAGGATCAGCGCGACCGCACCCGCCACGGCGATGTCGAACACGCGCTTCACGACCGCCTGGGTCCCGCTGAGTCGGACCGGGCGAAGCGACAGGGCGGTGACCCCACCCAGGGACTGGACCGCCACCCGGGAGGACAGCACCTCGGGCAGGGTGGCAGTCACCCTCACCTCCACGCCCTCGAGCCTCACCGCCTTGGCCACGTACCCCATCTCCTGAGCGGAGAGGGCCGAGGAGGCCACGAACACGCACTCGGCGCCCACCTCGCGGATCACGTCGCGCAGCTGCGAGACGGACCCGAGGACCGGGAAGTCCGCGGCGCTGGTATCGGGTGCCTCCACGCCGGTGGCGACCATACCGATCGGGCGGAACCCGAAGGACGGGCGCTGCATGAGCTCGACCAGGTGCTGGGCCTCGGCATTGGTGCCCACCACCAGGGTGGGGAAGGCCAGCAAGCCGTCGCGGCGGCCGCGACCGATCCGCTTGTGCCACAGTCGCCTCGATCCCAGCGCGGCCACCAGGGCGAGGCCCCAGGCGACGCCCAGCCACATCCGCGAGTAGTCGGTCTTCGACCAGAACGCCGCGGCGAGCACCACGAACAGCCCCATGGAGACCGCCAGGATGATCCGCCGGAACTCCTCCGCAGGCGTGTACCGGTAGGCGTCGTACAGGTGGAAGGCTTGGTACATCAGCACCATGACCACCGGGGTACCGACGAGCGCCCAGAGGAAGTACGGCTGAGGGAACCGGAACCCGAACCTGAACCAGTAGGCGACGAGCAAGGCCGCCCCCACCGAGAGGCCATCGGTGAGCGCGACGGCCCGGTACAGGCGACGGTACGCGGCGCGGGCCGACGGACCCGTGGCCGCCGTGCCGGGCTCGGCCCGAACGGCAGCGGCCCGCTCGGCCTCGCCCAGCGTTGCATCCTCGTAGCGACCCTGCAATGCGCGCCTCTCGTTCGTGCGCGGCCGGACCGGGGAAGGCAAGGGAGCCTCCGGGCGACGGCCCTGTTCCCGCACGATAGCCGCTCACGCGAGTTAGCGCCATCTCGAGCTCGAAGGTTGGGTCGGGGATCGACCCCTGCCGTTCCGGATCCCGCTCCGGGGAGGGGCGCGGGGGATCCGGAACGGCCGGTGGCCGTGCGGCCGGCTGCGGCCTAGCGGAAGTTCTGGTAGATGCGGATCGCGCCTGGCCCGATGATCACGACGAACAGCGCCGGGAGCACGCACAGCACCAGCGGGAACACGATCTTCACGGGCGTCTGCTGCGCCTTGGCCTCCGCGCGTTGCCGGCGCTTGATGCGCAGTTGCTGAGCCTGGTTGCGCAGGACGCTCGCGATCGAGACACCGAACACGTCGGCCTGGATCATCGCGAGTGCGAACGCGTTCAGCTCTTCCACGTCCGTGCGGTCCGCGAGATGGCGGAACGCGTCGGATCGGGGCACGCCCAGTTGGATCTCCTGCAGCATGCGGGCGAACTCCGAGGAGAGCACGCCCGGCACGTTCTGCACCACCTGCGCGATCGCCGCGTTGAGCGACAGCCCCGCCTCAACGCTGATCGTGAGCAGGTCGAGCGTGTCGGAAAGGGTCTTGAGGATCTCCTTCTGGCGCTCGTCGATCCGCCGACTCAGGACCGAGTCGGGCACCACGAAGCCCACGAAGATCAACAGGCCGATGATCACGACGGAGATGAACGGGGCGGGGTGCATGATGCCGACGATCGCGAGCCCCGCGATCATGCCGGCCACGCCGCCGATCACCTTGAACGCCAGTACGCGCTCCGCATCCCATCCGATGGGACCGCCCGCGACCATGAGCTTCCTGGAGAGGCGGTCGCGCGCGTCGATCGGCGTGATCCGGCGCGCGACGCCGCCCGCGCGCGCCACCACCGGGACCACGACCCGCGCAGCGAAGCTCTGATTCATGGACTGCCGACGCAGGTCGACCGGCTGATCCGTCGAGCCGCTCGAGACCTGCGACTCGAGCATGCGCACCGCGCGCTTCTTCTCGGACTGCGCATGCTCCAGGGCGATCCCGACGAGCAGGATCGCGAAGAACACGCTGACGACGGACAGCACGAGCCAGATCTCAGACATCGATGTTCACGATCTTTCTCATCCAGGCGATCCCGACCCCGAGCAGGCACAGCGCGCCGCCCAGCATGAAGAGACCGATACGGGTGGTTACCAGGAGACCGATGTAGCCGGGGTTCGACATGAAGAGGTAGGTCGCGATCCCCATCGGCAGGAGGGCGAGCACCCAGGCCGAGAGGCGGCCCTCTGCGGTAAGGACCTGGATCTGGCGGCGCATCATGGCGCGCTCGCGCAAGGTGTCGGCCACGTTGTCGAGGATCTCGGCCAGGTTGCCGCCGACCTCACGCTGGATGTTGACGGCGAGGACCGCCCACCGGAAGTCGTCGCTGCCCACACGCTCGGCGAGTGCCTCGAGCGCGTCCTCGGTGGGGCGCCCCAGCCGGATCTCGGCAACCACGCGCTGGAACTCCAGCGCCGCGGGCGGCGGGATCTCCTTGGCCACCGTGTCGAGGGACTGCATGAAGCTGTGCCCGGCTCGCAAGGAGCTCGCCAGCAAGGTCAGCACGTCGGGCAACTGGTCGCGCAGCTTCTCCGCCCGCTTCTTCATCGCCGTCCGAAGGAAGAGCCAGGGTCCGGCCCCAGCCAGCGCACCCACCAGGAGCGCCATGTAGGGCTTGCGCAGCAAGGCCGCCCCGAGCACCGCGCCCAGGACCGCCGCGCCCACGGAGATCACCACGAACTCGCCCGAGCGGATGCTCATCCCGGCCGACTCGAGCTCCGCGTCCACGCGGGCGCTGAACCCGCGCGCATCGGCGAATCGGCGACCGAAGGAACTGACCCGGTCGGGGATCCAGCCGGTTCCCGGACGGTTCTCCGAAACGGCCACCGGCTGCGCGTTGGGGCGGGTCACCGACGCCATACGCGCCGCCATCTCACGGTCGCTCTTGGCCCGGATCGCGGTGCCGAACAGGAGCCAACCGACCACGAACGTGGCGAGGCCCACCAGGGCGACGACCGCGATCTGGGCCATCGGGCCCGTCGCGAACCCCGCAGCGAGTAGCGTAGGCATCATCGGCTCCCCTGAGGCTCCAACGCGAAGGTCTCGGCATCGATGTAGACACCGCGCTCGGCCAGCTTGTCCACGAACTTCGGGCGAAGCCCGGTCGACTTCAAGCGGCCGCGCAGGCGACCCTCATCGTCGATCCCGGCCGAGTAGTCGAAAGCGAACAGATCCTGCAGCGTGATGACGTCGCTCTCCATGCCCGCGACCTCGGTCACATGGGTGACGCGTCGCGAGCCATCCTTCATGCGCGACTGGTGCACGATGAGCTGGATCGCAGAGGAGATCTGCTCACGCACCGATCGGGGCGAGAGCTCCATCCCGGCCATCATCGTGATCGTCTCCAGCCGCGACAGGGAGTCGCGTGGCGAGTTCGAGTGGATCGTGCTGATCGAGCCGTCGTGACCGGTGTTCATGGCCTGGAGCATGTCCAGGGCCTCCGGACCACGACATTCACCGACCACGATGCGATCGGGGCGCATGCGCAAGGAGTTGCGCACCAGGTCACGGATCGTGACCGCACCTCGGCCCTCGATGTTCGGCGGGCGAGCCTCGAGCCGCACCACGTGAGGCTGCTGGAGCCGGAGCTCGGCAGCATCCTCGATGGTGATGATGCGCTCGTCGTCGGGGATGAACGACGACAAGACGTTCAGGGTGGTCGTCTTGCCGGCGCCGGTTCCACCCGACACCATGATGTTGATGCGGCCGCGCACGCAGGCCTCGAGGAACTTCGCCGTCGCGGAGCTCATCGTGCCGAACTCCACGAGGTCGTCGGCCTGGTACGGGTCCGCCGCGAACTTACGGATCGTGAGCGCGGGGCCGTCCACCGCCAGCGGCGGGATCACGGCGTTGACCCGGGAACCGTCGGGCAGGCGGGCGTCCACGTACGGCGACGCCTCGTCGACGCGACGGCCAACCTTGCCGACGATCTTGTCGATCGTCCTGCGCAGCTGCGACTCGTCGTGGAACTTCGTTCCGGTCCAGAAGAGCTTGCCCGCGCGCTCCACGTAGATCGTGTCCCACTTGTTGACCATGATCTCCGTGACCTCAGGGTCACGGACGTAGGGCTCCAGCGGCCCGAGCCCCAGGACGCTGTCGCCGATCTGACGGACGATCAGCAGCTTCTCCTGAGCCGAGAGCGTGCCTTCCTCTTCGTCCAGCAGCTCCCGTAGGCGCTGATGGACGAGACCCTCCAGCTCTCCGTCGGAGAGCGTGGCGTCGTACAGGCGCGGCCCGAGGACCTCCACCAGGCGCTCTTGCACCTTGACCCGGACCTCTGAGATCCGGTCTTTCTGCTGGGCCTTCGCCAGCCTATCTGCGAGGGACATGGGGGTAGGCCTCCTCTAGCTCCGCGAGAACAACTTGAACTTCTTCTTGGCCGCCGCATCTGCGTCGACGTCTTCTGCAACGAGTTGACCGGTGAACTTCGCGGCGAGCTGCCTGACCGCCACCGCCACCTCGGAACCCGGTTCGTCAGTGACGACCGGGCGACCCTTGTTCAACGATGTGGGCACTAGGCGGCTCGATGGGATCATGGCGTCCACCTGGATCTTCATAACGCGCTCGACGTCGCTGGCGTCCAGGCCCACCTTGGAGTCCGCACGGTTCAGCACCACGCGGAAGCGCTCCCGGGGCAAACCGATCGTGAGAAGCGTGTCGAGCGCCTTGGACAGGTGCTTGACGCCCACGACATCGAGTCCGGTCACCAGGCAGATCGTGTCCGACAGGTCGAAGCACACGAGTGCCGAGTCCGAGTAGTCGACCGAGGCGTCCACGACCACCCACGGGAAGTCGTTGCGAAGGCCTCGGAGGAACTTGCCGATCGACTCCCCCGCCGGGGCTTCGGCGGCCGGGTCGGGCGGGGCGCCGTACACCCACAGATGGTCGCCCATCTTCATGCCCACCTCGCGGATCCGATCATGCGAAGCGCCCTCGCCGAGTTCCATCAGTTCGGGGATGTTGGTGGCCGGCTCCGTCCCGAAGTAGGTGAAGACGTCGCCCATATCGAAGTCGAGGTCCACGGCGGCGGTGTCCTGCCCCGTGATCTCGGCGATCGCGGCGGCAAGGTTCGTCGTGAGGAACGTCTTGCCGGCGCCGCCCTTGGACGAGAACACCGAGAGGATCCGACCGCGCTGCGACTGGTGGCCGGACTCCGCGCTCACGGAGACGGACCGAAGGTTGGATGCCCACACGATCGCGCGCTCGACGGCGTCACGGAGCTCCTCGGTCCCCTGCGTCATGTCGACGACGTCGCGGATACCTGCGCGCATCGCCGCGGGCAGCAATCCGTTCCATGTGTGGTCGCGCACCAGCACGATCGCGGTGCCGGGGGCCTGCCGGCCCACGAACTCCGCCAGGCCGAGGGCGTCCGGTTCCTTCACCTCGGGTGAAAGCACCAGCACGTCGATGGGGTGCATCGCGTGGATGATGAGTTCCTCGGCGGCCGTGGCGGACTGCACCCAGCCGACCTCTTCGGACTCGACCTCCAGCGATCGCGCCAACTGCTGGCGGAACGACTGCGGCGTCCCGACGACGACGACGCTTGCATCGGTCATGGTGTCACCTTCCCAAGCCCTCGATCTTCGGCGATGGACCGCGGACGCGACCGGAGGTCGGCGTGCCGCTGTTCACTCCTATCGGCGCCGAGGGCGGGTGGTTGAGCCTTGGGATCCGAAGCGGGGCTACGGCCGCCCGCGTACGCGAGGTCCCAGGTGACCGTGCCGGCCGCCTCGCGGCGGAACTGGCTTTCGCTGATCATCATGACTCCCACCTTGTCCGACGGTACTGATGGGTTCGCCGGCCCCTCGCTCCCACGGGGATCCCGACCCGGGAGAGCGAGCGACCGGCGAGGTCGCTCTGAACCTTTGGTGCTTAGGCGCCTGCGACGGCGTCGCCGACGGTGGTGAACTTGTCGGAGGCGTTGTTGCCGAGGATCGTCACGGCTCCGATGATCACCACGGCGATCAGCGCCACCATCAGCGCGTACTCAACCGCGGTCGCGCCACTCTCATCGGTGGCACGAGACTTCAGGTCGGCGAACCACGTGGTCACGCCGGTGTAGGTGCGAAGGAACATTTCACCCTCCTTCTTCGAGGATCCCGTCCGGACGGCGAGCCCCCTTAGGTTCGCCGTAGCGGTCCTTCGTTACCGCTTGTCGACAAGGTAGGGGGGTGGGCTTGCGCAAGGAATTCCACGTTTCCCTGATGGTGCGTACGTATCGATACGTACACAGCTCCGCGGGATCTCGGTCTATTCGGTGATCGTGCCCACCGTGACGAGCCCGGACTGCGCGGCCAGCCGGATCGCTGCGAGCCGGCTGCCGACCCCGAGCTTGCCGTAGATCCGCGCGAGGTGCGTGGTGACCGTGCGCTCGCGGACACCTAGGCGACCGGCGATCTCCCGAGCGGTGAGGCCCTCCGCCGCCACGCTCAACACCTCGCGCTCACGTTCGGTCAACTTGACGTCCAGGCTGCGCCGTCGTTCGAGCCCCTCGGCGATCGAGCCCACGGCGGACGGCGCGGGCCCCGCGAGGACCATCTCGCGGTCCGCGGCCTTGCGCAGCGACTGCAGGAACTCCACCGGATCGATGTTCTTGTCCACGAATCCGTCGGCACCCACGAACAACGCGCGAGACACCAAGGACGCATCGGCGTTCGCGCCGCACCCCAGGACGGCGTGCGCCGGGAACTGCTGGCGCAGGGTGCGGATCAGCCAGAACGCGTCGTGCTCTCCGGCGAGGCCGAGACCGACCAGGACCACGACGCGCGAGCGCCGGACCCGCTGGATCGCGTCGAGACCGTGATCCGCATCCCCGGCCTCGGCGAGGACCTCCATGTCGGGGCGGTCGTCGATCAGCATCGCCAGCCCTGCGCGGACGACCGGCAGGGGGTCGACCACGATCACGCCCAGTCGGCGCTTGCGGACGACTTCTTCCTGTTCGGGACGGCGTGCCACCGTGCCTCCATGCTGGAGCGCGAACCCGGCGATCGCCGAGCACCCTCCTCCTATCGGCACGGCGGCGCCGATCTATGAGGCCGGAGGGCCGGACACGGCGCACCGGGGGGCGGGGTGGCCTCAGCCGAGGTCGAGCAACCCGAGCTGGGCGGCCTTCGCGACGGCCTGGACCCGTGTGCGCACCCCGAGCTTGCGGTACAGCTTCGCGACGTGGGTCTCGACGGTCCGCGGCGAGATGCCCAAGCGGGTCCCGATCTGATGCATCGTGAACCCCTCGCTGACCATGCCGAGGATCTGCAGTTCTCGGGGAGTGAGCGTGGCTTCGATCTCGGAGCCCTCGCGCGCGCGGCGCGCGAACACCCCGAGCTCCATGACGGCGGCCTGCTCCAGATCGGGGGCCACCACGCGCTCGCCCGCCGCCACGCGGCGGATGGCGTCGCCGACCGTTCGCAGCCCGTCGGCCTTGTCGAGGCAGCCGGACACCCCCAGACGAAGGACGTCGAGGATCGTGGCGCCGTCGGCCCGCCCGGTAAGGACGAGCACCCGTGTTCGACGCGCTCCTGTGTAGATCGCCCGCAAGGCGGTGAGCCCCTCCACCGCACCGTCGAGGTCCAGCACCAGGACATCGGGTTCCGCCCGATCGCAGAGCTCGGCGGCCAGACCGGCGTCATCCACCTCGCCGGCCACCTCCAGGTCCGCCGCCTCCTCGCACGACAGACGCACCACACCGCGAACCGCCGGATGCCCGCCGGCGATCGCGACCCGGGTCGTGTCCGCAGGCGGCGCCATGGTGGGAGGCTACCCCCAGTTGGTCACGCGGTTCGGGAACCCGTGCGCCCGTACTGCCAGATCATCCGCACCGCTTCGACCTTGGTATGCACGCCCAGCTTCGCCATGACGTTCTTCACGTGACTCTGAACGGTGAGCGGGCTGATGCCGAGTTCGCGGGCGATATCCGCCGTGGCCTGCCCCTCGGAGAGCGCACGAAGGATCTCCTGCTCCCGATTCGTCAGCATGGCGAGGCGCTGGGCACCGGATGGCTCGGGGCGTGCGCTCCGGAGGCGATCGACGAGACGCGGCAGATCCGCGGCCGGAAGCACGAGTTCGCCGGCAACGGCACGCCGGAACACCTCGACCAGCGTTCGGTCACGCTGGGGAGGCAGCATCCCGCACGCGCCCGCCGCGAGCGCCAGGGTGACGGTCTCGGGGCCGGCGGTCGCCGAACTGGCCAGGACACGCACCTGCTCGCCGGCATCGCGGATCGCGCTGACGAACTCGGCGCCGCGCCCGTCCGCGCGATCGATGACCACGAGGATGAGGTCGGCGAGGCCGTCGCGGATCGCCTGCAGGGCCTCCGAAGCATCGGCCACGGGGCCGAGCACGCTGATCGGACCCCGTCGGGGGAGGCCCAGCATCAGGTCCTGCGTGAGGCCCGGACTCTCGTCCACGACGAGCACGCGGATGGGGTTGATCACCTGGGATGCATCGGCAGCCGACCCGTTCCAGCTGAATGGCAACATCCTGGATGTTCACGGGGGCCACACGAGAGAGACTGGTGGCATGAGCGACGTTCCCACCAATCGTCTGGCCGGCCAGACCAGCCCCTACCTGCTGCAGCATGCCCACAATCCCGTGGACTGGTATCCGTGGGGCGAGGAGGCGCTCACGAGGGCCGCGCAGGAGGACAAACCGATCTTCCTGTCGATCGGCTACGCGGCCTGCCACTGGTGCCATGTCATGGAGCGGGAGTCGTTCGAGGATCCCGATACGGCCGCCCTCATGAACGAGGCGTTCGTCTCGATCAAGGTCGACCGCGAGGAGCGGCCCGACCTGGACGGGATCTACATGGACGCGGTCCAGGCCCTGAACGGCCACGGCGGCTGGCCTCTGTCCGCCTTCCTCACGCCTGGGGGCCAGCCGTTCTACGCGGGCACGTACTTCCCGCCTGAACCGGCGCACGGCATGCCGTCGTTCACCGAGGTGCTACGCGGGATCGCAGGCGCATGGCGCGATCGCCGCGATGAGCTGGTCGTCCAGGGCGAGCGGATCGCTGAGGCGATCGGCAGAGCCGGAGCGCTCACCGCGGCGCCTGCGCCACTCAACGAGGAGATCGCGGGCCGGGCCATCGAGCGGCTGCGCGATGACTTCGACCCGCGCTGGGGAGGCTTCGGCGGCGCTCCGAAGTTCCCGCAGCCCATGACCCTGGAATTCGCGCTTCGCCGGGGCTTGCGGGGATCGTCCGAGGCGATGGAGATGGTGACGATCACCCTCGACCGGATGGCCGAGGGAGGCATCTACGACCACCTGGGGGGAGGATTCGCCCGGTATTCGACCGATGCCGCCTGGCACGTTCCGCACTTCGAGAAGATGCTCTACGACAACGCGCAGCTCTTGCAGCTCTACGTCCGGGCCTGGCAGGTGACGCGCGATCCCCGCTACCGACGTGTCGCCTTCGAAACCGCCGAGTACCTCCTACGTGAGATGCAGCATCCCGAGGGAGGATTCTGGTCGTCCCAGGACGCCGATTCCGAGGGGGTCGAGGGCCGGTTCTTCGTGTGGAGCTGGGACGAGATCGTGGAGGTGGCGGGCGAGGATACGGCCACCTGCCTCGGCGCCACGCCTGAGGGGAACTGGGAGGGGACGAACGTGTTGTGGCGCCCGGTCCCGGCGTCTGTAGCCGCACGCGAGCTGGGACGCGATGCCAACGAGCTGTCGGCGGAGGTCGAGGCCGCCAGGGCGCGCCTGTTCCTCGAGCGCGAGGCCCGGGTGCGACCAGCCACGGACGACAAGGTACTCGCGGCGTGGAACGGGATGGCGATCCGGGCCTTGGCGGAGGCGGGCAGGGCCCTCGGGGAGCCTGCGTTCGTGGAGGCGGCCGAGCGTGGGGCCTCGTTCGTCCTCACGCATCTGCGCGACGACCGGGGCAGGCTCCTTCGATCCTGGCGAGACGGACGACCCGGCGGCGCCGCGTTCGCCGACGACCACGCACAGATGGCCGCCGCCTGTCTGACGCTCTACGAGACCACGTTCGAGCTGCGGTGGTTCCGGGCCGCCCGCGCACTCGCCGACGATCTCCTCCAACGGTTCGCCGACGCAGAGCGAGGCGGGTTCTTCCAGACGGCCGATGACGCGGAGCCGCTGTTGGTTCGACCGAAGGATCTCTACGACAACGCCGTCGCCAGCGGGAGCTCGATGGCGGCGGAACTGCTACTGCGACTGGCGCTGCTCACGGGCGAGGCTTCGTACGAACACGCGGCGGAGGGCGCGCTTCGGCTCGTGCGGGAGGTCATGGCTCGGGCGCCGGCCGGATTCGGACAGGCGCTCTGCGCGCTCGATCTGTACCTGGGACCCGCCCACGAAGTCGCGGTGGTCGGGGGGCCGCAGGACCCCTCGACGGAGGCGCTCGTGCGAGCTGTGACCGTGGAGGCATACCGGCCGAACGTGGTCCTGGCCGTGGCGGCCCCCGACGACCGAGCCGCCGCCGACACGGTGCCCCTGTTGCGGGGGCGCATGGCCTCGGACGGCGTGGCGACCGCGTACGTCTGTGAGCGGTTCACGTGTTCGCTTCCGGTCAACGATGCGGCCGCGCTCGTCGCTCAGCTGGATGGGTGACGCGACCGATCTGCGCCGACCGTTACGATGAGGCATGGCTATCCTGCAGACCGGCGATCCGGCTCCGCCCTTCGCGCTCCTGGACCAGGACGGCAGCCTGGTGCGTTTGGAGGACTTCGCCGGACGAAAGCTCCTCGTGTACTTCTACCCCAAGGCCGATACCCCTGGATGCACGACCCAGTCGTGCGCGGTGCGCGATGCCCGTGAGGACCTGAGCGGACTGGGCGTCGATGTCGTGGGCATCTCGCCCGACGAGCCCGACGACCAGGCCGCGTTCGATCGGAAGTTCTCCCTGGGGTTCCCATTGCTCTCCGACCCGGACCACGCGGTGGCCGACGCCTGGGGCGTGTGGGGCGAGAAGTCGATGTACGGGAACCGCTACCAGGGCATCGTGCGTTCCTCGTTCCTGGTGGACGAGCGCGGAGCGATCCAAGAGGCGTTCTACAAGGTGGCACCGAAGGCCACCGTCCCCAAGGCCGAGCGAGCGCTGCGGGCCTAGCAGCCGCGGGCACCCGGCGACCCGAAGGATCACGATGGACATCGACGAACCCGAGGATGCTCGCGGCCGCGAGGCGGGGCATGTGTGCCGGCGCTTCACCAGCGGCCCTCTCGTCAACGGCGTCCGGATCGACCCGGTCGACGAGGACAGCTTCCTGCGAACGGCGGATGATTTCCTGACCTGCGGTCGGACCACGCGGAAGGCACACGTGATCCACTTCTGCGCGGCGCACCCGACGGTGGAGGCGCGGCGGGATGCGGACTACCGGGACCTGTTGAACCGGGGCGATCTCAACGTCGCCGACGGCATGCCGGTGGCGTGGGCGGCGCGTCGACGTGGCGGGCCCACGCTGCGCCTTGCCGGCACCGACGCGATGGTGGCGCTCGCCGCCTGGGGGACCTCCCGCGACCTGCGCCACTACCTCTACGGAGCCACCGAGGAGACCCTGGTCGCCATGCGCGCCAACCTCGAACACCGCAACCCGGGGATCGAGGTGGCCGGGATCGAGTCGCCCCCGTTCCGCGCGATCGCCGACGACGAGCTGGACGAGACGGTGGCGAGGATCCGCGCGGCGCGCGCCGACACCGTGTGGATCGGCCTGGGGGCGCCGAAACAAGACGTGATGGGCGCGAGGCTCAGCGAGCGCGACGCCGCCCCGCTGCTCTTCGCGGTGGGCGCGGCTTTCGATTTCATCGCCGGAACCAAGACCCGGGCGCCGGCGTGGATGCAACGCTACGGGCTCGAATGGATGCACCGGCTCGGGTCGGAACCGGGCCGGCTATGGAAGCGCTATCTCGTGGGCAACGCGCGGTTCGTGGCCGGGGTGGCCGAGGATCGGCTCCGCGGCAAGCGGTGAGACCCCCGCTCAGCGTCGGGTGAACCGTTCCGCGACGTTCCGAGGCATCTGAGCCAGCCGTCCCCACGGCTGGTAGCGCTCGTTCTTCGCCCGGAACTCGGCGAGGGCCTCGTCGAAGCCGGGCCAGGAACGCATCGTCTCGTCGAAGCGTGCGGTGGCCCACGCGTAGAGCTCGAGATCGAAGGCGTTCTGTTCGCGGATCGCCCGGAGGTCCTCCTCCGACACCGGGTCCCGGTCGGCGCGGCCCGGGTCGATGTTCACGGACACGTAGCGCAGCTTCCGCCACCCGAACGCCCGTTGCATCAGCACGAGGGATTCGTCGTATCGCTCGGTGAGGCCCGCCACCTCGAAGGCGTCGGCGAGGTTCGCCTTCGCGCGCTCGAACATCGCAGGCGTGCAGCCGCCGAACGGGGTGGTGGTGTCGCCGGCGAACGCGCGTGTCTGGCTGTTGTCCATCTCCAGCGAGATGCCGCTGCGCACGTAGGAGCCGAGGTCCGGGTAGGCCTTGGCCGCGTCGTGCAGGAAGTGGCCCTCGTGACGCTTCACGTGGTGGAACTGCGACGCGATGAGCCTGAGCGGCTCACGCATCAGCGTCACGTAGGTGGCGGGTCTGGGGATCACCGCGTCGAGGCCGAAGACCATGTGCCCCATGATCAGCCGAGGTCGAGCCCGGTCGGCCTCCGGAAGCGCGGCGAAGAAGTCGATCGCGCCGTCGCGGCGCAACCGACCCGGCACCACGGTGGGCGCCCTCAGGTCCATAACCTCCGCGGCTTTGAACTCCTTGCGGAGCGCTCGGCGCGTGGTGGCTCCCGCCGTCTTCCCCACGTGCAGGAAGACGACCGTGGCACGATCGGCGATCGGGTCGCGGCTCAGTGGCACGGCGTGGGAACCGCGGATGCGTCATGGAACCGGCCGCCGGGCTCGGGCATGAACCGCCAGTCGTAGCCATCGCGATGCAGCCGCAATGTCAGGATGCCGAACGTGCGGTCGTTGCTGGCCTGGCTGTTCGCCGCACGAGCGCGGCCGGGGAACTTCACGTGGCTAGCGCCGCCCGTGCCCACGATGAACTCCCGGATCCCCCCCGGACGCGGGGCGCCCCCCGGCGTCTGTGGCGCGAACCGCTCGTACACATGCTCGTGCGCATTGAGGACGACATCCACGTGCCGTTGGTACAGGAGGCGCCAGATCGCGTCGTATGACGGGTCGCCGCCGTGCACGCCCGAGGAGAATCGCGGCCAGTGCCAGAAGGCGGCGGAGCACCCGTAGGCCCCATTGGGATGGGCCGAGAGATCGGCGGCGAGCCAGTCGTACTGCCGGGTTCCCGGCGTGCACCCCTGGGCCTTGGCACAGTTCCCGTTGAGCGCCACGAAGTGCCAACACACCCGCTTGGGACCGGGCCTGCAGCCCTTGGGAACGTTGAAGCTGTAGTAGGCGCCGGAGCCAGGCGTGGGTCCGGGGTCGGGGCCCTTGAGGGCGGCGAAATAGGAGAAGAACCCGTTCGCGCTCCCAGGCGGAGCCTGGCAACCCGTGCCGCCGGGCGCGTTCGCGGTGGT
>Ga0315278_10001639_pt1 | contig 19797 bp, 12 predicted proteins | sample YL17G06_0_MG_FD_203880 | JGI IMG/M metagenome (GOLD analysis project Ga0315278, IMG submission 203880) | Sediment microbial communities from Yellowstone Lake, YNP, Wyoming, USA - YL17G06_0 | ecosystem: Environmental > Aquatic > Freshwater > Lake > Sediment | place: USA: Wyoming | collected... | reverse complement strand
ATACGCGTCGGGAAGAATATCAACAGCCATGTATGTCTGCCGCAACACAAGTAGACCCGCCAGCCGCCAAGAGCAGATCTACCACTCGTCCAATGGTCGGTTTCACAAACCACTATGCACGGTGCAACAGCGAAAGTATTCCCTGCCCAGGCCTTAGCGTGTTTCCAGAAGTCAGTTTGCGGAGGAATCGACGTCACCACGGTCGCTCCCAGTTCCGCGATACAGCGCTGAATGTCCTGTGCTGCAACAGTTCCACACGCGTTGACAACAACGACTGTTCTTATCGTCTCCTCGGTAGCTATTTTAGGATATGCATTTCTGATACGTGCATATTGGTTGCTGATGTCGTCTATGATCCAGCAAATGGCATCGCGCTTCACCGCACTATGTGACGCAAGTGTAGTGACTGCCATGCATAGGCAAACGGCTATCGCCAACGTCGCATACGACATCAGAAGCGAACGCCACCTTATTCTCCGACGAATGCATTTCAGTGCCGTCAGAAGCATCAAGGGGTAACAGGGAAGAAGGGCTGATACGTAGGGCCACAGCGGCAGGCTAATGTGTTCAACCACGCCTACACGTTGTATCACCGCTGTATATCCGAACCACAGGAGCGCATCGGATATGAGCGCCACCACGCCTAGCAGAAACGTCGGCACCCTCTTGGCACCGCCGATGAAGGGCCAGAACGCAAGCATACTGATAGAGGCAAAGATTCCTGCCCACAAACAGAACAAAACGAATGCTGTCGACACAGGCCATTTCAGTTCCTGGAAGTCAGACCAGTAGCTCAGCGCATCAACTTCAACAAACCCGATTGCACCCAGCCAGAGCGCGGCTCCAATTGCCGCGCCAAGGCCGTACAACACCGCAATGCTCACTGCATGGCCGAGGGTAATCCGTTCAGGCGCAATTCCCTTCCGGCCAGTTGCAGATGCTTCTTGATCCCGGATCGTCGTCACTGCTGTGCCCGCATGCGTGAGAGTTGGGTGGCGGTGAGCATATGGCGGAAGGTGCCGCGCAGTTTGAGCAGCGGTTTCATTGCTGTTCGTTGTTTTTTCGTGGCCCCAGCCACATTGCCCAGACCCACAGATTTGACTTGCGCTGTTCCACCAGTGTCACTCGGTCTCATAAGCGTGTCAATGATTTGTCGGACAACTTCTGCAACCGAGATGTTCCGAGATGCGGCCTCCTGCTTGAGAAACGCCACCTGAGCCTCGGTGAAATGTACTTTTGTCCTGACCATGTCGCGCTCCTCGGTTGTCGTTTTGTTGCTCTCCGGTTGACTGCACTACAGCCTATGTCCCAAGGCATCGGCAATCAGTCGAGTGCACCGGCGAATGTTAGCACGACATTTCCGCCAATCGGTGGCCAAACTGCGTGGTTCTCAAACTGCGGTCAAACGACCGCGAGTTGGCGAAATGTATGCCCCACTCGGTCTTGCCTTGGTCATAGTCCTGACGAAGTTTTCTGAACAGTTCCAAGTGAGGGAACTCTTGCCGCACCACATGAATTGCATCCTCTACGACATGATCGGCGTTTCTATTGTCACGACGCCAGTTGCCTGGCCACCCTCTCGCATGCCGACCCACGATGCCAAGACATTGCTTCATCGCCCGCTCATCCATGAAGCCAACCTCGAACAATGGCTCCATGCAGACTGCGATCACGGATGAGGATTCCACGACGGTTTGCTTGTCCCTCCGGTGGTGCGGGGAACGCTTGCGCATTTCGTCGAAACGACGGGCGGCGAATTCCCTGAAGCTCGATGCCAGTTCGCTGCTCAGGGAAAGCCCTTCGTATAGCGCGAGAGTCTCGTTCCAACGGCAGACCCTGATGTCCTTGTCCCATGGCGGCAGAAGATCCCACACAACGACAAAACAGTCAACGTTGTACTGCCGCCTGCGCCGCTCAAGAAGCGCATCAAGGGGTTCCGCAATCGATGTCGTGCGTTGGAATGGCATCTGTCTGAGTTTCATTGCGGCAACACTGGCCTTGCTGATGCCAAAGACATAGTCGGGCTTCACGCATCCTATGGCACGAGGAATCTCCACGCGCCACAACTGGTTGAGAAGATCGGCGTGGGTTCTAGGATTGCACACAAGGGAACCTTCGACCACAAATGCAGTCCGCATGCTCAACCTTGATCAAGGTTCACGTATTGGGCTCCAGGAGGAACCGAGGCAAGAAACTTCCGCTTTGCCGATTCCGAGCGGAAAACGCTGTGACGTGTGTTTCCACCGGTTCTGTTCACATATCGGATGGCATCGAGTTCGACATGGTCAAGAAGCCATGGACTGTGCGACGTGAGAACAATTTGCGTTCCCTGTCGTGGAGCACCTCGAAGCTTGGCGAGCACGTTCAGCACCGTCCATGGATCCAAGCCGTTTTCTATCTCTTCTATGCACAGCAGGGAAGGTGGTGGCCGTCTCATAAGGAGGGCAAGAATAGCTGTAAGACGACGTGTCCCCTCCGAGAGCATGCAAGCAGGAATTTCATAGGTGCCTGTGCCGGCATAGCCCGTAGGCATCTTCTCTCGGATGGACCAGTAGATGTTCTGTTCCCGGGTCGAATTTGTCCCTGTGACAGTGATATCGCGTACATCAGGCAGCACAGTCTTCATCGCGTCCATCAGTCCGCGGTTTTGCTCTGTCGTCAATTCATTAAGGAGCGCGGGCAATGACTGCCCTTCCTCGTCCAGAAGAGGATCGAAAGACCTCCGCCGCGCAGGTGACCCCTGCGCTATCCTGTGGGGGCTGAGACGCAGGAATACCGAGCCCTCCCAGTATCTGCGGATCGCTTCCAGCGTCGCATTGATTGGTGATCCATCGTAGGTTCCACCTGACAGCCTGCTCAAAGCAAGCCTGTCAGGTTCGTCAAACATCCGTTGGCGATCATGATCGCCCGGAAAGAGCAGACGTGTACCCGCTGTCTTGCGGTCACCATCGCTGTCCGTCCGAATCACCTCAACATCATCCCCGCTGCGTTCCGTGACGAAGAGCGACTCGGAATGTATTAGTGGCCTGCCCTCGACCGACTCGTTCACCCGCACTTCGTAACGTGCATGCAGTCTGTTCTGTTTCCCCGCTGGTGTCTCTCTTTCCTCCTTCTCCGACCAGTCGAGAAACAGTTTGAAGTAGCGGGTATTCTGGCTTCGGCTTCTGACATTGAGCAGATCGTGGATGCCTGAGTACCTTTCGCATGCGCGCACGGCGTCATGACGCAACGCTATGTCAAGCCATTGTAGGGCTTCCAAGACCGTGCTCTTGCCACTGCCGTTTCGCCCGATAAGGACGGCAAAAGGAGAAAGCGAAAGTGGATCGGGCCTGAACGCCGCCTTGAATCGCTCAAGTTTCACTGACTCCAGAAACATGCACGGTGGTTGCACACCCGAGATGCCTGTCGTCTTTGTATTGTTGTTTCCATTAGCCCGCATGCTCTTTTTGTCTTTGTCAGTTGTCATAGTGTAACCAGTTGGCACGTGTTTGTCAATACCAATGCTTGTTCTTCATCACTAGGGACTCCATGTATGGCCGCATCACGTTTGCCACACGGCAGATTTTTGCGCATCGCCACAGGTCGTCGGCAGTTGCCCGCCGTGAACGCCAGCATTCGCGCAGCGCCTCGATTGCCACATCAAGACCGACCTTGTTCCGGAACTTGAAGCAGTCTGCCACTGTCTTGGCCGGGGAGAACACGTTCACCTTTATACCGTCCACAAGATGGGTTTCAACACCGGTCTGCAGGGCCGCAGAACTGAATTTCACAATCCGAAGCGGAACCGGTGATGAACGCGGTAGCCATTTTTTCCGCCCGATGGCAAGCCAGACTTCCCGCGGGAACTGGGTGGTGAGATTGTGGAACATCAGCGCGGACAGCAGGCATACCACGCCCTGCGGCACCATCCTGGCCGCGCAGGCGTAGTCGTGCCTCTCGGTTGCCCTGCCCAGTGCGTCCGCGGCAATATACATTCCGCGGCCAAGGCGCACCGCCAGCCCCGCTGCGCACAGCGTGCCAAGATACTTCCGCGAGATGCCACGCCCCGCAACGTCGCGCGGCCTGAAGACACCCATGCGTCCAAGGGTTCCAACCACTCTCCGCCCGCGCGTCAGCATGTTACATTTCCTTTACAATTATCAATAACTGACAAGGTATTGTAACCATTTGCCCTGCGTGTGTCAAACACGCCCGTTTCCCTGCACCCGGTGTCAGCCTTCGCTCCGCATATAGTTCCCTGTGATTTTTCCCCGCTTCAGCGGCCGAGGGTTTCGGTGACTTCCCCGCATTCGGGCATTCCGCTTCCGAAATACGGGTTGTGGACGGCTTTGTCCGTTTGCAGCCAGTCCGCTCCCTTGCCGCCGTCCGCCATTGGGCAGTGGATCACGTAGACCGCATTGGTCGTGCCTGTACCGACCTTCCGGGCAACGGCAATGAGCGCGTCCGACAACGGCTTGAACTGCGCGCGCACCTTGGCTATGTCCGGCGCGGCTTCGATCGCCTTCAACGCGGTGTCGAGCCGCGTCGCCTGGGCTGTCCATGTGGCATCGAGCGCAGATGCGTTGACGCCCGCGATCTTTGTGGCCAGCGTGCCGGCTGCCTTCTTTGCCTCGGCGAACTTGTCCGCGGCAAGGTCGCGGTGCAGATCGCTGTACGCCGAGAACACCGCGGCAAGCTGGGCCGAGACTGCCGCAGGCAGCGCCTTGGGATCAGCCGGTGCCGCGCTTGGCTCGGCCTTCGACTCGGCCGGCGGGTTCATCATGCTTGGCTTCGCCATGATCTGAAGCGTGCTGTCAATCTTGACGTTGCCATTGACCACCACCCGCTCTCCCTCGGCAAGACCAGACCGGACAATGTACCAGTCGCCTGCACGCGGGCCGAGAACGATCTCGCGCCCCTCGAACGCTCCCGTTGTGCCCGGCGTGGCGACATAGACCACCGCGCGTGTGCCCGTGATCAGAGGCGCAGTCGCCGGAAGCACCAGAGGCGGCGTGTTTGTCTCGACCGCCTCGTACCCGAGCGAAGCGACGGTGACAAGCGCCATGCCGCAGACGGGGCATGAAGCCGCGGCGTCCCTGATTATCTCCGGATGCATCGGGCACATCCATTTGCCCGCCAAGGCCGGCTCGATCACCCTGCCTTCGCCTGCAACGGTTGCGTGCACCGTTGCGCGCACAAAGAAGCCCGGCTTCAGCCTGCCGTCACGATTGTCAACGTTCAGCCGGACATTAACCGTCCTGGTCTTCTCGTCCAGCACAGGCGAGATGAACGCAACGCGGCCGGTGAACACGGTGCCCGGACACGCCTCGGTCGTGAACGATGCCGTCTGGCCCGAGCGGATCCAGGGCAGATCTGATTCGTACGCATCGAGCAGCACCCACAGCGCACTCAGGTCGGCAATGGTGAAGATGCTCGCGCCGGTCTCGATGTACATGCCCTCTACTCCCTCCTTCTCGATAACCGTGCCGCTCAGGGGCGAGTAGACCGTCAGGTACAACTGGGGTGTGTCGGTTGATTCGATCTCCTTGACTTGATCCTCGGTAAGGCCGGCGAGGAGGAGGCGGTCGCGGCCTGCCACGGCACCTGTCTCACCCGATTTCCGGCTGATTAGGTACTCGGCCTGCATCACGTACAGCGGCTGGCTGTACAGATAGACGAGGTGATCTCCCTTTTTGACCCGGATGCCTGTGTAGTCCACATAGAGCTTGTCGAGCCTGCCGCCGACCCGGGTGGTGATATGGGCAAGCTTCGTTTCGTCATAAGCCACCTTGCCAGTGAGCCGGATGGAGGCCGGCACAAACTTCCGCTCGACCGGGGCGGTGACCACCTCAGCCCGCTCGGCTGCCTCGGGCGACAAGATAAGCGAAGCGGTCTGGCTTCGTGATGCGGCCTGATCCGTCTCGACAGGAATCAGGTTCATGCCGCAGTACGGGCATTTCCCGGGCTTGGCTTGGCGAACCTGCGGATGCATCGAGCAGGTCCAAGTGGCTGCAACCTGGACAGTCTGTCCGGCCGGTGCGGCACTTGGTGCGCTCCGCGTGCAGTGGCCAAGGCCGAATGCGACAATGCAGGCGCCTGCGGCCAGCAGCCATACGATCATCGTTCCCGACCGGGGCTGGGCATTCATTGGACTCCTTGTGTCTAAGGGGCAATCCCGACAAAACGTCCCATTTTGCCGGTCCTGCAACAACTGTTGCAAGTATTGTACCACAAGCCAGCCCGCAACGCAAGCGCATCTCGGAGGATGCCCTGTACCTTACCAAAAGATTCCGCGGGAGGGCGCAGGCCCCTGCGACCTTCCGGTGTTCGCCTCTCGAAAGAGGTGGCGCGGAGCGCCGGGGAGTGCGTTTAGTAAACGGTAAGTAGTAAGCGGTGAGCGGCAAACAGCTCACTGCTCACCAAACGAGCTCCGCCGCCAGGCGGCGAGTGACGCGAGCAGCAGAACGACTGCGGCCGCAGGCTCGGGCACTACCTCGAGCATGCAGGTGTTCGTCACGCCCTGCGGCGGTGCGGAGACGTCCGTGACACCGATCACCAGCGCGTACGAGCCGAGCGCCGTGGGAGTTCCGGCAAGCATGTTACCGTTGGTCAGCATCAGGCCGGCCGGATACGATGCGTCATAGGTGACCTCCGACGCCGCCTTGCGCGGGATGACGTTCGTGCCCGACCGGGCCGACAGCGTGTAATGAACTCCATCGCCCTTTGACACGCCAATGACCGGGTCAATCCACCTGTTCCTGGCGTTGTAGTTGAACCTGATGACGCCGTTGGAGAACAGAAGAAGCTCGGCATTGACGGGCTTGTTGCCCGGAACCGTACGGGCCTTCCAGCGGATCGAGGAGAATGTTACAGTGGGGTGGGTGTAGACATAGATGTTGTTCCCACCCGCCTTGGTGGTGAGATTCATCCAGAGCGGGGCGATCCGCACGTGCGCGGCGAGGTTCGATTCGGTGTTGGCGGGATCGGGAGTGCCTGAGCCGAAATCCACAAAGCCGTTGCTCGAGACCCAGAGCGAGGTGCGGGCCTGGCCATAGAACGGGAATGGCCACGCAAGCGCAAGCGGCCATGACGCGTCATCGTCGTGCCAATGCCGAGCCGTTCCCTTGCCCTTCCAGCCCTTGTTGGTTGTCTGCTCGGCGTACCATTCGTCCTTTGGCATGACCTGCCACGTGTACGGCGGCACACCGCCTGCGGCATCGAGCCCGGTGCTGTACGGCGCGCCCAGCACCGCATCGGGCAGGTTGGTCTTCGTTGCCCAGCCAACGCCTGCAACCATCCTGAGCCGAGACGAGACCGTCATGGCAAGTGCCGCGCTTCCCATCGTTCCGGCCACATCGGTCACACTCACAGTAAAGACCGTCGAGGTCTGCTCCGCCGGTATCCCGCTGATGACACCGTTGGACTGCGCGAGTGCGAGCCCGTCCGGCAGCGCGCCTGCCATGACCGACCAGTTCGTGTACACCATCATGCCGCCCGAGGCGGCCAGGGTGCATTCGTATGGTTCGTCCACGAAGCCCGTGGGAAGTGGCGAACGTGTCGTAATGGCCACTGGCAGGACAAGCCGCACGCTCGGGTCGCCGAACATGTTGTACTGCTCGAAGTACCGGCGTGTGGTCGGCTCCGTGGTGCCATAGTAGAGAAGGAACGACTGCTTCGCGGCGAATGTTGCGGCGCCGAACTCCAGTGCGTTCTGGTCGAACAGTGCCCTGAACAGGCCGCGTTCGAGTGTGTCGTCCTCGTCCCAATAGCTGGTGACACTCGATGCCCAGACGTTGACGCCCGCCTTGCCAGGCGCACGAAGCCATGTCTCGGCAAAGCACTCGTCGAACGACATCTCGCCTGTATAGCAGGCAAAGCTGCAGACGAACGGATACTTCCCCGCGTTGGTCAACGCCTCGACGTCCGACTGGTAGAAGACCGGGCCGTCCGCCCAGTAGGTCACCGCGCCGTGGCCGGAGTAGATTCCTAGCGCACGGCCCACGTTGAACGCAGCACTCACCTGGGCCGGCGTCGCAGTGTAGCTGTGGCAGTACAGCTTGTCCGACACGTAGCCGTTCGACGTCATGAAGGCGTCAATGACCCAGTTGTGCGTGCCCTCGGATACCGTATAGTTGTCCTCGCTGGCCATGAACGTAGCGCGCCCAAGCCAGTCGCCCGAGCTGCTCGTCTCGTATGCCATGGTCTTGGCCAGCACCGCATCGAGCTGCGCAGCCGATCCAACACTGATCCGGCCCACGGGGAATTCAGGTTGCCAGTCGGTCAAGCCGTCCATGCATCCGTAGTACAGGTCGGTGTCCGGGTTGTCCTCGCGTATGCCCGTGAAGCAGGGCACGAGGGCCGTGTCCCCCACCAGCACAACCATGTCCGGCTTCGTTGCGCTGTTGGTATAGGCTGAGACAATGAAGGAGCGGATGGCGTTCGCCGTCGTGCCCAGCGCGACCGCATTCGTCGCCACAGTCCAGCCCCGTGCAGCCTTGTGGGCCACATAGGCATCAAGGTTTGTCGCAAGAGAAGCGGCGGCGATCGCCAGCAGCCTGCCGCCCTTCGCGGCGGCACGCGTCGCCGCCTGATGATTCAGCGCAAGACCGGCAAGCGTCATGTCATCGCGGCTGCTCAGCGGCTGAGTCGCCGCGGTGCCACCCGAGAACGACACTGTCACGGTCATCTTCCCTGCGCAGGCAACCTTGGCCCGCGCCGGATTGTACTGGACCGGTGCGATCTCGATCATGACCAGCCTGCGGCCGGCGAATACGCCTGCCTCGGTCACGCGCGCCTGCTCGCGCGGATACCAGGAGTCCGCCGCATACGCAGCCGCATCGAGCGCAAACGGAGCCGACGCAGCCGCATTGGGCAGCTTGGGAACGGGCGCCTGGCGCGGCATCAACCGCCCCGCAGGCCCAAAATGCGACACAGGCATCTGCCGCACCGCGGACGTGACCGTCACGGCAACCTGCGCGCCCTTGGGCGCCACAACCAGCCGGCGGATGACCGGCATCCGCGGCTCGCCTATGGCACCGCTCGGCCCACAGCCGGCCAAGGTCACTGCCGTGAAGGAGCCTTGCCTGGTTGCTGCGTCTGCAACGCGCACTGCGGGCGAGACAACATCGAGCGTGACCGATCCCGGCCCGCTGCCGGCACGCGCAACCCGCGGCACCGCGTCAATGGACGCAGCACCGCCCGCATCGAGCGCCACAAGCCGTTCAGGGCCGGTGGTGTCGGCCCAGGCCGTGCCGCAGCACGCCGCAACAAGAACCCACGCTGTCATTCCGCGCATCTTCATACCTTCTATTGTACCATGAACCGTGTATCCAATGCAAGCGGAGCCTTCTGCCCTCAAGTTCCGATATAAGTCTGTTTCCCTTGTACCGACCCCCACGAGCTTGCTTCGTGGGTGAAGGAGATCGAGCCAGAAAACATCGTGCTCCCCTTCTTTCCCCCCTCTCCCCCCGCGCCTGTCACGGGCGCGGGGGGAGGGGGGAAGGGAGCGCGGCTGGCTTGGTTCGCCACTCTTATTCACCCAAGAGGCAAGCTCGTGGGGGGTCTCAAACCCCTATATCGGAATTTTAATTCTGCAAGGATTCCAGATCCGGGATGCTGGATGATGAAGAATGGAGAGCGATGGAAACAACAGAACTGCTGGGACACGGTGGCCCGTGCATCTCCCGGTCGGAGAAGACGCCGGGTCACAGACCCGGCCTACAGTCGATCAGCGATCGGCAAGTGCAGTTGGCCGCCCCCTGTTGGCCCGGTTCCGGCGACGACCCCCACGCCCTTGTGGCGTGGGTGAAGAAGATTTGAGATATGGCGGGCATCTTTTCTCACCTCTTCTTCACCCACCGGGACAAGCCCGGTGGGGCTCTCGGAATCCAGACGCCACCGGCATCGGGCCTTGCACGCTCATTGAGTCGCCGGAACTGGGTTGGCCGTCCCCTTGCATTTTTCCCCGGATTCTACTACAATACGGCTATGCTTGATCGAATCAGAAATTTCTGCGTGATCGCCCACATTGATCACGGCAAGTCGACGCTTGCCGACCGGTTCCTCGAGATCACCCACGCCGTTGCCGCGCGGGACATGGTCGAGCAGACCCTGGACGGCATGGATCTCGAGCGCGAGCGCGGGATCACCATCAAGGCCCATCCCGTCCGCCTGGTCTATCCCGCCGCGGACGGCACCGACTATCTGCTCAACCTCGTTGACACGCCGGGCCATGTGGATTTTTCGTACGAGGTGTCGCGCAGCCTTGCCGCATGCGAAGGCGCAGTCCTCCTCGTCGATGCCACCCAAGGCGTCCAGGCACAAACGGTCGCCAATGTCCATCTGGCCAAGGAGCACAAGCTTGAAGTCATCCCGGTGCTGAACAAGATCGACATGCCCGCGGCGGACATCCAGGCCGGGAGAGACCAGATCGTCGAGCTGCTCCACTGCGATCCTTCCACGATTCTACAGGTGAGCGGCAAGACGGGCGCGGGCGTGCCTGCGCTGCTCGAGACGATTGTCTCGCGCATCCCGCCTCCCCAGCCGCCCAAGGATGAGGCGCTCCGCTGGCTTATCTTCGACTCCCGCTACGATGTCTACAAGGGCGTCATTGTCTATGGCAGGATCATGACCGGCACGATCGCCAAGGGATCGCGCATCACGTTCATGTCGACTGGCCACGAGTTCGAGGTGAACGAGCTGGGCGTGTTCACGCCGCAGATGAAGCAGATCGCGGAGCTTGGCCCGGGCGAGGTAGGCTACTTTACCGCGACCATCCGTGATGCGGCCGATGTCCGCGTGGGCGACACGGTGACCCTTGTCGAGGAGCCCGCACCCGACCCTCTGCCCGGCTTCCGCCAGTTCCATCCCATGGTCTTCAGCGGCTTCTACCCGATAGACACGGACCAGTACGACGAGTTCAAGAAGGCGCTCCAAAGGCTGAGGCTGAACGACGCTTCGTTCACGTACGAGCCCGAGACGTCCGCGGCGCTCGGGTTCGGCTTCCGGTGCGGCTTCCTCGGCCTCCTCCATCTCGAGATTGTCCAGGAGCGGCTCGAACGCGAGCACAACATCAACCTCATTGCCACGTCACCGAGCGTGATCTACCAGGTGCTGTACAAGAACGGCCAGCTCCGCGAGATTGACAACCCGCTGAAGTTCCCGGACCCGTCCGAGATCGAGGAGATAGACGAGCCGTTCGTGAACGCGTTCGTCGTCACCCCCATGGACCGGATCGGCGCGGTCATGCAGCTCGCTCTCGACCGGCGCGGGACGCAGAAAGGGACCGAGTCCCTCGACTCGAAGCGGGTCATCCTCCATTTCGAGATGCCGCTGAACGAGATCATCATTGACTTCTACGACAAGATCAAGACCGTCACGTCCGGCTATGGCAGCCTTGATTACGAGCAGCTCGGCTTCCGGCCAAGCGACCTGGTGAAGCTGGACATCCTGCTCAACGGCGAGCCGGTTGACGCGTTTTCGACCATCGTCCACCGCGAGCGCGCGTACGACCGCGGCCGCGCCCTGTGCGAGAAGCTGAAGGAAGTCATTCCGCGCCAGCAGTACGCCGTGGCCATCCAGGCGGCAATCGGCAGCAAGATCATCGCACGCGAGACGGTAAGCGCGTTGCGCAAGGATGTCATCGCGAAATGCTACGGCGGCGACATCACGCGGAAGCGAAAGCTGCTCGATAAGCAGAAGGAAGGCAAGAAGCGGATGAAGCAGGTCGGCAAGGTCAGCATCCCGCAAAAGGCCTTCCTGGACGTGCTCCGCGCATGAACCCAAGTGATTGCTGATTGAACCAAGCCGGGGCTGTCATCCGGCGTCTTTGCCGCCGCTCATCACCCACCGCTCATCACTCACCGCTTACCGCTTACTACTTGACTTTCTCCCTCGCTTATGCTATACTATATCGTTTCTATAGACAATAGAGGCTTTATATGAGACTAACGACGAAGAGCGAGTATACACTGCTGGCGCTGATCCACCTGGCACGCCATGCCCGGCGGGGCTATGTCTCGCTCGAGTCGATCTGCCGCGCCCACCGGATCCCGAAGAAGTACATAGAGCAGTTGTTCATGATCCTCCGCCGAACCGGCTTTGTGCGGACACGGCGCGGGCCTGACGGCGGCTACGCCCTCGCCCGGCCCGCGAAGCAGGTCGTCATTGCCGACATCATCCGCCTCATGGACGGCGCACTTGCGCCAACCGAGTCGGTCAGCACCCACTATTTCTCGCACACACCGCTCGAGGGCGAGAAGAAGCTGATCCGCGTCATGCGCGACATCCGCGACTACATCGCCAACCGGCTTGAGCATCTCACCTTGGAGAATCTCGTATGACTGCCACACCCTTCCGCACCGCAGTGCGCCACGCATGTGTGGCACTGGCCGTCGTTGCAGTGCTGGCGGCAGCACTGCTCACGTCCTGCGGCGGCAGGAAACAGTCCGCCACGATCCGGATCTCGGGCGCGTGGGCATTGTATCCGCTCGCGGTAGCCTGGGCCGATGCATACAACAAGACCCATCCCGACATCCGTGTAGACGTCTCGGCCGGCGGCGCAGGCAAAGGGATGACCGATGCACTGACCGGCCTGGCCGACCTGGGCATGGTCTCGCGCGCCATTGCGGCCGAGGAAACCTCCCGCGGCTGCACTGCAATCCCCGTGGCGAAGGACGCGGTGGTCTGCATTGTCAATGAGAAGAGCCCGGCTGCGGCACTGCTGGCAAAGACCGGGATCACCCGGGCAACCTGCCGGGGCATCTGGATGACGACAAATATCACCTCGTGGAACGGAGTTGTCAAAGGCTGCCCGGCATCGCCGTTGTACGTCTACACCCGCTCGGACGCCGCAGGCGCGCCCGAGACATGGGCAAAGTACCTGGGCGGCCAGCAGAGCGACCTGCGCGGCACAGGCGTCTCGGGCGATCCCGGCCTGGTCGAGGCGGTGCGCAAGGATGTGAATGGCATCGGCTACTGCAACCTCAACTTTGCGTACGATCCTGTATCGGGCAAGCCGGTCAACGGCGTCATCGTTGTGCCGCTCGATGCGAACAGCAACGGAATGGCCGAGGCGGCCGAGCTGCTGGCGACGAAGAAGGACGCCATGCGCTCGATCGCCTTGGGCGTCTATCCGTCGCCGCCCGCACGCGACCTGTACTTCGTTGCGAAGGGCTGGCCGAAAGGAGCAGTTGCGGAATTTCTATTGTGGGCCATCACGGATGGCCAGGCCATGGTCGAGCCGACCGGGTACCTTGCCGTCACATCAAACAGTTTGGCCGAGGCGCGTGCGATGCTGAAGCCATGAGTGCCAGGCGGGCAACAGATGCGGTTTCAGCTTGGCTGTTCCGCGCGCTGGCATTCGGCGCAGCGGGTTTGGCTGCGGTTGTTCTTGTCGCATTGTGGCTGAAATCACGACCTCTGCTCGCCCACCAATCCCTTGGCTCGCTCCTCTGGTCTTCCGACTGGCAACCGCATGCGGGCTCCTTCGGCTTCCTCCCCTATCTCGCCGGGACGATTGCGGTGACAGGCGTTGCGATGGTTATGGCGGTGCCCGTGAGCGTGCTCGCGGCGATCTACCTGGCCGAATACGCCACGAACAGGCTGCGCTCGGCTGTGAAACCTCTGATTGATCTCCTCGCCGCAATTCCCTCGGTAGTGTATGGCATGTGGGGCGTGGTGGTGATTGTGCCGGCGGTGAAACACATTGCCGCGTCATTCGGCGTCTCATGCACCGGCTACAGCCTGCTTGCAGCCGGTGTGGTGCTGGCGGTGATGGTGTTTCCGTTCCTGGTCTCGATCATCGCGGATGTGCTCCACGCCGTTCCCTTGGACGCGCGCGAGGCTGCACTTGCCCTCGGCGCGACGCGGTGGGAGACCACCTGGCACATCGTCCTGAAGCACGCAGCGCCCGGGATCATGGCGGCAATAGTCCTGTCGTTCTCCCGCGCGTTCGGCGAGACGATGGCGGTGGTGATGGTAGCAGGCAATGTCGCGGCGATCCCCCGCTCCCTGTTCGCGCCGGTGTATCCGCTTCCCGCGTTGATTGCAAACAACTACGGCGAGATGATGTCCATACCGCTGTATGACGCAGCGCTGATGTTCGCAGCGCTTGCGCTGTTTGTGGTGGTCACCTTGTTCAACACTGCGGCACACGTCGTGCTTCACCAGTTGGAGCGGCGGTGGCGATGAGCATCAGGCGGCGACATGTGGTTGAGCGTTTGATGCAGGCACTGATGCTGTGTTCACTGGGGCTGGTGCTGGCGAGTGTTGCGGCGATCATTGGCGTGATTGTGGTGCGGGGCGCTCCGGCCCTGTCATGGCGTATGCTGGTCCAGCCGCCGCAAAGCGGGTATTACGCCGGCAGGGGCAGCGGAAGCGGCATTGCCAACGCGCTTGTGGGCTCGGTCTATGTCGCCTTCGGAGGCACACTCCTTGCCTCTCTTGTCAGCCTGCCCGTGGCGTGTGCGTTGCAGAAACAGTACCTGCCCGGCGGCGTGCGCAGGGCAATCACCCTCATGCTCGACGTGCTGTGGGGCGTGCCCTCGGTGGTGACCGGCGCGTTCTGTTTCATCGTCATGGCCCATTACGGCCTGCGCGCATCGCTTGCCGGCGGCATATGCACCATTGCGCTGGTGATCATGCCGGTGATGGTGCGTGCGATGGCCGAGGCGATGTCGGCCGCACCGGCGGCCATGCACGAGGCCGCGTGTGCCCTTGGCGCAACGAGGTTCGGGGTAACCGTCCGGATTGTGCTGCGCCAGACGGTGCCGGGGCTGGTCACCGCGGTCCTGCTGGCGTTTGGCCGGGGCATAGGCGATGCCGCGAGCCTCCTGTTCACCTCCGGCTACAGCGACTTCATCCCGCGCTCGTTGTCGGAGCCTGCGGCATCGCTTCCGTTGGCAATCTTCTTCCAGCTCAACTCGCCGTTCCCGGAGGTCCAGCGTGGGGCGTATGCAGCGGCACTGGTGCTGCTGCTGATCGTGGTGGTGGTAACGGCCGGAGCCAGGGCGTGTGCCGCCCGGCTCGGCATCCATGTGGTGAGGTGACCATGCCCCATATCCGCATCAAGGCCCTGAACGTGGCGTACAAGACCCACATTGCGCTGAAGGATGTCACCGTTGACATCCCCGACGGCCAGATCACCGCCATCATTGGCCCGTCCGGCTGCGGCAAGTCTACGTTGCTCAAGAGCATCAACCGCCTGATTGACCTCACCGACGGCGTCCAGGTGAGCGGCAGTGTCCTCGTTGACGGCGCGGACGTCTACGCCGCCGATGCCGACCTCCTGTCGCTCAGGCGGAAGCTCGGGTTCCTCATGCAGCGGCCCTATCCCCTGCCACTGTCCATCTACGAGAATGTGGCGTTCGGCACGCGCATCCACGACATGGACTCTGCGGAACTGAATGGTCGTTCACTCCAACTCGGCCTGCCCTCGGTCGTACCACGCCCGGATTCCCGTCATGCGCGGCGCTTCGAGCGTGCACGGCTCGTCCAGCGCTGTCTCGAGATGGCGGGGCTGTGGGACGAGGTGAAGAACCGGCTGAAGCAGTCGGCGCACGGCCTGTCCATTGGCCAGCAGCAGAGGCTTGCATTGGCGCGTGCGCTCGCGGTTGGCCCGACAACCATCCTTGCCGACGAGGCCACCTCGGCGCTCGATCCGATCTCGACCAAGCTGGTCGAGCAGCAGCTCAGGACGCTGAAGGGCCCGTACACGATCCTGATGGTCACCCACATCCTGCGCCAGGCAAAGCGGTTGGCGGACTATGTGCTGTTCATGTACATGGGCGAGCTTGTGGAGCACGGGCCGGCAGCAAAGATGTTCACCGTGCCCGATCGGGCCGAGACCCGCGCCTACATCAGCGGCGAGATAAGCTAGTCTCTACCGCCGCCGCATCAGGCGTCCCACCAGCAGTACTCCGATCATCACCACCGCCACAGGCTCGGGCACCAGGATCACATCCTGCTTGGTATGGCCACCAACACTCACCGTCAGTGTCCGCGCAATGCAGCCTGGTGCATCAACAGTATACTGGCGACTGGTACCCTTTGCCACCATCACATCATAGTACCCAGCCAGGCTTGCCCGGTTCGATCCGGACAGCTGTTGGATGGCGCCCACTCCACGGACGGTCACCGATGCGTTGGTGATGATCCTTCCCCGATAGTTGAATACTTCGCCGTAGACGCTGAAGTCGCCGCCTTCGACAACCAGGTCGAGAGTGGTTGTCGTTGCCGACAATTCGACCGTGTTCGTGAACGTATCGAGGAACGTCGGCCTGCTCAGTTTCACGGCATAGGAACCTGGCGGCACCGCAAGCGCGTATGAGCCGTCGGGCTGGTTGGTGACCACCCACCCGTTGCCGAAGTCCAGCACGACGTTGTCAACAGGAAGAGCCGACTTGCTTCCATATACGGTCCCGCTGATCCCAATCACATTCGTCGCAGGAGTGACTGCGATGACCTCGCTGGTGCGGTTGGTGTCAAGCAGCAGGTCGAGCAGGAGGCTGCGGAACCCCGTCTTTTGCACCCGCACCTTGTAGGGCGTACCGGTTGCAGGCCATGACTCAGGCACGGCACCAAAGCCGAACAATCCAAGTGCATCGCTCTTCTCGGCGAGCCCATTGCCGACCATAACATGAACGCTCGCGTCACCGATGCCGACGAGGTGACCAGGAGCTCCCGTCACCACCTGTCCGGCGTAGACATAGTAGAACGCCGGGAACCGGATGGCCGCGGTGGACTCCCCATCGTTGTCTATGGTGATGGGGACGCCCATGGTGGTCGCATGCCGGGACACTTGTGCGAGCTGGTAGCCCGTGCCAGAGTCGGCAACGAACATGCCTTTCCCGTCCGATGCACTTGTCTTGAACTGGTGCGAATAGGAATTGGTCACGGCCGCCTCGACGCCCCAGAGCGGAATGTTTGCGGAATAACCGTCACAGACAACCGCTCCCTGCCACCCGGGCACACGCACGGTCACTGTGGCCGGTCGGCTGTTGTACTCGCCATCGAACACAACCAGATGGAACGTGTAGACACCCGGCCTGGTCAGCGGCATGGTCGTGATCACGGCATCGTTCCGGTTGGATTCAAGGGTCACCGGCTTGAGCGGATTCCCGACATACTCGCGCCAATCGAAGACAAGGGGGGGGGGACCGCTGTCAGGGTCGAACGAACTGCTTACGCTCAACGACACACGTTCACCCAGCCCGGCAAGGTTCGTTTCGGTCAGCGTGGTGCCATAGACCACCGCGGTCGCCACAGGGGGCTGATTGAGCTGCTCGATCAGGACCGACGCGACATCGCTGCCCACGCCGCCATGGTTGTCTTTCGCTTCGCACTGGGCCGCAAAGCTGCCGGCTGCGGCGTACGTGAAGCTGAACGTGTTGCTGTCCAGCCAGCCGGTATCCCATGTGCCGTCGCCATTGAAGTCCCAGCGCCATTGGTGCGAATCGAGGATGCCGGGATCGACAGTTGCGGCCGTGAACGCAACCGGCGCGGTTGCGCTGCCCTGGTAGGGCCCGCCGATGTTCACGCATGGAGGAACATTCTCGACCACAAGGATGGTCCCGTCCGCATTGATGCACGGAGGCGCGTTGGTGTTGCGCGCGGTCAGCACAACGTTGGTTGTCCCCGGGACGAACGTGTTGGTGAATGGAAAGGAGCCGTAGTTGGTGCTGAACCCGGAGGAAAAGCCAAGGCCAACATCCCAGTTGTACGACAAGTTGGCGCCGATGGTTCCCGCAGCCGAAAAGACAGCCGGCGTTCCCTGGTCCACCATGTAGGGCCCATTGGCGTGGGCAACCACACTGTTCCCCAAGACAGTGATCTGGGCCCGCACCACGACCGTGGTATCCGCAGTGGTGGCAATGCTGATCGCGCCATCGTAGTTCCCGTCCCCAAGCGAACGACGGTCGGCAGTGACGACCAGGGACATCGCGTCGTTCGATATCCTGCCCGAGAGCGGAGCGACCACAAGCCAGGCACCACCGCTGATGACCGAGACGGTGAAGTCAAAAGGCGAAGGCCCATCGTTGCCGATGGAGACCATCCTGGTGGAGAGATTGCTCGAGAAGCCGACCAGCAGCGGCTGGACATGTGGCAGTGCGCTTTGCTTGCAGACAATGTCAACGCTGTCGTTGGTGACGACACCGAGCGTATTGGAGCCGCAGACGACAATGCTGTTTGTGCCAACCACAAGAGCCATCGCGGGCGCAGTCCACGACGCCGTGGCGGGGAACGGGGCGCTTGCGCCGCCCGCGGCGGGGTTGCTCACCCACATCCCGCCCAGCACATGGACATTGTTGGTTCCTGCAACCGAGAATGAGGCCACGCCATAAGGAACGGTCAAAGGCGCGTTGGTGATGTCAAGGAACGGAGAACCCGAGCCCGCTGGGCGGCGCGTAATGACCGCACTGTCAGTGGCTTGAATTCCCCATGCGTTGGTACCCAGGACCGTGATGGTGTTCTGGCCCACGGCAAGGGTGACGCCGCCGATTGACCAGCCTGCCGATGCCGGCAGCACGCCGCCTGCGCCGATCCCCCTGTTCGTCCACCACATCCCGCCCACCACTTCGGCATTGTTCGTGCCAACGATGCTGAGTGCGGCGACTTCGTAGGGCACACTGGATGCCGCGTTGGTGATGTTCACAAAGGGCAGGCTCGGGACAATGGTGAGCTTGTTGGACACCGGTGCGGTCACCCAAGCTCCTCCTGAGTTGGTCGCCCGGGCGAGCCAGAAGAACGACTGGGGCGCCGCGAACAGGAGCGGCCATCCGTTGGTGTAGACGAACCAATTGGCACCCCTGTTGGTGGACAACTGGAGGCCGCTGGTGTTGAGGCGGAACACATCGAACGCAACATGGCCGACGAGCCGCACGGCATCTGGCTCGGGTGCCGACAGGCGCACTGCCACGCCGTTGGTGCGCAGTATCTCGAACAGGTTGGTGGACGGCGCATAGTGGGCGGTGATGGGCGGGCTGCCATAGTAGCCACGCGCTGTCCAACGGTGGACGCCTGCCGTGAGAGCAAGGGAGGTCGGGAAGGTGACCAATGGCCAGGAGACGCCGTTGTTCGTTGTCATCTGGGTGAAGACAAACGGATCCTGCACAACCGAGAACGTCATGACGGTAGCGGTCGCCACGATACCGTTGGCGGGCTCAAGCAGTTGGAGGGCAGGCACAGCCCCGTCCAGCAGCAGCATCAACTCGTTGGTGACGGCAGCATAGCCCCAATTGGCGGTGCGGCCCCGGGCTGTCCAGTGCCAGGTGCCTGTGGACGGGAAGTAGATGGGCGTGCCGGGCGAATACGTGAACCAGCTCGCCCCGCTGTTGGTCGAGAGTTCGCGCGATACACGCGAGACACCGTAGTCCGCCACCAGCGGCACGGCAAACTGGTTCAGCAGCGTCACGCCTGAAGGCGGGCTCACAAGGCGCACCGTCGGCGCATTCGTCATGATGACGAGCACGTTGGTCGAGGTGGCGAAGTACTGATTCCAGTTGGTGTCGTAGCCCATGGCTGTCCAGCGATATTCACCGTCGAACGGGAACGTGACCAGGTTCGTATACAGGAACCACGAGCCGCCCGCGTTGGTCGAGAGATACTCCTGGTCAGGCATAATGCCGCTGCCGAAGAACACATCGAGCGTGAGCGTCGTGATATTGGTGATCGCACCATCCTCGGGTGTAATCAGGAACAGCTCGTTGGACATGCCCCGGGTGATGACAATGCTGTCGCTGACGATTCGGCCGGCGGTGTTGGTGCCGCAGACGACGATGGTGTTGGCTCTCGCCTTGAGCGGTATGTTGTCTATCCGCC
>Ga0315278_10001638_pt1 | contig 19811 bp, 14 predicted proteins | sample YL17G06_0_MG_FD_203880 | JGI IMG/M metagenome (GOLD analysis project Ga0315278, IMG submission 203880) | Sediment microbial communities from Yellowstone Lake, YNP, Wyoming, USA - YL17G06_0 | ecosystem: Environmental > Aquatic > Freshwater > Lake > Sediment | place: USA: Wyoming | collected... | reverse complement strand
CCTGTAGTCCTGCTATATACTCGCCGGCAGGATCACTGGGCATATCAAATACAATTGTCCTAAGCGGTAGCCATTCATCGAACTCGAGGCCAAACTGTAACGTGGTTCTTACTCTTCCCCAAGTATATAGTTTATCACCTCCCATCAAGAAATGATCCACAGCCATAAAGTCGTTATAGTCCTGCCAATAGAACTGATGGTGAGACCCCGGAACGATCATATTGATCACCTGTATATGCATGGAAGTGACTGGGGACAAGAACTTGAAGACAAGGCTGTCACTGGTGAGTGACCAACCATTGCACTGATAGAAGCTGCCGTCAATATATTTGAGTTCAATCTCCATTGTATTCCTTTCCCCCAGATAGACCGTATTCGTGCCGCCATTGAATCTGACCCTCATGGAGATATGCGATTGACTCGCCGCAATTTGGGTACTTGACAGCACACAGATAGCGCACACCAGCGCCAAAAGACTTAGATTTGATTTCATGTGACCTCCTATTCAATCGAATTAATATTCTGGGGTAACGCTAACAGCATGGACGTGAGATTTTGCGTGACCCACGCCTGGTCGACGTTTTCGGACGCCTCAGTTGCGCTTGCCGGAGCCTGCGGCGGTACTACATCAGCCTCTGAGTTGTCGATTTGCACTGCGCACAAACATATCGCTATGGCAGTCCACCGTGAGATGTTTGGAATGTACATGGGCCTGTCCCTGATATTAGAGGTAGAGATGAAGGTGTAGATATGCGATGGAATAGAAAGATGGCGGTATTGGCTTGCCGTTCAAGAGACCGCATAACCGGTAGACCTATACTGATCGATCGACGTGTGAAAGAGCAGCCGCAGCGCATTGCGGACTAATTAGGAGAATAAATACCGGAACGGTCCGCTTTGTCAAGATATTTCTTCATGGGACAGCCCCCCGCAAGTCATAACCAACTGTTCCCCTGCTAGTTAGGGAAAGGGAAGACAAGTAGGGCGGGTCCGTCCCCGAACCCGCCATGATCCGGCAGATGTGGGCCCCCGATCAAGTCGAGGGCAGGCATCTGCCGGGCACGTTTACAGGCAGGCAGATTTGAAGACAAACCTGCTCTACAAGAATCCGCCCCACAAGAGTCCGACTCTGGTTAGAACTTCGCCCAGCGGGGGACGCGGGGAAAGGTCAGAACATCGCGAATATTGGCCATGCCGGTGATGTACATAACCGTTCGCTCGAACCCCAGACCGAACCCGGCGTGCGGCACCGTGCCCCAGCGGCGGATATCGAGATACCAGTAGTAGTTCTCCATACCGGTCATCCCCTTCTTCTTGATCCGGTCCATCAGCACGTCGTAGCGTTCTTCGCGTTGTGATCCGCCGATGATCTCGCCGATCTTGGGCACCAACACATCCATCGCCGCGACCGTTTTGCCATCATCATTGACACGCATATAGAATGATTTGATTTTCTCAGGGTAATCACTCACAATCACCGGTCGTCCGATCTTCTTCTCAGTCAGGTAACGCTCATGCTCACTCTGAAGATCGCTGCCCCAGTCGGTCGGGTACTCGAACTTCTCACCGGACTTATTAAGCAGATCAATCGCCTCGGTGTACGTGATGCGCTCGAACTGTGAATTAACCACGCTCTCAAGCGTGCGGATGACGTCCTTGTCGACCCACTGGTTGAAGAAGGCCATATCGTCGGCGCATTCTTCGAGGGCAAAGCGGAACAGATACTTCAGGAAATCCTCGGCCAAATCCATGTTGTCTTCCGACTCGGCCCAGGCCATCTCCGGTTCGATCATCCAGAACTCCGAGGCATGGCGGCTGGTGTTGGAGTTTTCGGCGCGGAAAGTCGGCCCGAAGGTGTAGATATCTCCCAGCGCGGTGGCCATCAGCTCGCCTTCAAGCTGGCCGGAGACTGCGAGAAACGTCTCGGAAGCAAAGAAGTCGGCGTCCCAATCGATCTTGCCTTCTTTGCGCGGGAGATTGTCCAGATCGAGCGTGGTCACGCGGAAGAGATCACCAGCCCCTTCGCAGTCCGACTCCGTTATCAGCGGCGTATGGACATAGTAGAAGCCGCGCTCCTGATAGTATTTGTGAATGGCATAAGCCAACTTTGACTTGATCCGGCCGACCGCCCCGAAAGTGTTGGTGCGCGGCCGAAGATGAGCGATCTCGCGGAGGAACTCAAAAGTATGGCGTTTCTTCTGAAGCGGGTATGAGGCGTCCGCCTCGCCGATCAGATCGAGCGAAGATACCGCTAATTCGTATTTCTGTCCTTGCCCCTGTGATGGCACCAGCTTGCCCTTGACCCGAACGGATGCGCCGGTAAGCAGTTTTTCCAGTACGGGTAGTTTCTCCGGCTGGGCGATCACGGCCTGGAGATTAGCCATGCAGGAACCGTCATTGATCTCCACGAAAGCGACTGCTTTTGACACCCGCACCGTTCTGATCCAGCCAAGCACGGTAATCGTCGTGTCGGCCGGGACGGCGTCATCGACTAATATCCTGGAGACTCTGGTCCGAATCTTGTAATCCATTGCGCCATTCCTTTGAACATACACGTAAGCCTGATTTGGGAAGATATGACTGTCTATCGATTAATGCAACTAATCTGGGAGACCGGGTCGGGGACCCCGCAGAACTGGCATGAAAAAGAATATTTCGCCTGAAACCCCGACGCCGGCAGTTCGTATCATAGTTTACACAATCGGCGCTTTTCCTTTCGAGCGCTACTTACGCCGGTCGCAAGGCCGGCAAGAGATATGGTGAACTGACCGCCCGTTGAGCAGCGGGCGGTTTTCATTTGGGGTAGACACTAAATCAGTTCTGCAGGCAGTCTTCGACCACCTGGCGGTACTTGCGAATCAGATTCTCAGTCAACCCGAGTGAAGCCGACTCGGCAAAGATGGTGAACGCGGCGTTGAACCGGTCAGGGGCAATCAGCACGCAGCCATCGTCCTCCAGAATCCGTACGCCGTCAATCAACTGCCGTCGTTTGTTCACCGACTCGGTAATCAGTCGCCGCATGACCGTTCCCTTGCGCGACCACGGACATGGTACGGAAACCGTCTGCCGGGCGAGGTGCTCGTAATTGGTGCGGAGGTGCTCGATGCGGCCGCGCGCCCGGGCCAGCATCTCCAATACCTGCACCAGTGAGAAAATGGCGTCCGCGCCGCTGTGGAAGCGTGAGAAAATAAACCCCCCGCGAGTGCCGCCCACGAAATCGACTTCGCCCGAATTGTGGATTTTCATCATGGCCTGGTGATCGTTGGTGACCCGGATAACTTCGACCCCGTACCGTCCGGCGATTTCATCCACGCCCATGGTGGCGGCCACCGGCACGGCGATCCGCCGCGGACGGTGGGTCTGCAGGTACAGCTCGGTAACGATGGCCAGGAGGGTCTGGTCGTCCAGCGGGCGGCCGTTCTCATCCACGACCGTGAGCTTTTCGGCCGCCGGGTTGATGTGGAAACCGACGTCAGCGTTGAGTGATCGCACAATAGCCGACAACTGGACTATGGCGCGGGCCGACTCCTCGGGCGGTACCGAGGACTTCTTCGGATTGGGATGAGAGTTCAGCTCGATAACGGAGATTCCCAGCCGCGAGAACAGATCGGGGAACACTTCCGACGACGATCCGTGGGCGTAGTCAACGACAATCTTGAAGCCGGCGTCCTGAATGCTGGCGGCATCGATTTCCGCAATGAAATCGGCTTGATAGTCCCGAAGGACTCGCTGAGGGTAGTCCAGATGGCCGATCCCGTTGATCGATGCTCGCTCAAAGTCCTCTCCGTAGTAGTTGCGCTCAGTTTTTTTCAGTTGCGCCGGCGGCATGTCGAGAGCTGATCCGTGGAAGAAGATGAAATCCAGGCAGCGGTAGTCGACCGGGTTGTGACGGGCATAGATGCCGGCCGCGTAGTCACCCTTCTTGAGGGCGTAGCGCACGACCGGTACCGGAAGCGTCTCCAGATCATAGACATTTACTCCGGAGGCCATCAGTCCCGACATCATACTTCGCCTGAGCAACTGGGCGACATCCGAGACCTCGCGACTGGTCACCACTGAGGCGCCCTGTCCCAGGGTGGCCCCAAACGCGGCGCCGACCTTGACGGCCATTTCGGGAGTAATTTCAGTCAAAGCCAGACCGGTAATCTTCGAGTCGGTAAACAGCTCCCGGTTCCAGGTATCGCCCCAGACGAGAGACGATGAGACAATCGCTCCTTCATCGACCCGTTTGCCCGGCCACACTTTGCAGTTGGCCTTGATCGTGGCCGCGTGGCCGACCATGCAGTCATCGGAAATTATGGCGTGGTCATGAATCTGAACATTCGTGCCGATCTGGACCCGGGCGCACACCAGTGCCCGTGACAAGCGGGACTCGGCGCCGATAGCCGTCTCGGCCCAGACGATTGAATCCTTGATATTGCAGCCCGCACCGATCCGCACTCGTCGCCCCAGAGCACAGTTGTGAAGACCGGCGTTGTCTTCAACATGAACGTTGTCGCCCAGCAGCACCGTACCGCTTAGTCTGAGTCCCTCGCCCAGTTGGACATTATGACCGCAATACAGCACGCCGTCGCCGACCTCCCGCCGTTCGGTTTTCAAATTGAGCTTGAGATCACCGGCAAAAAGATCACCGTGAACGCGAAAATATTCGTCGACATTGCCTACATCGCGCCAATAGCCGGCCATCACTTTGCCGTAGAGCTTCATACCGCTTTTCAGCATGAGCGGAAAGAGATTTTGCGAGAAATCGAAGTTCTCATCCCTGGGGATCAGGCTCGCCGCGTGAGGTTCGAGAATGTAGATGCCGGTGTTGATGGTGTCGGAGAAAGCCTCACCCCAGGTCGGTTTTTCGAGGAACCGAACGATTCGGCCATCGTCATCAGTGATGACAATTCCATACGAGATCGGATTCTCCACCCGGGTCAGGAGGATAGTGGCATCAGCTTTCTTTTCCTGATGCCAACGGATGGCCTCGGTGAGATCGAAATCGGTTACCAGGTCACCTGAAATCACGAGTACCGGTTCGCTCGGTTCTTTCACGGCAAAGCGCACGGCTCCGGCCGTACCGAGGTCATCGGAGGGCTTCTCGTAAGACATGCGAACCCCGAAGGGTGAGCCGTCATCAAAATGATTCTGAATGTTTTCGGGACTGAAGTAAAGCACTGAAGTGATGTCCTTCAGATTGTGCTCAGCCAGTAGCCCGACCACATGTTCGATCATCGGAATATTGCCAATCGGTACCATCGGCTTGGGCGTGTGGATGGTAAGCGGTCGAAGCCGTGTGCCAAACCCGCCAGCCATTACTATAGCCTTCATCGTTACACCTTCAATTCACACACGTTTCCGCGGGGTCAGATGTCCCCGCCGTACTAACAAGTCGGTCACATCCTCGAAATTACTGAACTCATTATACAAAATCCCCTCGGACTGGCAATACCGGACCAGGTCCTTCTTGGCGAAAACCAGATCGGCAGCGCGGGCGCCGCAGGCGTCGGAGTAACCATCTCCGATAAACACGATCGGACAGGCGTCACCCACCTGCACGCGGAATTCCTCAATTCGGGCCGCTTTGCAATTGCCGCAACCGGGACAGACCCGATACTCATAAGGGAACTCAATCCTGATTCCGCCCCCTTCGAAATGTCCGATGTTACATTTCACATTGAAATGCTCCGGACCATGGCTGGCGAGTAGCCGCGTGATATAGATGTCCAGTCCCTCAGATACAATGACAATTGGTATTTCGTCCGCACGGCACACCCGCGCGAATTCGGGAAAGGTAGGATCAAGGTCAAACTGATCGAGGAACTGATGAATCTCTTCCGGCGTGGCCCGAACCATCTCCGATTCCAGCCGCATACAGTCACGCGTGGACAGTCTGCCCGCTTTCCAGTCCGGCAGCAGGGCGTCGTTGCGCCCGCCTGAAAAGTGATGGTACAGGTGGTAGCCCACATCACGGCGTGCGACCGTCCCGTCAAAATCGCAGAAGATCGCCAGGCGAGGATTACTCATGGGTGGTCTTCAGCAGTTCGACGGCGAAGAGTATATCCGGACGCGAGGGAACGATTGCCCTCAAATAGGCGAAGTAGCTGCCGAATCTGCGCTCCAGCGCAATCTGTTTGAGCCGCCGCTTGATATAGTCGCCGTGTCCGACGAACTGATTCTGATCAATCTGTCGCGAGTTCGATGCCATATCTTCTGCCAGCTTTCGAATCACTGGAGACGCCTCCTCCAGCGCTGCCAGGTCTGCGAGAGTTTCGGCCTGCTCCGTGGTGGACGATCGATAATGGAATCCCTCACCTCCGGCGTATTCCAGGAATCGACCCACCCAGGAATCATCAAGATCGAACTGGTCGGTCTGCGCAATGATCTCGTCCTGGTGTCGGGCGGCGAACTGACTGAGCAGAAGCGATCTTTCCAAGGCGCGCACGAATGGCTCCTGGTCCGGGAATCGAAACAGGTAATCCGGCACCAAACCGTGGCCGATTTCGGTCAGGGTCGAATCAAACTCGTTCAGATAGAGCGAATCAGCCAGGTAATAGCGCGAGACGGTCAACCGAAGAGCGCTGCCATCATGCAACCGGCTGAATCCCTGCACCAGTCCTTTGCCGAAAGTGGTGTCCCCAATCAATATCGCCCGACCAAGTTGACTGAGCGATCCGGCAAAAATCTCGGATGAAGACGCCGAGCCACGATCGACAATAATGGCCAGCGGCAGACCTTTGGTTATGTCCGGTCCCGACGAGAAGTGTCGTTCCTCTTCCCAGCGTGAGCGGCCATCGGTACCGACAATAAACCGACCCTTTTCGAGAAACAAACTGGCCGTCTGATAAGCCTCCGAGAACAGCCCGCCTGGATTGTCACGGAGATCAAGAATCACCCCAACCGGTTTGACTCCGGGTTTGGACAGAAGGGAATCGAGCGCTGTTTTGAGATCGCGCGAAGCACCGGCGTCGAAATCGAGCAGTCGGATATAGATTGCCGTATCAGGCGTGAAGCCCGCAAACGGAATATGAACGAAATCGATCTTCTGACGAGTTACCCTGACACTAATGGTATCTTCATCAACCGGACGGAATACTGTCAACGTGACTTCAGTGTTCTCGGTACCGCGAAGAATATCGGTGGCTTGAACAAGGTCCAGTCCGTGGAGAGTTATGCTGTCGACACCTACAACAACGTCTCCGGAAAGAATGCCAGCAGCCGCGGCCGGTCCATCCTCGCGCACCGACATAATCAGCAGACCTTCGTCGTGTGACGTCACGGTTACGCCAATGCCGGTGTAGCTGCCGCTCAGTTCTTCGTACATTCTCGACCAGTGGCGCTGGTCCATGTAGCCGGAGTACGGGTCGAGATGTGAGAACATCTCCTGCATCCCGGCGTCAACCAACAGGTTCCAGTTGACGTTGTGCTCGTACACCTGGTCGATAACAGTGGCCACACGGCTGAGGTCGATCGCGTCGCTTAGTCCCGGATCGGACAGCACGTAAACGCCGGCGCTGCCGGCAACCAGCACGATCAGACAAAGCAGGAACACCGACACGATCAGCGGAGAGCGTTGAGCCAGCGGGAGCAGATTCATAGGCGACGAAGCTTCCTGTCGAGATGCTTCCTGACTTCAACGAATACTTGCTCGGCCGACTGAGCGCTATCTACCACTTTGACCCGGCCCGGTTCGGAGAGCGCTATCTTGAGGAAACCGTCGCGCACGCGACGATGAAAGGCCAAGGGTTGGCACTCCAGCCGGTCACGCTCTCTGCCGAGCCGTCCGGCGGCTACGGAGAGAGTGACATCGAAAACCAGAGTCAGATCGGGACGGCAGTCGCCAACGGCCACTTTGTGCAGACGTTTGACGGATTGCAGATCAATTCCCCGGCCGTAACCCTGGTAGGCGGTAGTGCTGTCGTAGAACCGGTCGCACAGAACAACTCGACCGGCTCTCAGGTGTGGCAATATCTCAGTGCGGGTGATCTCAGCCCTCGCAGCTTCATACAGAAGCAGCTCGGTGACATCAGCAAACTGAGAGTTTCGGTCCAGCAGCAGGCGTCGAATCCTCTCCGCGACAGGGGTGGAGCCTGGTTCCCGCAACCGGACCACGTCGTAACCGAGAGACCGCAAATAGCGATAGCTCATGTTCAACTGTGTGGTCTTGCCGCAACCGTCAATACCTTCAAAGGTGACAAACAGCCCGGTCTTGTTTTCGCGTGCGGACATCGAACGGCTCCAATCACCCAACGGTAACTTTTTGTTCGCGGCTCACGTCAAGAAGCGCCGCATAACCGGCAGATGAGGACATCTGCCGGGCACGGCTTCTTCATCGAATATGAAAAACCGGCGGCCTTGCCGCCGGTTTATGTTAGTCAAATTGTCTGTGGTGCAACACTACTTTTTTGTCGTGACAACGCGCTTGGTGCGCGACGGTTTCGCCGCGGTCCTGGCGGCTGATTTCTTTGTGGGCATCCGCTTGGCCTCAGGTTTTTTCGCGGCCGCCCGAACCGGCATAGACTTCTTTCCGGACTGCTTCCAGCCGTATTTGGCAATGAAATCCTCGACCATCTGTCGCGCCTGATCATCCGTGTACTGAACGGGCGGCGACTTCTTAAAATAAGCCGACGGTTCAATCAGCGCGCCGGAAAGGCCGTTGTCCAGACCCAGCTTACAGCAGCGCACAGCGTCGATCACCACCCCCGCCGAGTTGGGGCTGTCCCAGACTTCCAGCTTGCACTCGATATTGAGCGGCACGTTGCCGAACGTGGTGCCTTCCATGCGGATGTAGGCCCACTTGCGGTCCTGAAGCCACTCGACATAATCCGACGGTCCGATGTGAATCGTTCCCGGCTTCATCTCGTAGTCGAGCTGGCTGGTGACGGCGTTGGTCTTGGAGATCTTTTTCGACTCCAACCGCGACCGCTCCAGCATGTTCAGGAAATCCGTATTGCCACCAACATTAAGCTGACTGGTGCGGTCGAGAATAACGCCCCGCTCCAGAAACAAACGGGTCATCACCCGGTGCAAAATCGTGGCGCCCACCTGTGATTTGATATCGTCGCCGATCACCGGAAGACCCTTCTCCTTAAACCGCTTCTGCCAGTAGGCCTCGCGGGCGATAAACACCGGAATGCAGTTGACCAGGCCGCAACCGGCTTCAAGTATCTGCTCCACATACCACTTGGTGGCTTCTTCAGACCCGACCGGCAGGTAGTTGACCACCACGTCGGTTTTGGTGTCCCGAAGCAGCTTGACGATGTCAACCGTGTCGCCGGGCGCCTTTTCGATGATCTGGCTGAGGTAATAGCCCAACCCGTCGTGGGTCATCCCGCGCTGCACGGTAATGCCACTCTTTGGCACGTCGCAAAACTTGTAGGTGCAGTTCGGCTTGGTGTAGATAGCTTCCGCCAGATCTTTGCCGACCTTGTTCTTGTCAATATCAATGGCGGCCGAAAACTCAATGTCGCGAATATGATACCCGCCCAGATTGACATGCATCAGGCCGGGGACTTTCTCATCCTCTTTGGCCTTCTTGTAGAACTCGACACCCTGCACCAGCGACGAAGCGCAGTTACCGACCCCGATAATAGCGACTCTGACTTTGTTTCCCATATGTGCGTCCCTTCTATACAGTTCGTTTCTCTACATCTGCTAACCCGTAGGTCGAAACCAGCCCGCCGCAGGCGGGCGGTTTCGACGGTACCTTCTGGCAGTTGAAAGTAACGGACCCGATTCATTGCCGTCAATAAACTCTGGCGTGTGGAAACAAAATATACAATAATAGTATATAAAACATGACTAATTAGTCATATTGATGAGAAACAATCTAGCCCGGAATGTCGAAACCGACCGAAGCGGTCTGGTTTCGACCTTGTACAATCCCGAACGTCACCCTGAGCCTGTCGAAGGGTGACGCAAGATTCGTAGGTCGGGTTCACGAGTCGGGCGCGCAGCGCCAGACGAGCAACCCGACATTCCACAGTTGCGTCAGATGTTGGCCGCCTAAGGACCGCCGACGGCGGATGACCTGACGCCTGTCGCTGGTGAAAAACATGCTCGACGAAAACGTTGTCTCTGAACTGGTAGACCGACAGATTGTCTCCGACACTTTCCGCCGTCTCACACCGGATAAGAAGCTTCAGGTTTATGGCGCGGCCACACGGCTGTTCGGCGAGTATGGTTACGACGGCCTCTCGGTTGACCGGATCTGTCACGACGCCGGTATCTCCAAAGGTTCGTTCTTCCAATACTTCGAGTCCAAAAGCCACCTGCTGGAGTTCACGATTCTTGTCTTTGACGACTACCTCGCCAAATGGGTCGCGGAGCTTCGTCAGACGGAAAAAGCAGCGCTGGCCAAAGACCGCCTCAAGTACCTGTACGATTCGCTGGTGGTCAACGCCCGGTTGCATCAGTCGGAGCAGAAGTTCTTTCTGTTTGTCACTCACGGACTCGACCATGCCGGCGTGGTGTTGGAGGGTATCGATCTGGAGAGGCATTTCCGCGACTATGTGCGGGAGATTGTTGCGCGCGGGGTGCAGACCGGCGAAATCCGGGGGGATTTCGATGTCGACCTGACCGGACATCTGGTGTCGATGATGCTGGAGTCACTCCTACGCCGCCAGTTCTCCGGCCGCCACATGCCGCTTCACCGGACGGAGGAGTACCTGATTTCGTTTCTGTTCGATGGCATCAAGGTCTAGGGGAAAACGCGTAGGTGCCTCAGGAAGTTGCGTTACTTACCCAAGAAAGTGAAAACGTCGTTCGAGAGAATATCTTGCAGCCCCTTCCGCATGCGCGGGGCTTCGTCTTTCTGGCGGTTGCGTTCGTCTAACTGATCAATCGAGCCAGGATAACCCAGGGCGATCACACAAATGATATGATACTCAGCAGGTATTTCAAGAACAGCGTGCAACCGGGCCGCATCGTAACCGGCCATGGGGTGTGTCAACAAGCCTTCATCAGTTGTAGCCAGAAGCAGAGACATCACGGCCAGACCGCAGTCGAACTGATAGTAGGCTATTGGATCATCAGTGCGGGTATAGTCGTCGGCTTCACGCGCGCAAACCGCGATCAACACCGGCGCGGCCGCCGCCCACTGGTTACCGGCGGCCAGGCATTTCATGAACCGGGTCCGCTGCTTCTGATCAAATACAGAGACAAACCGCCAGGGCTGGTTGTTGTTGCACGATGGCGACCAGCGAACCTTCTCGTAAATCCGCGCGAGCATTTCCTCGGGTATCGCCCGATCCAGAAACGCGCGATTGCTCTGACGACGAAAGAAAATGGAGTCGTTCACTTGCGATCCTCCTGTACAAATAGCAATGTCGGGTCTGTCCCCCCTCTTCGGGACTGTTGAAAGACCTCAAATGTGGTGTCAGCCGACCCTGGCTGACACCAGTAACTGCAAGGCTGTCAGGCAGGGTCGCCTGACAGCACGTTGTCTGCAGGATTTTTTCAACAGGCCCCTTAGGCGGGGATCCTGAACCCGATTTACAAGTTAACCGCTACTGCCGGCTTGAAGTCCTTCATCGCAAGGAGCATCTGTTGACGGCGGCGGACTTCGCTTTCAGTCAGCGCAAAGTCGGGACCAACCTGTTCGATCATGATTGATGACACGCACGAAGCGAAACAGCCCGACTGGCGGAGATCGTGGGTACGCAGATACTCAAAGGTGAACCCGGCCATATAGGTATCGCCCGCGCCGGTCGAATCGATCAGATCTATCTGATATGGTGGGATGTCAACGAACCGTTCACCGTCATAAATGATCGATCCCAGTTCGGCCAGCGTGACTATCACGATCTTAGGTCCCCACGACTTGATGATCCGGGCGGCCTCGTACGGGTTCTGGCGACAGTCGATTCCCGTGAGCACTTTGCCTTCAAGTTCGTTCGGCTTGACAATGTCAAACAGACCGAGCACTTCTTCGATCCCCTCCGGCTTCTCGTGGTAAATACGACCCGACTGGTCGGCTCCTCGAAGCAACCCCTGTGGGTCGCAAAAGAACAGACCGGAGAAGTTGCTGCGGATTTTGCGGATGTTATCGAATGACACCTCACCCAGAATCGGACCGATCAGGACAGCCTCCGAGTCCTGATACCAGCGCGGATCGATCACCTCAATGTTGTCCGCTCGGCCGAGCAGATCGAGCGTGCGGTTGCCATAGTTGTCGTAGTAGACCAGCGAGAACCCGCCGGTTTCGCGTGACGGAGTAATCTCGTGTTCGATGTTATAGCGCCTGAGGCCGTCGCGAAACTCTTCTTTGCGGTCGTTGCCGATTGCCCCCACCAATCGCACCGGCTCTCCCAGTTTCGCGAGCGCCAAAGCGGCATTGGTCGAGCAGCCGGAAAGAACCCGTACTTTGGTATCGATTTTTTGCGTCTTGATATAATCGTAGACCGGATTGCCGATTGCTGTTATCATAGTTTATCCATCGGCAGATGTAGACCCCCGACAAGGTCGAGGGCAGGCATCTGCCGGTCACGGGTCGTTCGTACATTTCAAGAACGAGTAGGTAGCTTCTAAAGATGAGCGTGTCAAGGGGGAAGGCGAAGGAGAAAATGTCTACACGTGTTTGCGATCGCCGAGGACCTTGCGGGCATAGACCAGTCGTTGCACCGCGGTAACCACCGACGTCACTCCCACAATAATCAGCGCCACTTCCAGCCAGCGCGCTTCCGGCCAGGAACCCGTGGGGAAGAAGTGATGCAGAACCGACCCGATCATGATAATGACAAACTTTTCGAGCCGCCCCATAATGCCGACTGCGCAGTTCTCGATCTTGCCCATCGATTCGGCGGCGGCGCGTGTATATGACGCGATCAGCATTCCAAACAGGGCAAACAGCCCCCAGCCGGGGTGAACGGCGTGCGACATCGTGATCCCGGCCAGAATGAAAAACTCCCCGTACCGGTCAGAGACATGATCGAGAATGCCGCCGAATACTGTTCCCAGGTTTCCGGCGCGCGCTGTGGAACCGTCGAGCATGTCGGTCAGCGAGGTCAGGAGCATCCAGACCACCCCCCAGATCATCTGCCCGCGCCAGAAGCAGATACCCGTGGCGACCGCGCAGCACAGGGAAATTCCCGTCAGGAAGTTTGGCTTCAACCCAAGTTTCAGGCAGGCCCTGCCCAGAAAGAGCGAGGATTGCTCGTACAATTGCCGCTTGCGCTGGTTTATCCCTGGCACAGTCTCAAACCCTTGTCCTTAGGTCGGCTGGAATATATGAACCTCTTGGGACGGCGTCAATCCGGACCCGGGCAGTTTCTGTCCGTTCCGCCTCACCATTATTTGACAATCCGAGCGCGGCTGGGGATATTACGGTAATGCTGATCGACTACGTTGAGATTGAAATATCCGCCGGCAACGGCGGGCATGGGTGCCTTTCGTTCCGCAAAGAGAAATTTGCCCCTAAAGGAGGACCGAACGGCGGCGACGGCGGAAAAGGCGGCGACGTGGTCGCGGTTGCCGATCCGGAGCTTAGGACTCTTCTTGACTATCGTTACCGCCGACATGTAATAGCTGAAAACGGTCAACCTGGCAGCGGCAGCCTTAAGACTGGGCGCTCGGGGGAGGACGTCGAGCTTCGCATACCGGTGGGGACGTTAATCAAGAATCAGGAAACCGGCGAACTTCTTTCCGACCTGGACCAGCCCGGCCAGCGTCTGGTCCTGGCACATGGCGGCAAAGGCGGGCGAGGTAATGCCTATTTCAAGTCGCCCACCAACCAGGCCCCGCGCAAAACCCAACCGGGCCAACCGGGTGAGCAGTTCAAATTGGCGCTGGAGCTGAAGTTGCTTGCCGATGTGGGCTTGGTCGGTCAACCCAACGCCGGCAAGTCAACGATTCTTGCCACCTTCTCGGCGGCTCGGCCCAAGATTGCCGATTATCCGTTCACGACTCTGGAGCCGCACCTGGGGATTGTCCGACTCCGCGAGTTCAAGTCGTGTGTGATGGCCGATATCCCGGGACTGATCGAGGGAGCCTCGCAGGGCAAGGGACTCGGACACCAGTTTCTGAAACACATTCAGCGCACCCGCCTGCTGGTCTATGTGATCGACGTGAACGATGAGGACATTGCAGGTACCCGCCGGATTCTGGAGACCGAATTGGAAGCGTTTGACTCGACTCTGGTCAGGCACCCATCGCTGACGGTAATCACCAAAATCGACACCTGCTCCGAAAGTGATCTACAGGTTATTTCCGAAAAGCTCCCGTCTGATTATATTTACATCTCAGCGGTGGCGCACCGCGGAGAAGAAGCGTTTCTACAGACGATCGAAGGGAAACTTGATCAGTTCTGACACAAAAGACCGCTTGGTCGACACGATCGCTCTGTTGAGCATTCCCGGCATCGGCCGAGGCCGGTTCGCCAGCCTTGTCAGGCGCTTCGGTTCGCCTTCTGCAGCTCTGGCGGCCTCGCTGAAAGAACTGGTGAAAGTGCCTGGCTTGTCTGATCTAACCGCCGGATCGATCAAGGAGAAATACGACGGCGAGACGGCCCGCCAGATGGCCGCTCGTATCGTTCAACTTGGTTGGACAATTCTGTATCCTGATGGTCCCGACTACCCGCCCCTTCTGGCTCACATTGATGACCATCCCCCGCTGCTTTTCCGGTTGGGCGAGCCTTGTCGACCCGAGCACAAGATGATCGGCATTGTCGGGACACGCCACGCTTCCGAAGCCGGGCGTCGGTTCACTCACAAGCTGGCAGCCGATCTGGCTCAGGCCGGGATTACGGTGGTTTCAGGTATGGCCGAGGGTATTGATTCCGCCGCGCATTTGGGGGCGCTTGAAGGGCGCGGCCTGACCATTGCGGTCTGGGGAACGCCGCTCGATCAGGTCTATCCGCCCGCCAATCGCGAACTGGCCCGCCAAATCATGAACCAAGGCGCCATCTATTCGGAGTATTGGCCGGGCACACCGACGAACGCTTCAAACTTTCCTGAACGCAACCGGATCATTTCGGGGATGTCTGAGGGTCTGATTGTCGTGGAAGCCGGCCCTAAGTCGGGCGCCTTGATCACAGCGCAGTGTGCGCTCGATCAAGGTAGGGACATATTTGCCGTGCCTGGGCCTCCGAGTTCTGAGAAGTCGGCTGGTACCAACGACTTGATAAAGAAGGGTGCCAAACTGCTTACGTCAGCCCAGGATGTTTTTGACGAGATTCCTCGCCTTGCCAGCGAGATAACGGCGTCGCGAGCCAAAGAGAAACCTGATCTGACCGAAAGGGAACGCCACCTCGTCGACTTGTTGTCCAGCGGACCACTTCAACTTGACCAGTTCTGCCGCGTGGCCGGACTATCCGTATCTGAATCCCTGGAATACCTTCTGGCCCTGGAACTCAAGGGCATAGTCGAGGAATTGCCGGGAAAACGCTTTGTTCTTGCCAATCAGTAATCCATGATCACCCGCACAACTCATATTATCAGCAAGCTCGGGCTGCATGCCCGGCCTTCGGCACAACTTGTGTCAGTCACGTCAAAGTTCCAGTCGGAAGTGTTCATCACCAAGGAAGGTCTCCGCATCAACGCCAAGTCGATCATGGGCGTAATGATGCTGGCTGCTGAGAAAGGTTCCGAGCTTTTGATCGAGGCGGACGGCCCGGACGAAGAAGCGGCCGTTGAGGCGGTGGTTCAATTGATTCAATCGGGATTCGGGGAACCTGAGTAAGTTCTCCGCTGCAAGACGGCAGGGAGCAGACGTAACAGAGTGGGACATACCCGCTTGTGAACCTGGAGGGGGTATGTAGTTTGCGCTCAAGCCGCATGTCTGCTTGGAGTACCTCTATCCTATTCTCCAATAAGCTCTTGACACAATCGCTTCTTGTTCGTTTATTCAGGGTGAGATAGTTCGCGAGACTGTCCGCGTTGGTGCAAATGCCTGGCACTCACCTGATAGTTTCGTGGAAGCTCTCGGCGTTGGTCTTTTGGTCGCATCTGAGTCGCTTTCCCGGAGGCTCGGACCTCCCCGAATGACGGTCAGGGTGATCTGCCTGATCCGTTACTATCGCGATGTGGATGTGGCTGGACAAGCGCATAGCTTTGTGATACACGCAGACCGTCTACTGTTCTGTCATTGCTGGTTCAGCTATTTGGATTATGTGTGTTCATGGTGAAGGTAACTACTTAGACCCGATACGACCACGAGAGGAGGTATGTCCACGGAGTAATAATGAGAGATAACAATTGATTGCTTGGTCGTCCAGGCCTGGTAGGTCGATCTCGGGCGTCCAATGAAGTTGGTTTGATTTCCTCAGGGGAATAGAATTGGTGAATTGACGAAAGGAAACACAGTAATGAAAAAACTTCTTGCAGTAGTATCACTTGCGTTCTTGCTGTTGATCTGTCTGACGGTTTCTGCAAGTGCCAGGAGTGCGACACCAGATCGCAACACTGGCAGCCGTCCTGATCAGGTCGGACAGTATAACCTGACCGGGTTTTATCCATGGGTCGGGAAAACGGCGCCGGACTCAGAGTCTGAGCCGGTCCTTCCGAGCGGTGCTTCGCGTCGTTCGATCGGCAGCGCCCTTTCTCCGGAAGCGGGGATTGGTGTCGGAGAGAGCATTGACCTCACGTTCAATGACATGCAGTACGGCTTTCCGTCTGGCCGATATATCAGCCACTACTACAACGGCGATATCCTGGATCCCAAGGCAGGCGTCCACTTCGTGTATGAGTCGTGTACTGATACTGTGCCGGGTAATCCGCTTGCCTCCATCACGAGGTCTGGTTACAATTTCTGGGAAGCAACCGAAGGCGGTGACTGGCCTCGGGGCCAGGACCAGGGTTGTGACCTCGAAGTACTCGATCTGGATGGCACGGGCCAGTGGGTGAACCTTGACGTTACGAGCAATGGGACGGCTGTAATGGCTTCCACGTCGAGGTTCTTTGCTCCGCTTGTTCCGGACAACAGGATTTACTATCAGGAGGGATGGTCTAACTGTTACTATAACGCCACTCTTGGCACCACGTATATCGATTCGACGATGTATCGCCCCGCATGGCACAACAACGCCCTTGGCAACTACAGTGTCCAGCCCCAGGTGCAGACGCAGTTTGTCGGCGGCAACACGATCGTGCACGTCTTGCTCGGCGAAGAAGAGGCGTTTCTTCCTCCGGCGGGTGAGGACTATGTCGATAACGCTGACTGTCGCATCTTTGCCTACTTTCGAAAGGTCGGAGACCTGGCGTCAGATGGCGCCTGGAGCGTGGGACAGATTATTGATACCATAGTACAAGTATATGGGACCAACGGCGTTACTCTCATGCCGTCGTCGGCCTCTTCGAAAGTGTGTGTATCCTACTCGAACCCCACGGTTGCGGCGCGAATCCTGGATAGGACCGCCTCAGACATTGATATTTATTATCGCGAATCGCTTGATGCCGGTCTCACCTGGCCGGCCAAAGTCAACGTGACCAATTTCGACAACGCCACCGAAGGATCAGCGGCCCATTTCAAGGGCTGGGTGGAATCTCCTTGTTTGTATGACTCCGACGATGACTTGCACATTATCTGGACAGGTACTCCCACTTCCGCCAATCCTTACATCGACGGCTACAACTGGGACGATTTTGACACGGATATTTACCACTGGGCCAGGTCTACCAATGAGATTGCCAAGGTTGCAAATGGGTCGTATCTCAATGATGATTGGCTCACCGGCTCCATGAACCTGCTGCATTGTGGTTTTGCCGACGAGAAGACAGGCTACATTTCGTTTATCTGGTTGTCGGAATGTGATGGTAAACTGTACTGTATCTGGAACCAGATTCATGAACGGGCCAACTACATGGACTGGCGGAGCTCTACGATCATACCGGCGCCAGGGATACTGGACGACTGTGCTTACTTCACGGGCGACCGCAGAGGAAAAGCCAACTCGGAAATCATGATGTCGGTCGCGTATCTCGAATCCAGTTCTTGTTGGGATTACGCACGCAACATCACCAAAACCTATAGACCTAACTGTGGTTTGCCCTGGTATGAGGATGCAGAAAGTGTATGTGGTAATGAATGGAAACCGGCCGTAGAGAAGTTTGCCCTCGATGAGACCGGCCTGGACCTTACCTGGCCGGCGGGTGCCAGGGTCGATATGTCTCCCGATACCATCAACAATCCATATACCGGAGATTGGTATTTGAACATGGAGTACATTGATGATCGGTACCCCGGTGGCTTTATTCCAAATAGTCGTGCCCACACTGATAACGGCTCCCTTAACTCTGAGAAGTGGGTGCGCCTGGCTTGCGTAGAGCCTGTTGAGGCGCCAATCATCAGCGCGGCTCCTCGCAACGTTGCCTGGCCGCGTTGGGTAAAAACCGGTCACACCACCAACTTTCCGGTAATTGTCAAGAACGATGGTAACGTTGTTCTGGAGGTCACGAAGATCGGTACTTATGACAACGCCGGCGGATGGCTCAGCGTTTCTGAGAACCCGACTTCTGGAATTCCGTTCGAAGTGCAGGCCTGCGTAGACAATACAAACACCTTCAACATTATTATCACCCCCCCCGTAACAGAAGATCCGGCCTGGTTGAATGGCTACGTCTGGTTGAAATCGGATGCCGTCAACAATGATTCTCTTGTGATTTCCATCCACATACTGGCTGCGGATACGGTGGAACCCGTGGTGTGGGACACTGTAATGACTCACCCGAACATGTATCATCCCTTCCTTGCTCCGACCGGTGCCTGTGTCGGTCTCGCTCTTGGCAACATGGGTGAACTGGGCTGGGGTGGTGGCAGTGACGGTCGCGTGGGCCTTGACTACCAGGATGCCGCCAAAAACATGAGTGCCGAACGTCGGGAATGTGACACTGTTGCTGCTAAGTACCGCACCTACCTTGTCAGCGCGACTCCGTTTGTCCTTCTGGCCAACGGCAGCGACGGTTCTGGTGGCGAGTTGACTCAGTGCTTCAACGACCTGAATCAGGTTGATGAGACCGGCTTTGACCCGACTGCCGACAAGGGCAGCTTGAGAGGTGGTGTTAACGCGATCAAGGGTTACGACTCGGCCTACACGGGAAAGTTCGTAAACCGTGACACGTCGATTGCGATGGAGCGGATTGTTTACGGGCCGCGCTCTGCAACCCCGACCACGGACATCATCAACTTCATGATTGTTTACACGAAGGTGTACTCCGCTGACGGATTGCCTCACAATCACGTGACGATTGGCAATGCCTCCGACTATGACGTCCCCGCCGACAACTACAACCATAATCTGGGCGGTATTGTCGCCGACAACTTCGTCTATCTACAGGGGACAGATACGACCGGTCACAATGCCTGCGCGTCCAACGTGGGCCGCTACGCGACCGAGGTGTTCGGCGGCGGGTATACGTCAGCCGAATTCGATGCGAACCCCTGTGCGAACAGCGCTGTTTACAAAGGCGCGAGCATAGTCAATCAGCTCATCATGATTGATACCTCTCTCTGGGGTACGGCACCGGTGACTCCGGCGCAGCCCAATCCGCTGGTCTGGTGGAACACGGCTTCGGTGGGTGGTCTGAGTGTGGTAGAGCCGATGCCGGATACCGGCCGGGACCTGGCCACGTTCCTGACTTACAAGCATGACTACAACCTGGGTGCGACGGAAACCCTGCACTACTGGACAGTCATGACGACGACGCCGATTGGCGGCAGCGTGGCGGAATTGACAGCTCAGGTAGCTTATGCCAAGACCTGGTATATGAAGACGGTGCGCGGCTGCGCTGGTACTTGCTGCGTGGGTCGCGTGGGTGACGCCAACATGTCGCTTGAACCTGCGGATGAGATCACGCTGGGTGACATCATGCTGCTGGTCGACGTCAAGTTCATTT
>Ga0315278_10001634_pt1 | contig 19835 bp, 17 predicted proteins | sample YL17G06_0_MG_FD_203880 | JGI IMG/M metagenome (GOLD analysis project Ga0315278, IMG submission 203880) | Sediment microbial communities from Yellowstone Lake, YNP, Wyoming, USA - YL17G06_0 | ecosystem: Environmental > Aquatic > Freshwater > Lake > Sediment | place: USA: Wyoming | collected... | reverse complement strand
CACGCACAAGACCGTCGTGATCGCCGATGATACCCCGTTCGTGCGCGACCGGTTCAAGGCCGCCCTCGAGCACGCGGGGCATCGGACGTTCACGGCGAAAAGTGCGGCGGAACTGCTGGCCCGGGTTCGCGCCGACCTCACCGACATCGATCTGATCGTTGTGGATCTGAAGCTGCCCCACGCGGGCGGCGTCGAGCTGGTGCGATCCATCCGCAAGCTCGATGGCGGGCGCCTGCCGATTGTCGTCTTCTCCGGCACGATCAACGGCGCGGCCGAAGTCCGGGACCTGGCTGCCCTGGGCGTCGCGGGCTACGTAAACGAGTACAGCGCCGCGCAGCACATCCTGCCGTCGCTGGCGCCGCACCTGTTCCCGGATAACTTCAACCGGCGGACCAGCCCCCGCGTGGTGCTGGGCATCCCGATCGCCTACCGTTTCGCCAACACCATCGCCGCCGCCGTCACGCTGAATCTCGGCAAGGGCGGCGTGGCTATCCGGACGATGAGCCCGCTCGAATCGTCGGCGCGGGCCCGCGTGCGGTTCCGCCTGCCCAACTCCAAGCGCGACGTCGACGCCGACGCCCGCGTGGCGTGGAGCGACCGCCGCGTCGGCATGGGCCTCCAGTTCGAACGCATCGACGAGGCCGACCAGACCGCGGTCGAAGAGTACGTCGACGGCCAGTTCTACCAGCACCAGGACAATTAGGCTGCGGGACCGGCTGACGCCGGTCCCCTGAATCCCGCTCGCCTCGCCGAAGCCCGACATGACACGTCCGGGCGGAGGCGGGAACCCCGAACCCCGAATCCCGAGCGTGGTACAGTCTTGCCGGAGGCTCGTGATGGAGGAGACCGTCTTCGCTCCGGACGAGATTGCCATCCGCCTGGCGGCGGTCCTGGCGCTCGTCTTCGCCAACGGCTTTTTCGTGGCGGCGGAGTTCGCGCTGGTGACGGTGCGCAAGACGCGCATCGACCAGCTCATTGCGGAAGGCAGCCGCCTGGCGCGGCCGGTGCGGCGCGCGCTCTCCGATCCCGAGCGCTACATCGCCGCGACGCAGCTCGCCATCACGATGACCAGCCTGGGCCTGGGGTGGATCGGCGAGCCGGCCGTCGCCTCGATCATCCAGCCGGCGCTGGGTCTGCTGCCGGGCGCGCTCCGAACGGTCACGGCCCACTCCATCTCGGTCGCCCTGGCGTTCGCCTTCATTACGGCGCTGCACATTGTCCTGGGCGAACTGGCCCCGAAAACCATCGCGTTGCAGCATGCGGAGCGAACCGCGCTGGTGGTCGGGCGCCCGACCGAGATCTTCATGCGGGTGTGCTGGCCGTTCATCGTCCTGCTGAACGGCACAGGCCGGGCTATTGTGCGGATGCTCGGCCTGAAACCGCCCAGTGGGTCGTCGCTCGTGCACTCCGAAGAAGAGCTGAAGATGCTGGTGACCGCCAGCCAGGAGGCCGGCGTCATCGAAGAGGACGAGGAGCAGATGCTGCACCGCGTCTTCGCGTTCGGTGACCTGACGGCCGGCCAGGTCATGCTGCCGCGAACGGAGATGACGGCGCTGCCCGTCCAGGCGACGCGTGCGGACCTGGTGGATCGCCTCTCGCAAGTAAGCCAGCCCGTGCTGCCGGCGTATCGCGCGAACCTGGACGATATTGTCGGCGTGGTGCGCGTGCGCGATCTGTTCCGGGCCCTGGCCGGGACGCAAGACGCGATCGATCTCACCCCCCTGCTGCGCGATCCGCTGACGGTGCCGGACACGCTGAAGGCCGACGACCTGCTGACCGATATGCGGGCGCGCCGGACGTCGCTGGCCATCGTCATCGACGAGCACGGCGGCACCGCCGGCATGGTGACCTTCGAGCGCCTGATGGAGCGCATCGTCGGCGAGATCGGCGCGGACGACGCCGGCGCCGTGTCGTCGATCACGGTGCTGACCGACGGGTCGGCGCTCATCGACGGCCTCGCGCTGGTCACCGACGTCAACGCGCAGTTCGGGCTGTCGATCGACGAGGACCTCTACGACTCGCTCGGGGGCTTCGTGCTCGGGCGCCTCGGCCGCCGGCCGCGCCTCGGCGACTGCGTCGAGATCGACGGTCGCCGGATCCGCGTCGAAGCCCTCGACGGCCTCCGCGTCGCCCGCGTCCTCCTCACCCGATAGCCCGCCCCCTTGGGGTCAGGTCTGAACCGCGACATTCTCCCCCTTCCGGGGCCACGTTCACCTCGGTCTCAGCGCCGGCGAACTTGACCCCAGAGTCGAACAAACACGTCATCCCAGACCTGACCCCAAGAGGGAGGAACACCTCACTCCAGACCTGGCCCTAATAGGGAAGAAACACCTCACTCCAGACCTGGCCCTAATAGGGAAGAAACACCTCACTCCAGACCTGACCCTAATATGACCCTAATAGGGAAGAAGCACCTCACTCCAGACCTGGCCCTAATAGGGAAGAAACACCTCACTCCAGACCTGACCCCAAGAGGGAGGAACACCTCACTCCAGACCTGGCCCCAAGAGGGAGGAACACCTCACTCCGGACCTGGCCCCAAGAGGGAGGAACACCTCACTCCAGACCTGACCCCGACGGGCGGACCCCGAAGGGCGGATGGCGGTTAGTCGAATCGGAGGAGGCGGAGGCCGTTGGCAATGACGAGGAGGGAGGCGCCCATGTCGGCGGCGACGGCCATCCAGAGCGTGGCCATGCCGACGGCGGCGAGGCCGAGGAAGACCGCCTTCAGGCCGATCGACAGGGCGATGTTCAGCTGGATGGTCCGCACGGTCGCGCGGCTCAGGCGCAGCGCGTAGGGAATCCGCAGCAGTTCGTCGGCCATCAGGGCGATGTCGGCGGTCTCGAGGGCGGTGTCGCTGCCGGCCGCTCCCATGGCGATGCCGACGTCGGCCGCCGCCAGGGCCGGGGCATCGTTGACGCCGTCGCCCACCATCGCCACCGAGCCGTAGGCGGCTTTCAACTCCCGCACGGCGGCGACCTTTTCCTCGGGCATCAGCCCTGCGCGGACTTCGGTGATCCCAAGCTCAGCCGCGATGCGCCCGGCGGTCGCGGCCTGATCGCCTGTGAGCATCACAATGTGGGCCAGGCCTCCTGCACGCAGGGCCTCGACGGCCGCGGGGCCCGCATCGCGCGCCGAGTCGGCCACGGCCAGCACGCCGATCGCGCGGCCCCGGTGCGCCACCATGACGACGGTGTAGCCGTCGTCCTCCATCGCAGCCAGGTGCTTCTCCTGCACCGCCGAGCACAGGCCCCGCTCCTCGAACAGGCGATGGTTGCCGGCCAGCGCCGGCTCGCCGTCCACCACCCCTTCGGCGCCCAGCCCCGGCAGGGCCTCGTGGCGCTCTCCCGCCGGCGTGACGATGCCCTCCCGCACGGCTCTCCTGAGGATGGCCTGCGCGATGGGATGGCTCGAGCGCGCCTCGAGGGCCGCCGCGACGCGCAGCACCTCGCGCGCCGTCGCACCGTTGATCGGCTCGATCCGCGTCACCTCGGGCGTGCCGCGCGTCAGCGTGCCCGTCTTGTCGAACGCCACGCACGCCACGCGCGCCAGCGTTTCCAGGTGCCGGCCGCCCTTGATCAGCACGCCTTTGCGCGCCGCGCCGGCCAGCGCCGAGACGATGGACACCGGCGTGGAGATCACCAGCGCGCACGGGCACGAGATCACCAGCAGCACCAGCGCGCGATACGCCCACGTCGTGAACGGCTGATCGAAAACCAGCGGCGGCACGATCGCGAGGGCGGCGGCCAGCGCCACCACGGCCGGCGTGTAGACGCGCGCGAACCGCTCCACGAAGGTCTGCGACGGCGCGCGCTCGGACTGCGCGTGCTGCACGAGGTCGATGATCCGCGCCAGCGTCGAGTCGCGCCGGAGATGCGTGACGCGGACCTCGAGCGCGCCGGCCCCGTTGATGGTGCCGGCGAACACCTCCGCACCCGGCGCCTTCGCCACGGGCATCGACTCGCCGGTGATCGGCGCCTGGTTCACGTCGCTGGCGCCAGCGACCACCATAGCGTCCAGCGGCACCTTCTCCCCCGGCCGCACGACCACGACGTCGCCGACAGAGACGTCATCGACCGCCACACGCACGTCGCGCCCGTCGCGGCGCACGAGGGCCTCGGCGGGCGCGAGTTCCATCAGCGCGCGAATCGCATGCCGCGCGCGTTCCATGTTGAAGGTCTCGAGCCACTGCGCGATCGCGAACAGGAAGGTCACCGTGGCCGCTTCGGACCACTGTCCGATGGCGATCGCCCCGACGACGGCGATGAGCATGAGGACGTTGATGTCGAGGGCGAACATCCGCGCGGCCGACCAGGCCCGCCCGGCCCAGTACCCGCCGCCGGTCCCGATAGCCACGCCGAAGCACAGCATCGCGGCGGGGCGGGCGACGCCCGCCAGTTCGAGGCCGAACCCGACGGCCAGCGCGGCCCCCGACACCGCGAGCAGGCTCTGCCTCGCCCGCGCGCCCTGCCGTTCCGACACGCGCGTGGGGGCCTCGTGCTCCAGCCACGCGCGCATCCCGGTCGCCGCCACGGCCTCGGCGATGGCCGACGTCGAGAGCTTCGCGGCGTCGTAGGTGACGACCAGCCGCCCCAGCATCACGTCGGCGCGGTAGCGTTCGAGGCCAGGCAGGCCCTTCAGCCGCCGGTCGATCAGCGCCACCTCCTCGTGGCAGTCCATCCCCTCGACGCGGAACGTGGACTCCGCGTGGATCTCACACACCGGGCAGGAGATGGGCTGGTTGGGCATCCCTCACGTGATCCTACCAGTATTGACACGCTCTCTCGCCACTGGCTACGATGCAGGATCGGCACCATACTGGGCTTGCAGGCCTAGAGAACCAAGCCCGGCTGAACTGGCCGGACTCACGTCTGAACCATGGATACCGGGGCTGGTTGGCCCCGGGTGGTCCAGAAGGCCGCACGGGTCGTACCTGCACATACGGAGAACCTAGAGTGATCGAGGTCCAGCACCTCACGAAACGCTACGGCCGGGTCACCGCCGTCGACGATGTGACGTTCCGCGTCGAACGGGGCGAGATCCTCGGCTTCCTCGGCCCGAACGGGGCCGGCAAGACGACGACGATGCGGGTCATCACCGGCTACATGCCGCCCACCGAGGGCCGATGTATCGTGGCCGGGTTCGACGTCTTCGATCAGCCGGTCGAGGCCAAGCGCCGCACCGGCTACCTGCCGGAGACGCCGCCGCTGTATCCCGACATGACGGTGCGCGAGTACCTGACGTTTGTCGCGCGCATCAAGGGCGTGCCGTCGGCGGATCGCAAGGCGCGCGTCGAGCAGGTGATGAAGCGCGTGTGGATCGCCGACGTGGCGAGCCGGCACTGCGGCAAGCTCTCCAAGGGCTACCGTCAGCGCGTCGGCCTGGCGCAGGCCGTCCTGCACAACCCCGACGTCCTGGTGCTGGACGAGCCGACGGCCGGCCTCGATCCCAAGCAGATCATCGAGACGCGCCAGCTCATCAAGGAGCTGGCGGGCGACCATACGATCATCCTGAGCACGCACATCCTGCCGGAGGTCTCGCAGACCTGCCAGCGCGTGGTCATCATCAACAAGGGCCGGGTGGTCGCGGTGGACACGCCCGACAACCTGACGCACCGCCTGCGCGGCGCGGAGACGATGTACGTGCTGGTGGAAGCGCCGGTCGACGCCACCCCGACGCTGCAGGCCATGGCGGGGGTCACACGCGTGTCGGTGGCCGACCGGCACGATCGCGCGATCGGCTACGAGGTCGAGAGCGTGCGGGACGCGGACATCCGCCGGGATCTGGCGCGCACGATCGTCGCGCAGCAGTGGGGGCTCCTGGAGATGCGCCCGCTGCGGATAAGCCTCGAGGAGATTTTCCTGCAGGTCACCACCGAGGAGCTGACCGAGAAGGCCGACAAGGTCGCGGAGGCGGTGTCATGAACAACGTGCTCGCGATTGCCCACAAGGAAATCCGGTCGTACTTCGCGTCGCCCATCGCGTACATCGTGCTGGGGCTGTTCGCGCTGCTCTTCGGCTACTTCTACGTCGCGATCCTGAACTGGTTCGTGCAGCAGAGCATGCAGGCCAGCATGGGTATGGGCGGCGGCGCGCAGAGCCTGAACCAGCAGTTCATCCGGCCGCTCCTGATGAACGCCACGGTCGTGCTGCTCTTCGTGATGCCGATGATCACGATGCGCACTTACTCCGAGGAGAAGCGGTCCGGCACGATGGAGCTGCTGCTGACCTCGCCGCTGACCGACCTGCAGATCATCCTCGGCAAGTTCATCGGCGCCCTGACCCTCTACGCGAGCAGGCTCGGCGTCACGCTGATCTACGTGGCCGTGCTGTTCGTGTTCGGCAAGCCGGAGTGGAAACCCGTCGTTACCGCCTACGTGGGCCTGCTGCTGGTCGGCGGCTCGTTCATCTCGGTCGGCATGCTGATCTCGAGCTTCACCAAGAACCAGATCGTCGCCGGCATGCTCACCTTCGGCGTGTTCCTGCTGCTGTGGGTCATCGACTGGCTGGCGAACTTCGCCGGCCCGACCTTCGAGCCGGTCATCAACTACCTGTCGATCACCCAGCACTTCGACGACTTCGCGAAGGGCGTCATCGACACCAGGCACGTCATCTACTACGTGAGCTTCATCACGTTCGGGCTGTTTCTGACCGCCAAGTCGGTCGACAGTGAACGGTGGCGGGGATAATGGTCAAGAAACTGGGCGGCATCATCGGCTGGATCGGCACGGCGCTGGTGTTTGGCGCGGTCGCCATCCGTTTCCTCAAGCCCGACTGGGATCGCTACGCGTACTGGGGCGCGTGGGCGGGCCTGGTCTGCGTGCTCGTCTACACGCTGAGCCAGTGGCGCGACATCGCCGCGGCCTTCCGCCGCCGGCAGACCCGGTTCGGCACGCTGACCGCCGCGAGCATCCTCATCGTCCTGGGGATCCTGGTCGCGATCAACTACCTCGGGACACGCCAGAACAAGCGGTGGGACCTGACCTCCTCGAGCGAGTTCACCCTCTCGGACCAGACGACGAACGTCCTGGCGAAGCTGGACGCGCCGCTCAAGGTCACGGTGTTCGAGAAGAACACCGACATGCAGAAGATCAAGGACCGCCTCCAGGAGTACACCGAGGGGAACAAGAAGGTGTCGGCCGAGTACATCGACCCCGACCGCCAGCCGACTCTCGCCCGCCAGTACCAGGTGCAGGCCTACGGCACGGTCGTCTTCGAGTACAAGGGGCGCACCGAGCGCGTCGTGGGCGACACCGAGCAGGACCTCACCAACGCCATCATCAAGGTGGTGAGCGGCACGCAGCGCAAGATCTACTTCCTGCAGGGCCACGGCGAACGCGACCCGATGAGCGCGGATCGCAACGGCTACTCGACGATCAAGGCCGCGCTCGAGCGCGAGAACTACGCCATCGAGCGGCTGCCCCTCATCCAGAAGGGCGCCGTGCCCGACGATGCGACGGTGCTGGTCATCGCCGGGCCCGCCAGCGACCTGCTGATGCCCGAACTGGCCGAGATCACCGCGTTCCTCGCGAAGGGCGGCAAGCTGCTGCTGATGGCGGACCCGCCCGCGGCGGCGGCCGGCCAGGCGCCGATACCGAACCTGGAGAGCCTGGCGCGCGACTGGGGCGTCCAGCTCGACAAGACCATCATCGTGGACGCGAGCGGCATCGGCCAGTTGTTCGGGTCGAGCTACGACACGTCCGTCGTCCTGACCTACCCGCAGCACCCGATCACCGAGCGGTTCGGCGAGATCACCGCGTTCCCGCTGGCCCGGTCGCTCTCGATCCTGACTGGCGCGTCCGGGGGACGGACGCCGCAGGCCTTCGTCGAGACCGGGCCGCGCAGCTGGGCCGAGACCGATCTCGACTCGGTCGGCAAGAACGGCTCGCCCAAGTTCGAGGCCGCGAAGGGCGACCGCCTGGGCCCGTTGGCCGTCGGCGCCGCCGTCTCCGCTCCCGGAAAAGAGGAGGCGCCGCTCGCGCCCGCCTCGAAGGCGCCGGAGACGCGCGTGGTCGTGATGGGCGACTCGGACTTTGCGTCCAACGCCTCTATCAAGATCGGGGCCAACCGCGACTTCTTCATGAACATCGTCGGCTGGCTCTCGCAGCAGGAGAACCTGATCGCCATCCGGCCGCGTGAGCCGGGAGACAGCCGGCTGACGCTGACAGCCGATCAGTCCCGCCGCATCGCGTGGCTGGCGCTGCTGATCATCCCCGGCGCGATTTTCGCGCTCGGCATCTACACCTGGTGGCGGAGGCGCTAATGCGCGGTTTTCGTTCGACGCTCATCCTGCTCGCCGTCCTGCTCGGCCTGCTCGGCTACATCTACTTCTACGAGATGAAGCGGCCCGGGCCCAGCCAGGAGGCGCCGAAGCAGAAGGTGTTCACCGTCGAGGCCGGCGCGATCGACGAGCTCGAGGTGACGTCGTCCGCGGGTGAGCGCTCCGTCCTCCGGAAGACCGGCACCGCGTGGTCACTGGTCGAGCCGCTGCAGACCAGGGCGGACGAAGCGGAGGCCACGGGGATCGTCACCAATCTCGCGTCGCTGGAGATCCAGCGCGTCGTGGACGAGGCGCCGGGCGACCTGGCGCCGTTCGGCCTGGCCAAGCCGAAGACCGCGGTGGCGTTCAAGGCCGCCGGCCAGAAGGACCAGCGGCGGCTGCTGATCGGCGACAAGACCGCGACCGGCGGCGAGTTGTACGCGAAGCTCCCGTCCGAGAAGCGCGTGTTCCTGGTCTCGGCCTTCCTCGAGACCACGTTCAATCGCCGCCCGTTCGATCTGCGCGACAAGACGGTACTGGCGTTCGAGCGCGACAAGGTCGACGGGGTCCAAGTGGCCGCCTCCGGCGGCCCGGCGCTGGCCTTCGCGAAGAAGGACGCGCAGTGGCAGATCACGAGCCCGCTCGCGGCGCGGGCCGATCTGACCTCGGTGGAGGGCCTGGTCGGCCGCCTGCAGACGCTGCAGATGAAGTCGATCGTCGCCGCCGACGTCGCGGACAAGGATCTCGGGAAGTACGGCCTCGACAAGCCCGCCTACACGGCGACGGTGACCGTCGGGAGCGCGAAGGCCTCGCTGGCGATTGGCAAGGCGGATCCTGCGGGCGACTTATACGCCCGCGATCTCGCCAGGCCGGCTGCCGTGGTGACGGTTGAGGCGGCGCTGGCCGACGATCTCAAGAAACCGGCCGACACGTACCGCCCGAAGGAGATCTTCGAGTTCCGGTCCTTCAGCGCCACCCGCCTCGAGATCACGCGCGGCACGCTCACGGTGTCCTTCGAGCAGGTCAAGGGCAAGGACGGGACGACGAAGTGGCAGCGCCTGAACCCGAACAAGGACGTCGCCGTGCCGGACATGGACGCCGTCCTGAACTCGCTGGCGGGCATGATGCTTGACCAGTGGGTCGACGCGAAGACCAGGACGGGGCTGGACGCGCCCGTGGCCGTCATCACGGCGAAGTTCGACGACGGGAAGAAGACCGAGCGCCTGAAGTTCGGCAAGGTCGGCGCCGACATGTTCGCGGCGCGCGATGGCGAGCCGGGCGCCTTCAAGATCGACGCCGCGCGCTTCGACGAATCGATGAAGCTGGTCGACACGGTGAAATGACGCGCCGCCTCGCCGCCATCGCCCTGATCCTCACGCTGGGCGCCGGGTGCTCCCAGCAGCCTCGTCCGGCCACGACCCCGAAGGTGACGCCGCCCAAACGCGGCGTCAAGGCGCTTCGGGCCGACCTCGCCGCCGGGTTCGCCGCGCCGGCCTTCTCCAACGCCGTGTGGGGCGTCGTCGTCCGGTCGCTCCGGACCGGCGAGACGCTCTATGCGCAGAACCCGCGCACGTTCCTCATGCCCGCGTCGAACATGAAGGTCGTCACGATGGCGGCGGCGGCCGATCGGCTGGGCTGGGACTACACCTTCCAGACACGCGTGGTCGCGATCGGCACCGTCGGGGCCGGCATCCTTCGGGGCGATCTCGTCATCGTCGGGAGCGGCGACCCGTCGCTCGGCGGACGGCCGACCGGCGGGCCGGCGGTCGTGGACAGCTGGGCCGACCAGATCCTCGCGGCGGGCATCACGGGCGTCGACGGCCGCATCATCGGCGACGACAACGCGTTCGACGACGAGGCGCTCGGCGCCGGCTGGGCCTGGGACTACCTCTCGGCTGGCTATGCGGCGCCCATCGGCGGCCTCGAGTTCAACGAGAACGTCGTGCAGGTCGTGCTGAAGCCGGGCGCCACGGCTGGCGATCCGGTGACGGCGGAGGTCAGGCCCGACACCAGCGGCCTCGTGGTGGACGTCGCGGCACGGACTGGAGCCAAGGAGGCGGAGCTCGATCTCAACCTGTCGCGCCTGCCGGGCAGCCGCACGCTGCGCGTGACGGGCACCATCCCGATCGGCCGCGCCGACGTGACGCGAACCGTGTCGGTCGACAACCCGACGATGTTCATGGCCGGCGCGCTGAGGCGGGCGCTGATCGCGAAAGGCATCACGGTCTCCGGCGAGGCGGTGGACGTTGACTCGCTGCCCGCCGTGCCCGATCTCTCCTTTGCGCAGACGCTGGTCACCTACACGTCTCCGACGCTGGCCGAGATCGGCAAGGTGCTGCTGAAAGTGAGCCAGAACCTCTACGCCGACACGCTGCTGAAGCGGATCGGGCAGCCGGCGCCGGAGGCGACTGCGGCTCCTGGCGCGCCGGCCACCACCAGCGCCGGCATCAAGGCCGTGCAGGAGGTGCTGGCCCGCTGGGGGATCTCGCCCGATCGGTACCTGCAGGTGGACGGATCGGGCCTCTCGCGCTACAACTACCTCACGGCCGACGTGCTGGCGACGGTGCTCACCCGCGTGGCGGCCGACGAGCGGCTGCGCGCGGCGTTTCTCGACGGGCTTCCAGTGGCGGGCGTCGACGGCACCATCGCGAGCCGGATGAAGAACACGAAGGCGCAGGGCAACGCCCGCGCGAAGACGGGCTCGATCTCCAACGCCCGGGCGCTATCCGGGTTCGTAACGTCGGCCGACGGCGAGCCGCTCGTCTTCTCGATGATCGTCAACAACTTCAACGTGCCGCAGGCCGACGCGGACGCCATCATAGACCGGGCCGTGATCCGGCTCGCCGAGTTCCGCCGGTAGCGCCGGCCGCCATGGCGTCCTCCTTCGCGCTGTACGCCTGGGCACTGGTCGCACTGGCCGGCGCGATCTCGCTGGTGCGCCCGCTGAAGGCGATTGGCATCCGCAACCGGTGGTGGGCGTGGCTCGTCCTGGCTGCCGGGGTGACAGGCGCGTGGATGATCCTCAGCGAGCCGGCGCTGGCGAACTACGTCACGACGCCGTCGCGGCAGCTCGACGCGTTCATGCCGATCTACCAGTTCAACGAGCAGTATGAGATCCCGGTGCACGCGCCGCGCGAGCGCATCTACCACGCCATCCTCGCGGTCTCGGCCGACGAGATCCCCTTCTACCGCACGCTGGCGTGGTTCCGCCGCGGGATGGCCACCGGCCCCGAGAGCGTGCTGAATCCCCCGGACGGCGTGCCGCTGATCACCGTCGCCACACGCACGTCGTTCGTGAAGCTGGCCGACGTACCGGGCCGCGAGCTGGTGATCGGGACGGTCGTCCTCGCGCCGCCGGGTGTCCGCCTGGCGGTCGCGTCCGATCCGGCGTCGTTCAGAGCGCTCGACCAGGAAGGCTTCGCGAAGGCGGCAATCGCGTTTCTGATCACCCCGCGGGCCGATGGCTGGGCGATGCTGCACACCGAGACGCGCGTCTGGGCGACCGACCCGGAGTCGCGGGATCGGTTCGCGCGCTACTGGCGGGTGATCGCGCCAGGCAGCGCCGTGACGCGCCTGATGTGGCTGCGCGCGATCAAGGTGCGGGCTGAAGCGTCTGCTCGAGCTGACGCCGAATCTCGGCCGTCAGGGCCTCCCGCGTAGCCGACAGCCCGCCGCCCTGCGCCAGGTCCGGCTTGCCGCCGCCCTTGCCGCCGAACGCGCCCACCAGCGCCTTGAGCACGGCTGAGGCGTCGACGGGCACATCGGGTGACCGTGCGATGACGACCAGCGCGGGATCGGTGGTGGAGACCAAGGCCGCGACCACGCCGCCGTGCGCCACCGCCGCCGCGGCCATCGACTTCAGCCCGGCCTGATCCCAGCCGTCGAGCGCGTCGATCACCACCTTCGCAGCGCCGATCGTCGTGGCGCGGGCCACAAGAGCAGCCGCCTCGTGGTGCGCGAGGCGTTCCTGCAGATCCTTGATGGTCTTCTTCAGTTCCTTGTTGTCGCCCTGGGCGCGTTCGATTGCGGCGGGCAGCTCCGAGGTCGCGACCGACAGGAACCGCTGACTGCCGACCACCGCCTCGCGCAACAAGCGGAACTCGCCGAGCGCGCGGCCCCCGCACACGAACTCGAGGCGCGTGCCGCCGCGGAACTTCTCCCACGATCGCAGCGCCACTACGCCCACCGCCCCGGTGCGCGCGACGTGCGTGCCGCCGCAGGCCGAGAGATCGAACCCGTCGACGTCGATGAGCCGCAGCGGACCGGTGCGCGTCGGCTCCTTGCGCAACACGAGCGACGTCGCCTCTTCGGCGCTGGCGAAGCGAATCGCGACGGGCCGGTCCTCCCACACGACGCGGTTGGCCTCGGCCTCCGCCTTCGCCATCGACTCGGGCGACAGCACTTTGTCGAGGTCGAGCGTTGAGAGTTCCGCACCGAGATGGAACCCGACCGTCCTCGCCTTGTTGAGGCGATCGAACGCCGCCGACAGGATGTGCTGGCCGGTGTGCTGCTGCATATGATCGAACCGCCGCGCGGCGTCGATCCGCCCACGCACGCGCCGTCCGGCTTCGACAGGCGCCGACAAGACGTGGCCGATGCGCTCGTCGTCCAGGTCGACGACGTCAATGACGTCGATGACAGGGACTCCGTCCAATGTGCCGATGTCGTACGGCTGCCCGCCGGACGTCGGGTAAAACGCCGTGCGATCCAGCACCGCGACGGTTCGGCCGTCCACGACGTCGCACGAGAGCACGGTCGCCTCGAACTCCAGGCAGGTCGGGTCGGTGTAGTAGAGGCGCTCGGTCACGACAGATCCTTCATGAGCGGGGCCGCACCCGGACGACCGACGGCGCGCGCGAGGACGGGATCAGCCATTCCGACCTCCGCGAATCCGCGGGCGCGCAGCACGCAGCTGTCGCAGTGTGCGCACGGCACGCCGCCGGGCGCCGGGTCGTAGCAGCTGTGCGTCAGCCCGTAGTCGAGGCCCAGCTCGAGCCCTCGCCGGATGATGGCGGCCTTGTTGAGGTTGATCAGGGGGGTGTGAATCCTGAAGCGCGCGCCTTCGACGCCGGCCTTCGTCCCGAGCGCCGCCATCGACGCGAACGCCTCGATGAACGGCGGGCGGCAGTCCGGATACCCCGAGTAGTCCAGCGCATTGACGCCGATGACCAGGTCCTGCGCGCCGATCGTTTCGGCCCACGCCAGCGCGAGCGACAGGAAGACGGTATTGCGCGCCGGCACGTAGGTCGACGGGATCGACTCGTCGTCGAGATCGCGGTCTTTCGGCACATCTCCGCCGCCGGTCAGCGACGACCCGGCGAACACCGACAGGTCGATCTGCAGCTCGACGTGGCGCGCGACGCCGAGCGCGCGGGCCACGCACCGCGCCGCATCGAGTTCGACGGCATGCCGCTGTCCGTAGGCAATCGTCAGCGCGTACAGCTCGAAGTCGTGGGCGCGCGCGATGGCCGCCGCCGTGTAGGAATCGAGTCCCCCGCTGAGTAGAACGACGGCTTTCATAAGTTCAACGCCTTCGAACGTTGTCGGTATCCCCGGCCTACGCTGATCCTCTTGGCCGCTCACACGCCGCGCGTCGTCGCGTCCCAGATGTACTTGTGCACCTGCAGCTGCAGCCGGGCCGGCAGCCGGTCCTCGAGCATCCACGCAGCCAGGTCGCGCGGCGCGAGCACGCCGTGCACCGGCGAGAACAGCACCGCGCCGCACCGCGCGTCGAGCCCATGCTGCCGCACGATGCCGCAGGCGAACTGGTAGTCGGCCCGATCCTGGATGACGAACTTCACCTCGTCCCGAGGACCGAGCTGTTCGAGATTCGGCCAGTGGGTGCGCGCGGACTCGCCGCTTCGCGGGCACTTCACATCGACGATCTTCACGACGCCGTCCGGCACCCGCGCCAGGCTGATGTGGCCGCCGGTCTCGAGCAGCACCGTCCGCCCGGCTGCGACCAGCGCGTCCATCAGCGGGTACACATCGTCTTGCAGCAGCGGCTCGCCGCCGGTCAGCTCCACCAGCGGGCAGCCCGTGGCGTCCACTGCGCCCAGGACCTCGGCCACGCTCATCTTCTTCCCGTCGGTGAACGCGTAGGGCGTGTCGCACCAGGCGCACCGGAGGTCGCATCCGGTCAGGCGGACGAACACGCACGGCATCCCCGCAAACGAGGACTCGCCCTGGATCGAGTGGAAGATCTCGGTGACCGTCAGCATTCCGGATCCATTCTATATGGAAGCTTCGGCCGCCGATGCGGGCCGGATGCAGGGGAAGTAGAATCAGGAATCCCTTTGCCCACGCAGGTGGTGAAAGCGGGTCTATGTATGGAAGAGATGCGAATCGGCACATCGGGCTGGAGCTATCCGTCCGGGCCTGGCACCTGGAACGGGATCTTCTATCCGTCCGCGCCGAAGGGCGGGCGCCGGACGAAGGTCGACGAACTCGCCTTCTACGCCGAGCACTTCGACACGGTGGAGGTGAACTCGAGCTTCTACCGCCTGCCCGATCCCGCGGTGACACGCAGTTGGGCGGCGCGCACACCGGCGGGCTTCGACTTCTCGATGAAGCTCTTCCAGAAGTTCACGCATCCGGGCATGTTCAAGAAGGCGCAGGCGCCCGGCCGGCCGGCCGACGACGACGTCAACGTCATCCCCGCGGTGACGCGGGCCGATGTCGACGCATTCAAATCGGCCATCGACCCGCTGGCCGGTGCCGGCAAGCTGGGCGCGCTGCTGGCCCAGTTCCCGCCGGGCTTCCGCGCGAGCGACGACGCCCGGGAGTACCTGACGTGGCTGCTGCAGGCGTTCCAGGGCTTCCCCGTCGCGGTCGAGTTGCGGCATCGCTCGTGGAGCGACGATATGGGAGGCACGTTGGCGCTCCTGAACGCATTCGGCGCGGCGTGGGCCCAGATCGACGAGCCCAAGTTCCGCTCCTCGATCCGCCAGAACCTGCTCCCGAATCTGCGCACGCTCTACTACATGCGCCTCCACGGCCGGAATGCCGAAACGTGGTGGACGCACGACCATCCGGATCAGCGCTATGACTACCTCTATACGCCTGCCGAGATCGACAGCTTCGCCGAGACGGTGAACACCGTCAGGCGGCTCGTGCACAAGATCTACGTCTACATGAACAACCACTTCGCCGGGAAGGCGGTGGCCAACGCCGCGACGCTGCGGCACCGGCTCGGGCAGCCCGTGCCCGGCGAGTACCCGGATGAGATGATCGCGCGGTATCCGTTTCTCGCGTCGAGCGTCAACTGGATGCGGAGGGGGTTGTTGTTCGACGGGGACATCGCTGGAGAAGACGGAAAGCGTGCGGGCGATGGCGGAGGTAGCGGAGACGGAATCGAGAAAGACGGTCCCGGGCTGGACGAGGCCGACGTCAACGCAGAGGACGCAGAGCCGCAGGAAGGTTAAGTGGCTCGAAACTGGTCGGCCGGGGCGGTATCTATTGAGGCCGTCCCCTTGTTGCCTTCCGCAGGCTCTGCGCGCCCTGCGAACTGAGTCAGCGCTATTTTACATACATCCGCTTGACGAGATCACCCACTTCGATCTTGTCCAGGACGTCCAATCCCGACGTGACCTGTCCGAATATCGCGTACTTCCCGTTGAGTTCCTTCCGCGCCGCCAGTGTCATGTAGAACTGGCTGTCGGCCTTGGCCGGATCGCCTGCGTGGGCCATCCCGACCGTGCCCTTCTTGTGGGTCAGCTTCTTGCTGATCTCGGCGACGCCAATCGCCTGCCCGTTCCCGCGGCGGCCCCAGATGTCCTTCTGCGCGAGGTCTTTCGACGTCGAATCGCCCACCTGGACGACGAAGTTCTTCTCGACCCGATGGAAGTGCTGGCGGTTGTAGAAGTTCGACTTCACCAGCTTGATGAAGTTCTCCACCGTCTTCGGGGCTTCCGACGGGTAGGTCTCCAGCGTAATCGTGCCCTTGGAGGTTTCAATCACGACGACGGGGCCGGGTGCCGGCGCCTGCGCGATCCCCACTCCCTGCATGCCCACCCACACCGTCAGGGCCAGAACGAACATGGCCGTGCGCGACACTCTCCGCATGTGTGATCTCCTCCGGGACGAACGATGATGCTTTCCGCCGACGCCGCAGGCACGCCAGCCCTGATGGGCGGATGATACACCAACCGGAGGGCGAAACTACTCCGGGGGAGATTTCTGGCTGCGCGACTTCCCCACAGTCGTCACCCCAACGCGCGGACACCGGTTTGCGATCTCGCAGTCGCCGCAGCGGGGGTGCGTCGGGCGGCACACATTCTGACCCCAGGTGACCAGGTAGAGGTTCAGGTGGGGCCACCAGTTGGCCGGGATATTGTCGTACAGCGCCTCCTCCGTCTGTTCCGGCATCTTGGTCCGGACCCAGCCGAGGCGGTTCGAGATGCGGTGGACGTGCGTATCCACGCAGATATTGCGCAGGCTCTTGAACCCGAGGATCAGCACGAGGTTCGCCGTCTTGCGCCCCACGCCGGGCAGCGTCAGCAGGTCCTCCATCGTGCCGGGCACGCGCCCGCCGAACTGCGCGTTCAGGATGCGGCACGTCTCCTTCACGTGCGTGGCCTTCGTCCGGTAGAAGCTGACCGGGTAGATGAGCGCGGTGATCTCGCCAACGGTGAGCGCCGCCATCCGGCGCGGCGTGGGCGCGCGGGCGAACAGCCGCTTTGACGCGGCCGCCGTGGTCGCATCCTGCGTGCGCGCCGAGAGCAGCGTCGCGATGAGCACCTGGAACGCGTCCTCGCGCTGCTCCTCCGCGATCTTCTCGACGATCGGCACCTCGAGGCCTGTGATGGCGCGGGCCAGGCCGCGCATCACCCATGCGACGTCACGCGGCGCGGGCTTCTTCATGCCGGCACCGGCGTCAGAGGCGGCCCGCCGCCGAGCACCGCGAGCACGTTTCGCGCCGCCAGATCGGCCATCGCGGTCCGGGTTTCGATCGATGCGCTCGCCAGGTGCGGGGCGAGCACGACGTTCTCGAGCCCGAGCAGATCCGGGTGCACGACGGGCTCCCGTTCGTACACATCAAGAGCCGCGCCGGCGATCAACCGCTCGCGCAGGGCCCAGGCGAGGGCTTCTTCGTCGATGATGAGACCGCGGGCGGTGTTCACCAGGTACGCCTGCCGCTTCATCCGCAGGATCGCCCGGCGGTCGAACAGGTGCGTGGTCTCGGGCGTCAGCGGCACGTGCAGTGTGATCACGTCGGCCATCGTCAGCAGTTCGTCGAAGCTCACGCGCATGAACGGTTCGCCGTGCGGCCCGGCGGCCACGGCGTCCGGCCCGAGCGTGGTGTAGACAACGCGCATGCCGAACGCGCCCGCCCGCGCGGCGACGGCCTGGCCGATCCGCCCCATGCCGACCACGCCGAGCGTCTTGCCGTGCAGATCCGTGCCGAGCATGAAGTCGAGCGCCCAGCCCTTCCATTCGCCGCGCCGAAGCACACGCTCCCCTTCGGCGATCCGGCGGGTGACGTTCAGGATGAGGCCCCACGTGAAATCCGCGGTCGCCTCGGTCAGCACGTCAGGCGTGTTCGTGACGATTACGCCGCGCGCCCTGGCGGCGGCGCAGTCCACATTGTCGTAGCCCACCGCGATGTTCGCCACGATGCGCAGGCCCGGCGCCGCGTCGAGCACGGGGCCGTCGATGCGATCGGTCAACAGGCACATGAGCGCCTGCTTGCCGGAAAGACGCGCCTTCAACTCGCCGGCCGGGATCGCCCCCGAGCCCTCGAACAGATCGACATCGCAGACCCCGTCCAGGCGGGCGATGACGGAGGCAGGGATGCGGCGCGTGACGAGAACGGCGGGCCTGGCCATGGTTAGGGCCTGTTCTTGCAGCGCCTCACGCGGGCCGAGGCGCCCCGTTGTAAGCCTGGCGGCACGTGTCCGAACAGAAGTAGTGCGTGCCGGACTTGTCGCGCATCGACGTCGACCGCGATGGCAGCACGAAGGTGCCGCACACCGGATCGCGCGCCATCAGCTCACCCGTGGCGGGCGGGCCGGACGGGCGTTGAGCCCTGGGCTGAGGCGGCGCGGCGCCCTGGGCGACGCCGGCGAGGAAACGCCGGATCGTCCGCCCCACGAGAAACAGGAGCAGCGCCCACAGCAGGAATCGCGCGAGCATCGATTCCCGCTTAGAGCTTGTCAGAAAACAAAGTGGTCACTGTTTGTTTTCCTACAGGCTCTTATGGCCGATCCGAACATCTAAGACGTAAACGTCGTTCATTGACAGGGCCCTACTTCGTCATGCCGCCGGGCTTCGGCGTCTGCGTCGCGGCCGGAGTCCCCGGCGGGGGGATGGCCGTGCCGCCCGGGTGCGCCGCCGCGAGGTTCGCGAGGGCACGCTGCGCGGCCTGCGCCTCGGGGCTATTCGGATCCAGCTTCACCACTTGCTCCCACGCCGCCGTCGCGCCGGGGATGTCCTGCTTGCCGAACGCCTTCACGATGCCGAGGTTGAGCAGCGTCTTGATATGTGCCGGGTCGATCTTCAGCGAGTCCTCGAGCTGTCGAATCGCGCGATCGGGCTGATCCGTGTAGTAGTAGCAGACGCCCAGATCGGTGCTGACGTTGATGTCGCGATTGTTCAGCTTGAAGGCCTCGTCGTACCAGCGAATCGCCTCCTGGTAGCGCTCGGCGTCGAAGTACAGGTTCCCGAGCTGGACGCGCGACTGGGCGTTGGCCGGATCCTTCTCCGCGATGCTCCGGAGCGCCGTCGCCTGCGCTTCGTCCATGGCGGGCCTGGCGGTAGACGGCGCCGCCGCGGCCGCCGTCTGGGCCGCGGGCGCGCCGGCAGCGAAGGGCACGCGGCCTGTCGCCTGCTGCGTCCCGAGAATCCATCCGACGATCAGGCCGAACAAGGCCCCGGTGGCAGCGTAGACGATAAATGCAGCTTTCATCGTTCCGATCATAGCAACGTGCGCAGGAACCAGTCCACCAGCGCACTGATAAGGTCGGGGTCGCGCGAGAGCATCACCGTCCCGTGCCCCGCCCCGGACAAGACGCGCAGTTCCCTGGGGCCGTCCCCCATCGTGACGGCCTGCCGCGCGGATCGCAGGGCGTACGGGTCTTCGCTGCTCGCCACCAGCAGCACCGGTCTCTGGCCGTACTTCCTGAGCGCCTGCTCCAGGTAGAGCCCGCGATACTCGAGGCTCGCGGACAGCAGCGCCATCGTCGGAATCGTGGGGTCGTTGCCCGCCACCAGCACGGCCACGTTCGCCCCGAGCGATGCGCCGAGCAGACCGACCCTGCCGGGGACGATCTCCGGCCGGGCCGACAGGTAGGCCCGCGCGGCCTCGGCGTCGAGCACGAGATCGGAGAACGCGCCCGCCTCACCGGCCCCTGCGCCGGTCGGCTTCCCGCCGCCGTTGCGGCGAAAGTCGATGGCCAGCGCGGCGATGCCCGCGTCGGCCAGGCGCGCCGCCACCTGATCCCAGTCGTGGAGCGTGCGCGACATCATCGGCAGTAGCAGCACGGCGGGCGCGGGGGTCTTCTCGGGCAGGTGCAGCGCGCCGGTGACGAGCATGCCATCCCGCGCCGCGAAGGTCACGGTCTGGGGCTCGGCGTGA
>Ga0315278_10001631_pt1 | contig 19851 bp, 18 predicted proteins | sample YL17G06_0_MG_FD_203880 | JGI IMG/M metagenome (GOLD analysis project Ga0315278, IMG submission 203880) | Sediment microbial communities from Yellowstone Lake, YNP, Wyoming, USA - YL17G06_0 | ecosystem: Environmental > Aquatic > Freshwater > Lake > Sediment | place: USA: Wyoming | collected... | reverse complement strand
AGCGTCGTACCGGAATGATGATAGGCCAGGAGAGGCGCGGGGGCTTCGCCAGGGATCACAGCGGACCCACGGCGGCGCTACTCTTACACGCAGCTTGGGTTTACCGTTAGCGGGCGGCGGCACACCTGCTGTATTCCCGGCGATGGGAATATCACACCGAAACGATGCTCAAGAGAGCAGGTGAAACAGGTAGTGAAGCCGGCCGGTCAGAAGCAGCCGCCGGCCCGAGTACTTCATCACCTGGCGGATCTGGGTCCGATAGCTCGGATGATAACAATGGCTGGGGCATCGCTTGCAGGCGGGCTTCGGGTCCATCGGGCAATGCGATCGTTTGACGAACGCATGCGACAGAAGCTTGGCACACGCCCTGCAAAGAACGACCGGACGGCCGGTAATGGCAGAAACGTCATGCGGCCCGATCTGCACCGGCGACCTCTCCGCATCGCGATGCTGATGCCGACAGAAAACGCCGATGAACAACGCCAGCGTCTTCAGATCGCGATCGAGCTTCGAGCGGGCGGCGGCCATTGCCCTGCAGGTCCTCCGCTTGCATTATATGCCTCCGGTGGCGCGGAGTTTGTAGATATGCACGATGGAAGGATCATGCCTGTGAGGTCAACTGCAGTCATCCTGTTGCTGCTGGCGGTCGGCGCTGCGGTGGCGATTTACGCGGCCTGGGAGCGGGGCCAGGAAACCACGCCCATTCACCCGGGACCCGCAACAGGCCCGTCATCGCTGGAAGCACGTTCGGCGATACGCATCGGCCTGGTGCCTGAGCACGATGTCTTCGCCATGCACCGGTCGTACCAGGGGCTGCTGAAGTACCTCGAACAGCGCCTCGGCCACCCGGTCGGGGTTGCGACGCTCAACAGCTACGAGGCTGTACTGGCGGATTTCCGCGAAATGCAGATCGAGGGTGCGTTTCTGGGGTCGCTGGTGGCTCTGCTGGCGATGGATCGTGACGACGCACAGGTCCTGGTCAAGCCGGAGCAATTCGACGGCTGCAGCACCTATCGCGGCGTCATCTTCGTTCGCGAGGACTCTCCGGCGCAGTCGGTGGATGATGTGCGAGGGCGATCCATAGCGATGCTCAAAGCAACCTACGCGGGGAGCCTGTTCCCGATCTCCGAGATGGCCAAGCGGGGGATGCTGCAGGGCGCGCCGGAGGGGCGGATCGTCTGGATGGGCACCCATGACGAGGTGATCGCCACCGTAATGAGCGGCCGGGCGGAGGTGGGTGCGGTGAAGGATCTCAGGCTGGCCGCGTTCGAAAAGGCCAACCCTGACAAGAGAGTTCGGCGGCTGGCGACAAGCAAGCCGGTACCGAACAACGCGCTGGTGCTGAGGAAGGACGTGGCGGAGCGATGGGGCAAGCAGATCGCCGAGGCGCTGCTGAACATGGACAGCGACCCCGCCGGGCGGGAGGCGTTGGCTGCGATCGGAGCCAAGCGTTTCGTCGCGTGCCAGCCGGAGGAATACGAACCGATCTATGAGATAGCGGAATCGCTGGGTGCTGCGTGGGAGCAGGTTGGTGTGGGCCAGGCCAGGCCCTCGCGGCCGGGCAACAAAGCGAGCCAGTGATGATGCTGCGTAGAAAGCTGATCTGGGTGCTGGGCTCACTGGTGGGGTTGCTGCTGGCCACCGCCGTGGGAGCCATCTGGATGCTTCAGGGGGTCCTGCGCGAGTTGCACCACCTCGATACGCATGCCTGGGTCATCATCGAGGAGGCCAACAACCTCGGGACAACCATCTCGATGGTCGAGATCGAGCTCTATGAGCTGGAGTTCGGCCAACAGAGGCATCTGGATCGGCTGATCGAGCTGGTGGAATCGATGCAGGGGGAGGTGGAGAAGGTGTCGGCCTCGTACGTGTCTCACTTGCCAGAGAACGAGCCGATGCTGCAAAGGATCAGGACGGCGGTACCCGTGTTCGCAGAGCATGTGGGCGCGTTGGGGACCGCGCAAGACCCGCAGTGGGCTGCGCAGCACCGCCGGGATGCCCGCGACGCCGCGGTCGGCCTGCGACGGGACATTCTCACGCTCAGCCGAAACGTGGGCAGGCACGGCGAGGCCGAGCAGCGCGCGCTGACCGACCGCTTTCGCTGGCTGGTGCTGGGCCTGACCATTGTCTTCCTCATCGTCATCAACATCTCCATCGTCGCGCTGCTGCGTATGGCCGGAATGGTCCTGCGGCCCGTCGAGAAGCTCGTCGAAGCCACCCGGCAGCTTGGCAAAGAGCATTTCGACTACCGCGTCGAACTCGACCAGAAAGACGAGTTCGACGAGCTGGCCAACGCCTACAACAGCCTCGCGGCGCAGCTCCAGGCCAATGAGCAGCGGAAGCTGGAGATGCTCGGACAGGTGGCGCTGACGCTCAATCACGAGCTGAACAACGCGGCCGCGATCATCGAGCTCCAACTGCAACTGGCGGGACGGCAGTCAGGCCACAACCCCGCTTTGGACAAATGCGTCACGCAGATCCGGGACAGCCTTGCCCGGATGACTCGCACCGTCGATCTGCTCAAGCAGGTGCGGCGGATTGTGCTGGCTGACTACGTGTCCGGCGCCAAGATGCTCGACCTGGAAAGATCGGCCTCGCCTGACGAGGTCAAGGACCAGCCCACCGAACTCACGATGACCACGGACGCGGGAACGCCAGGTCGGAAAGGCCTCTGAGAGCCGCCGCCGCATGCGGCTCCGGACCGCTTTTTGTGCGATCTCGATTCGTTGCGGCATACGTATCATCTCCCCTGCGGAGAGGGTCCAGGTAGTGGCAATGCGCCCGGCAACACGCGAATGGCAGCGGCCTCTGCTCGTGCAGCTCGGATGGTTCATCCGGCTCCGCTGGATTGCCGGCCTGGCCGTCGTTCTGGGCGTGCCGGCGGAATGGGAGTTCCTACGCTGGTACGACCGCCCCCTGGCCATGACGATGGTCGGCGCGGCGATCCTGGGATACAACTTCGTCCTGTGGGCACTGATGCGGCGTCTGCCCGCCGAGCGGCGACCGCTGCTCCTCATGGCCTGGGCACAACTGCTGCCCGACCTTGCGTGCCTCACCCTCCTCACACTCCTCACCGGTGGCATCAACAGTCCGCTCCGCGGTTTCTTCGTGTTCCACATGGTGTTCGCCAGCCTCCTCTTGCCGCGGAGTATGGCCTATGCCGTCGCCGCAGTCGCCATGATTATCCTCCCGACGGGGCTCTGGGCCACAGGACAGTGGCCGACGGTCCAGCGCGACCCGCCGGCTATGTTCGGATGGATCGCCACGCTCCTCGGGACGGTGTGGCTGACCAACCGCATTACACGCAGCCTGCGAATGCAGAGACGCCGCCTCTTGCGGCAGAACCGACGCGTCTCCCGAATGTCCAGAAGGCTCCGCCGCCAGCAGCAAGGCATGATCCAGCATGAAAAGATGGCCGCGGCGGGCCAGATGGCCGCGGGCGTGGCCCATGAGATCGCCAACCCCCTCGCCAGCATCGACAGCCTTCTGCAATTGGCCCAGCGTAACCCGGAGAAGCTGCGTCCGGAGATGCTGGCTACCCTCCGCCAGCAGGTCGGCCGCATCAACCAGATTGTCCGACAGATGACCGCCTTCGCCCATCCCGGCGCCGGAGACTGGCAGACCCTCAGCCTCAACCTCATCGCGCAAAGGGCTCTGGAGGTGCTCCGCTTCGATCCCCGCCTCAGACGCGTACGCATCGAACACCAGCTCGCCCCAGAAATGCCCGACGTGCGCATCATGGCCCAGGCCATGCAGCAGGTCGTGATCAACCTCCTGATCAATGCGCTCGACGCGATGGACAACGTGGAGATGCCGCAACTCGTGATCCGCACCGAACGCGCCGACGGATGGTGCTTCCTGTCGATCATCGACAACGGACATGGCATTGCCCCCGAACATCGCCCGCACCTCTTCGAACCCTTCTTCACGACCAAGCCCGTGGGCAAGGGAACCGGCCTGGGGCTTTCGATCAGCTACAGCCTCGTGCGTGAGCATGGCGGCAGGATCCTCGTGGACAGCAACCCGGGCCAGGGTGCGAGGTTCACCGTCAAACTCCCCGCGGCCGTCGAGCCGCCCCAACCGGCCCCGGCCCGGACCGACGCCAACGACCACGCCGCCTGAGCAGCCGTCGCCTTCCGTGCGTCTCTTGCCGCGATGACGCTCCCGGCGATACTACAACCCCTCTGTGTTGACCTCAGGCTCGTCTTGCGGAGCGAATCATGGAAATGACACCTCGCCAGCGGTGGCTGGCCATCCTGCGGCGTAAGCAGCCGGATCGCGTCCCGACCGACTTCTGGTCCACGCCGGAGGTCCTCAGCCGCCTCAAACACGAGCTCAACTGCGCCGATGACGAGAGCTTGTGGCAGCGGCTGCACATCGACAAGCCGCGCACAGTCGGGCCGACCTGCAACCTGAAACACCACCCGCACGACCCCCAGGCCGACCTCTGGGGCGTCCGCTACAGCCATGTCAACTACGGCGCCGGCGCCTACGACGAGGCCGTGCATCACCCCCTGGCCAATATGCAGACCGTGTCCGAAATCGACGCATTCCGCTGGCCCAACGCCGATGACTACGACTACGCCCCGATCACCGAATCGCTGGCGAAGGACGACGGACGCCGGGCGATCCAGGCGGCGTCGTTTGAGCCGTTCCTGATCTACTGCTCTCTCCGCGGCATGGAGCAGTCCTACGAAGACCTCCTGCTCAACCCCCACATCGCCGACGCCATTCTCGGACACATCTTTGAGTTCTACTACGAGCACAACCGCCGCGTCTTCCACGCCGGCCCAGGCAAGATCGACATCACTTACGTCGCGGAGGACCTCGGCAGCCAGACCGGGCCGCTCATGAGCATGCAGACCTTCCGGCGATTCCTCCTGCCGAACCAGAAGAAGATGGCCGATCTCGCCCGCTCCTTTGGGATTCACGTTTTCTATCACACCGACGGCGCGTCGCGAGCCTTCATCCCCGACCTCATCGACGTCGTCGGCATCGAAGTCCTCAACCCGATCCAATGGCGCTGCCCCGGCATGGAACTCCACGCCCTGGTGCGGGATTTCGGCGACAGGATCGCCTTCCACGGCGCCATCGACAACCAGCGCACGCTGCCCTTCGGAACCGTCAACGATGTGAGGCAACTCGTGGAAGAGTGCGCCCGGATCTTCAAAGGCTATCGCTGGATCTGCGCCCCCTGCCACAACATCCAACCCGTCACCCCCACCGCGAACATACTGGCCATGTACCAAACGATCCATGAGATCGGGAGCGTCTGAGCAATGCTGACAATTGCTTGCGCTCGGGGCGCGACCAGAACGAGCAAGACAGCTCGCGATGTTGGTCGTTCGCGGCAGTAACGATGGTAGGGCGTTCCGGGTTCAGAGGGAGGTCCGCTTCGGCCATGAGGTGCGCGTCGCGGTCGCCTTCCTGTGCCCCATGCCTGACGAGGAGAAAGGCCCCGACGCTGTCGCCAAGGGAATGCGAGGACACCATAGGGTTTATCGAGGAGTTTCGCGAGAGCGAGCTCTGACGTATCTGTTTGATACCAGCATCCTCATCGACTACCTCCGTCAACGCGACACGAGCGAAAGCTGGGTATCTCTAGGGTTCTCGCAGGCGAGAAAGCCATGTCCGCCCACTCCCAGTTATCCATTCATCAGCGGCTCATGGGCCTCTGGAAGCTGACGCTCGAACCCGCCGAATCGCCTGTCACATGAGCCCGTCGGGACCGGGATCGGCCATCTCCTCGGCTGCCCTGTTGCAGCGCAAGCTGAGCAAATGATGAGCAGCCGCCATGCGCCTTCGACTCGCCTCCCAGATCGGCCCCCAAAACACGCAGAGGGAATAAAACCACACTCCGTGGACTCCACAACTGCCCAGCAGCAACTGCTCGGCAGGGTCCGTGGTGACATTCGCTGCGACCTCGTTGGACAAGAACTGCATCCACGGAATGAGGATCGCCAAGTACGCAATGCCGACGGACATCCCCACTGTTGTCCAAAAGGATATAGACTCCCGCACGCGCTCGAGCCGAGCCTCGAAAGGAATCCTTAAGTTGCTGATGGCCCGCATATCGTCGGCGCTCCAGCGTATCCAGCAGGTCAACAGACCCAAAAGCGAGTACAACGTCAGCGACCCCACGATCGCGGGATGCGGAAACTCCGGCCTGAAGTTCCAGACGACCACAAGCCCCGCCCCCACAAGGGGAATGACGGGGGCACCGTAGCGCCACCACGTCGATTTCGCTGCGCGTATGATCCACCAAGTGGCCAAGAGAACAACAGGCGCGCCAAGCAGAACCCAATAACCCCAGGGATACACCCGGGATCGGTACTGCGCCACAACATGGTTGTGCAGACGTGCGTCAACATACGTGGGCATGACCACGGTGTATGCGTATCCCAGAGCGCTAAACAGCGCGACCTTGGCGGCGAAGCGCCTGTCCTCATCCCATAACCTGGTCATAGAACCTCCCTTCAACCTGTGGCCTGCCTCCTGACGCGAAGGACAGACCGGAACCCCGTTCGGCGATCCCCTGGCTCCGAGATTCACTCGGCCGGCTGAGAGTGCGCCAGGTGCTCGCGAAAGTTCGCTTCGTATGCTTCCATGAGCTTGGGCCTGTCGGTGATCACCAGGATGTTGTCGGCGGTGACATCGTCGTTGTCGGAAAAGTTGTAGCTCCCCGTAACGATCGTCCGCCCGTCGATGAGCAGCACTTTGTTGTGCGCCTTGTCGTGCCGCGAATCGATGTAAGTCTCGACCCCGTGTCGTACCAGGTACGCAGCCTCCGATTTCTTGTCTGCCTTGTCCGCGTCGACGATCACAGTGACCTTGACGCCACTTCTCTGCGCCTCGGCCAGGGCTTTGGCTATACGCTCCGAAGTGAAGGAATATGCCTGCACGAGGATCCGCTCTTTCGCGGCGCGGATCTGCTGGATGATGAGTTTCCGGCAATCCGTCTGCGGGGAAAAATAGACGTCGATGCCGCCCGCCGGTTGCGGAGGTCGGGGGGCTGCTCTGCGCTCGCGGTTACAGCCGCCCAGAAAACCGGCAATCATCACGCACAGGAGTAGTATCTTGGGTGCCATCGCTTGTCTATTCTACACCAGTCCGGCCCGCCAGTCGCTTGATCCATGCAACCTCCGGCAACATCCCCATCCTGCCGTACGGACGCCGAGTTTACCCTTTCAGCCGAACATGGGATAATTCCGGCCGGCGACCTATGCCCCACACGATCAACTACTACAGGCGGGCCGATGGCGCAAAGAGCCCGCTTACTCCTTGCGGGCGCGCGGCCGTCGTCCTGGCAACATTATCGGGTGTCTGCCTGGTCCTGCCCTTCGGCTTGTTCCACCTCTCCGGACAGCTCAACCCCGCACGGCCCGAACAAGGGGCGATCGCCGTCTTGATCCCCACTCTGATGCTCTGGCTGGCGGCCGGCATCCTCTCAACCTGCGGAACGGCCACTGGTGTCTTGGCCCTTCGTCAGAACCGCCCCTCCTTTCTCACGATCGCCGCCACCACGCTCTCCGGCGTGATCCTCCTCATCTCGCTCGCCGCCGTGGTCAGAGGTCTGCTCCAGCACTTCCGCCACGGGTGGAACGCTTGAGCAGTCCTCGCGATGCCACAGCCCCCCCCGCCACTACCGCTTCCAACCAGAAATAGCGCACGCAGCGCCCACTCTCCGCCGTGGTACTACACTCAGAATCCAGTGCCTCAGACACGGAGATACGCCAATGTCAGCAGCAACATGGAGCGCGATCGTTCTCGCAGCGGCCTTTACCTTTGCGGCCCGGGCAGCCGAGCCGGCCAAACCAGCCATACTCGACCCTAAGGATGCCGGCCCCGACTTCAACGTGCAGGGTGAGTACACCGGCCAGATCACGGCTGCCGACGGCGCCAAGTCCCCCCTCGCAGCCCAGGTCGTCGCTCTGGGCAACGGTGCATTCCTTGCCGTTCTCCTCCCCGGCGGACTGCCCGGCGACGGGTGGAATGGCCAGGACCGCATCGAGCTCTCTGGCAAAACTGAAGCGGACGCCACCACCTTCGCCGGCAACGGATACACCGCCTCCATCGCCGCCAAAGCAATCACCGGCCAGACCGACAAAAAGGCCAAGCTCGAGTTGAAGAAAGTCTTCCGCCGCAGCCCGACGCTCGGCGCCAAGCCACCCGCCGGCGCCATCGTCCTCTTCGACGGCGCCAAGTCCGATGAGCTGGACAACCCTAAACTCGACGAACGCAAGCTCCTGTTCGCCGGCGTCAACACCAAACGCGCCTTCTCCGACTTCACCCTCCACGTCGAGTTCATCCTCCCTTACATGCCCGATTCCGCCCAGCAAGGCCGAGCCAACAGCGGCCTCTACCTCCAGAAACGCTACGAGGTGCAGATCCTCGACTCCTTCGGCGCCAAGCTTGACAGTGGCCAGTGCGCCTCCATCTACAGACAGCGACAGCCCAGCTTGAACATGTGCTATCCGCCCCTCTCCTGGCAAACCTATGACATGGACTTCCGTCAGCCCGAGTGGAATGCCGCCGGCCTCAAGACCAGCAACGCCCGCATCACCCTCAAACACAACGGCGTCGTCGTCCACGACAACGTCCAGATCACCAACAAAACCGGCGCCGGCAGCCCCGAAGGCCCGCTGCCCGGTCCGATCAACTTCCAATATCACGGCAACCCCGTCTTCTTCCGCAATATCTGGATTGGCGAGCGAAAATAACCCCGCTTCCTGCCGCTGCCGCCCGCCCGCAGGTGCATCCTGCGCCGTGGATCATGCGCCTCGCCTGCGTTACCATGCCCTCGTCCCCGGGCGCCCTGCTGCCGCCTGGCCGTAAGTCAATGGAGAGTCCATGAGTGAGTTCTCGATCGATCCATCCGGCGAACGCTTCCCGCTCCCCCAAGAAAGTGACTACGCCGCCGAATACACCCGCGTCGAGGCCCTTGCCGCCGCCGCCCGTAAACAGGGCAAGGAAATCGTCGTGGTCATGGGCGTCGGCTTTGTCGGCGCCGTCATGGCCGCCATCGTCGCCGACACCCTCGATAAGAAAACTGGCCAGCCCTCCAAGTTCGTCATCGGCTGCCAACGACCCAGCACGCGCAGCTACTGGAAAATCCCCCTGCTCAACCGCGGCCAGTCGCCCGTCAAGGCCGAAGACCCCGAGGTCGATCCCATGATCGCTCGCTGCGTCCGCGAGAAGAAAACCCTCGTCGCCACCTATAACAGCGACTGCCTGAACCTCGCCGACTGCGTCGTCGTCGATGTCCAGTGCGACTACACCAAGCACCAGATGGGCAACATGCGAGACGGCGAAGCCGATATGGCCGCCCTCGAAGCCACCATGCGTACCATCGGTCAGAAAGTCCGCCCTGACTGCCTCGTCCTCATCGAAACCACCGTCGCCCCGGGCACCACCGAATTCGTCGCCTACCCCATCATGAAGAAAGCCTTCGTGGCCCGCGGCATCGACTCGCTGCCCCTCCTCGCACACAGCTTTGAGCGCGTCATGCCCGGCCGAAACTACGTCTCCAGCATCCGCGACTTCTGGCGAGTCTGCTCCGGCTGCAACGACGAGGCCCGAAAACGAGTCGTCAAGTTCCTCACCGAGGTCCTCAACACCGAAAAATTCCCCCTCACCGTCATGGACCGCCCCATCGAGTCCGAAACCACCAAGATCGTTGAAAACTCCTATCGCGCCACCATCCTCGCCTTCCTCAACGAATGGTCCCTCTTCGCCGAACGCAACGGCGTCGACCTCATCAAGGTCATCAACGCCATCAAGGTCCGCCCCACTCACTCCAACATCATCTTCCCCGGCCCTGGCATCGGCGGCTATTGCCTGCCCAAAGACGGCGGCCTCGGATACTGGGCCTACAAGCACATCCTCGGCTTTGAAGACCAGGACGAGGTCTTCAAGCTCACCCCCGCCGCTATCGACACCAACGACACCCGCGGCCTCCACGTCGCCGAACTCGTCCGCGACGCCCTCCGCAACATGGGCAAGTACATCGCCGGCTCCAAGGTCCTCCTCTGCGGCGCCAGCTATCGCGAAGACGTCGGCGACACCCGCTACAGCGGCTCCGAACTGGTCGTCCGAAAACTCACCGAAATGTCCGCCGAAGTCGCCGTCCACGATCCCTACGTCGATCACTGGTACGAGCTGGAGAGTCAGGACTCCTACCCCGCCCCCGGGCATTCCTGGGCCCGCTTCTTCCACAACCAGGACGACCTGGTCAACATGCGAGTGCAGAAGGACCTCCCCGCCGCCATCAAAGGCGCCGACGCCATCGTCCTGGCCGTCCGCCACGCGCCATACCTCCAACTGAACTCCGACGACGTCGTCCAATGGGCCGGCTCACCGCTCGCGGTGATCGATTGCTTCGGCATTCTGTCCGACGACAAGATCCGCCGCTATTTCGAGCTAGGCTGCGAAGTCAAAGCCCTCGGCCGCGGACACATCCAACGCATCAAGGAAGAAGTCCGCTCCAAACGACGGCCATAGTCGTCAGTCGATGGTATAATCAACCTGCCCAACAGAGAGGCCGTGCATGATCGAATCGGTCGAGTTCAAGAATTTCAAGGTCCTGCGAGACGCGACCCTGCCTTTGAGCCAAGTGACACTCATCGTCGGCCCCAATGGCAGCGGGAAGACGACGGCAATCGACGGGCTCCGAGCCGCGGCCCATCCCCATTCTGCTTTCAGCGAGCTCCAAAGCGCCGGCCACCACGCGGGCTCAGACGAGCCATCTGTCCGATTGCGCTGGTCCGAGCAATTCGAGAATGCGATCACCACCGTGAAATGGGACCCGGGATACGCCATATTCCACCGTCAGCGCGACGGCCACAGCCCCCTTGCGCCGCAGATGGAGCCGAAGATCAACGCGCACTTGAATGCCTTGCGTAGGTACTGCCTGGATGCCCCGGCAATTGCACAGCCCGTCATACTTCACCCTCGATTGGAGCTGACGGAGCAAGGCGGCAATCTCGGCGGTGTCCTCGATCAACTGCGCGATCAAGACCAGGAGCGGTTTGACTCGCTCAATCAGGAATTATGCAGATGGATTCCGGAATTTGACCGCGTCTTCTTTGACACGCCCGAGTCGGGATACAAGAGGTTGCTCCTGCGCACCCGTACCGGCGGACACCGCATACCCGCATCGCAGCTCTCTCAAGGAACGCTGTTGGCACTGGCCATGTTGACGCTGGCTTACCTGCCGAACCCACCTACCATAGCCTGTCTGGAGGAGCCGGATCGCGGCATCCATCCTCGGCTTCTGCGCGATGTGCAGGAGGCGCTGTACCGACTGGCTCATCCCGAGAGCTTCGGGGAGAAGCGGCCGCCGGTGCAGGTCATCGCTACCACCCATTCCCCGTACATGCTCGATCTGTTCAGGGATCATCCCGAGGAGATCGTGATCGCGAGCAAGCACGGCATGGAAGCCCGGTTCGAGAGGCTATCGGATCGAACCGATCTGGATGAGATCCTTCAGGACGCGCACCTGGGTGAAGCCTGGTACAGCGGCGTCTTGGGTGGGGTACCCGAAAAGTCATGAAGGTCGCGATCCTCAGCGAGTCTCCCGCAGACGAGGCAGCCCTTCAGATACTGGTTGGGGGCATCCTTGGTAAACCAGTCGACTTCGCGGATCGTCCGCTGCGTTTGCGGCAGGGAGGCTGGCCTTCAGTGCATCACCTCCTGCCCACGGTGCTCAAACACTTGCACTATCAAACGGACACGGACGCGCTGGTCGTCACCGTGGACTCCGATAACTCCCCCGCGCACAACGTCGCTGTTGACCGCGAGCAATGCTCCGGAGCAGGGTGCCGGCTATGTCGGCTTCATCAAACGGTTGATCGGGTCCAAGCCAAACTCAAGTCGGGAAATCGCATGCGGATCAGAGTCGCGATCGGGCTTGCAGTCCCCGCCATCGAGGCGTGGTATCTGTGCGGCATCGACCAGCATGCCACCGAAGCAGCGATGTTGCGCCGCCTGAAATCCGAGCACCATGTGGATGTGAAGAACGCGTTGAAGAGCCAGGTCTACGGAACCCATCGGCCAGGCCTTGTGCTGGAGACGAGCAAAGCCGTTGAGGCGGCAAGCCGACTTGCTGGGTCCCTGGACGCCCTCAGCCGGCATTTCCCCTGTGGTTTTGGCTCTCTGCTGAGCGAATGCAGGGCTTGGTAGCCCTCTGCACCGGACGCCCTACTCATCCGCACTCCCCCGTTCGCACCCCTCACCCTCCAATCTCGTACGCCATGATTCTCCGCCCCACACCCGCAACGGCACCCCTCGCCGAACGGTACATACGACAGGCGCAGGCACGCCGCCGCAGAATGAACGGCACGGGCTACTGCGCAAACCATTGCCCTCGCTGATGTCATCCTTGCACCTCGGCATAGGAGTGTTATCTTTCGTTGCCGATGGCGGTATTCGGCCGCCGTCCTGCACACAGGAGAACTGAATGACGTACCATCAACTCACTCGTCGCGATCTCATCAAACGCGCCGCCGCCGCCAGTGCGGCCCTCGCTCTGCCCACCATCATCCCCGCCTCCGCACTCGGCGCCGCGGGAAGACCCGCCCCCTCCAACCGCATCGTCATCGGCGCCATTGGCGTCGGCGGCCAAGGCAACGGCAACCTCGGCGGGTTCCTCGGCGATTCCTCCTGCCTTGTCGTCGCCGTCAATGACGTTGACAAAAACAACCTCCGAAACACCCAGAACCACGTCAACGACCACTACAAGAACAAGGACTGCAAAGCCTACACCGACTTCCGCGAACTCTGCGCCCGCACCGACATCGACGCCGTCTCCATGGCCACCCCAGACCACTGGCACGCCGTCACCGCCATCACCGCCCTCAAGAGCGGCAAGGATATGTACGGCGAAAAACCATTCTCCCACGACCTCGTCGAAGGCCGCGCCATGTGCAATGCCGTCAAGCAGTACGGCCGAATCTGGCAAACCGGCTCCTGGCAACGCTCCGGCGGCGAATTCCGCTTCGCGTGCGAACTCGTCCAGAATGGCTACATCGGCAAGGTCCATACCGTCGAAGTCGGCCTCCCCACCGGCGGACCCGGCGGCTTCGCTAAGTTCTGCGACCCCCCCGCCGACATGGATTACGACTTCTGGTGCGGCCCGGCACCCTACGCCCCCTATTCCCCCGACCGCACCCACTGGAACTGGCGATGGCAGCTCGATTACGGCGGCGGCCAAATGATGGACTGGATCGGCCACCACGGCGACATCGCCCAGTGGGGCCTCGGCACACAGTTCACAGGCCCGGTTGAGATCGAGCCTGTCTACTCCGATTGGCCCAAAGAGGGCATCTGGAATGCCCCCACCCGCTACCGCTTCATCTGCACCTTCAAAAACGGCGTCAAAATGATCGTCGCCAACGCCGAAGCCCAACTCCGCATGGGCGCCAAATGGATCGGCGACAAGGGCTGGGTCTGGGTCGATCGCGGCGGCTTCGACACCAACCCAAAAGAACTCATGAAGGTCAAGCTCAGCCCATCCGAAATCCACCTCTACAACTCCCAAAACCACATCGGCAACTTCCTCGAATGCGTCAGGACCCGCAAACCCACCATCACCCCCGCGGAGGTCGCCCACCGCTCGGCCAGCATCGGCCACCTCGGCCTCATCGCCTTGATGGTCGGCCGAAAATTCCGCTTTAACCCCGACACCGAAGAGATCATCGGCGACCCCACCGCATCACGCCTGCTCGGTCGGGCCAGACGCGAACCCTGGCAACTTGTCTGACCATGATCCAGGGTCCGCACCGCGGACCGTTGCTCAACGATTCGTCTGACTGCAAGATTCCGGAGCGATCAACATGAACACTCGCCACAACATAGCACTGCTTCTTGTCGCTTGTCTGCTGATTCCGTCCTTCGTCCGCGCCCAAGACGCCGGCGATCCGTACAAGGCCATCGTTTCCTACACCGTCGACAAGAGCCGCAAAGACACTGCGGACATCGAAGCCGAGATCCGCAAGGCCTCCGTCGCCCAGTACCGCGCCATCGAGGCCAGGCTTCTCACTGTGCTCAAGAACCCCGATGCCACCGCCGACTGCAGAAACTTCGTCTGCCGCATGCTCTCGATCGTCGGCTCAGCCCAGTGCGTGCCCGCCGTCGCCGCGCTGCTGACCAATGAGAAAACCTCGCACATGGCCAGGTTCGCCCTCGAGCCCAACGCCGACCCCGCCGCCGCCCTGGCCCTGCGACAAGCACTGACCAACGTCAAGGGTAAGCTGCTGTTGGGTGTGATCTCCTCCATCGGCGCTCGCCGCGACCCCCAGGCGACCGACGCCCTGGCCGCCCTCGTCGGCGACCCCGACCAGGCCGTCGCCTGCTCCGCCATCAACGCCCTCGGCGAGATCGGCACCGCCGAATCGCTCAAGGCACTCGACGCCGCCAAGACGAAGGTCGCCCCCGACCTCCGCCAACCCCTCGCCAACGCACAGATCGTCGCCGCTCGACATCTGGCCGACGCCGGCAAAACCGCCGACGCCGTCGCCGTCTTCCGCTCCCTCGCCAACGCCCAGCAACCCAAGGCCGTCCGCACCGCCGCCACCCGCGGCCTCATCGCAACCCTCGATAAGCCCCAAGCCGCCAACCTCGTCGTCGCCGCCATGCAAGGCGATGACGCCGCCCTCCGTTCGGCGGCCCTCGCCGCCATACAGGACCCCGGTGAGAAGGACCTCCGCAATACTCTCGCGTCACAACTCACCTCCTTCAAGCCCGACGCCCAGGCCGCTCTGCTCGCTGTGCTGGCCGACCAGCAGGATGTGACGCTCCGCGACACCCTCCTCAAGATCCTCGATCAGAGCCAGGACGCGCAGGTCCGCGCCGCGGCTATCGCGGCCTTCGCTACCCACGGCCAGCCCGGCGACGTCGCCACTCTCGTGAAGCTGGCTGCGGGTACCAACGCCGACAACGCCCCGGCCCGCAGCACCCTCGAACGCATCAGCGCCGCGGGCGTCGATAACGCCCTCATCCAGCAGGCCGACTCCGCCGACTCCGCCGGCAAGATCGTCGTCATTGGCGCCATCGCCGCTCGTCGCGAACTCAAAGCCATGGACACCCTCGTCAAGCTCATGGCCAGCCCCGACGCCGCCGTTGCCGCGGAGGCCGTCAAGGCCCTCTCCACCCTTGGCGCCCCCGATCAGTTGCCCAAGCTCGTCGCCATCATCTCCGAGACGGATCAGCCGGCTCTGCGATCCTCCGCCGAAAACACCGCCAAGGCCATCTGCTCCCGCGCCACCGACAAGCCCGCCGCCGCCAGAATCATCCTCGGCGCTCTGCAGACCGCCAAGACCGCCCCGTCGCGCATCGCCCTGCTGAAGATCCTTTCGCGCGTTCCCACCGATCAGGCCCTGGCCGCCATCCGGCAGGCCATGAACGACACCGATGCTTCCGTGTCCGATGCCGCCACACGCGAGCTGTGCGATTGGCCCGACGTCGCCGCCGCTCAGTATCTCATGGATCTCGCCAAATCCACGCAAAACCAGACCTACGCGGTGCTTTCTCTTCGCGGCACGCTTCGCCTCGCCGCCGCCAAGGACACGCCCAGCGCCCAGCGCCTGGGCCTCTACCGCGGCGTCCTGGCAACCGCCAAACGTCCCGATGAAAAGAAGCAGGCATTGGCCGGCCTCGGAGATTCGCCTTCCGTCGCGGCGATGGACCTCGTGCAAAGCTACCTCAAGGACCCCGCCCTCGGCGCCGACGCCGCCAACGCCGGCATCCGCCTCGCACGCCGACTCGGCACCGTCGACAACGAAAAAGCTATGGCCGCTCTCAAGCAAATCAAGACCATCGTCACCTCCGACGACCTGAAGAAACAGGCCGACGACGCCATCGCCGCCGTCGAAAAGGGCAGCATGGTCGACGGCTACATCGTCGCCTGGGCCATCGCCGGCCCGTTCATGCAGGAAGACAAAGACGCCGACGCCCTGTTCAACATCGCCTTCGCGCCCGAAAAGCCCGGCTCCAACGTTGACTGGCGCCCCATCGCCGCGGGAATCGAAGGCAACCCCGGCATGGTCGGCCTCGACAAAGCCATCGGCGGCGAACAGCGCGTCGCATACCTCCGCACCCAGATCACCTCCGCCAAAACCCAGGAAGCCACCCTCGAACTCGGCAGCGACGACGGCGCTAAAGTCTGGATCAACCGCAAGCTCGTCCACGCCGTCAATACCACCCGCGGGTTCCAGGCCGACCAGGATAAGATCAAGATCAACCTCAATCAGGGCGTCAACATCCTCCTGCTCAAAATCACCCAAGGCGGCGGCGAGTGGTCCGCCGGTGTCCGCCTCCGCGCCAGCAACGGCGGCGACCTCGAAGCCATCACCGTATCGGCCCCCGTTGACAAATAGCCCCAGTGTGATCCGACAGTGGGATTTGGACGCATATGCCTGGATTTAGCTGGATGGATCAGGACGGAGGGGCCGAGCGATTCTGCGGTTTTGGGTTAGGCTGGACTGAAACGCGGGTTTCGCATGGTTCCCGCTAAACGGCTGGCGTGATCTTGTGGGGGCGTTCATAAGCTGTAAAGTCCGTTCGATTCTGGCGGTTATGGCTGTTTGAATGGCGGTTGAAGGACATTTTTCTGGCGGACATCGGACGTGCTGCGGATCCTCACTTTCCACTAACTGGGGCGGCAAGCTGGCTTTTCCCCGGCCAACTCGGGGCTATGGGCAGTTGGATGTCCTGTTGGCGGCGGAGGGATGGTGCAGCTACCAGATAGTCGTACACCTTTACCTTCCCTCGCCTGCCCACCGGCTTGATACCGAGTTTCTGGAAGGCCCTCTGGATGGTCTTTTGTGAGCATCTGTTGGCCTTGGCAAGCTCGCCCTGTGTCGTCGTCAGCGGTATCCGAAAGCTGGCCCACTCGCGCTCGGCTTCCTCCACCATCGGTAAGAGCTGCACTATCGCATTCTCCAGAGCCTTCAGACTCTCTGGCATCTTGCCGGCCATTTCCGCAGCATCCGCCATCCGGTGGATCAGCAGCAGCGTTTCTTTGAAGGGGACACATCGTGCGGTATTCATTCTGTCAGTCTACCCGAAGCTTCAAAGGACATCAAGGGACAACTATTTTTCTAGCATGTCTTGCAAGCGAAGCGGCGGCGCGGTACTCATCGTCGAAGGGATTGAGAAGCAACAGTGAAACCCCCCACCCCGACGGTGTGGAGAAAGCAAGCCATGACTGAGGACGCGACGTTCCACGAAGACCTGCGATCGCGGGTTGCACGGCAGCAATATATGGACCGCCGAATGGGGGATGTGCCGTCGGTCTACCGAAACCTGATGCCCTACTCGTACAAGCTTCGGGTGTTGTGGGAAGCCGAGAAGGCCGTTCGACGCCAGCTCGAGGCCGATCTGCAATTCTGCGCCAACCCGTGGCGGCGAGTCGGTCCGCCCTGCAACCTCTTGGATGATGAGGGTGTGGTGGGGCGAGAGCTGATGGAGCTTGGCCTAGAAATATCCATCGCCGTCGGCATGCCCGATGCGGTCAAGCCGGGGTTTGAAGATCATCCCGACGTCATCGCCGCCAGGAAGGCGGCAAGGCCCCTCGCCGAGAAAATGGCAAAGGACCTCGCCGACAAAGTGAAGGGCATGGCTGAATGATCGGTCTGGGCCAAGGAAGGCCCTGGCGCGTGCGGAAACACGATCCGTCATCGACGGTGAAAGGATGAGATAAATGGCTGAGCAAGGAACAGAGGCGAGTGCGGAAGTATCTGCGGAGGCATTGATTGCACAGGGACTGCAGACGCCAGCGAAGGCGTCCGGGAGCCCGGCGGCGGCTGGGGCGGCGGAGAAACAGCCGGCGGGGGAAGTGGGTACGCCCGGGGACGGCAACCAGGCATCGGGGACCGGCCAGTATGTGTCGCGGGGAGACGTGGAAAAGCTCGTGGCTGAGCGGGTCGCTGCGGAGCTGAATAAAGCCCAGGAATCTCGCATCCAGGGCGACACGCGCGAGCGGTTCATTCGCGAAAAGCTCTCCGATCTTCCGCTCTCGGTTCAGAACCTAATGCCCAAGACTGGGGACGTGAAGGAGTTGGCTGCCGCCGAACAGGACATCCGCAAGGAAATGACAGCGTGGTTCTATGCGGGGTTGAAACAGCTTGGGTTGCGGCAGCCTGCGGTGGACGGGGGAGCGGGCACGGCGGGTTCGATCCCGCCCATGGCGTTGATGGACTACAGCAAGATCAGTCCCGAGGAGCTGATTGCCCAAGGGCTTGGACGAAAAAGCAACTGACGGGGGCTGATGACGGGAAAGGGAATCGTGCAGCCGAAGAGGCTGATGGCTCAAAAGATCTGAAAGGAATTGGATATGGCGAAGACGTTACTGAATGTTATTTCGGAGTTCCAGGACCCGTTCATGGTCGGCGTCGTTCGGAAGTTCATGGAGGCGAGTCTCTTTATGGCTCGATTGACCTTCATTCCGGTGGACGGTATGTCGTTCGGATATGGCGAAGAATCGTCGCTGGGCGGGATTTATTACAGGCCGATCAACGAAGATTACCCGACGGGCGCCTACTCGGTCGTGAACCCGAAAGTCGAGCCGATGGCCATCTTCGGGGGCGAGGCTCGCACCGATATGCAGCTCGCCAACAAGCATGGCGGGGCGGCGAGGGCCAATGAAATCGCCCGTCGCATTCGCAGGGCTGGACTCTTTTATGATAAAGAGCTGATCAAAGGCGATTCGAGCACAGACCCAAAAGCGATGACTGGGCTGTATCGCCGGTTGACCGGAAACCAGCTCATCACCAACTCGGCAAATGGCGCGCCGGTGGCCTATGAGAAGGTCAACGAACTGATCGACGCCGTGTACGGCAAGAATGAGCAGAAGCTGCTGATTATGAACAAGGTCGCGCGCCGGCTGCTCAAGTACGATCTGGCCGCGAGTGCGTCGGGAACGGGTATCCAGGAACTGGGTGGGAGCCTATCTCGGTACGATGGCGTCGAGATCGCGATCCTCGATGAGGATGAGAACGAGGACCCAATTCTCGCCTTCAATGAAACTTGTGGCACGAGCAGCACATGCACCAGTATTCTGTGCGTCCATCTTGGCGACACCACCGACCGGGAAGGGCTGCAAGGGCTGGTGGGCAGCCAGGGTGTGGAACGTCATGACGCTGGCTGCAAGGGCACCTACTACCTGGACGTTGTGGAAATGCATGCCGGCGTTGGGCTCTTCAAGGCGAGAGCGGCAGCTCGCTTGCAGGGCATCACAGCAAGCTAAAGCGGTGAGCTTGCGGCGAGCCTTCGGTGGGACGGCAAAGGACGCCGGCGGGGGGATGGAGAAGGCGAGATGACGGCGAGTGTGGAGTCAGCAGCCGGGCGATTTGGACGAACCGGCGTGGGTGGGGAGGCGGCTGTAGGTTGCCCCCTGCCCACACCGTTCGATCCGTCGCCAGTGGCGGGGCAAAGGACCAAACCAGCGTTCGGACGCGGCCTGAGCGGAGCCAGGCCGGCTGCTGAGGCTTCTACGCGGGCGGGGTCAGTGGCGAAGGGGCTGTTTGGGCTGCTGCTGTTGGGGCTGCTGGGGCTGTTCGTTACGCATGACGTATTCAACGATGGCCTGTTGTATCAAGAGCGAACGCTTGATGCCCAAGGGTTCGCCGATCCTGTCCAGACGGTCCAGCAGGGCGCTGCTAAGGCGGATGTTGAGTTGCTCAGTCTCAAACGTCTTGCGATCAGTCTTTTTAGCCATGGCGAGCATGATGGCGGAGTATATCACATTGACGCAAATAATTCTAGTGTACACATCACTACTGTCCGGTTGAGCAACTGGCCAAACCGCGTTTGGCCTCGGTAAATGCAGGCGATTCCGCACATCTTCGGCCGTGA
>Ga0315278_10001627_pt1 | contig 19864 bp, 17 predicted proteins | sample YL17G06_0_MG_FD_203880 | JGI IMG/M metagenome (GOLD analysis project Ga0315278, IMG submission 203880) | Sediment microbial communities from Yellowstone Lake, YNP, Wyoming, USA - YL17G06_0 | ecosystem: Environmental > Aquatic > Freshwater > Lake > Sediment | place: USA: Wyoming | collected... | reverse complement strand
TTTCGAGATTTTCAATGTGCAGCAGGTCGGCCCAGTTGACCATAGCGAGATTTAAAATCCCGCCATCCCTGATTTCCCTGACCTTTTTCGCTATGTCGATATTCGGGGCAGCCTTGATGACCGTTCCGGTTTTTTTGAGATAATCGAGGCTCAGATACGCCTGCCTGCTGAATACCCGCACCTTTCTTTCTGTCTTTAATGCGAGTCTGGAAGCAGTGATATTTGCGATGCAGCCGTTCTCGAATGTTATTCTTGCGTTGCAGATGTCTTCCTTGTCATTATCAATGACGCCGATGCCGACCGCCTCGACATTTTTGATTTTGCTCGCCGCCAGCGACAGGACTATGTCTATATCGTGTATCATCACGTCCAGCACCACTCCAATATCGGTTGAACGGAAGGGATACGGACTGATGCGGTGGGTCTCTATGAATTTCGGCTCGATTTCAAGCCTTTTTATCGCCTGAACGACCGGATTGCAGCGTTCTGAATGTCCCACTGCTACGATTGTATTATATTTTTTCGCAAGTTCTACAATCTTTCTGCCTTCATCGGCGTTGGCTGCCAGCGGTTTTTCAATAAGAACAGCGATGTTGTTTTTTATGAAGATTTCAGCCAGTTGGCAGTGCGCTATGGTCGGTGTTGATATGGTAACCGCATCGACCTTTCCGATAATGTCTCCGGCATCTGTAAAGGCAGAACAATCGTATTTTTTGGCAAGCTGTTTTGCCTTTTTTGCGTCCGTGTCGACTATGGCGACAAGGTCGCTCTGCGGCAGTTGGTAATAGACCTTGGCGTGTATTTCTCCCATTTTTCCTGCGCCGATAACTGCTGTGCGGATTTTGTCCATAGTTTTTTTCAAGGAATCAGCCGTTCAGTGTTTTCTGAACTGCTCAAGGTATCTGCCGAAACGGTGTTCACCGCTTTTTAATATCGCATCAATTATCGCCCGGACGTTTTCATCGGGCCAGTCTTCTGCGGCAAGGGTCTTTGCATTCTCCAGCAGTGCTCCCGGCTGTCTATAGAGTTTTCTATATGCATCGAAAACTTTTTTTTGCTGCTCTTCGTTAAGGCCTGCCCGCACGAGTCCGCGTTTGTTGACGCCGCGAATCATCGGCGGGTAATGCCCGCTTACAATCAGGAACGGCGGAATATCGTGATTTATGCCAGCCATTCCTGCTGCGTAACTCCACTTGCCGATAGTTATAAACTGGTGTAATAGAACCATCCCGCTGAGCCATACTCCGGTCTCAATTTTGCAATGTCCGCTGAGCTGAACAAAATTACTCATAACGATTTTATCTTCGAGGATGCAGTCGTGCCCGATATGCACGCCTATCATAAGCAGATTGTCGTTACCTACTTTTGTGAATTCTTGCGGATAAATACTCGGATGGATTGTTACCTGCTCGCGGATTACGTTGCCGCTGCCTATAATGAGACCACCGATTCTGACATCCGGTTTTAGGCCGAGGATTTGCGGTTTGCTGCCTATTACGCAGTTCGGAAAAAGGTGATTATTCTCACCGATTTGCACATCGTCATCTATTACCACATTAGCTTCAAGCACTGTGCCTGCGCCAATTGAAACTCCTTTTTCAACGACACAGTTAGGCCCGACCGTAACGTCCTGAGCCAAACAAGCTTTTTTATCAATCACTGCGCTGGAATGTATATGGGCCATTTGGTATTTTATTGACCTTTATAGTTTGTCCTCATCTACAAGCATAAATCCGATTAGAGCTTCAGCAACCACAGCTCCGTTGACCATAGCTTTGCAATCACATACGGCGGTCCTTTTTCTCAGTTTTGACGCTTCTGCTACGAGAATCAGCTGGTCGCCGGGAGCAACTGCCCTGCGAAGTTTCACGTTGTCCATACTCAGAAGCAATGCTAATTTGCCGGTATGTTCCAGTTTCTGTGCGAACAGAAGCCCCGAGACCTGCGCCATCGCTTCCACGATAAGGACTCCCGGCATAATCGGCGTGCCGGGAAAATGTCCCTGAAAGAAAGGCTCATTGATGCTTACGTTTTTCAGCGCTTTTATTCTTTTGTTGCCTTCTATCTCAAGCACCTTGTCCACGAGCAGAAACGGATAGCGGTGAGGCAGGATTTTTGCAATCTGCCGAATGTCCAGCAGGGCGTCCGTGCCTGATTTCAGGACACGTTCTTCCCGCTCTGCCGCCTCGCTCAGCCTTCTTGCAAGCTGCTGATTAAGCGAGTGGCCACTTTTGTATGCCACGATTCTTCCTTTTATCGGCCTGCCGGCCAGAGCAAGGTCGCCGATTAAATCCACAATCTTATGTCTGGCGCACTCATTGGGGAATCTGTAGCTGTTTTTAATCGGCCCTTCGGAATTGATAACAAGGATGTCCCTTGGGCCGAGATGAGTCCCTATGCCGCGAGCCTGGAACTGTTTTGCCTCGGCTTCAAGCAGAAAGGTCCTGGCAGGCGCAAGGCTTTTTTCAAAAACTTCCGGCGTCAGCCGGCAACTGAAGGTTTGTCTGCCGATACCGGTATGACCGCCGTAATCAAGGTCATAAGTAATGTTCAATTCATCGTCAGGGTAAGGCAGTGCATATATTGACGAGTCGCCTGTGGTAATGCTGACCGGCTCGCTTATGGCAAATTCCTTCCGACGGGCCTGCTGCTCGACTATACCGGCATTTTTCAAAATCTTTAGATACACCTCGCTGCTGCCGTCGGCGGCAGGCAATTCCGGGCCTTCTACCTCTATGAGCAGATTATCTATTCCCAGACTGCTGACTGCTGCTAAGCAGTGTTCGATGGTTTCGATGCTCACCGAACCTTTTTTTATCGTTGTTCGCCGGCTCCTCTCCGCAAGATTATCCGTCGTGGCGTTTATTCGCACCGGCTCGGGCAAATCCGTCCGCACAAAAACTATTCCGGTATCCACTGTTGCGGGGCGAAAAACAACCTTTGCATCCTGACCGCCGAACAGACCCTTGCCGGCGATTTTGGTCTCACTTTTTATTGTCTTTTGCAGCTTCAAGTTTCTCTATCCTTTTAATCAACTGCTTTAACTGTTCAGCCAGTTTCGGCAGGCGCTTAGTCATACCGAACATCCGTATTGCCTCAGTTTTCTCGGTCGCCGGAATACCGAATATTTGTTGTCCTGCGGGGACATCGTGAAAAACAATCGAGCCGGCGCCAACCATTGCACCGCTGCCGATTTCCACGTGGTCTGATATACCAGCCATTCCACCCATAACAGCGCCGTCACCGAGTCTGCTGCTGCCGCCAATTCCGGCTTGACCGGCCATCAGGCAGCATTTGCCGATTACTACGTTATGAGCAATCTGAACAAGGTTATCTATCTTTGTCCCTGCACCGATTATTGTATTGTCGAACTTTGCCCTGTCGATGCAGCAGTTCGCTCCTATCTCGACAAAATCTTCTATTATGACTCCGCCGTTATGCGGGATAAGCCTGTGCGCACCGTCAATAAAATAATAGCCGAAACCCGTTGAGCCGATGGTAGTGTTTGCCTGAATAATTACATTATTGCCAAGACGGCAGTTGTGGTAAACGACCACATTGTTGTCGAGACGGCAGTTTTTCCCTACCTTCGAGTCTTGACCTATTTTACAGCCGGCAGCAATACTGGTGTTTTCACCGATTTCTGCTCCGTCATCAATTGTCACATAAGCGCCGATAGATGCACTTTTGGCTATCTTTACATTCTGCCCGATTTTAGCGGTCGGGTCGATTCCCTGCGGCGCAGCTTTTAGTTTTGGAGCGAATATGTTCAGCGTTTCTATAAGTGCGGCGTTGACGTTCCTGACGACTAATTGCGGCATATTCAGGCCGTCAATGCGATTTGCAACGATGACTGCGCCGGCGTTTGATTTTTTTAATCTCGATATGAAACGAGTATCTGCGATAAAGGTAACGGTGTTTTCGCCGGCAGATTCCACATCTGCGACGGCATTTATCCGTCTGTCGGCTTCATCGGTAGAACTAATAAGCTCCGCACCGATACGCTTTGCCAGTTGTTTGATTGTTAATTCCATAAAAGGATTGCACTAAAAGCCAAAGTTATCCTTTGGAAAATTTTGTCGTATTTCAAACGGTTTTTAGCCTTTTGTTTTCTGTTTTTCTGCTTCTGCAGCATCCAGCCGTCCTATTACTTCATTTGTAATGTCCGCACAGCCGCCGCTGTATACTGTTTTATGCGTTCTTATAGTCAGCATAAGTTCATTAGCGCTCGATGACGGAAATTCAGGCTCATCTCTGTCAAATACCATATCCAGTTCCTTTTGTTTTGCAACCTCGCCGATTGTTCGCAGTATGTCGCTGTAAAGAGCTTCCGTCCACCGCTGGTCCTGTATCTCTATCTGTTGTTTGCGGAACTCACGCTGAGCTTCCAGATTTGCCTGCTTTTCCAAAATTTCCTTGACCCTTGCCATATAATCGCTGCTGCCGGTCCTGAGACTTCTCAGGCCGCTTTTTTCATTATCAATTTCTTTGGAAAGTTGTTCCAGTTCTGTGATGGTTTTTTCCTGCTCGCTGGTAACTTCCTCTTTATATTTTGCATTTCTCCTGCAGTTCTGAAAGATGCTTCTGATGCAGACTACGCCGATTTTCGATGAGACTGACGCCACCTTGTCGGCTTTTGGCGCGGCTGCCTTATCGCTTTTAGGAGATGCCTGACCGCATTCGTAGCTTGTAAATAAAGCGATTGCGATTATTAATACTGTCAGAATCGTGAGTTTTGTCTTCATAATCCGTCCTTTCTTACAATAATCAACTATCGATGAACTATAATTTTAGAACAATCTTCCTATGGAAAAACTAAAGACCTGTGTATCATCGTCTTCTGCCTTCATAAACGGAGCGGCGATTTCGAATCTCATCGGCACAGGCCCGAACCACTGCGGAATAAGTATCTGTATACCTGTTCCGACCGAGGCACGGTAGCCTCCTGTATCGATGACTCCGCTGTCGACAAAAAACAACCACGAAAAATTTTCGCTTATCAGAGGCACGGCCACCTCCGCATTTGCCAGGAATATCCAGTCGCTTCCTATGGGGTCCTCACGTTTCGGGTTGGCAACGTTCGTTTGAAGACCTCTGGTGCTTACGCCTCTGTAGTCGAAACCTCTTATGGAAGATGAGCCGCCGGCATAAAATTTCTCGAATGGCGGCGCATTGCCGACCGTAGTTGCTGCTTGTAATCTTGTTGCAAGAATGGTCTTTCGTTCTGCCAAATCTTCGTAAAGCGTAAAATAATGTCTGTATATTCCGCTCAGTATTCCGAAGGTATGGTCGCCGCCGGTCTGCTCATAGCTTAAGTTGTAGCTGCTGCCTTTGCTCGGCGTAAATCTGCTGTCGGTAAGGTCTCTTCCGATGCCGAATATGACCGAAGCGAGCAGATTATCGCCTTCGACGTCTCTTATTTCCTGTGGTGCATCAGGTTCGAGACTGCCGACGTTGACGTTTTCAACTTTGAACCCGATACTCCTTCGCCGATGGTCTTTGTCCCGTTTTTCAAAACCTGTAAATCCTTTCAATCTTTTTTCATCGTAGCTTTCAAACCCTCTCTCATAGCTTGAACCTATTGCTTCGAATGATACCGGTTTGTCCTTAAAATAAGGGTCGCTGAAGCTGATTGAGTATTGGCTTACCTCCGTTCCCGGTTCGAGGGCGATTCTGAAGTTTTGCCCTGCGCCTTTGTAAGCCTGTCCTGTTATGAGGTCTCCGAAACTTTTGGGCTTGTCCGTAATATCGAAATTTCTCTGCTCAAAGGAAAGCTGGCCTATGACTCCGCTGTCGCTTGCTATGCCCGCACCGACCATTACCATACCGGTTTGTCCTTCGGCAACGTTTACCGCAGCGTCTCTTTGCCCTGGTTTTTTGCCGGCAGGAGTAATCGTGATGTTTTCGAGCAGCACCGTATTTTTGACGGTTTTTTCCAGCTCACCGTTACCGTCGCCCCGTGCCGTATCTGCGTTGTACCACTGGCCAGGCTGAAAGTCGTATTCGTCCAGCACACGCCGAATCACCTTGTCCTGCGTCTGCTCATTGCCGGTAATGTCGACCTTGCCTATTCGGAACCGCTCTCCCTCAGTTATATCAAATTTCACGTCAACCGTATCTTTTGAAGCAAATTCACGCTTCTGCTCGACCGTTGCATCTATGAAACCATCCTGTCGGTAAAGTTTGAGAATATGCTTGACGTCCGCCTGGGCCTTTTTCTCCCTGTAAACCAGCCCTTCCTTCGATTTTAATTGCGGCAGTATTGTTTTATCATCGAAGAATTTATTGCCAGCGAGAGCGATTTTGTCGATTTTGTAGGCAGGCCCCTCGTCAATTACGAAAGTGATACGTGCCTTCTTTTTGTCTTTGCTGAACTCCTGCTTTGTAGTTACGGAAGCATTTAGAAAACCTCTGTCGTAGTAAACGCTTTGCAGTTTCCCCATATCTGCCGTCAGTTGTTCTTCGCTGTAGTAATTTGGCCAGAAGACGAATTTGTTTTTCTTTGTTTTGATGACTCTTTTAAGCTCTCTGGTTTTGAGAGATTTGTTGCCGGTGAATTTAACCGAGCCGATTTTGACTCTCGCTCCTTCGTCAATGGTGTAAGCAAGTTTACCTTCCGCAAGTTTGCCGCTGTCCAGATTTACCTGTGCAAAGACGTATCCGTTTTTGCGGTAAAATTCCGCAAGCGTTGCCGCTGAAGCCTGTGCCTGTGCGGTATCGAGATAGTCGGCCACTTTGAAATCCAGCTTTTTCTGGAGGGTCGTTGTCTTGTAGCTGTGGTTGCCGACAAAGGTTATTGACCTTATGATATTTTTTTCTACGATGACGAAAGTCAGCTTTATTTTGCCGTCGGCCGGAGCGCTGTTGTAGTAGCTGTATTCAACGCCGGCAAGTTCGGCTATTCTTTTTGCGTCTTCAGCCGCCATATTCGGGTCAAATATCTCGCCTGTTCTGCTGCGGATTTTGGCCAGAATCTCCGTTGTGCTGATGCCGCGGTTACCCGTTGTCTGGATGCTGCCTATTATAGATTTGCTTTCCGTTGCAGGTGCGGGATTGTCCGCGGACGCATTATGCAGCGAAAGAACTAAGATGCTCAATATGCAGCATACAATACGAGGCGAGGAAATTTTCATTTTTATCTCTCCTAAATTTTTACCGCTCCTAAAAAGGCTCTTCCGCGAAAGAGACGTTTTCGAACCGCGTAAATTGTTCTCTGAACAGCAGTTTTATGCTGCCGGTAGGGCCGTTACGCTGTTTGGCTATTATTACCTCCGCAGAGTTATTTGCCTGGTAGACCTCCTCACCTTTATGGTAATAGTCTTCGCGGTGCAGCAGCATCACAACGTCGGCGTCCTGCTCGATACTGCCGCTCTCGCGCAAATCACTCATTCTGGGCCGATGGTCCTCTCTGCCTTCAGGAGAGCGGTTCAACTGGCTTAATACCACAACAGGGATGTTCAATTCTCTTGCCAGAGCCTTGATGTATCTTGACATTTCCGTTACTTCCTGCTGGCGTGATTCAGCCTGACCTGTCCCCAGACTCATCAGTTGCAGATAATCCACAATGATACAGCGTATCCCGTGCCGGCTTTTAAGTCTTCTGGATTTGGCACGAAGCTCTAAAGGCGTAAGTCCCGCGGTATCGTCGATGTAAATCGGCGCCTCAGACAGGAGCCCGCAGGTCTCGACCAGCTTCTGATAATGCTCTGTGTTGAGCATCCCTTTTCTGACTAATTGCGAATCAATCTGGCCTTTACTGCACAGGAATCTTTCCGCTAATTGTTGTCTGCCCATTTCCAGCGAGAATATCGCAACAGGGATTTTTTCAACTGCACCGATGTGTTCTGCGATATTCAGCGCCAAGCTGGTTTTGCCCATACTCGGTCTGCCTGCAATGATAATCATTTCGCCGTTTTGCAGTCCGCAGGTCAGGTCATCGAGTTCATGATAACCGGTCGGCAGTCCCGTAACGTGTTTGCCCTCGCGCTTCTCTATAAGCTCGAATGCCTGCGTAACAAGGTCTTTCAGTTGAATATCAGTTAGTGCCACCTTTTTATCGGTGATGGCGAATATTTTTTGTTCCGCCCTGTCGAGTTTTTCGTTTGTTTCACCCGCCTGGTTGTATGCGTCGTCGAGTATCTCACCGGCGGCTTGGATGATTTCCCTCAGCATCAATTTGTTTTTTATAATGCCGGCATAATACATTACATTCGCCGACGAAGGCACGGATTCTACAACTTTGGCGATATATTCCACCCCCCCGACCTCGTCTAATTGTTTGCGTTTTTCCAGCTCGTCTCGCAGCAGAACCACGTCGAGGCCTTCGCCTTTGTTTTTCTCATACAGGGATACTATCGCATCGAATATAAACTGATGCTCGATTCGGTAGAAGGCGTCGGTTTTAACCTGTTCGACAACCTCGCCGATGCACGCAGGGTCGATTATCATAGACCCCAGCACCGCTGCCTCGGCGGCAAGCGACTCAGGCATACTGCGACCCATCGGGACCGGCATATCCGCAGCTCCGCTGCCCATACCTGCTTTATCCCTCTTTGTTTTGGTCAGTTGATTCACCGGCCTCATCCTTCAGGGCAACGACAACTGCGTTGACCGCGGCGGTTAAATCACTGGCAAACTTCAGTATCACGTTATATGTTCCAACTTCTTTTATGTGTTCCGAGAGCTGCACAACCTCGTCGGCCACCTCAAAACCCTGCTCTCGCAGATTGGCTGCTATATCGCCTTCGGCAACTGAGCCGAACAGGTGTCCCTGTTCGTTCGCCTTGGAGGCTATGACTGCCTCTGCGCCCTGCACCTTTGCAGCTATCTCTTCGAGCCGTTTTCTCTGGCGTATTCTTTCTTCAGCCCTTTTGGCTTTCTCTTTGGCTAATGCCTTTATATTTGTCTCGCTTGGGATTACAGCCAGTCCCTGCGGCAGCAGGTAATTTCTTGCATATCCCGTGCTGACATCCAGAACATCTCCGAGAAAGCCGAGTTTTTCAACGTCCTTACAAAGCAAAACCTTCATATCTGTTCACCTCTTAAATAAGTTGCAGACCAGATTAACGGCGTCGCTTACACGGTTTAATTTGTAAACGGCAGCAGCGCCATATATCTTGCGCGTTTAATCGCCTTCTTTACTTTTCTCTGACAGCTTGCGCAATTGCCGCTGCGCTTGCGGGAATATATCTTGCCGCGATTGGTCAAAAGTCTCTGCAGCGTATCGATGTCCTTGTAGTCGATGTGTTTGTCGCCTCTTCTGCAGAAGCGGCATTGTGTCTGTTCACGAACCGCCGTAACGCCTGTTCTTCTGTTGTCGCTGTTTTTTGTTGTTTCCATTTTTCACCAAAAACTTTTTGAAAAATTGTTATTTACTGAAGCGATGCATAATGTGCATCGCGAACAAAACTTTAGAACGGTATATCGTCCGTTCCCGCATTATTTGGGCTTTGTTGTTCGGCCTGCGGGGCTGGATTGTCGGACCCTTCCTCGGTCTGCGAGGGTGCTTTGCCGAGAAACCTAAAGCCTTCGACCGTAACTCTGTGTTTGCTGCGTTTAGTGCCGTCCTGTGCCGTCCAGTTGTCTAAAGTCAGTCTTCCTTCGACGAAGAGAGGGTTTCCTTTCTTAAGATACTTGTTTATGTTCTCAGCCTGCCTGCCGAACGCCCGGCAGTCTATGAAACAGACCTCGGTTTTGTTCTGACCGTCTTTACCCGTCCAGTTTCGATTGACCGCCAGCCCGAAGTCAACCACGGCAGTCTGGCTCGGCAGATACGACAATTGCGGGTCGCGGGTCAGATTACCCATCAGCAAAACTTTATTGAAGTTGGCCATAAATATGCTCCCCTGTTTTCAGTCCGGCTGAAAACCCGGGATTATTTTTCCGGTTCAGCCTTATTTTCCACCCCCGATTTATCGGGGCCGTTATATTTTTCAGCTTTATTTTCTTCGGTTTTTCTGCTCTCAGCCTCTGTAGTCTGTCCGCGCTCTTTTTCGAGTTTCGTAGCGGGTGTTTCTTTTCCAATGTCCTGTTCGGTGAGGTGGTCTGCCTTCAGAATCAGCACGCGCATAACCCGTTCCGACAGCCGGACGTCTCTTTCGATGTCCTTTATCTTCCCGCCGTCGGACCTGAAATAGCAGAGAATATACGTTCCTCTGGTTTGTTTTTTGATTGTGTAGGCGAGCTTGCGTTCATCCCATTTTTTCGTTGAGACGATTTCCGCACCGGCCCTTTCCAGGATGTCTGTGATGAGTTTGTTGATACCGACCCAGTCCGATGCCGCTTCAGCAGAATCGACAAGAAACATAGCTTCATACAGCTTCTTATTGTTCACAATAGTCTCCAAATTCGTTACCTCCTGTTAATTTCAGGTTAAGCGTTATATATTAAATTTTAGGACACACGTTCATTGAGAATTTTTTTGTTCATCACGGCTGTTAAATTTATTCATTGCCTCCTCAGCATTATGTTCAAGCCAGAACAAAACCGCCTCCTGTGCCTTTGCGATTGCCTTGCCTATCAGCGATTTTTCTTCTTCCAGCGGCTCATCGAGGACAAAATCAACAGCCTCACCCTGGCCGCTCTGGCCAATCCCGATTCGCAGCCGACAAAACTCGTCTGTGCCGAGTTTTTCTATAATGTCACACAGACCTTTATGACCGCCGGCTGAACCCTTCGCTCTGATGCGGATTCTGCCCGGCTCAAGGGCCATATCATCGGTTATCACAATCAAATCGCTCTGAACGGTCAGCTTGTAGAAATTGACCGCTGCTGCAACCGACAGCCCGCTGCGGTTCATAAACAGCCAGGGCTTTATCAATATTAACTTTTTATCCGAAAATTCGCCTTCGCCTGTGCGAGAGCTGAACTTTCTTTTTTTTACACTTATCTGCAGCTTTTCTGCCAATAAGTCTATTACTCTAAAACCGATATTATGTCTCGTCCGGGCATATTCCTCACCCGGATTTCCCAAACCGACAACCATTTTTATCTCAGCCATATTATCCCAGGCAAACCAAAAGCCCGATGTTGTCCGCCTGCTGCGCTATCTCTTCGGTTTTGGGTTTTTTTACTTTTCCTTCTCCTTTTCCTTTACTTCCTTTTCAGGTTTTTCCGCTTCTTCTTCCACCTCACCTTCTTCAGGTTTGGCCTCGGTGATAACCTCTGGCGCAACCGGAGCTTCTGCCTCAACTTCCTCGGTGGTCTTGGCTATAACTATGTTGCAGCTTACTATGAGCATCAGCGGATTGCTGACCAATTTTACGTTGTCCGGCAGCTTTACGTCTCTGGCGTGCAGCGAATTGCCTACATCCATCTCCTTCACCGAAATTAAAAGGGACTGCGGAATATCGGTTACAAGGCACTCCACCTCTATGTGGTCTGCGTGTGCCGTTATAACACCGCCCTCGCTTGCGCCTTTTGGTGTGCCTTTGATTTCGAGCGGCACAGATATTTTAATCTTCTCTGATACGTCAACCCGCATAAGGTCTATGTGAATAATGTCTTTGCCTAAGTAGTCGTATTGCAGGTCTTTGATAATCATTTTTTGCGGGTTTCCGTCGATTTGCACGTCCAGCACTCTGGCGCCGTGGTGCAGTCCCAGCTCGAAAATATGGGCATCTAAGGAAACTGCCACGGGTTTTTCCTTGTGTCCGTATACGATAGCGGGTATCCGTCCCTGTTTGCGCAGTTTCGCAGCCGATTTCGTCCCGGCCTTGTCCCTGATTTCTGCTTTCAAAAGCAACGTCTTTTCCATAATTTCCTCACTTCAACTCAAAAGTTATTGAACAGACTGCTTACTGATTCATTTCTGTGGATTCTCTTTATCGCCTCGCCCAGCATCGCCGAAACGGTCAGGATTTTAATCTTTGTTATTTTTTCCGACTCACTGGTTGATGGTATCGTGTCGGTAACTACTACCTCGTCAATAGGTGCCTGTTCGAGCCGTTCCATCGCTTCTTCTGCAAATACGCCGTGCGTAGCGCCGACGAGTATTTTTTTCGCCCCGCGGCTTTTCACCAGAGACGCTGCGCTGCATATTGTGCCTGCCGTGGCGATAATGTCGTCGCACATCAGAACATTTCTGCCCTCTACGTCGCCGATTATTTCCTGTGCCTTGACCTCGTTGCCGCTCATCCGTTTTTTATGCACAATCGCCAGCTCCCCGCCCAAGTGCGCAGCATATCTCGATGCTATCTTTATGTTCCCCACGTCCGGCGCAACCACCGTCAGCTTATCAATCTTTTTGTCCCTGAAATATTTGCTCAGCACAAGCTCCCCAGTCAGATGGTCGACAGGTATGTCGAAAAATCCCTGCAACTGGTGAGCGTGCAGGTCTATCGCAAGGACTCTGTCTGCGCCGGCGGCGGCGATAATGTTGGCAACTAATTTCGCCGTAATCGGAACGCGCCCTTCGTCTTTTCTGTCCTGCCGGGCGTAACCGAAATATGGAACGACCGCCGTGATGCGTTTGGCGCTGGCCCTTTTGAGGCAGTCTAAATAAATCAGAAGCTCCACAAGGTTTTCATCGACTGGCGAGCACGTTGACTGGATAACGAAGCAGTCCCTGCCTCGCACATCGTCTTCGACCCTGATAAACTTTTCGCCGTCGGGAAATCTTTCGATGTTTGCTCCGCCCAGCACAATGCCGAGATATTTACAGACCGCATTTGTCAGCGCCGGATTACTGGTGCCGGAAAATATCTTTAAATTATCGTTCAGAAACATTTTTTTTGCCTTTCTGCCCGAAATTTTCGGCCCTGTTCTGCGAGATTATTGTTCCGGGTGTGGCCTGTGAGCCGTCTTTTAGAATTGTGCCGTCATCGAGGTATACGAACGGCCCGACCCGGCAGTTTCGTCCGACTTTCACTTCGCCGTGAATATACGTGAACGGCTCAATCAGCGTGTCCTGACCAATTTTTGCTTGTGCGTCAATCCACGTATTATCAGGGTCAGTTATTGTTACGCCGTTATTCATAAGATTTTTCTGAATCCTGTGCTGCATAATCTTGCCTATTTCGCTTAGCTGCTCTCGGTTGTTAATACTCATAGCCTCTTCAGGCTGCACCGCTGTAACTGCAACGACCTTATGGCCTGCTGCGATAATTATAGATAATGCATCCGTTATGTAGTATTCTTTTTTGACGTTATCAGGTTTTACTTTTGCCAGCGCCTCAAAGAGGATTTTATTATTAAATAGATAATAACTCGGATTGACCTCTTTTATGGCCTGTTGTTCCGCTGTGCAGTCGCCGTGTTCGACAATACCTTCAATATTGCCGTAGGCATCTCTGACTATCCGTCCGTAACCTGTTGGATTATCTAAAACAGCGGTCGCCAGTGTTGCTGCGGAATGTTCCGCCTGATGTTTCGCCGCAAGTATTTTAAGTGTTTCAGCCCGTATCAGCGGCCCATCCCCGCAGATGACCATCGTTTCGCCGTCGAAGTCTTTCAGATATTTTTTGCAGCACATAACGGCGTGGGCGGTTCCTTTTTGTTCTTTTTGCAGCACCCAGACGATATTCTTATCTTTGCCGAAATATTTTTTAACCTGTTCAGCTCCGTATCCGACAACAACGTATATTTTTTTTATGCCGACGGTATGGCAGGCATCGAGGACGTAGGCCAACATTGACCTGCCGCAGACCTCGTGCAGCACTTTTGGCAGCTTCGTATTCATTCTGCTGCTAACGCCCGCCGCCAGTATTATCGCTGTCCTTTTCACCATCTTGTTTTTTAATTCCGCAGTTTTTACTTTTTAATTTTTACTTTCTTAACTACCCGGCCTGGACTCGAACCAGGAATGGGAGGACCAAAACCTCCTGTGTTACCAATTACACCACCGGGTAATTTCCTACAGTTTTTAGTGTTGAGTTTTAAGTTTTGAATTGTAGTTTGCAAAAGAAGGATAACAACTCAAAACTAAACGCTCAAAACTTAAACAGTCTGTCACGGGAGCCGTTCTGCGTTGGCCCGGTTTGGCTCTGTCGGAGGCTTGAGTCGGCCAAGCCGTGATACTGCCGACCCCAGAAGAAATTAAAAATCCGCAATTTTACATTTTTAACTTTGAACTTTTAATTTCCTAAGCTACCCCGTGCGACAGAGCAAGCTTGGCGAAAGTATATATGATTTATGATGGCTAATCAATATTTATTTTTCTTTTTATTATTTAAAATTTGCCTGATTGCTGCCGCGCAGCCGTATCATTCATCGTCATCCGCCGATACATACCTCTGCTGACTTCCGCCCATATAAGCTGGTTTAGAGTGGGTTTGCGTAGATGAATCTTCATCCTCTTCCATATCGGAGATGTCTTCATTCTTTGCTTCGGACTCCTGCTCCATCCTGCTGCGAAGCTCCTCGTATTCCTCCGCCGTCATCGTAACCTCTCTTGCCTGGCTGCCCTTGTATTCGCCGAGGACCCCCATCGCCGCCATTGTCTCGATAATTCGTGATGCCCTCGCATAGCCGATACTCAGTCTCCTTTGCAGCAATGACACGCTGCCCCTGCTGCTCTCTAAAACAATCCGCACCGCCTCATCGAACAGTTCGTCTTTTGCCATTTCCGATGTGTCTATGGTATTTAGCTGCGTAAGCTCAGGATGGAATTGCGGCTCGGCAATCTCCTTGAGGTGCTTTACTATCCGTTTTATCTCTTCCTCATCGATGAATGTCCCCTGAGCGCGAATCAAATCGCTTGTCCCCGGCTTAAGGAACAGCATATCGCCTTCGCCAAGCAGCGTTTCGGCGCCGTTCTGGTCGAGTATTATTCTGCTGTCCATTCTCGCCGCAACGCGGAATCCTATTCTCGTCGGCATATTCGATTTTATCAGCCCTGTTACAACCGTCGCCTGCGGCCTCTGCGTCGCCAGAACGATATGGATACCGACCGCCCGGCTCTTTTGCGCCAGCCGAACGATGTATGCCTCTATCTCCTTCGGCGCAGTCATCATCAAATCCGCAAGCTCATCTATAACGATTACTATATAATGCAGTTTCTTCGGAATCTTCGCCTCTTCCTCGGGGCTGCTCGGATTGAACCGCCTGATAATTTCCTCTGCTCCGAGTTCATTATATTCGGCAACGTTTTTAACTTTAGCTTCTGCCAGAATGGCATATCGCTCGTCCATTTTAACCGTCGCCCATTCGAGTATCTGCACCGCCCGCTGCGTCTCGGTAACTATCGGGCTCATCAGATGCGGGATGGTATTGAATGCCGTCATCTCAACCATCTTCGGGTCAATCAGAATAACTTTCACCTCGTCCGGCCTTTTTGTCAGCAGTATGCTCGTGATAATACTGTTGATGCACACGCTTTTGCCTGAGCCTGTCGTGCCGGCGATGAGCAGATGAGGCATCGTCGTCAAATCCGAAACGAGCGCTTCGCCGGATGAATCTTTGCCTAAGAACAGCGGTATGTGCATTTTCGTCTGCTTACCGTTCGCCAGTTGCATTAAATCCTTTATGCGCACCTTTTCCTTTTCGCTGTTCGGCACTTCAATGCCTATAGTATGTTTGCCCGGCAGGGGGGCAACTACCCGCACCGCACCAACGCCCAGCGCTCGTGCCGTATCGTTGGCTAATGAGCTTATCTGGCTTACCTTGACGCCTGCTGCAAGCTCCAGTTCGAACATCGTAATCACCGGCCCTGTGTCGGCTGCTACCACGTGGGCGTTGACGTTAAATTCGCTCAGCAGTTTTTCTAATGCGATTGCCTTTGACTTGATGACCTTTTCCTGCACCGCCGCGAAGCCGTATTCAGGCTCAGCCAGAAGTTCCGCCGGAGGCAGTGTATAATTATCGTAGCCGTCAGATGTTTCCGGGGACACGGAAGGTGTTGCGGGTTTATCTGTTGATGCCGCAGCAGGTATCGGCAGCACAGGTTTTGGTATTATTGTTTCTTTTGGCTTAACGGGGCCGACAACAGAACCGACAGCAGGGCGGACGGAACTTTCAATCTTTTCGATAGGCTTAAAATTTTTACTGAATGCAAGCACTTCTGCCAGTCTGGGCTGTGTTTTCTGTCTGGCGCTGAGCTTCTGCCAGATCTCGCCGAGGACCTCGGACTGCTGCCTTGCCGCCGACCACGCAGGAACCGCAACGCCCACCATCTTTTTCACTGCGAAGCTGGCCAGTTCCAGCACTCTGATAACAAGAGTATCTGCCGACAGCATTATTCCGACAATCCACATCGCCGTCAGCAGTATGAATGTCCCCAGCTTTGCGAAATTGTCGTAAAGCAGATGTACTGTTCCGATGCCGAGCATTCCCCCTGAGCCGACCGGAAACTCGTATCTGCCGTGAGGCCAGAAACAGTAGAAGCTGCTCGACGCCGCCACGGCTAAAAGTATTACACCGGTCGACCGCAGTGCAAGCTGGTCTATTGGAAGCCGAACTAATCTTGCCGCGAGCAGACATATTGCTGAAACCAGTATGACGAATATCCCCGGCCCGATATAGTATAGCAGATAGTATGCGAAGAATGCTCCGAACACCCCGCACTGATTGGCAGGCGGTGAATTATGCGGATAGACAAACGGGCTCGGCCAGTCGCCTACATTGAAACTCAGACAACTGAAAAAAAACAGCAAAAGCCCGACTATGCCTGCAAATTCGAGCGCTATTTTGCGCGTTTCTTTTCCTTTTTTATATGTTTCTTTTTCCTTCACGGCTCCAAGTCCGATAAAAAGCCTGTCTTTTTTAAAATCAGTCTCTAACCTTTTAAAAAGGCTTAAGTTATATCGGCTGCCATAACCGCTTTTCTGCAATTTGTCTGACGAGGAAAGTTCGTTATCTCCGGGCTGTTTTTCAGCCGTTATGGATATACCGGAGAAATCTAAAATTAAGCAATAAAGAACTTGACACTAAGGAATAGAGAACAAGACAATAATCATCATCGTATAAAAAGATAATTTATGTAAAAACGGGTATGTTTCGCTGTTAAAATAATGTTTCTGGTTATCAGGAGGTAAAAACATGAAGATTTTCAATCGCGGACAAAACAAATCATCTCCACATCTTTTCTTAATCTCAACTGTATTTATATTTTCGCTGATAGTTGTCCCCTTGCCGGTTTTCGCAAAGGAAGCCGACAGCATTGATGCCCTTCGGCAGATGGGCAAGGCCTTTGCCAAAATCGCCGAGAAAGCCTCGCCTGCGGTTGTCGGTATAAAGGTAGAGAAAAAAACCTCCGATGAGGGATATCCGTCCCTGCGTCAGTCTCCTGGCACGCCTTTCGACCCCTTTGAGGATGATTTCTTCGATTATTTTTTCCGCCGGCAGATTCCCAATAGACGCCTGCCGGCGCAGCCCCGTTATTATCGCCAGCTTGCGGAAGGTTCGGGCTTTATTATTTCCCCCGAAGGTTATATCCTTACAAACAATCATCTCGTCGGTGATGCCGACAAGGTCATCGTTGTGCTCAGGGAAAGCAAAGAAGTTCCCGCAAAGGTTATCGGCGCTGACCCGGATTCGGATGTTGCCGTTGTAAAAATAGATATGGGAAATCTCTCTTACCTTGAGTTAGCCGACTCCGATAAGCTCGAGGTCGGCGAATGGGTCCTCGCCATCGGAAATCCTTTTGGCCTGGCACATACCGTTACCGCAGGCATCGTCAGCGCAAAAGGCAGGAGCGGCGTAGGAATTGCTACTTATGAGGATTTTATTCAGACCGACGCCGCCATAAATCGCGGCAATTCCGGCGGGCCGTTGATTAATCTCGACGGAAAGGTTGTCGGTATCAATACCGCTATCGTCAGTTCCACAGGCAGTAATATGGGTATAGGTTTTGCCATCCCCATAAATATGGCCAAATCCGTCTATGACCAGCTCGTCAGCAAGGGAACTGTTACCAGAGGTTTTTTAGGCGTCAGCATTCAGGACCTCACCCCGGAACTGGCTGCGTCTTTTAAACTGAAAGACGCCAAAGGCGTCCTGCTCGCCGATGTTACAAAAGATTCTGCCGCTGACAAAGCCGGCTTAAAGCAGGGCGACATCGTTGTCGAGTTTGACGGCCAGCCTGTCGAAAAAGCTAAAATATTACAAAGCCGCGTCGCTATGCTCGAACCCGGCACTAAAGCAAAAATAGTTGTCCTGCGAAATGGCGAGCAAAAAACCTTTACCGTTGAGGTTGGCAAACGTCAGCCACAGCAGCAGCTTGCCGCAGGACAATCGAGTTCGCTTGAACAGTTGGGAATTACCGTCCAGAACCTTACCGATGAAATATCCGGACAACTCGGCTATGAAGGTCTCACCGGCGTCGTCGTTACCGAAGTAGAATCTGGTTCGCTTGCAGAGCTTGCAGGAATAGACTCAGGTTCCCTGATTACTGAGATTAATCACAAGCCCGTAAAAAATACAAAAGAGTTCAAGCAGGCTGTTGAGGATGCTGTTAAGGAAGGGACCGTTTTGCTTTTGGTCAAAGACGAGAAAGCCACTCGTTTTGTCGTCCTGACCTTGCCTAAAAAATAAATCTCTCGGCCGGCAAACGTGTTCGCTGAAACTATTGCGCATTTACGACCGCTGATTTTGAGTTTATAATTCCGGACATTATGTTCGGAAGGATATTATCTTTTTACACGAAATATTTCGCCGTATGGGTTGTGATATTCAGCGCCGTTGCATATCTGCATCCCTCGCCCTTCATTGCGTTGCAGCCGTATATGGGTTGGTTCTTTGCCCTGACAATGTTCGGCATAGGGGCGGTTCTGCAGGTCGATGACTTCAGGCAAATAGCGAAAAGACCTGGTATTGTCCTGATAGGTGCTTCTGCGCAGTTTCTCATTATGCCTTTCGGTGCTTTCGCGATTGCTAAAATCTTTCACCTGCCGCCGGAAATTGCCGTCGGGCTGATTTTGACTGCCGCTGCTCCCGAAGCTATGTCGAGCGGCGTCATAACTTACATCGCAAAAGCCGATGTCGCCTACTCAGTTTCGCTGACTACCGTATCGACTTTATTATGTCCCCTCGCAACGCCGGCCCTTGTTTACCTGCTGGCAGGCAAAACGATTGAATTTGATTTCTGGGTGATGGTATTTGACCTGCTCAAAATGGTCATAATCCCTCTGTTCGCAGGTTTTGGCATAAGGCATTTGTTCAAAAACACAATAGAGAAAATTCTCGATGTCTTTCCTGCGATATCGGTAACCTTCGTCATATTTATTTGTTCTTTGGTGATAGCCCTCAACAAGAATTATCTGATTATGATAACTGCCCTGGTTTTCGCCGCCGATTTGACTCTGAATGTTTGGGGAATGCTCGCAGGCTACTGGGTCGGCTCAATTTTTAAAATGGATGTCAGGAAAAAACGCACACTCGCCATTGAAATCGGAATGCAGAACGCAGGACTGGGGACAGTCTTGGCACTGAGATATTTCGGCGAAAAAACTGCAATTCCTGCCGCCGCTTTTGTATTTATCTGTATCATTACAGCTTCCGTAATGGCGGAAATCTGGCGCAGAAAACCTGCCTAAGAGTCAGATAAACCTTAATGTGGCACAAACCATATCAGCTGCGCAGTAATTATAAACGGCAACACTGTCATAACTGATACGGCACGGAGAAAATCCGTTTTCTTTTGACCGCAGCACTGTCCCATAAATTCGCATCCCCGGAAGCGGCAACAAAGTTTTTATCGGCACTATAGCTGAATAGTTTTGTGCTTCTCGCTATTTATTGTCGGCAGCAGCCCCATTTTTTTGCTTTGTGCACTTTGTGGGATATATTTTAAATAGTCGATACAGTCTGAAGGGGGAAAGTTCGATATTCCACTCGTGGGTCTATTATTGCCTTTTGGCTAATCAAAAGGAGGACGTATAGCTTATCTTTACAGGTAATCTGTCGGGAAAAGCTTCTACGGGCTCATAAT
>Ga0315278_10001624_pt1 | contig 19877 bp, 32 predicted proteins | sample YL17G06_0_MG_FD_203880 | JGI IMG/M metagenome (GOLD analysis project Ga0315278, IMG submission 203880) | Sediment microbial communities from Yellowstone Lake, YNP, Wyoming, USA - YL17G06_0 | ecosystem: Environmental > Aquatic > Freshwater > Lake > Sediment | place: USA: Wyoming | collected... | reverse complement strand
AAAGTCCAACCTCGAGGAAGGCCCTGGAGCGCCTCGCACTCGGCTGGCGTGAGACGCCGGACGACCATCGTGGCAGGTGACGGTGCGAGGACGTGCTTCTTGTCGCCGCCACCGTCAGAGGCGCGAAGCGCGTGCGACGTGTCGCCACCCACCTCGGCCGTTCCTCCACCCTTCCGTCCGCGCAGGGCGACCGACTGAGGTTCGCTGCTCGGTGCCGCCACGGCGTTCGTTGGTCGGGCGCGAAGGGACGGGGAGGCGTCCTCGACGATACCGAGGCCCGCGCGCTCTGCGGCAGACCCGTCCCCCTCGCCGCTGCGGTCCACGGCGTCGGACGAGATGCCGTAGGCAACTGCGGTGCTTCCGTCACCGTAATCGCTTCCCTGCCCAATGCACGGGGACACATCGCCGCTAATCGGATCCTGCATGCAGTGGAACGCAACGGCGGGCAGGGCATCCCCAAACGTGCCGTGCGGATCCCGAAGAGTCGGAGACACATCTCCGACCGTCTGGTTGTAGGTGTCGATCGCAATTGCGGACTGTGCATGCCCGTCCGTCGCCAGCGTCGGGATCGTCTTCTCCTCGACGGTGACCATCTCCTCGTGCCTGCTCTTCCGACCGTCTGGCCGCCCCTTGTTGCAGTGGAGAAACGCCACCGCGGGCGGTGCCCCGGCGTTCGCGTGGCTCGAGTCGTGGCCAGCTGCCCGAAGCGTCGGGGCCACGTCTCCCGCATCCGCACCGTGATCCTTGGACCCGAACACGACGAACTGGTGGTCGCCCTGTGGCTTTACGGGCCGGAGAGGCCCCTCGCCGTTCCCGCTCCATCCGAGCGTCCCGCGGCCACCCATGCTGTTCTGCTCGAACGATCCGACGACGTCTCCGTCCCCTGGCCGTTCGTCCTTCCCGGGGAGCGCGACGAACGGCACGCCGCTTTGCACGTCTCCGTGCCCGCTGCGCAGGCACCCCATCTGCCCAAGGTCGGACCCGTGCTGCTGGAACGCAACGGCTAGCGGGTCCGCGCCAGCCGCGAGCGTGTGGCACGGATCTCCGTCGTGCGGATGCGAGCGGTTCGTCTTCGACGTGATCTGCGTCGTGTCGAAGGGCAACGCGACCAACTTGTCCGGGTTCGTGGAGCGCAGCGTCGGGTGCAGATCACCATGCTCCCCACCGCCGTGGACGCCGCGCGCATCGAAGCGACCCGGATCGTCGAAGCAGGCGACGGCCTGCCCGCGCTCGGACACCGTGAACGCAGGATCGCCGTGCTTCCCGACCCCGACGCCCGGCGGCCCGCCGCTCCCATCGGCCCGCTCGTTCGTGTCCTTCTCCCCCCGGGACGTCTGGCGCAGATCCACCGGGATGAGCATCTGCGCCTCGGGCACCATCACCGCTGGCCCCGCGTTGAGGCTGTAGGACTGATGGTGGCTCTGGAGCGTCCCGGCCGGGCCGCCCTCGTCCACCTCGCCGTTGCGGAGGTCTACGGGAACCGGAACCATCACGGCGCCGGGGCCCTCCGACGTCAGAGAGTCCGCGACCTCCGCGTCGGGCTTGATCCCGACCCGGTTGCTCGACTGGCTGTTGCGGATCTGGCGCGGGTGGATGTAGCCGGGACCCTCGGGCGCGGTCGGCTGAGCGACCAGCGTCCCGCACGGCTGCGTGCCAGGGGAGTTGGAACGCAGCGACCCGGCCATGTCGCGCATCGTGACGCCGTTCTGGTTGTCCTCCTGCACGGCCATCGGCACCAACGGCGTTCCTCTCCCCGTCCCATCCTTGCTCGCGTCGAAACCATCGGCGCGGAGGGAGTGGGCGATGAGGTGTTCGTGCGACTCCTGCGTCCGTGCCCGCAGCGCGCTGACACCTTCCGACCAGAACCCCTTGCCGGTCGTGGACGCGACGAGCGTGTGCATGTCCTCGCGGTCGATGCCGCCCGTTGGCGTGCGGACGGCCTTGGCGAGGTCGGGGGCGAAGGCCACGGGCATGCCGCCCTCCGCATCCTGCTGCGTTGTGCTCCCGGCGGCCTTCCCGTTATTGTAGAGCGTCGGGGCCGTCTCCACCGCGAACGTCTCACTCTCGAAGTCGCCGTGCCCCGTCCCGCCCTTCGCGCGGACAGCCGTCGCTATGTCGAGCTCCCCTCCGGTCCGGTTTCCTCCGAAGCAGGCGGCTCCGGGCCGTCCTCCGTCTCCTCCTCCTGCGGATCCTCCGGGCCTACCGCCCGCGCCGCCACCTGCTCGAGCGCCCGGCGCAGCATCGGCGGCAGATCCTTTCCTCGCCGCTCGGCGCGTCTCAGGATCCCGACACAGGCTTTCGGGCTCAAGCAGTACCGCCGCGGGACGGAGCCCTTCTCCAGAACGTCCTGCAACGAGGAACACTCGGCGCCGACGCTGGGCGAGGCCAAAGTGTTGAGCATCGAAAATCCGGTGGCACACAATTCTTCGTGGTCCAACAACCAGACCCGCGTTGGTCCATCGCTGCCCTCCTGACGGAACGAGGGGGGCGTCAGCACCAGCCAGTCCAGCGAGTAGGCACCCGAAGGCGTTGGTCCGGTCGGAGAGGACTCCGGGGACGTTCTCGAAAACAGTCCAAGTTGGATCGAGCGCATTGCATACCTCCACGAAGCGCAGCGTCAGGTTTCCGCGGTCGTCGTTGAGCCCGGCGCGGAGACCCGCGACCGAGTACGACTGGCACGGCGGCCCGCCCACGATCAGGTCGATCCTCCCGAGCGCCTTCGCGCGCTCGACGAAGTCCTCGGCCGTCACGTCGCCGAGGTTCGGGACACCGGGAAACCGCTGGCGCAGGAGTTCGCAGCAGAAAGGATCGATCTCGGCCTGCGCCACGCACTCCCACCCGAGGCCGCGCCAGGCGACCTCGGGCGCGCCGATGCCGGAGAACAGCGACAGGTACCTCATCGCAAACACCCTAGCAGCGCAAATCGGCGCGCGCTACCCCTTGCCCGTCCCGCCGATGCCCAGCCCGCCCTCGGACAGATCCCCGCCGATGGGACGCGGCGCCCAGAACTGGCAGAAGTCGTCCTTCTGTTTGTAGGCCGCGGCCCTCGCGATGAACTTGATCACGTTCGGCTGCCCGGTCTTCGGGTCGACGGTCTTCTGGGGCACAACCTGAAGCCTCCATTCCCGCGGCATGGCCGTGCACTCAAGAGACCAGTCGTCCTGCGCCATCTCCGGCGGCAGGTCCTCGGCCCATCGGCAGTCCTTGCAGTAGCCGATCGGCATCGCCTTCAACGTCATCTTCCTTCCTCCTCCAGCGACCACGACGCGCGCAGTCGCCTCAGCGCGCACTCCGACCTACCGTCGTCGTGCCACCAAACGATAGCGTACCACTCGCCGTCCTCAAGCGAGATGTCGCCGCACGAATAGGACGCCTCGAGGTCCTGCTCGACGCTGAGGATCACGGCCTCGGCGTCGGGCCACGACCCTTCCTTGCCAGACGACTCGTTCGCGTCGGATTCCTCCGGGACGGGCATTTTCGGGCCGCCCGTGTCGGGATCGATCTCGGCGCTCCACGCGGACCAGCGTACGATCAAGACGCGCCTCCTTCCTTCGTCCCGGCCAACCCGGCCAGCAGGCCGAGCTGCTCTTGCTTCTCCACCTTCGCCTTCGGCACCTCGCCGCGCGCGACCTTGACGGCCCGCTCCGCGACGACCTCCTCGCCCGCCGTCTTCGCCGCGTGTTCGATGCGCGCCTTCGCGATCAGCACGCTGCGCGGGTCGCTGTCGATGCCGACGAAATCGAAGCCCTCGTGCATGCAGGCGGCACCCGTGGTGCCGCTGCCAGTGAACGGGTCGAGGACGCGGCCACTTGGCGGCGTGCACAGCCTCGCCAGCCAGGAAACGAGGCCGAGCGGCTTGACCGTCGGATGGTTGCAGCGGACGCACTCCTCCGTCCCGCCTCGGCCGTTCGGGTGCTCGGTCGACTCCAGGCCTCCGCACTTCGCGCACGGCACCACGCCGAGCAGCCCGGCCTCGCGCTCGCTGCGAGCGGCCTTCGCGCAGAAAAAGAAGCGGCTGGCGCCACCCGAATCCGTATACTCGGGTGCATCTTTCCCGCGGGTGAACGGCGTGCTACCAGGATCCTGCTGCACTCGGTTCTTGTTTCTCCGGTTGCCCGTCGTGCTGGTCCAGCAGGAGTCGTCGAGCATCCGCACCGGGCATCCGGGGACGCAGGCCCACGTCTCGACCTCCTCGTTTCCGTCCGCATCACCGATGCCGCGCGGCCCGCGGTTCCCCTGCAAGGTGCCCCATCGGTGCCCGGCGACCTCGGGGTCGGGGCACGGCTTGTCGACGCGGGAGCCCTTCACGGTGCGGCTGCCGACGAGGACACAGTCCGGGTGGTGGGAGAGCACCACGTTGGCCGGCCAGCGACCCTCCGGCTTCAACTCGAGCTTGTCCTCGTACCGTCCACCTTGACGGTAGAAATCGTGCCCCGTGTCCTGGGCCTTCATCATCCGGCACTCTTCGTGATGAGCAATCCGGGTGCCATCGATGTTGAGGACGCCGGTCCCCCACTTCAGGACGTTGGCGGCCACCGTGCCCTCGAGCGGCTTCCGCGCCAGGACGATGGGCTCGAACAGCGGCCGGAGCGCGATTCCGAACCCGCCCCACGCGGCGGCCTCCTCCGTCCTCGGCTCGTACTTGGGCACGGGATTCCCGGTCAACTTCTCCTCGGCGTACCTGCCGTCCGGGAGGTTCGTGCTCGCCGTCGGGATGGCGCGGCCCCGCTTGGGGAAGCCGAGCATCTTGTCGATGGACGCCGCGGGATCGTGCGTCTTCGGAAATCCCTGGCCCCGGACCCACGCGAGGAGTCCAGCCGCATCCAGGATCTCGGCGAGCGCCGCGCGCTGCTCGTCGGTCAGCGAACTCCACAGCGCCTCGAACTTCTCGTCCTCGGACAGCAGGTCGAGCACCGAGTCCCGGATCTCCCACCCCGCGTCCTCGATGGCGCAGGCGAGGCGGTGACTCGTTCGAGTCCCGCCGAATGCGATCAAGAAAGCACCGGGCTTGGCGACGCGGAGAACCTCTCGCCACGTCTCGGGACGGAACGCGATGCCGCCGCCGTCCCAGGTCTTGCCCATGAAGCCGCGCGACCCATCCTTCGACGACGCGAGGTGGTACGGCGGGTCGCAGACGACAGCGTTGAAGGAGTTCGCCTCCATCGAGCGCATCGCCTCGACGCAGTCGGACTCGATGACGGACCAGGTCGGCATCAGTCCTTCATCCTCCACGCCGCTTCGACCATCGCCCACGCGAACGTCACGAACCACCCGATGCCGCCGAACACGGCCATGAGGATTCCCGTGGCCCTGGCGTTGGCGTCGTCGATGCCGATGGCCTGCGCGCCGTGCAGCACGCCGAGGTACGTCAGGCCGATCAGGATCAGCAGGACGGCCAGGAGCACCACCGACAGTGCGGCCAGTTTCAGCGGGCGCGTCATGGCGAGTCCTCCGCGCCCTTCCGCACGTCGGCGTACGCCGTGTCGTGCAGCAGTTCCTCGTCATCGCGCATGCGCCCCGGATTCCCGTCCTCGTCCTCCGGCTTCTCCCACCACTTGAAGCCCCGCGGCGGCCGCTGCTCCGCCTTCTGCTCGGCGGCCGCACGGTCCGCGGCGATCTTCGCGAGGCACAGCGGGCAGGGTATCGTGCGGTGTCCCTGCTCGTACAGCTCGACGACGCGCTCCTTGGACAAGGGCCGAGGCACGAGGCACCAGTCGCGGCACCAGAGGCGGGCGCGGCGGCCGTGGACGTGGGTGCCGCAGACCGCGCGCTTCGAGGACTCCCAGCGGTAGTGGATCAGCGTCAATTGGCACCTCCGTCCTCGGCGGCCTGCGTGCTGCGTCCGCGCTCATCGACCACCTCGACGACGTCGTGAAATTGTTCTCCGTAATATATGCGCCTCGGTCCGCGTCCCTCCAGGTAGGCGAGCACTCGTCTCGTTTCAATCAGATCCACCGCGACATCGTCTGGCAAGACGTGCATCAGCGCAGCCAGGACGCGCCCCATGGCCGCAATCACCAGACGGCCGCCCGTCGTTCCCGCCTCCCTGATCACCATCCTGAGTCTCGCCATGTTCGTCTCCTTCTCTAGGGCATTCCGCTTCTCGGGCCGAGGAACGGATTCTTGTCGTCGTCGTCATCCGTGGGAATCGGACGCCCCAACTCCTCCTGCACCCATCCGGGCTGCTCCTCCGGCGGAGGCCCGTCGTCCGGGGTCATCACCGGCTCGTAGGGCACGGGGCCCTGCTTCATGTCGAAGCGCGGACGCACGACGCCGGGCCACAGCGACGTGTGCCGGAGCCACAGCGTCGCGCCGATCTTGCCGGTGGCGCCGAACTTCGCCTTCTTGATCCAGAGGTTGATCCCTCGGCGCCCCGTGGGCCTGTTGTTCGCGTCGACGCCATCCGGCCCGGATCGCCGGAGCATGAGGACCACCTTGGCGTCTTCCTCAAGTCGACCCGACTCGCGGAGGTCCTCGAGCTCCGGCTCCTTTTCGCGCTGGTCCTTCGGCGATCGGCTCAGCTGCGATCCGATGACGAGCACCGCGTCTCGCCCCGCAGCCCGCGTCAGGTCGTTCAGAATTTGCCCGATCTGCATCGCGCGAGTTTCGCGACCCTCGTGGGCGATCGCCTGGATATAGTCGATGAACACAACGCGCGCGCCGTGCCGCACGATCATCGCCCTCACGGCCTCCGCAACCTGTGCTGGTCGCGCGCCGGGGATGTGCAGCACGCGCATCGGCAACTTCTTGAACCAATCGCGAACAGCCTCCCCCTCGATCCGGCCGGAGTCGGACCAGGATCGCGCGAGTACGCCGGCGCTCGTCAAGAACGACACGCCTCCCACGGCCCCGGCGACGATCTCCTCCTCCGAGTCCTCGAGCGTGATGTACGCCGTTGGGATGGCGCCGTAGGCGCACGAGATCCAGAGCATGCGCATGAGCGCCGTCTTGCCCTCGGACGTGCGCGCCGCGACGATCATCTTCTGGCCCGGGTACAGGTCGCCGATGTGCGCCCCGAGATCGGCGTCGTACAGGACCCCGCCCTGCGACGGGATCCCGGCGCAGGGGACGCGCACGGCGCGCGTCGGGGCCCCGGACAGGAACTCCTCGACGATCTCGGCGGGCAGCCTCTCGCGCGACGGCGGCAGCACCGCCGATGAGGCGTCCGTGAACGCCGCGCTCAGGTCCACGGGATCTGCGGCCTCGAACGCATCGGCCACGATCTGCGATGCGCGCAGGATGGCCGTCCGGATCAGGAACTTCTTGCGGACCTCCTCCGCATGGTCCTCAACGTGCGACGTGATCGGCACCACGTCGATCAACTGGTCGAGATACGCGGCACCCCCAACACGGTCAAACTGCCCCCTGTCCTTGAGTTCCTGGCCCAGGGTGATGGCGTCGATGTGCACGCCGCGGTCGGCCAGGTCGCACATTGCCTCGAAGATGACCCGGTGCGCATCGACGTAGAAGTGCTCGGCAGAGATGATCGGACGGACGCGAGGCAGGGCACCGTCGTCAATGAGGATGGCACCTTCCAGCGCCTTCTCCGCGTCCTCCGCGTGCGGCGGGACGCGGCACAGCGCCTCTCGCGGACCCTTCAACTCAGCACCTTCGGCCTCGACACGTCGTAGACTCGCATCAGCACCTTCGGGCCGTCCCCTTTCCAGTGCGGCTCGATCCATTTCCGATGGCGGTCGGACCCCCACCGTCTTCTGCCGTCCGTACCGATCACCATGGAGCCGCAGACCTGCTTCTCCCTCCAGTGTCCTCGGACGACGAACCTCTTGGAAACGGACCACCTCCTCCTATCTCCGGACTGCGCCTCCATCCAGTGCTTCGCGGCGTCGATCAGTTCTGGGCGAAGTTTCACCTCGTGGCCGATGACGTAGGTCTGGGGCCGCAGCGCGCGTCCCTTCTTCGCGTTCTGTTTCTGCCTCGCGCCGTAGTCGGGCGAATGGCATTCGGCAAGATAGAGGGCGAGGTTCACCATGACGCGGAACGCGGCGTCGATCAGGAGTTCAGAACTCCTTTCCTTTGGAGACTCCGCTCCGGCGCACGGAGAACACCCGTGCTTTCTCTCGTACATCACCTCATGCACGGATCGTCCGTCGCCTCCGGTCGTCCATCTCCAGCCCATCCCGTTGCGGTATCCGTGCCTCGCGGGCGTTCCGACCCAAAGCAGGCGTCCGTTCTGCATCTCCCGGCTCGTGCATTCGCTGTACCACAGGAGCTTGACGTCTGATCCTTTGATCTCCGGGCAGGTCCAGAACGGAGTCGGGAGGCTTACGGCGAACGACGGGAACGGCCAGCGGACCGAGTCGAGCCTGATCCTCGACGGATCGGTGAGGGCGAGTCCTGCGAGGAGCGAGTGCGTCAGGCTGAACACCGGAAGGCCGAACGACAGCCACTGCGAGAGGCAATGCAGACGTCTGACCATTTCCTCGTTCTGCGGCTCGAACTTGCTAAGAGGGACGCTGCCGAGTCTGGATCGGAATGCGTCGAGGTCGCCGTTCGCATCCTGGAGGTGCTTGGCGGCGGCGATGACCTGCCACCCGTCAAGGCTACCCCATCCGAAAATCTGCTCGGCAGACAGCCTCTCCCACGACAATTCGGGCGCGATCACTTCGGTTCCTCCCCGTCGCCAAACAGCATCCCGATCTGCTCCATCTTCCGCGCCTCGGCCTTCGCGACGAACCCCTTCCGCACCTTCTCGTCGCGCGCCTCCACGATCCGCGCCTGGTTCTCGGCCACGGCGGCCTCGCAGGTGCGCACCGACGCCTCGACGTACTTCTCCGACAGGTCGATGCCGACGTAGCGCCGACCGAGCAGGACGGCGGCGCGGCCCGTGCGGCTGATGCCGGCGAACGAGTCGAGGACGACGTCGCCGGGGCGGGAGCCAGCGGCGATGCAGCGCGCGGCGAGGGCCGTGGGGTAGGCCGCGTAGTGCTGCTCGTCGGTCCCTTCAGGGCCTATGATCCAGATTGAACGCGCGCGCCTCGTCTCACCCTTCCACGGAATGGACCTGCCGAGGTGCGATCCTGGACGGCCGACATCCGCTCCGTGCTTCCTCTCCGAATTTCCGGACGACGACCTCACCGACGGCTCGGCGATGGCCTCCCAGTCGTAGAAGTAGCGCTCGCTCTTCGACAGCATAAAAACCTGCTCGTGCGCGCGCACCGTGCGATCCGTCGCGGGGTACGGCATCGGAGCGGTCTTCCCCCAGATGATTTCGTCCCGCAACCACCAGCCGTCCGCACGAAGCGCGAGCGCTGTCATCCAGGGAGTTCCGATCAGGTCCTTCGGCTTCAGGCCGTCCGGAACCCTCGAGCCGCCGGAGTTTCCGACGTCGGTCCACTTCCCGTCCGGCACCTGGTATTTCCGGTTCGCGGCCCACCCATCCCCCATGTTGATCCACAGCGTCCCGTCGTCTGACAGGACTCGACGCAGTTCGCGGAAGACGGAGACGAGGTGATCCACGAACAGATCCGGATTCGGCTCCTGACCGAGCTGTCCAAGCCACGATCCGCAGGCGCAGAATCTTCCGCGGCCAGCCGCGCGAGCCTCGTTGCGCGCCTCGAACGACGTGCGTCCCTCGGTCGTCATCTCTCCGCCGATCTTCTGCAGACCTCCGGTGTGGATCGTAACCTCCTCGCCCCACTCGTGCGCGTGGTTCTGATCGCCTCCCCACACCACGTCACCGCAGTCGTATCGGCGGAGATTCCAGTACGGCGGACTGCAGCACGCCATCTGCACGCAGCCGTCCGGAAACTCGCGCAGGCCATCGACGACGTGCGCCTGAAACACGGCCCACCGACGCTCTCCGGCCAGAACAGCGCGGACGTCGACGTTCAAGACGAGGCCTCCTTCGCCGCCGCGACTGGCCGCAGCATCCAAGCCCCGCGCCCGTCGCTCTCGATCACGATGCGCCCGACGGCCGCCAGCCGGCGCGCGTGACGCCGAACCGTCCGTCGCTGAAAGAACAGGTCCTGCGCCAGGTCGCACAGCAGCACGCCGCCCGGCCCGGCCTCGGCCACGGCCTCCGCGACGCGCTCCGCGTTCCGCGCGCCGCGTGCCTTGGCGTACGCGACGATGCCGCGCTCGCACGGCTCGCGCCATTCGGTCCAGCAGACGCGGCACGCGCATTCGCGCCAGCCGGTCCACACCGGACGTCCGACGATGACGTCGGGCGATCCGCACGACGGGCTCGGGCAACGGCGCGCGGCGGGCATCAGGACTTCGCCTCTGGGCTCGACGCGGCGGCCGCCGCCTTGGCCTCGGCGTCACGCTTCGCCATCGCGGCCAACTGCGCCTTCGCCTTCGCAATCTTCTCCTCGTCCCTCACGACGACGTACTTCTCCCGCGGCACGCCGGGCGGCGGGGCCGCCGGGCGAGGCGGCGGCTCGTTCGGCCGATGCGCCTCACCGTCCGGGCCCCAGAAGCATCCCGGAGGAAGAGGAGTACCCGGCTTCATCCTGTGGACCTTGTCGTCGGGCCCCCACTCGAAGCCGAGCGGCAGGATGGTCACGCCGGGCTCCAGGTCGTCGCCGTACATGCAGGCCGGGAGACCGAGCATCGGGGCCGTCTCGAAGTCGTCGTGGCTCCGGCGCGCGAGGTACCCATCGGCCTTGCTCGGCAGCAGCGGCAGGTTATTGTCCCTCGGTTCGTCCAGCAGGCAGTTGATGCAGTAGCGGAGCTCGTCCTCCTTCAGATTGGACCTCGCAAGCCACTCCGCGACGTTCGTATAGGACGACTCCGGCGCGGTTGGCTTGCGTCCGGTTCTCCGCTCAACCTCCTGCCCGTAGACGCGGACGAGCATGGACCTCGCATCCTCGCCCTTCGCCGAGGCGGGTTGAACAGGCTGTTCGTCGTTCTGTTGCGGAACCGGAGCGGGCGATGGTTTCCCTCCCCCGGACCCCCTTCCTTCCGTAGAACCAGATCCCCCACTCCCACTCCCCTGTGTTGCGTTTTTGTTGGGCAGTTTGTTCAACACCTGCTCAGCACCATGTTCAACATGATGTTTATCGTGATGTTCAACTGCTGTACTTCCTGAATGTTTCTGCCTAGCTAGGCCACTTGCCTTCCCAGCCCTCGACTTCGTCTCCCGAAGAGCCAGGATCTCGGCCCTGCTCGGCTGGTACTTGAGGTAGTCGTGGATCCGGTAGCCGCCTTGCACCTCGTCCCACAGGCCAGACGCGACGAGCATGTTGATCACGGTCTGGCACGTCACGTCGTCGGTTGCCGTCCCGAGCGACAGGCAGACCTTGAAGATGGTCGTCTCCTCGCCGCCCGTCGTCCCCGCGAACTCCCACGAGATGAGGTTCTGGGCGGCAGACCATGGGATGAAGCCGTCGGTCAGGTGCTTGTTGCAGTAGCAGAGCGCAGCCACCTGCATGGCCATCGCCAGCGGGCCGGCGGCGATCACCTTCGGGTGCTGCGCGAACGAGTCGTCGATTCTGACCCAGGTCAAGATGCACCGCCCTCTTCGATCCTGTGGCACTTCGCCTCGACTCTCCCGATGATTCGACCACGATCGGTCCAGATCAGCCTCATGTACGTCTCCCGTGGGTTCGTCTCCGAACCATCGGAGATGAGCCTCTCGGCTTCCAGCAGCAGTTCCTTGTTCTGATCGAGGCACTGGCTGCACATGAAGATGATGTTGTTCGCCGTCGGCTTCGTGTCGCGGAACAGCGGAGCGATCGTCACGATGCCGACGCCGATCTTCGGATGATCCGAGGCCGTTTCCAGGCATACCTCGCAGTACGGCTCCTTCATGCCGATCCATTCTTGCAGCAGACGAATGGCGCTTCGTATCATCTCGATCTTGTCGGCTGGTTCCTCACTCTTCGGCTCCTCGACCATCGATGCCGGAAAATGCGGCGTGCAGATTCCGGTCTCCCTCCATCGACGAACGATGCCGCAGAGGTACCGGAAGCACTGATCCCTCTTCGAATCGCTCGACGGGAAGATCCTGCTCGCCGCGATCTGAATCGCCTCAACCACGTTCGACAGTCCGTACTTCTCCGTGCTCGTGATCAAGAAGGACTTCTCGCACGCCGTGAGCCCCCATCCGGTCGCCTTCTCCCATTCGGATGCGACCTCGTCCGTGAACGCTCTCTTCGCGTCGAGCACGGCCTTCTCGGCCTCGAGGTAGGCGAGGATCTGCTCGGCGTGGTCCTTCGCCTCCTCCGGAGTGCGCATCGGCCCGAGCCGCTTCTCGCCGAGCGGAACGCATGATTTTCCGCCGTTGCACGCCTGGCAGGCCGTGACGAGGTTGGTCGGTTCGTCGTCGCCGCCCTCGGCGATCGGCTTGACGTGATCGACGTGCAGCACGGACTCAACGGGCGTCGCGCCGCAGTAGATGCAGCGGAATCCGTCGCGCTTGAACACCTCGAAACGAAGCCTCGGGGACAGGGCGTTCCTTTTCGTCACGTCAGGATACTCCTCGCGTCGCGAGAGCCGGGCCCAACCCACGAAGGGGTTGTGAGGCGCCCACCGGAGGATTGGGCCCAGCTCTCGGGACACGAAATTTGGGACGGATGACCGATGGTCGCCTCACGAAGGAGATGGTACCGCCGCGCGGCCGATGGTGTCAAGAACTGCGTCAACGCGAAATCCTCCTCAGCGTCCTCCCCGGGACGACGTGCAGCCGCAGGTTCCACGGTCCCTCGAGCGTGTCGGCGACGAGCACGTTCTTGGGCCCGCGCTTCGCCTGGCCCGCGACCATCGGCGCGCGCGGATGCGGCCCGGTGCCGCCGCGGGGCCAGAGCGGGCAGCGGAGGACGATGATTCCGCGCAGAACGCTGTTGAGCGCGTTGCAGACGTAGCGCATCAGGCCCTCGCCCTCGACTTCCCGTCTCCCTCGTTCCACTCGAACGACCACGAGCGGTGCGGGCCCGGGTGGCCGGCCTTCCGCTGGCACCGCCCGTACCTCTGGTCCAGGCCGGTCCACGCGGTTGGCTCGTCCTCCGGGATGACGCGGAGGCAGAGCGCGTTGCGGAACGGGGCCTTCCTGCGGCGCATCAGGTCATCCCCTCCACGTCCTCGATCTCCGACCTCGGCCCGCCGTAGCGGTGCTCGAGCAGCTCCCTGAGCCGGACGACGACGCAGTCCTTCGCGTACCTGATCCTCCTGCCGCATCTGCAGGTTCTCGGCGGTTTGTCAGGGCGATCCCTGCCTCTCAGGATGGCGTAGGCCACGTCGTCGTGGGGCAAGGGGCAGCCCTCGATCATCGTCCCTCTCCTTCCCCGTCCGCCTGCAGCAGCGACTTCGCCACGCGGTCCAGTTCGCCCGGCTTCACTTCGCTGCCGTCGTCCCACGCGTAGCGGATGCGCGAGCCCTCGCCGAGGTCGATCACGACGCGCACCCTCCACCCGCCGTTCCCGTCGGGCCACAGGATCGGAACCTCCCGCACCGCCCGTTCGCCGCCTGACACATGCCGGTCGCCGCCCACGCGTTCTCCTCCTCAGCCGTCAGTCGTCCCGAACATCTCGACCGTCGACCCCAGCGGCGCGCACGGCGCCGGCATTCGCTCGGGCCGCATCCGCACCGCGACGAGCCCGCCCTCCGTCTCCCCGTCGTACTCGAAGCCGGCCCGGATGTAGCAGCGCCCTGGGTCCCGCTTGTGCCGCACCTGGTCCGCGTCGATGAACGACACCATGCCGAGCGACGGCACGTCGGGCCACTTCCATCGGGTGCAGGCGACCGCCTCGCGGATCATGTCGCTGGCGCGCATCGCCCCCCCCTCGCGCCGGAACGTGGAGTTGATCCAGGCCCCGGGCCAGCGGTGCTTGACGTACTTGGCGAACGGCCACGACGTGACCCAGACCGAGAACCCATCGTCCGACACGAGCACTAGGCATCGGCCTGGCGGCACGAACTGCGGCGTGCCTGGCTTCTGCCGGTTGTAGTGGCGGTCCGCGATGTGGACGGCACGCGTCTCTGCGCGGTGGGAGAGCGTCCAGTTCAAGTCGCCCTCCGTGTCGCCGCCGGCCGCCAGCCCGGCACCTTCGTCCACCGCCCCGCCGGGCACGGCTCCCACTGGGTGTCGTTGGGCCCGCTGGCGGTCGTCAACTGGACCCGCCGCATGTGCGACAGGACGCCGAACGACCAGCCGTAGACCGTCGCGCCGCAACTCGGGCAGGTGGTATAGCCGCCGTAAATGATGGGGGACGGGATCAAGTCGGTTTCCCTCCCTTGAGCAGATCGTCCAGGCCCTTCCGCACTTTCTCGAGGTTTCCGATGGCCCAGTCGATCTGCTGTTGCGCGTGGATTGCGCCGCCGTGGTACCTCTGCATCAGGCAGCGTCCGACGGCGAGCGCCTCGGCGGCCTCCTTGCCCGTGTCCGCATCGAGCCGGTTCTCCCACCCGTCCTCGTCGATGTTGATGCCCATCGTCGCCAGGACGGGGCGGGCCCCGTTCACCGTCTTCGTCAGCGCGTCGATCCTGAACTGCGCCTCGCGGGGCGCGGCGGCTGCGCCGGCGCGGTAGCGCGCCTCAAGCCTCTCCTCGATGGAGTCCCGCGGCACCCATTCCTTGCGGAGCCGCTCGGTCTCCTTCTGCGCGGCCCGCGCGATGGCCGCGACGAACTTCCTGGATAGCGGCTCGACCTGGTCGTCTGGTCGCGGAACCGCCGCGCGCTTCGTGCGGAGCCCCTTCTCGCCGAGTTCCATGATGCCCCAGCCGATGGGCACGTCGGCCTTGTCGGTCAGTCCCTTCGGGACGACGAGCCACCACGTGTTGCAGTATTTCGCGATCAACTCGGCCTTGTCGGGGTTCGCCAACTCGCGCTTCAGGTCGCTGACGCTGACCTTGATCTCGAAGCCGCGCAGTTCGAGGCCCCTCGACGGGTAGAGGTTCATCGCGACGGCGTCGGCGCGGCGGTCCCCGGCCCACCCGGTCGCGTTGGCGACGTCGCGGAAGCACGCCCACTCCGGCGGGCAGTGCACCGCCGCGACGGCCTCGTACAGTTCGGACTCGGTCAACGATGGCCCTCCTCGTCCGCCGACTTCCCGTCCCACGTCTTCCCGGCGAGCAGGTTGTCCGCGATCCTCGTCAGGCCGTCGATGATCTTCGCGGCGACGTCGCACTGCTCCTCGGACAGGACCCAGGGCCACGCCGCGAGGATGGTCATGTTGCCGTTCGCGCCAGCCATGCGCTCAAGGCCCTCGCGGATCTGCCCCACCTCCCGCACCGCCGCCGCGAGCCGGTTGAACTCCGCGACCGACACCGTCGCATGTCCCAGGCCGTCGAACGAGACGTCGCCGTCGTATAGAATCTCGGACGAAGTCGGCTTCGTCGCGTCAGCCATCGGCCTTCTCCTTCGCCCGCTCCTCGGCGTTCCTCTCGTCCGCCCACTTCCGCGCCGCCGCCTCGGTCCACCAGAAGCGGAGCCTCCTGTTCGGTGCCCGGACGACGGCCGACGTGGCGCCGTCGTCGCGCCTGACGCGCCAGAGGAGGCCGTCGCGGACGACTTGGTAGGAGATCAACATCCACCTTCCTTCGCGCGCTTCCGCATCGCCTCGCACCTCTTGCACCTCGCCCGACCATCGTCCGGCAGCATCGTCGTCTGGTGCCCCATCCCGCCGCAGGCCCACCATTCGTACTCGGTCCCGAGCGGGTGCGGGTGCGTCAGGTGCGCCTTGGCCCGCTTCGACCACGACGGGACCATCCAGCGCGCGGTCAAGGCTGGTACTCCTTCACGGCGTCGCGGGCCATCTTCTCGTGCCACGGGGCGTCGCCGTCCGTCGAGGCGATCTGGTTGAGCACGCCGACCAGCCGATGGACCTCGTCGCACAGTTCCGGCACGTCGGAGCGGGAGGCGGCGACGAAGGCCGCCCGATCCTTCAAGGCGACGAGGCGTTCCGTCTCGCCGGACCAGGCGTCCCCCACGGTCAACAGCCGCTGGTAGAAGCCGGCGGCCCCCTTGTGAGAGACCTGGATCTCGCGCAGATCCGGTCGACAGCCTGGAAGGTCGGAGACGCCCCACGGCCCATCCGTCGCCTTCGCCGCTCGTTCCTTGATCTCCTTCAGCGTCTTGCTGTTCATCGATTATCCTCCGATTTTTCCGACTCTAGGCCACCGCACGGGGAGAGTCAAGTAATCCATTATGCGGTCAACGACCTTCCTTCAACATGGAACGGGCCTCTTCCTCTATCGTGAGGCAGGTTATGCATCGGCCCCTCCCGTCGTCGGCGGCCATCGCGGATCCACAGACGATCACGCCGCAGATCCAGCGTTCCATCCCGGGGATCTCTCGATGTGGTCGCGTCAGGTGGGCCTTGGACGTTATGCTTCTGGCGAGAACCATCCATCGGGCCGTGGGCTGGCGCGCCGCGACCCATGTCTCCACCTCGTCGAGGGTCCTGAAATGCGCCTTCGCCAGTTCCGGATGTGCCGGGTCGAAGATCCAGTAACACCGGGAACCGTCTGTCCACTGGACGCCCCACCCCGCCGCAAGCCACCGCTCCGTCAGCGTACCGGGTTCGAGCCGCCACCGCTCAGGCATGCCGCACCGCTCCAGGAGTTGCATCGGCAGACCACTCGATGAACGTGACCCCTTTGTGCTGGACCACGAGGAGGAGGAACGTGTCGTCCTCGGACTGCGAGCAACTCTCGCACCAGAACTCGATCCTGATGTCGTCTCGACGGCCAAGAAACGCCGCCTCTGGCGCAGCGGATACGCCTATGACCGACTTCCCTGACTTCCAAGCAGCGCCTCCGTCTATGCTGTAGCATCCCGTCTCGACATGGATCCCGTCCGCATCCTCCATCGGTCTGGTGTAGACGTGAACCGTCCGATGATGAAGGTTCACCGACCCGCACCTCGGGCAGACGATCATACCGTCTTGGCCGTACTCAGGATCTCCGAACTTCACCGCAGGGCCTCCGTGAACCGTCCTCGTCATAGGTGCGCCTCCCTCCTCCCGTACTCGACCAACTCCGCGTTCCCCGGCAGATAGAGCGGGTGACGCGGCGACCCGTCCTTCGTTGTCCCGAGGCACTTCGCGTTCTTGCCGGAGCGGCGCACCAGGGCCAGCACCGCCAGGTCGCGGTTCGTCCTGCGCACCGCCTCATTCGCGCCCCACCCCAGGACGATGATCGAAGACTCCGCGAGCGCCCGGATGATGAACTCGTCGTTCAGGCGTCCGACCGGGTCGTCTTCGTCGAGAAGCAGGCGAGGATCGGTCGACCGCAGGCCGAACGCGTTGACGACCAGCATGCCATCGAGCTTCCACCGCCTCGTGAAGCCCATGCACCGACGCAGCGTCGGGTCGAGCACGTTCTCGTCGGCCGTCGACGGGTTCAGGAGGATCCAGCACGCGAGCCGCGCGTTGCCGCCAGCGGTGTTCCAGATGCGGCTGAGCCTGTAGCGGTAGACGAGGTCCTCCGAGAACACGGCCCGGCCCTCGCCGACGCGCTCGACGGTGCCGTCCATGCGGGTGGTCGACGTGGATGTCACGGCGCCGCCTCTCCTTCCGTGCTAGGCCCGGACCGATCTTTGTCCAGCGCCTTCAGGTGCGCCGATCTGATCGCCAGCAGCAGGCCGAGCGTCGTCAGCACATCGGGCCCCCGGAGTTCCGGGACGATCTCGAGCCCGTAGCGGTCGGCGCAGGCCTCGCACGTCTGGACCCACCCGAGTTCGGACACGGCCTGATCGGCGCCCTGATTTCTGGACACCTTGTCGAGAATCGGGCCGCGGCGCGACGGATCAGCTGGCAGTTTCGGAAGGTGGAGGAGCACTCCGAGGTCCTCGCGCGCCTTCGCGCGCACCGCCTCAAGGGTCTCCGGCCTGAACGTCGCGAAGTCCTCGGGCCCCCATCCGAGGCGCTTGAACGCCGTGAGCAGCATCGCGTAGTCTGGGCCGAGCGCGATGCCGGAGCAGTTGCACAGCCAGCATTCTTTGTCGGCCCAGTGCCGCATCCGGGCCTCGATCCCGATCAGGGATTCGAACGACGACGGACGACCAGAACCGTATCCACTGCCACCGGTCCTCCAGGACGGGCCGCTCGGGGCCGGCCGCTCCAGCGACTTCCGCGCCGCCTCTGCCCTCGCCTCGGTGTCCGGGTGCGACTTGCATGCCCGCTTCCCGTCGCCGACATGCGACGTCGAGGCCTTCGGCACCTCGAGCCCGCAGACGGAGCAGACGCAGGACTTGATGGGCATCAGGCTTTCCTCCAGACCCAGACCTCGACCGACTCCCCGAAGTCCTCCGCGTACTCGCGCTCCTGCACGAAGCCGCGCCGCTCCAGCATCCCGCGAAGCACGGCGCTCATCACGTTCGGGATCTTCACCAGCGGCCGCTCCTTGAGCGCGTCTAGGAAGCGGCCGACGTTGCCCTTCCCCTTCGCCAGCGAGTGGATGATCGGCACGTAGAGCCCGCGCTCCCGCTCGTCCATGGCGTAGCCGAGGACGCCGGGGGCCAGCGTGTCCATCGCGCCGATCAGTTCGCCCTTCCTCCGTGTCGCGATGCCGTTCAAGGCAGTTGCCTCCTCACTTCCGCCTCTACCTCCGGCGGCACCGTCCACGGCACCGCCTGCTGCCCGCGGCACGGCACCGGCCTCTTGAGCACGCGCAGGTTGCGGGTCAGCAGGGCGAAGCGGCCCCGCGAGTAGTCACCGAGGGCCCTCTCCGTGGGCGACAGTTCGACCAGCCCCCTGTGCAGGAGCAGAGGAAAGTCGGACGGCCGCTCGATGTACTCGGTCGGCACGCAGTCGTACAGGTCCACGACGCAGAGGATCGCGCCGCCGGGCCAGAACTCTATGGGCGATGGGTATCCAAGTTCCTTGACCGGCGTTGGGTAGTCCTCCCACGGGATCGCGCGCATGCCGGAATGGATGCAGAGGTCCCCACGCCATTTGCACCGCCTGCCTCGCGTCTCGTTGCGCTTCAGCCCGAGGGCCATCGCGCCCGCGAACGGCTGCCGAAGAGTGATCGACCTCAGCACTTCCCCGCCTTCCTTGCCTTGCGCGGCGGTGCGGCGCCACGGAGGGCGGCGTTTGCCGCCAACCGCTTCATCCGCATGAAGCGGATCGTCCCGCATGATTCGTCCCCGCCACCTTCGCTCCATTCGCAGTAGTCGCGCACCGCTTCCGTCAACGCCCCAAGGTCTTCGATCCGATGCTCCAGTTGTTTGACCTTCCAAACGAGCGCAGCGACGACGATGCCAATCCACACCGCTCCGCACAGCAGATAGAACAAGGTCATCCCCCCACCTTCCCCTCGTCGCTGGCGGACACGAGGCCGATGGCGATGGACTTTCGCCATTCTAGTGTGAGTTTGCACGTCCACGGACACGGTGTGCCAATGAACTCCTTGACGCAGCCGCACGACCCGTCGCATCGAGGCTGTCCGACGTCTTCCACCTCGTCGTCCGAATGGACGTAGGCCCTTCCGTCCGCGCCGGGTGTGTCGCAGTCGTCGCCGCAGTCCACCTCGACGCGGCACTTGGTCCCGCATTCCTGGCACGTGGCCTCCGTGCCCTCTTCGTATAGGCCGTTCGCGTCAGGATGAAACACGGCGCATCCGCACTCCGTGCATTCGAGATCCCCCGGCACTGTTGGCGTCATGGCTTCATCCTCCTTGTGCTGCGTGGAGGCAAGATGAGGGCGCTGGTCATCCCACGACGACCATACCCACGGACCGAAGACCACTCATCCGCAAGCAACCGTGAGGTCGTCGTGTTGATGTCGATCCACCTGTCTTTTTTCCATACCCACACGACCCACACACGAACCGCCTTGCTTTTCGTCATCACTTCCCCTCCTTCGCCCCTTCGCTGGCGGCGTCGCACTCGGCCCTGAGATCGGCGGGCAGGATCTGCGACACGAGAGGGCCATCAACCCGTGTGCCGACCATCACCACGCCGAGAGGTGGCGCAC
>Ga0315278_10001622_pt1 | contig 19884 bp, 18 predicted proteins | sample YL17G06_0_MG_FD_203880 | JGI IMG/M metagenome (GOLD analysis project Ga0315278, IMG submission 203880) | Sediment microbial communities from Yellowstone Lake, YNP, Wyoming, USA - YL17G06_0 | ecosystem: Environmental > Aquatic > Freshwater > Lake > Sediment | place: USA: Wyoming | collected... | reverse complement strand
GAAAGGATCCCCGGACAGCGATTGGAAGCGGCCGTTGAGCATGAGTTTCGGATAGAAGCCGCTGTTGATGACGATCGGCGCCTTTCGCTGATTGCGCGCTCCACGCCGGTGCGGGCCGACCACACCGTTGTTGCCCACGCCGATCGCGATCGATTGCGTGTCGCCGAACCCGTTCATGGGCGCATGACAACCCGCGCACGAGTTGTCCTCGTAAATTCCGTTCAGCCGGTCGAAGAAGACGAGGCGCCCGAGGTCCGCGAGGCGCGTGTCGATCGGGCGCCCGAGCCGGCTCTCCAGGCTCTCCTCGATGCGACCCGTGAAGCCCGCCCAGGCGAGCTCTTGACGGAGGATGTCATCGAGCGACCGTGGGTTGTGCCGGCCTGGATCGGACACCTGCGCGGACGATCCGCCGGCGAGCGCCATGGTGAGTGCCGTCACGACGCTCACGACAAATGTCCTCGTTGCGGAACGATTCACCATGACAGTGCTCCTTGTCTGTTCTCGTCGAGTGCATGGCCAGATCGCGTGCACCCAAGAGCGGAGCAAGGAGTGTTCCAGGCGGCTGCGCCTTGTCGGTTGGCCGATTAGTCTCACGCAGGCGAGACTGGGTGTGCGCGCATTCCCCCAACCGGTGGGGCTTCTCCACCATTCTAATCGGTGGGGGGTTTCCCCGGGCCAGCGTCGGCGAGCCCTTCGGGCTTTGCCGCCTCTCGAAGAGCTGGTGCGCGGAAGCGTAGTTGCCGGTATGGGCTCGGAGCACTCGGCCGGGATGCCGAGGTGAAAAGGATTTTCCGCGCCACCTCCGGCTCCTCGATAATCGCGAGACTCGAAAAGCCAGCGCTCACCGCTCCCTCACTCCCCCCTCAGCACTTCGATCGGGCTCCGCGAAAGAGCGCGAACGCTCGCCGCGAGCCCCGCGACGACCGATAGCGCGATCGTCCCGGCGAACGCGACCGCGAATGGCGCAGGCCGGAACCGCCACTCGATCTCCATTCCCCGAGTGAGGACGACCCAGGCGAGGACGCCGCCTCCGACCACGCCGATCCCGGCGGCGACGGCGCCGATGAGCGCGTATTCGACCGAGAACACGAGGGCGACACCGCGGCGGGTCATCCCGAGCGTCTTGAGGAGCGCGACCTCGCGGCCGCGGCGGATCGATCCCGCGCTGATCGCACCGGCGAGGATCGCGATGCCCGCGAACACGGTGAAGCTCCCGAGCACACGAATGCCGAGACCGAGCCGGTCGAGGATCGTGACGATCTTGTCGATGATCTCGCGGATCTTCAGGACCGTGACGTTCGGGAAAGAGGCCGCGAGCTCGTCCTGGATCCTCTGCTCCTTCTCGGACGCCTGCGGATCGTTGTTCTCGACGAGGCGCGCGGCCGCGACCCGCGATTGCGGCGCTCCTTCGAGAACTCCTGGCTCGACGATCAGGAAGAAGTTGATCCCGAACGTCCTCCAGTCGACCTTGCGAAGGCTCGTCACGACGAGCTCGACCGGTAGCCCCTGCACGTTGAACGTGAGCTTCGACCCGAGCCCGACGCCAAGGTCCTTCGCGAAGTCGTCCTCGATCGAGATCTCGCCGTGCGCGGGGTCGCTCCAGAGCTTCCCCGCGACGATTTTGTTCCCTTTCGGCAGATCCGGCAGATAGGTGATGTTCTGTTCGCGCGTCAGGACCCAACGTTTCCGACCTTCGTCGGGCACGCTCTTCGCGAGGTCCTCGACCGGATGCCCATCGATCGACAGAAGCCGCGCGTTCACGACCGGCACCGAGTCGATGTTCTTCGCGTTCTCCTTTTCGAGGATCGCGCGCACCCCGCCCCACTGATCGGGCTGGATGTCGACGACGAACGCGGTCGGCGAGCTCTCGGGAAGATCGGCGCGGAACTCCTCGAGCAGACGGTCGTGGACGAGGAACATCGCGAGCACGACGAGAACGCCGAGCCCGAGCGCCACGATCGCGCCGAGCGTTCCCGCTCCCGGCCGCGCGAGGGCCGTGAGCCCGTGCCGCAGCCAGATCCGGGTCGACCGCGCGGGAAGCCGGCGCGCGAACGCGACGATGCGCGAGGTCGCAAACGCCGCGAGGGCGAGGGCGAGGACGGCGACGACGATCCCGAGCGTGAACCCTCCGCCGAGCGCCAGCGAATCCGACTGCACCCAGGCCGTCACGAAGATCCCGGCGATGAGGACGCATCCCGTCAATGCCGCGGCGATCCGCCCTGCCGGAAGCGGTTCCGCTTCCCGGCGCATCACGCGAAGCGGCGCCACGCGGCGAAGCACCGTGAGCGGCGGGATGCTGAAGAGAACGGCGATCCCGATCCCGAGGACGACGCCGCGAAGAATCGCGACGGGTTGGACCGCGTCGATCTCGACGTTGGTCAGCAGGTTTCCGATGAAGAGCGGAACGAGCCGGACGACGAGAGCGCCCAGGGCGCATCCGGCGAGCGAGCCGATCGCGCCGAGGAGGAGGGTCTGTCCGAGGTAGAGAGCCAAGATCTCGCGCGGCCGCATCCCGAGGCACTTCAGGATCGCGATCGAATCCATCCTCCCCGCGATCCAGGAGCGCACCGTCTGCGCGACACCGATGCCGCCGATGAGAAGGGACAGAAGGGCGACGAGACCGAGAAACCTCCCTGCCCGCTTCAATCCCGAACGCAGCTCCGGCTGCGCGTCGGCGTAGGTTTCGAGCTTGTAGGCGGTGTCTCCCGCGAGCGCGGATTCGATCCGCTTTTTGATCGCGTCGATCTCTTCGGCGTCCGCCGTGTCGCCCGCCGCGACGAGCGTCCTGTATTCGATGTGGCTTCCGAGCCGCTCGAGGTGCGCGCGCTCGAGTCCCGCGCCGGAGATGAAAACGCGCGGACCGAGCGTGAACGACATCGAGATGCGGTCGGGCTCGGAGGAAACGACACCCGCGATCCGGAAATCGACGCCGCCGATCTTCAGCGTGTCGCCCTTCGAGAGGCCGAGATGCGACAACAGATCGGGCGCGACGACGACGCCGCCGGGCCCGCCGGCCGCATCGACGCCGGCCGCGCCCGAACGCGACGCGGCGAGCAGCTCGGCAAGCGGTCGATCGGGATCGACTCCGAGTTTTCCATAGAAGGGATACCCGCCGTCGACGACTTTCAACTTCACGAGCTGGCTCTTGCCCGCGGGCGAGGCGACGATCGTCGCGAGCTCCTTGATGTCCGCCCGCTTCACGCGCCCGCCGCCTTGCGCAATGAGCCCGTCGATCGCGGCGTCGGCCTCGGCCGTCAGCGGGCGGTGGCCGGAGGCGGCGATGTCCGCGGCGAGGAGCTTGCGGGCTTCGGCGCGGATCCCGCGATCGAGTGCAAGCGAGAGCCCCGCGACTGCGGACACCGCGGCGACTCCGATCGCGAGGCATCCGATGAAGAACGCGATCCGCCCGCGTTCTCCGCGCGCCTCGCGCCGGATGAAGCGGACCGTCTGCCGGAAGGTCATGCGATCCGCCCGTCTTTCAGGCGCACGATCCGGTCCGCGAGAGCGCCGACGGCCGGATCGTGCGTGACGAGAACGAGCGTCGTGCCGGAATCCGAGTGGAGCCGCTTCAGCATGTCGAGGATGACGGCGCCCGTTTCGGAGTCGAGGTTCCCGGTCGGTTCGTCCGCGAGGAGGATCGGCGGGCGCGTCGCGAACGCGCGCGCGAGCGCGACACGCTGCTGCTCGCCGCCCGAGAGCTGACCGGGATAGTGGTGCCCCCGCTCGGCGAGTCCGACCGCGCGGAGAAGCTCGTCGGCCCGGGCTTCGGGGTCGGAGTCGTGGCCGTCGGCGAGCTCGAGGGGCAGCATGATATTCTCGCGGGCCGTCAGATTGGAAAGAAGTTGGAACGACTGAAACACGAAGCCGATCTTGTGCCGCCGCAGAAGCGCGAGCGCGTCTTCCGAGAGGTTGTGGATCGGCTCGCCGTCGAGAAGCGCTTCCCCCTCCGTCGGCCGGTCGAGCCCGGCCATGAGCGCAAGGAGCGTCGACTTGCCGCTTCCCGACGGCCCGAGGATCGCGATGAATTCCCCCGGCGCGATCCGCAGGTCGACCCGGTCGACGATCGTGAGCATCCGGCCGCCCGACGGAAGGCGGCGAGTGAGGTTGCGGAGCTCGATGCGGGGCGTCAGGCTTCCGTTGGTGGACGGGCTTCCAGTAGCGGCCGGTTTTCCAGTCGCAGCCGGGTTTTCGGTCGAGGTTCGGCTCGAGGAGAGTGAGGTGGCGTCGTTCATGATCGGCAAGTATCCCATCTTCATGCGTCTTCTGCTTCTCGTCGGGGCGGTCGTTGCGGGCGCGTCAGGCGCGCCTGTCATTTCGGATACGCCGGGCGCGTCCGTCCCCGCGCCCGCGCCGCCGCTCGTCGTATTTCTTGGCGACAGTCTCACGGCCGGCTACGGGCTGTCGGAGGACGAGGCCTATCCTGCGGTCGTCGCCAAGCAGCTCGCCGCGGCGGGGCATCCGATCCGCATCGTGAACGCGGGGGTGAGCGGCGACACGTCCGCCGGGGGACTTCGGCGACTCGACTGGGTCCTCAAGCAGAAGCCCGACGTTCTCGTCGTCGGCCTCGGCGCGAACGATGCGCTGCGCGGCCAGCCGATCGAGGGACTCGAGACGAACCTGAGTGCGATCGTCACGAAGGCGCGCGGCGCGGGCGCAACGGTTTTGCTCCTCGGCATGCGGATCCCGACGAACTATGGGCCGGAATACACGGAGGAGTTCGCGGCGGTCTATGCGAAACTCGCGAAGGAGATGAAGATCGCGCTCGTTCCGTTTCTTCTGGAGGGCGTCGGCGGCCATCCCGAGCTGACGCAGCCGGACGGATTGCATCCGACGGCGGAGGGGCAGCGCATCGTGGCGGAGAATGTCCGGCCTTATCTCGAGAAGGTGTTGGCGGGGGTTGGGGGGCCGAATGTCAAGCACATTCCGGTGATGACTGGAGAAGACGAACCATTGCAACGATCAGTTGGTCGATGAAATGATTCACCCATACTATACGGATTGACTGGATGCTCCCCGGAATTGTTCCCCCGTCTCATGCGGTAACTGTCAGGTCTCCAGAAAGAGGTCACGGCTCATGAAATTGCTTGCTGTCCATCCGGGTCCGCTCATGTACACCAAGATCTATCTTCGGCTGGAGCCGCTCGGTTTGGAGTTGGTCGCGCAGGCCGCGAGGCAGGCCGGCCACGACGTCCGTCTGTTGGACTTGCAGGTGGAGACGCATCGCAGCTACGTCAGGCTGCTCGACGACTGGAGTCCCGATGTCGTCGCCTTCTCCTGCAACTATCTGGCGAACGTGCCGGAAATCGTCGACCTGGCCAAATTGACCAAAGAGAAGCTGCCCGGCTGCTTCTTTTTCGTCGGGGGCCACAGCGCTTCCTTCATTGCGCGGGAATTTCTGGAGCATGGGGCAGGCGCCATCGACTGCGTTCTGAAAGGTGAAGGCGAGGCGGCCCTCACCAACCTCTTGCTGGCCGTCGAGCACGACCGCAACGCCATCACCAAGGTGCCCGGCGTCGTCACGCTGGCCGGTGAAGGGCCGCCGCCTCAGTTCGTCGACAGCCTGGATGACCTGCGACCCGCGCGCGATCTGCTGCGCCATCGCCGCAAGTATTTCATCGGCGAGCTTGACCCCTGCGCGTCCATCGAATTCGCCCGTGGCTGTCCCTGGGACTGCTCGTTCTGCAGCGCCTGGACCTTCTACGGGAGGAGTTACCGAGTCGTCAGCGCGGAGCGGGCCATCGAGGATCTAAAACGGATCAACGAGCCTGGCATCTTTCTCGTGGACGACGTGGCTTTCATCCAGGCGAAACACGGGCTCGAGATCGGCGAGGCGATCGCCCGTCAGGGCATCAAGAAGCAGTACTACTTGGAAACGCGCGGGGACGTGCTGCTGCGGAACAAGGAGGTGTTCCAGCTCTGGAAGACGCTGGGGCTCCGATACATGTTCTTGGGCATCGAGGCGATCGACGAAGAAGGCCTTAAAATGCACCGCAAGCGCATCTCGCTAAGCAAGAACTTCGAGGCGCTGGAGTTCGCCCGTTCGCTCGGCATCAAGGTGGCGATCAATCTCATTGCCGACCCCGACTGGGACCGGACACGTTTTGCGCTCATCCGCGAGTGGTGTCAGGAGGTTCCGGAGATCGTGAACATCAGCGTCAATACGCCCTACCCGGGCACGGAGAGCTGGCGCACCGAAGCGCGCAAGTTCCAGACGCGGGACTATCGGCTTTTCGACATCCAGCACGCGGTGCTGCCGACGCGGCTACCGCTCTCGGAGTTTTACGAGGAGCTGGTCAAGACCCAGCAAGTTCTGAACAAGAAACACCTGGGCTGGGCCCTGCTCAAGTCCACGGCCAAGATCGCGGCCGGCCATCTTCTGCGCGGCCAGACGAACTTCGTGAAGATGCTCTGGAAGTTCAACAGCGTGTACGACCCCAAGCTGCAGCTCGCCGATCACCAGCGGCCCGTCAAGTACGAGATGACGCTGCCCGCGGCCACACACGAGAAGATCAATTCCAAGCTGCTCTACGTCCTGCCGCCTCGCGGGCGCCACGGCCGGGTCATCGACGACTCGACCGAGCAGTTCGTCGATGCCACCCGGACGGGGACGGGCGTCTAGACCTCTCTTGCCCCGCCGTCCATAGGCCCCCCGCCGGCGAAGCCGAATCTCCGTGCCCCTCATCGTAGATGCAAGGGTCCAACTGCTTACCCGGTCGAGGCGCGGCGCAATTCATCTCGGCGCCGATGGGCCGCGGCAGACCTTGTTCAGCCTCTCGACTCTCAAGGTTGGCGAATGAAATGACGATCGTTGCCATGATTGCAACGCGCAGGCCTTCACCATCACCGTTCTTCATGCCTCGGGGCCTCGTTCTCCTGGCTGTGGTGGCCGCCATTGGCAGCGCGGCGGCCGGCTGGCGCACCGCGCTCGCTGCGCCGCCCGATCCGACGCTCCGTGAGCTGAAGAACTGCACCTACAGTGGCTTCGACGTGATCAAGGCGCCGATCACCCTGAAGGACGGTCATTGGGAGGGCGAACCGTACGTCGCAGGCGGTGCGTCGCGCCCTAGGATAACCTTCGTGCGTGACTTCTATCGGGCCGCGGATCCGGATGACGACGGGTCCGACGACGCGATCGTTCTGCTCGCGGAGAACGGCGGCGGTTCCGGCGAATACCTTTACCTGGCTGTCGTCGCGCATCGCGACGGCCGACTGCGCAACATCGCCACAGTGCGGCTGGGCGACCGGGTGCAGATCCGCGACGTGCGCGTCGACGAGCGGCAGATCGTGGCTGACCTGGTGCAAGCCGGGCGGCAAGATGCAGCCTGCTGCCCGGGAGAGCTGGTCACACGCCGCTGGCGATTGGGGCCGAAGGGGCTGCGAGAGCCGGGCGCCGCGACCAAGGCCGGGAGACTGACGCTCGAGACGATCGCCGGCACTGAGTGGGTGCTGCGCTCGTGGACCCTGGCCGACCCAGCCCCTGCCGAGCCGCAGGTGACGATGGCGTTCAAGGACGGCAAGTTCGCCGGCACGGCGGGCTGCAACCGCTACTTCGCCGGGGTGAAACCCGGAGAGATGCCGGGCGACGCGACAGTCGGGCCGGCGGGGGCGACGCGGATGATGTGTCCGCCGGGGCAGATGGCGGTCGAGGATCGTTTCCTCAAGCAGCTCGCCGGCGTGAAGAAGTTCGGATTCATGGTCGGCCAACTGGCACTCTCCTACGAGACCGACGGGGTGTGGGGAGCGATGCTGTTCGATCCGCGTGAAACGCCGACGCCCGGGCCAGCGCCGCGCTAAACAAGGCTCGACTGTTGCCCTGACCACGCCGAAGCGCTCTTTCCTGGCCGCCGCCTTTGGTCTATGCGGTCTCGTCATGTCGATCCACGATTTTTTTCGCGGCGGCGACGTCGATCTCGCTTGGCTCTCCGCGTATCTCGACGGTCTCGAGGGCGCCGAGCGCATCGCCGAGGCGCGTCGCCTCACCGCGATCGAGCAGGCGCAGCTCTTCGATCGAGCTGCCGGCTTTCGGCGCATCACGCTCGACGACTTCGTGCCGCCGGACGTTCCGGCGCTCCAACCCGTGATTCACTACGGGCGAAACTCCCTCCCCCTCTTCAGGATCTTCGAAAAGCGCTTCTGCAAACCCGACGCCGGCGGCGGCGAGCTCTGGGGGTACAACGAGCAGCGCTTCAAGGCCTTCACCGGCCCGGGCTACTTCGTGGCGAGGCCAGTGAGCGATCTCGAGGTCGTCATCGACTACGGCGCGGTCCCGCCGCGAAAGCCCGCGCAGTGGCCGCCGATCCTGCCGAACTCCGCGCGGCTCAGCCGCTTCATCTATTACCGCACGCGCGACTTCATGCGCGGGGTCTCGACGCACGTGTCGATCGGCCGCGCCACACGCGAGGGAAAGCCGATGAACAACTGGTTCGTGCTCTGCCGCGAGTAGCCCTCAGCTCGCGAGCAGCGCGTCCTCGGGCAGCCGCCGCGGATGCAACCAGATCAGCACCCCGGCCAGAGCGAAGAGGATCGGCACGTCACCGACGAGGTGCATCATCTCGTGCTCCTGCACGAACGCGTCGTACGTCATGACGGCGCCGTGGAGCAGGCTCGAGAGGATCGTGAAGTCGATCAGGATCGCGTGCCTCACCGGATCGCGCGCGGCGGCGAACAAGCAGATGCCGAGCGAAAAATAGACGGCGATGATCATCCGCTCGTAGGCCGGATGCATCGACGGATGCGCCCAGCGAAAGCCCCCCGGCCAGAGATCGAACATGAAGGGGAGCAGAAGCACGAGGAAGGCGCCCGTCGCCACCATCACGATGCGAAGCCAGAGAAGCCGGGTTTCGGGTTTCACGATAACCTCCTGTATTCGATCGCCGCGCAGCGGTTGCGGAACGCCATCGCCTCCGCAACATAGCAGGCTGCAGGCGCGGAAGGAACGCGGCTTCTTGCCCGAGTACCCGGACATCACGATCTACCTCGAGCAGCTGCGGCCGCGGATTGTCGAGCAGCGGCTCGAGCGGATCCGGCTCGCGAGCCCCTTCTTCCTGCGCTCGGTCGATCCGCCGATTCGCGAAGCCGAGGGCAAGCGGGTGATCGGGCTCCGGCGCCTCGGCAAACGCATCGTCCTCGCGCTCGAGGCCGAGCTCTTTCTCGTCTTTCACCTGATGATCGCCGGCAGGCTTCGCTGGCGCCCGCGCGGAGCGAAGCCTGCCGGGAAGCTCGGGCTCGCAGCCTTCGATTTTTCGAGCGGGACGCTGCTCGCGACCGAGGCCAGCTCGAAGAAGCGCGCCTCGCTGCACCTCGTCCGTGGCGAGGCGGCTCTTGACGCCCACAACCCCGGCGGTCTCGAAGTGCTCGAGACCGACCTCAGCGACTTTCGCGAGACGCTCGTCCACGAGAGCCACACCCTCAAGCGGGCGCTCACCGACCCCCGCCTCTTCAGCGGCATCGGCAACGCATACTCGGACGAGATCCTGCATCGCGCGCGGCTCTCCCCCGTGAAGCTCACCCGCCAGCTCGACGCGGAAGAGATCGAGCGGCTCTTCGCGGCCACGAAGGAGACACTCCGCCACTGGACGGAGCGGCTTCGCCGCGAGGCGGGCGATCGCTTCCCGGAGAACGTGACCGCCTTCCGCGACGGCATGGCGGTCCACGGCCGCTACCGCCTGCCCTGCCCCGACTGCGGCGCCCCGGTGCAGCGGATCGCCTACGCGGAAAACGAGACCAACTACTGCGCCCGGTGCCAGACCGGCGGAAAGCTCCTCGCCGACCGATCGCTCTCCCGACTCATGAAAGAGGACTGGCCGCGGACGCTCGAAGAGATGGAAGCGCTCCGTGCCAAATGAGATCGCGGCACGGCTCGAGGTGCTGGCGGCGGCGTTTCTCTTCTCCACCGGCGGCGCGGCGATCAAGGCCGCGACGCTCACGGGCTGGCAGGTGGCGAGCTTTCGCTCGGCCGTCGCCTGCGTCGTCGTACTCGTCATTCTCCCCGCGAGCCGCGGCGGCTGGGGCGCTCGCACGCTCGCCGTCGGCTTCGCCTACGCCGCGACGATGGTTCTCTTCGTCATCGCCAACAAGCTCACCACCGCAGCGAACACGATCTTCCTTCAGTACACCGCGCCCCTCTACCTCGTTCTCGCCGGGCCCCTGCTGCTCGACGAGCCCGTGCGCCCACGCGACGCCGTGTTCCTCGCCGTGGTGGGCGCGAGCCTCGCGCTCTTCTTCGTCGACGCGCCGGCGCAGTCGGCGAGCGCACCGCGCCCGACGCTCGGCAACGCGCTCGCGCTCCTTTCCGGACTCTTCTGGGCATCGACCGCGCTCGGGCTCCGCTGGATGGCGCGCCCGGGAAGCGGCGGCGCGCCGGTGGCGACCGCCGTCGCCTGCGGCAACCTGATCGCGTTTCTCGCCTGCCTGCCGGCGGCGCTCCCCCTCGTCGACGTGTCGCGACTCGACCTGGCGATCATTCTCTACCTGGGCGTCTTCCAGATCGCCGGCGCGTACTATTTCCTGACGCGCGGGCTGCGCGCGGTGCCCGCGCTCGAGGCCTCGTTGCTGCTGCTCCTCGAGCCGGTACTGAATCCCCTCTGGGCCTGGCTCGTGCACGGCGAGCGGCCCGGGCCGTGGCCGCTCGTCGGCGGAGCCGCGATTCTCGTTGCCACCGCCGTGAAAACCTGGAATGACTCCCGCGCTCCGACAGTCCGTTCTTCGACGGATCGACCGGGAGGTGCGCCGTGAGAGTCGACTCGTTCGCCGACATCGAACCGGACTTCACGCAGCGCGTGCGCGAGATCGTCTGGTGCAGCGTCGCGACGGTCGACCGACAGGGCCGTCCGCGCTCGCGGATCTTGCATCCGATTTGGCAAGGCTCGACGGGATGGATCCTCTCGAGCCGCCACTCCCTGAAGGAGAAGCACCTCGCGAAGAATTCCTACGTGTCGCTCTGCTACGCCAACGCGAGCCTCGAGCAGGTCTACGCGGAATGCCGTGCCGAGTGGGAGGACCGCGCCGAGGTCAAGTCGGAGATTTGGGATCTATTTCTGAGGACGCCACAACCCGTCGGCTACGACCCGATCGCCTTTTGGCCCGGGGGGCGGCAGGATCCGACCTTTGGGGTGTTGAAGCTCATCCCGTGGCGGATCGAGGTCACCTCGCTCGCCGATCTGATGAAGGGCGGCGGGAAGATCTGGTCGCAGTAGCGCGACTGCAACGGCGTTGCGAAAGCGCAGCGACCGCCATGCGCCGCAGGCGCGGCGCCCATGCCTTTCGCGATGTTTCGCCGACGGCCCGGCCATTGCGTATCCCTCTCCCGTCGAGAGCCTCCTGAAAGAGTCCGCGCTCGTCCCCTTCTCGCCACGGGCGCGGCAGCTGATGCTCGTAGAAGATGCCGAATTTCACCTCTGCGTCCCCCCTCGGTTTGCCCTCTCCCCGGCGGGGAGAAGGAGAATCAACTCGGAACGTGCCCGAGCCGCTCGAACTCGGCGATGATCGTCTCTCCGTCGGGTCGCGCCGCGAGCTCCTCGCGGATCTGCCGCATCCGATACGCCAACATGCGGTCGCGCCGCCCCCCGGTCTGCGTGCGGATGATCTTCTCGCAGATCGCGTCGACGACCGCCGCTCCGGAAATCGTAGCGCCCGCCGCCGTTCGCAGCGTCCGCGCCCTGGCCTCGGCGAGCGCGCACTGCAGGTAGCCGACGTGCAGGTTCTCGTCCTGCCGGATGCAGTCGACCATCCAGGGGGCGAACTGCGGCGCGGCGGAGCACGCCGGGTCCGACAGCACCTCGCGGGCCCAGGCGAACGTGCCGTAGGCGACGAGCTCGATGAAGAGGATCTGGGCGAATACCGCGAGCTCGATCTCGACCAGCGGGTCGATCTGCGGGAATAGGCGCTGCGCGAGGTCTGCCGGCGACATGGCCTCCACCGCAGGCGTGGCCGGGCCGGTGTAGCCCGGCGGCGGCGCGATCGGCAGGTTCTCGTACATGTCCGGCGTGATCGTCGGATTCTCGAGCGCCGCGTCGCGGATCGCGTACCACATGACGTCGTGCCCGGCCTCCCCGCCCCACCCCGCCTCGTCCGCGCCGTGCGCCTCGAGCAATCCGCCGTGCAGATGCGCCAGCGCCGTCCCGTCGATCGACTCGACGAAGTGCGGCTGGAAATCCACGGTCGGCAGCGCGCGGATCCCGGCGTTGCCGAAGCCTTCGGTGATGCCGATGAGCGTCAGGATCCGCGTCATCGCGCCGCGCGCACCCGTGCGCAGCAGCAGCTTGGCTTGCGCGACGCTCGGGAAGAACTCCGGGACGGTCCGTTCGAAGCGCATCGCCTCGGTCGGGGCGCCCGCCTCCGCGAGCTGCTCGGTCCACGCTCGGATCGCGTCCCGTCGATGCAACGAGCGAGGAGAGAGATAGCGCCCTTGCTCGTCGAGCCCGCCGTGAAAGAGCACGCCATCGCGCTCGATGCGCCGCGAATAGGCGGGATCGGCCAAGAGCTCTTCGCGGCTGTAGCGGAGCTTCGTGGTCATGATTCGTTCTCCTCGGCTGGGGGAGCGATCGAGGCGATGATCTCCGGCCACTCCGCAGGCTTGAGGACCCCGAAGGCGAGCAGGCGCTTCAGCTCGCGGGTGAATCTCTCGGTCTCCTCGCTTGCACCGGCGACGCCTTTGGGTCCGCGCCGCGCGAGCAGCGACCACACCAGCGTGGCGCCGACCAAGACGCAGCCGAGCATCTCTGCGTCGATCCCCGGCTGGGTGCGCTCGCTCGCGGCCAGCAGCCGCAGGCCGTTCAAGAAGCGCTCCCAGCTCTCGTCTTGCGGCAGCGGGATGTCGGAAAGCATCTGGAAGAGCCACAGGCGCGCGATCTCCGGACGCTCGAGGTGTAGCTTCACGACGTGATCGATCCGCTCGCCGAGCGACATCTCGGCTTCGAGGATGCGCTTCACCTCGCTCGACAGCCGGGCTGTGACGGCGGCGATCACCTGCTCGCGTGTGCGGAAGTGTTGATAGGCGGTGGTTCGGTTGACGCCGGCGCGGTGAGCCACCTCGGAAACGCTGAGCCCCTCGGGCCCCCGCTCCGCCATCAGCGCTTCGGCCGCGTCCAGGATCGCTAGATAGGTCGCGCCCGGTTCACGGCGGTTTGGTACGGCGCGTACGCCTGCTTGCATGTGTACCGTGTGACACCCTCCGTATAGTCAAGTCAACAACGTTGTTGTCTATCTTGTTCGCCGTCGAACACGCCGAAAGCGACGGCATTGGGCTTCGCGTTTCGCTCGCCTACGCACGAACCAAAGACTCTGAAGGCAAAGATCCTCCCCCAGATTCATCGGAAGAATCGTGGTCGACCGCAGGCGCAATCCGCTCGATCCGAGTCTTCCAAAACGATTGTTGATCCCGAATCGCCCGTCCATGACCGGACGGTCGGCTCATCGGTTGCAAGCCGTCCTTCACCAGGTCCACGTCGCCGCCAGGCCGCTCACCCTGACTTGTCCGTCGGCGGCCGCAGCCGGCGAGACGGTGTCCGGGAAAAAGCGCCACCGCCCCGGCTGCTGCTCGTGGCGGCGGTGCAGGTAGAGGAAGAGCTCGGTGGTTCCCGCGCCGAGAAACGCGGCCCCCACGACGTCGGAAAACCAGTGGGCGTCGTGGCCGATCCGGCCGAAGCCGTCGACGAGGGCGAGCGAGTAGATCGGCACCGCGACGTACCATCGGTTCTCGAAATACTCGCTGACGGCGGCCGCCAAGCTGAACATCGGCGTCACCTCGCCCGAGAAGAGCGAGCGACCACCGCGGAAGAATGCGGTGTGATCGTGGCCGTCCTCCCGCGGGCGCAGCCGACCGAAACCGTACTTGAATCCCAAGTTCACGAGCGATGCCACGCCGGCGCCTTCGGCACCTGTGATCGCGTCGTCGCGGGCGCGGGAGTCGCCGGTCGAATATCCGTAGAGGTAGAGCGAGGCCGCGGCCGCCCCCACCGAGCCGTAGCTCACGCGCTGCAGCAGATCGGCGGTGCTCGGCGACATGTTGTGGAGATGGCTGCGGATGGTCTGGTCGAGGGCGAACGAGCCCGCCCACACGCCGGCGATGCCCGCGAACACGAGGTAAAAGGTCGGCGAGCGGAGGACGCTATCCTCGTCCGCGGCGTGCAGGGGGGAGGTCACGACGTCCACGAGATCGAGCTGCGTATTGTCGATCAGGTACTTGGCGTCGCGAGCGACTTCGTTCGCTCCCGCGAGCGCCGGCCAGGCCGCCGACGCGACCGCCATCGCCAGAGCCACGGCGAGCAGCCAGCGCGGCGCTCGACATGCCGAAGACCCGACGCGAGAAGATCTCTCGAATCGCGCTTCCCGCTTCGCGTTTGAGCGGGACGCTCGGCGCCCCGTCGTCCCAGAAGCGCCGATCTCGTCGCCTTCATCCGCTCTCTCCGCCGATGACGAACGCTCCGGCACGGATCGCGCTCTACGGACCAGGGTCCAGGCGCTTCGGCGGGGCGGTCCCCCTTACGTGTCTCCTTCACCGTAGTACGGCATCGCCACGCGGTCGCCCTTCGTCTCCTTCCGCTCGTCGGACGGCTTGAAGGCGGCGTACATCGCGAGCGTGATCGGCGCGATCGCGTCGGGATCGGTCATCACGTTGACGCACGCGGGCTTTCCGTTCCCGAGCGCGCGCTCGAGCGCCGGCATGAGATCGCGCGGCTCCTCGACGTGCTCGGCGTGGCAACCGAAGCCCGCGGCGGCCAGATCGTAGCGAGTGGGGCCGAGCTCGGTCACCACCTTCCGCTCTTTCCCGTAGATCAACTGCTGGCCGTGCGCCGACATGCCCCACTGCTGGTCGTTGTTGACGACCGTGGTGATCGCCAGCCGGTGACGCACCATGGTGTCGAACTCGGCGAAGTTGAGCCCGACCGAGCCGTCTCCCGTGACACACACAACCTGCCGGGCGGGATGCGCGAGCTTGGCGGCGATCGCGAACGGCATTCCAGTTCCGAGACAGCCGAGGTAGCCGTGCGAAAGCCAGTGGCCGCCACCGTGAACTTCGGCCACCATGTCGAGCCAGAAGGAGGTCTCGCCGCCGTCGGCCACCAGAACGGCGTCGCGCTCGACGGCTCGCGCGACCGCCTCCGCTAGGCGATACGGATGAATCGGCGGCGACTCCTTGGTGCTCGCCTCGCGGAACATCTGCCGGTGAAGATCGCGGGCCTCGACGACGAAGCGCCGCCATGCGCTTCGCTCCGGCCACCGATCGGCGCTCGCCGCGGCCTCGAGCGCCCGCAGCGCCTCGCGGCAGTCGGCGACGATCGCCACGTCGATGTCACGATTACGCCCGATCTCTTCGCCCGCGATGTCGACCTGGATGAGGCGAGCGCCGCCGAGAAGGTCGCCGCGCCGTCCGCCGGTGAAGAGCCCGAGTCGCGCGCCGACGAGCATCGCCACGTCCGGCCCGCCGCCCGCGAGCCCGGCGGCGACGCCGAGATTGGCGAAGCTCCGACCCGCCAGAGGATGGTCGTCCGCGATCATACCGCGGGCTTTGGCGTTGACGAACACGGGAATCCCCGTCCGCTCGGCAAAGGCGACGAGCTCGGCCGTGGCTCCGGAAAACCAGGCGCCACCACCGGCGAGGATCGCCGGGCGCTCGGCGGCGCGTAGCATTTCGATCGCGCGCTCGACTGCCTCCGGTGCGGGAACGGGAGCGGCGTCCGGGCGCACGGTTCGTGGAAAAAACGGTCGCGACTCGTCGACGCGCGCGAACAGAACGTCGATCGGGATCTCGAGATAGACGGGACCGGGCCGGCCCGTCGAGGCCGTGCGCAGCGCTTGCGCGACCAGGTCGGGAATGCGGTGCGGGTGGGTCACCCGATGCGCCCACTTGGTGACGGGCCGCAGCAGATCGAGCTGGTCGAATCCACCCTGCAAGGGGAGGGTCTCGGCATCGGCGAGCGGGGCCGCACCTCCGACGAAGAGCGTCGGCACGCAGTCGAGGTAGGCGTTGGCGACCGCGCTGACGACGTCGGTCACGCCCGGCCCGGCGGTCACGATCGCCACGCCGATTCGGCCCGTGGTCCGCGCCCAACCATCGGCGGCATGCCCGGCCGCCTGCTCGTGGCGGGTGTCGACGAGCCGCAAGCCGTGATTCCGAGCGGCCTGATAGATTGCGTCGAGGTGGCCGCCGTGGAGCGTGAACAGCTCCCCGACCCCTGCGCTTTCGAGCACTCGGACGAGCATCTCTCCGCCGTCGATCTGCGCCATGGCGTGACCTCCTTCGGCTATCCTTCCGCTCCCGGCTATCAGCTCTCGGTCTTCGGCAAAAGACTTCGCGACATCTTGGCGAGAACCGAAAACAGCTGTTCGCCGACGGCCGTTGTGCTAAGACGCTCGCGCTATGAACAGCATCCACGATCTCGGCGGCATGGACGGTTTCGGTCCGGTGGTGCGCGAGAAGAACGAACCGCTTTTTCACCAGACGTGGGAACGGCGCGTCTTCGGCATGTTGCTCGCCACCATGGGACAGGGCCTCTACAACATCGACGAGCTGCGGCACTCAATCGAGCGCATGAGCCCCGCGCACTATCTAGGCTCGCCGTACTACGAGCACTGGCTCGCGGGCCTCGAGCGCGTGCTCGTCGAAAAGGGCCGGGCGGCGGCGGCCGAGATCGAGGCAAAGGTACGCGAGTTCGCGTCCGCCGCGCCGCCCGCGGTTCCCGAACGCTCGGATCCGGCGCTCGCGCAACGCCTCGCCCAGGCGATTCACACGGGCGCTCCGACCTCGCGCGGCAAGGGGCGCGCTCGCTTTGCGAGCGGGGCACGCGTTCGCGTGCTCCGGATGAACCCGCATGGTCACACCCGTTGTCCCCGTTACGTGCGTGGCGCGACAGGCACGATCGAGCACGTTCACGAGCGATTCGTGTTCCCCGACGCCCATGCCCACGGGCGCGGCGAAAGCCCGAAGGTTCTCTACACCGTCGGCTTCGAAGCAACGGATCTCTGGGGACCTGACGCGGAGGGCAGGGGCAAGGTCTACGTCGACCTCTGGGAGAGCTATCTTGAGCCCGCCGCTCGCGCGCCGAAGCGCGCCGCGCGGAGCCGCAGCGAGACCCGGCGCCGCAAAGCGGTAACGCGCCGTCCGAGGAGGAAGCGATGAGCGGAGAACATGACGGCGGTCATCACCCCGAGCCGCTTTCGCCAGTCGAGGCCAGGGCCCACGCGATCGAATCGCTGCTGATCGAGAAGGGGTTAGTCTCCTCCGACGCGATCGATCAGGTGGCGGCGGCTTACGAGAAGGACATCGGACCGCTCAACGGCGCGAAGGCCGTGGCGCGCGCCTGGACCGACCCGGGTTTCAAGAAGCGGCTCCTCGAGAACGCGACGGCCGCGCTCGGCGAGCTCGGCATCGGCGGGCTTCAGGGCGAGCACATGGTGGTCGTCGAGAACACGCCGAAGATTCATAATGCGGTGGTGTGCACGCTCTGCTCCTGCTACCCGTGGCCGGTGCTCGGGCTGCCTCCGGGCTGGTACAAGAGCCCGCCTTACCGCTCGCGCATGGTGAAGGAGCCCCGCAGCGTGCTCGCCGAGTTCGGCGTAGTGCTCGATCCGTCGGTCGAGGTTCGCGTCTGGGACTCGAGCTCGGAGATCCGCTACCTCGTATTGCCGCAGCGGCCGAAGGGCACCGAAGGGATGAGCGAGGAGGAGCTCGCAAGCCTCGTCACGCGCGACTCGATGATCGGCGTGGGCACCATCGAGACGCCGCGGTAGGTTCGTCCGATGTCGACCGATGCCGCGGTTCAACCACCGGACTTGAGCGGCGCCGCCGCGGTGCCCCGCAAGAACGGCGAGCTCGTGTTCGACGCGCCCTGGCAGAGCCGCGCCTTCGGCATGGTGGTCGGGCTCCACCAGAAGGGGCTCTTTCACTGGGACGAATTCCGCGATCGCCTGATCGAGGCAGTGGCCGCGCATCCGGGGGGGGACCCCTCCGCGAGCCCGGCCACGATCTACTACCGGCAGTGGCTCGCGGCGCTGGAGAAGCTCTTGCTCGACAAGGCCCTGCTGGCAAAGGCGGATCTCGACGCGCGCGCGGAAGAGCTGTTGTCGGGCGAGCGCGGGTGAAAATCTGCCCGGAGGGTCGCAGCCGCAGGCTCGATTGAGTGACGGAGCGAGCGCGGATTCCCGACCAAGCCCCGCGGTTGCAGTTCGACGGCGAACCCGCTAGCGGTCGCGCCCGCAGTGAGAGAAGCTCCCGATACCGCGCGCCTGCGGCTCCTCTACGATCTCGGCCGCACCTTTGCCGCGCACATCGAGCTCGAGGACCTGCTGCCGCTCGTCACCTCGAAGTGCCGCGAGGCGCTCGACGCCGAGGGCGTGTCCGTGCTGCTCCTCGATCCGGAGAAGGATGAGCTGTATTTCCCGTACGTGGCCGAGGAGAAGCCCGAGGTCGCGTCGCGGCTCGTCGGACTGCGCTTCCCCGCCGATCGCGGCATCGCCGGCGCCGCGTTGCAGAGCGGCCGCTCGATCCGGGTCGACGACGCGCAGTCCGACTTCCGCTTCTACGGCGGCGTCGACCGGCACACCGGCGCGACGACGCGGGCGCTGCTCGCCGTTCCGCTCATCGCTCCTCAGGGAACGATCGGCGTGCTGCAGGCGGTCAACCGCCGTGGCGGCGGCACCTTCAGCGACGCCGATCTCGCGTTCCTCGAAGCGCTCGCGGGGAGCGTCGCCGTGGCGATCGAGAACGCGCGTCTCTATTCGCAGGTCAAGGAATCGGAGGAGCGGCTGCGCACGCAAGTCGGGGCGCTGCGCCGAGACCTGGCGCAGCGCGATCGCTTTCGGGAAATCATCGGCACGAGCGCGGCGATGACCGAGGTCTTCCGCTTGATGGAGAGTGCGGCCGCGTCGCCGATCGCGGTGGCGCTCGAGGGCGAGACCGGCACGGGGAAGGAGCTCGTCGCCCGCGGCATCCACGAGGCGAGCGCGCGCACCGAGGGACCCTTCCTCGCCATCAACTGCGCGGCGGTGCCCGAGACGCTGCTCGAAAGCGAGCTCTTCGGTCACCGGCGCGGCGCGTTCACGGGCGCCGTCCAGGACCACCGCGGACTCTTCGAGGCGGCGGCCGGCGGCACGATCCTGCTCGACGAGATCGGCGAGATGCCGATGTCGATGCAGGCGAAGCTGCTTCGCGTCCTGCAAGAAGGCGAAGTCGTGCCGCTCGGAGACACGCGGCCTCGGAAGATCGACGTGCGGGTGATCTCCGCGACCAATCGCGAGCTTTCGGCGGAGATCGCCGGCCACCGCTTCCGCGAAGACCTCTACTACCGGCTCACGGCATTCCCGATCCGCATCCCGCCGCTGCGCGAGCGGCGCGAGGACATTCCTTTGCTCGCCGACCACTTCCTGGCGGGCGCGGCCGACCGACATCGGAAATGGATTCGCGGCATCGATCCCGCCGCCCTCGCGCCCCTGACCCGCTTCGACTGGCCCGGCAACGTCCGCGAGCTCTCGAACGAGATGGAGAGGGCCGTCGCGCTGACGGGCGACGGCGAGGTCATCGGCGTGCAGCAGCTCTCGGCGAAAGTCCGCGAAAACGCCGGGGCGATCGAGACAGGGGCGACTGCCGAGAAACCGCTGCCGGTCCACGCGGCATCGCCGAGCAGTCCCGTGCAGCCGCTTCGCCAAGCTCGCGCGGCATTCGAAGCCCGATACCTCTCGGAGGCTCTCGAGCGTCACCGCAGGAACGTTTCGCAGACGGCGAGGGTGCTCGGCATCTCGCGGGTCATGCTGCAGAAGAAGATGAAGGCGCTCGGTCTCCGCTAAGTCTTGTTAGCGTATACAAGGATCTGTGGTTAGCGAGCCGCCGGCAGCCGCAGCTCGTACCGCTTGGTGCGCGACCCGGCCGAGCTCGGGCGGGCGATTCCG